>Ga0209470_1000769_pt1 | contig 24940 bp, 25 predicted proteins | sample GraSoiAngelo_125_FD_185882 | JGI IMG/M metagenome (GOLD analysis project Ga0209470, IMG submission 185882) | Grasslands soil microbial communities from the Angelo Coastal Reserve, California, USA - 14_0927_05_40cm (SPAdes) (version 2) | ecosystem: Environmental > Terrestrial > Soil > Grasslands ... | reverse complement strand
CCTCTCACCTACCTCTATCGTTATTCGCGCGATTGAGGCACTGCTAGCGATCGGAGCAATAATCGGTGGGATAATGATTTACACAGGTCCCATGCGGCTCGGAGGAATCGTGGCGGTATTGGGAGGAATCATACTCCTCATAATAACCAGGTTTGACACATCAGCAATCCTAGTCTTCGCGGCGGGAATCATCGGAATAATTGGAGCTGCAATGAAGCCTCCTTGGTGGAAGTTCTGGAAACGATAATCGGCGCAGACTAGGGCTTAGCACAAAATACCTCTGCACTTTGAATTCGTTTCTTAGTCTCTCGGGACCAGTAGTCTCACTTCGTTCATGCTCTTGTAGAATTCGAGAATTGGCCTGGGACAAGTCGATAATGCCCATTGTTTTCTTTGATCATTCTCTCGAATGTCGGCGCGCTCAGGTGCTTCTTACTGTTCCACTCGTCGATTTTTTCGTATGTGTAAAATCCTTTCGGAATGGTCCATTGTTGTAGACCGATGGTCTTGGTCGAGGATCTTCCGCTGTCCTCGCCACACACGCACCGTATTCGTCTATGTCGGGGTTGAAGTGTCCGTAGACTCTGTGTCCCTTCAAGCTCTGTTCTCGAGGATAGGGAACATGATTCTGGGTACTTAGCAAGTTGACAAGATTCGCGTTTAGCTTAGGCTGTACAGATCAAGTCTTAATAACGAACTCTCGTTTCCCCGCTTACATCATTCTCGGCGGCATCAGTAGTGCTAGTAAACTTGGGAGTGAGCTACAGGAAAGCTCCTCTGGCAACACTCGACGCTCTAAGTTTTCGGGACATTCCGACCTTCTACAGTCTTCTGCGAGGAACCCAAGTGCTGGATGGTGCAATGATACTCCAGACCTGCAACAGAGTCGAACTCTTCCTCGATGCAAAAGACCCCATACAGATTCGGGACACAATCCTACGGGAATGGGCTCTCGAAACCAAGTTCAAACTGGGAGAGCTGAACAAGCTTGTTGACGCTAGAGAAGGAAAGTCGGTAGTCGAATATCTGGTTAGGCTTGCGGCCGGCCTAGAGTCGATGCTCATCGGTGAGAACCAGATCGTCGGCCAGCTAAAGAATTCGCTCTCGGAAGCACTCTCCCACAGCTCTGCTTCACCTCTGCTGGAAGACACAGTCCACAGGGCAATATCCGCAGGATCAAGCATCAGAGAACAGACTGGAATCGGAAGAGGAACAATCTCAGTTGGATCCGCGGCAATGAAACTCGCCGAAGAAACCCTCGGAAAGCTGGAGGATAGTCGCGTGCTACTCCTCGGCACGGGTCAGGTAGGAATGCTAGTAATGAAGGCATTGAAGGCAAGAGGAGTAAGTAGCATAACCGTGGCGAGTAGAACGATGCAGAGAACTAGATCATTCTGCCGGACATTTGGTGGCACACCAATCGAGTTTCAAACAGTTCCATTGCAACTAGCAAGCGCAGATCTGGTATTTGTTGCTACACGATCCTCAAACTATGTTCTAACCAAAAATTCTCTTTCTCATCGCGACCGTAACGCGAGAAAGATACTAATTCTGGACCTGTCCAACCCCCGAAACGTCGCCCCCAAAGTAGGCGAGATGGACAATGTGATCTTCCGGACAATGGATGATCTTCGCGGAATAGCTGACGACGCTCTAGCTAAGCGCCGCGAGCTAGTTAAGAAAGCAGAGCTTCTTCTGGGGCCTCGCGTCGAAAAGATCAACGCTCTTCTCCGGCGGGAAGAAGCTGAACCAATCGTCTCCGACATCTACCGTAGAGCTGACCAAATACGCGAAGAGGTTCTAAAAAAGACCCTCTCTAAAATGGACCTGACAGCCGAGCAGCAAGAGTCACTGAAGAACATGACCGTGTCGCTCGTAGAAAAGTTACTAGACGGACCGGTAGTGAATCTGCGTCGAGCAGCTGAGAAGAAAGATGAACAGGTTTTGACCGCTGCGGGACAGATCTTTCAAGGGGATTAGGCCTCACTGTCTTTTCCCCAGCTCCGCATGCGAAGGCTCCGAAGAACTCCTCTAATCCGGGAACTTGTCCGTGAAGTAGCCGTATCCAAATTTGATCTAATTCAGCCACTCTTTGTTGAGGAGGGTCTGAGCAAGAATGTTCCCATTTCCTCGATGCCAGGACAAACCAGATTCTCATTCTCATCACTCGAGAAAGAAGCAATTGACCTCAAAGATAGAGGGGTCGGATCAGTCCTCTTGTTCGGTATTCCGAAACACAAAGACGATAATGGGTCCAATGCATACGACCCCGAAGGAATTGTGCAAAAGTCGATTGAGAGCCTGAAGGGACAACTAGACGACGAGATCGTGATAGGAACCGACGTGTGTCTCTGCCAATACACTAGCCATGGTCACTGTGGAATCGTCAAAGACGGACTCGTTGAGAATGATGAGACTCTGAAGCGTCTCGCAGACACAGCCGTTAGCCATGCGAGAGCTGGAGCTGATCTAGTTGCGCCGTCCGCAATGATCGACGGCCAGGTAGCCGCTATTCGGGAGGCGCTTGACGATAATGGATTCAAGGACACCGGAATCCTCGCCTATGCGGCGAAACACTCATCCTCATTCTTCGGACCATTTCGTGAGGCAGCCTTCTCCAAGCCTCAGTTCGGAGACCGGCGAACCTACCAGATGGACTACTCGAACCCGGAAATGGCGATGCGCGAAATCGCCTTGGACATCAAGGAAGGAGCAGACATAATCATGGTCAAGCCAGCCCTAGCTTATTTGGACATTATCTATCGCGCCAAGAGAAGATTCAGAATGCCAATGGCAGCATACAACGTCAGCGGAGAATATGCAATGCTCAAAGCCGCCGCCAGGGAAGGATGGATTGAAGAGAAACCAGCGATTTTGGAAGTGTTGACGGCGATCAAACGGGCCGGAGCGGACATGATAATCACCTACCACGCCAAGGAAGCGGCAGAATGGCTACAAAGCTAGCCTCAAAGTCCGAACATCTCTACAAGCGCGCAAGAGAGCTGATACCGGGAGGGGTAAACAGCCCCGTCCGAAACTATTCTCCCTATCCACTGTTCGTTGCCTCAGCCAAGGGCTCAAGATTTCGAACTGTAGATGGTGAAGAGTTCCTTGACTACTGCATGGCCTACGGAGCCTTGCTGGATGGGCATGCGGATGAAGAAGTCGTAGAAGCGGTCCAGAAGGCGCTAGGTAGAGGCTCGCTATACGGCCAGCCAACTGAAATGGAAGTCGAACTTGCCAGCCTCATCCGTAACTTAGTTCCCTCGATGGAAATGGTGCGGCTAGTTAATTCTGGTACTGAGGCAACAATGCACAGCCTACGTTTAGCTAGAGCGTTTACGGGGAGACGGAAGATTCTCAAGTTCGAAGGAGGTTATCACGGCGCCCACGATAGCGTCTTGGTGAAGGCGGGATCTGGAGCATCGAACTTGGGCATTCCCAACTCAGAAGGCATCCCCAAGAATGTCGCTGAGGATACACTAGTTGCAAAGTTCAACGATGAAGAGATGAGCAGGAGGATCATCGAAGACCACTCACATGAGCTCGCCGCAATAATTGTCGAGCCGGTAATGGGAAACATGGGACCCGTCCTTCCAAGACCTGGATTCCTAGAGACACTGAGAAAAATCACCCAAGAGAACGGAGTCATCCTGATTTTCGACGAAGTGATCACGGGATTCAGAATTGCTCTCGGTGGCGCTCAAGAATATTTCAGGATCAGACCCGACTTGACCGTACTGGGAAAGATCTTGGGGGGAGGACTTCCCATAGCAGCTTTCGGAGGTCGAAGGGAAATCATGGAGAAACTCGCCCCGCTGGGAGGAGTCTACCAAGCTGGAACTTACAGTGGTAATCCTGTAAGCGTCGCAGCCTCCCTGGTCACGCTTCAATCACTGAAACGACGAGGAGGACAATTGTACCCGAAGTTGGAAAAAACGGGCGAACAAGTGCGGAGGGGAATAAGCGACCTCATAGGGTCCGCGAAATTAGCAGCCCAAGTAAACGGGTTGTCATCTATGTTCCAAATCTTCTTCACAGACCAGCCCGTTATAGACTACGACTCAGCGAAAAAATCGGACACAGCCAGATTCGACAAATACTTCCAATCCCTGCTCGCATCAAGAGTCTTTGTTCCCCCGTCCCAATTCGAATCATGCTTTCTTGCAACCAGTCACAAAGATGATGAGATTCAAGTAACCCTAGAAGCTATCGAAAGCGCTCTCAACAGACTGTCAGCGTAGAATCGCAAATGCTGCTTAGGGTTGGCTCAAGGGGAAGTAAACTCTCCCTCGTCCAGACCGATATCGTACTGGACCAGCTGAAAAGAAAAGACCCTAGCCTCGTTGTCGAGAGGAAGATTATCAAGACGAAAGGCGACGAGGACCAGAGAACGCCCATCTTCTCGATCAACCAGAAGGGGATTTTTGAGAAAGAAATCGACCAAGCCGTCTTGAACGGAAAGATCGATATGGCGGTGCACAGCCTGAAAGATGTGCCCGTGTTTGAAAGCGGCACAAAGCTCGTGATTGCGAGTGTCCCGCAACGAGGATCTCCCTCTAACGCGTTGGTTAGTAAGAACGGTGAGCGTCTAAGAGAATTGAAGGGCGGGAGCAGAGTCGGCACCAGCAGCCTTCTCCGCGTGGCTCAACTCAAACGTGCCAGGCCAGACCTGCATGCGGTTCCGATAAGAGGGAATGTTGACACTCGGGTCCAGAAGGTCGAGGATGGAGAGTTTGACGCTGTCATCCTTGCAGAGGCGGGTCTCCTGAGACTCGGATTGACAGGTCAAATAGCAGAGCGGCTATCTTTAGATGATTTCATGCCCGCTCCTGGTCAGGGAATCCTTGCTCTAATAGCCCGGCAGGATAACAGGAAGGTCCTAGAACTCCTCCAGTCAATCGAAGACCCTCCCACCAGGGCACAGGCTGATGCTGAGAGAGAACTTGTCAATGTGCTAGAGGGAGGCTGCAAAGTCCCCATTGGAGCACTCGCGTCGTCAAACAGAGACAGTCTTTACGTCACAGGGTGCATACTATCGAGTGATGGAAAGACAAGGCTCGAATCGAAAAAGTCCGGGAACATCAAGGAAGCTGTTGGGCTTGGTAGAGAAGTGGCTGAAGAGCTGATTGCGAAGGGCGCTAACAAAATAGAGGAGACTTGGCGCGGCTCATACTACCGGGGCTAGAAATCAAATTGAATACTGTAGCGGTGACTCGACCAGCCGGCTTAGGGAAAGATACGGTCCGGCTCGTCAAAGAGATGGGCTGGAACCCGTTGATCGTTCACACGGTAGAGCTCAGGCCTAGAGAGCAATCGGAGATCTTCACAGAGCTCTCCCAAGTCTTGACTGGAGGCCCGGTGGACTGGCTGGTACTGATGAGCCCGAACGGTGCCAATCTCTTATTCGACATTCTGAGAAGTCACGGGAACCTGCTTCCGAGCGTCCTAGGCGATCTTCAGCTATTAGCGGTCGGCCCAAGAACAAAGGACGCCCTAGCGAGGCAAGGAATACGCGGGGTTCATTTACCCGAAAAATTCAGCTCCTTGGGTATTGCTGATTTTCTCTCCACCAAGGATCTTGGGGGAAAACGAATACTGCTCGCTAGATCATCTTCAGCAGACAATAGCTTGGGCAGAGAGCTTGCGAAGAACGGCGCTACAGTCGCTACGGTCAATCTTTACGATTCGGCCATTCCGTCAGACGCAACCAGCTTCCAACGATTCACAGATCTCATCATCAGAGGTGAAATCCAAGCTATCCTTTTCACGAGTTCCTTGTCCGCTTCAAACCTATTCTTGATGTCGAAGAACTACCTTGGCATCGACGAGCTTGTCCCGCGACTTCGAAAAATCCGGATAGGAGCGATAGGTCCTGTAACAGCCAGTAGACTCGCTGAGCTTGGAGTACCTCCAACGATAATTCCCGAGACGTTCATAATCGATGATGCCCTTAAGGAATTACTGAGCTGAGCATTTTCGTGACGCATAGTATTGTCCTTCTCAGGATACTTTCCGATTAGACTGTTTTCTCTCACGGAGCTAGTGCGATAAGCCCTAGCGAGCCACCATTTGCCTGACGAGGAATGGAGTTGCAATCGCGGCCAAGGCTTCTATGAACTTTGGATCGTCGTTGAGGGATAACGTTCGCGCCAGCTCTATGCCACGAGAATTTGCATAGTCTCTAGCCTCAACATCCAAGTCGTAGAGAATCTCCAAGTGATCTGAAACGAACCCCACCGGGCAAACCAGGATCCGCTTGATCCCTTTGTTTGAAAATTCAGAGATTTTCTCCTTGAGGCTCGGGCCCAGCCAAGTGCCGGTTGGCCCGCTAGCACTCTGAAACGCAAAATCCCAATCAGCGACACCGGCCTCTTTTGCGACCAGCTGGCTCGTTTCGAACAATTGGGCTTGGTACGGATCGTCGTTGGAGATGGACCTGAGAGGCAAACTATGGGCTGTAAAGACCACCATGGTTCCTTCGGAACCGCTCATTTCACTAAGCGCGCTGCTGACTCGCGTGGCAAGCGCCGTGATCAATGATGGCTCGGTGTGCCAGCTCTTCACCATGACGAAATGAATGTTCGAATTCTTCCTAGCCAATCCTCTTCTCACACTGTCCTCGTAGCCGCCGATGCTAAGCTTCGAGTAGTGCGGGGCCAGAGCGAGCCCGACGAGAATGGGCGGATTATCGATACTGATTTTCTCGACAACGTCCTCGACGAAAGGATGCCAGTGCTTCATCCCGAAACAGACTCTTGCGGGGGCACCGTCTGCGACTAGTTTCTTCTCCAGCGCGTCAGCTTGAGACTTGGTGATCTGGAACAAGGGAGTTTGACCTCCAACTCGTTGATATCGCCGCTTCAGATGCTCTATCTCGTCTGGGCTTGAACCACGACCTCCTCTAACCTGCGCCAGGTAATCACCTACTTCGTCCAGAGAGCTGGGACTACCGTAAGCCATCAGGATGATTGCAGGCAAACCGTCAGTTCGATCCGAAAATTTTCATCTCTTGCTTCTAGTTGATTGCTGCACGAACTGAACGAGCCTCTTAGCTTTCTCTGTTTTTGTCTCGGGCAGGACCCCATGTCCCAAGTTGAATATGTGACCCGGCCTGCCCCGCACTCTGCCAAGGATCTCCTTGGTCCTCTCCTCGATCAGCCTGTCGGAAGCGAGTAGGGTCGCAGGATCAAGATTACCTTGTATCGCTGCCTCTCCCAGAACTGCCCAAGCGTCGTCGATGGGCAGTCTCCAGTCAACGCCGAAAACATCGCTCTCAGCCTCTCGCATCTCGTTTAGTATTCCCGCGGTTCCGACTCCGAAGAGAATTCTCGGAACGTTCTTTCCGGATAGGTCAGTTAGAATCTTCTGATTGTAAGGCAGGACAAAATCTCTGTAGTCAGCGGGTGAGAGACATCCCGACCAGCTGTCGAAGAGCATCACGGCGTCAACTCCTGCTTTGACTTGGGCCAGCAGATAGGTTGTAACGATGCGAGAGAGCATGGAGAGAAGTTGGCCCCACAGTTCTGGCTGATCGTACATCATTTTCTTGGTTCGACTAAATTCTCTCGATGGGCTTCCTTCGATAAGGTAGGATGCGAGGGTGAAAGGTGCTCCAGAGAAACCTATCAGAGGAACTCTTTCTTTGAGTTGTTGCTTGATTAGCCGAATAGCGTCCAAGACGTAGGGGACGTGTTCTTCAGAAGAAAATCCTTTGAGACTCTCAACCTGCTCCTTATTCTCAACGGGTCTCTCAATAACGGGTCCGACTCCGTCTACAAGTTTGAGCTTGACGCCGATTCCTTCTAGGGGTAGCATAATGTCGGCGAAGAGAATCGCGGCGTCTACTCCCAGGGCGGAGACGGCGTCTGTTGTGATTTTTGCCGACAGTTCAGGGGTCTTGCATATCGTGAGAACGTCATACTTTGCCCGGATCTTCTGATAGCTTTCGAGATATCGGCCTGCCTGTCGCATGAACCAGACCGGAGTGTACTCTGTCTCTTTCCTCCAACAAGCACGGAGAAAATTGTCATTCTCGAACTCGGTCAAGCTCTCTTCACTACAGACTTGTCATGGTCCTAGAAGGTCAAGCATCTTCTCAGGAGTGACGGAAACGCATGTGAAGATGGGCGTCTCGATGGCCGTGTATCGACTTGCTTCGCTGCTTCGCAAGTCCATCACCAAGTTGAGAAAATCCTCAGGGTGATCCGTCTCAAACGAGAGAATGAACTCGTAATCATCTAGTCCGAAACAGTAGGAAGTGTGGATGGTTACGGACGAGTACTTGTGTCCAATCTGAATATGCTCCTTCATTATCCTCCGCCGTTCTTCGAACGGGATGCTGTACCATTCTCGCTTCTTGGTGAAGGGATACACGAAGAGATAGTTGGAGCCGACGGGTTCAGGATCTGTTGTCTTGCCGAAATATTCCGAGGGTCGAATCATCGCCAAGTAGGAATGCGGAGTTGTGAGATATTTTCCGAGGCCGGTCTTCAGGACCTCCGAGTTGAAGCTCTGAACCTCCTCCATTGAATCAGTTATGATCCATAACATGAAGTCGGCATCGCCTCGAGTTCCAATCAGAGAGTACGTTCGGGGGATCAGAGGATCGTGTTTACGGAGTGTCGCCAGGAATTCGTTCTTGATGGACTGACGGTCGTTGTCGGGAAGACGCCTCCATGCAGGGTCTAGCTTGTAGAAAGTGTACTTGACGACGCGATAAAGGGCTCTTGTCTTCTGGACGGGCTCGGGGGATTGGAGCATCAAGATGCGTCTCCTTTTGGCTCTTCGTGGTCTTCTATTTGAAAGAAGCTCGATAGGCGTCTAATAGTATGTAGACCATTACGAGGGATTTTCTCAGATGATAGCCAGCAGGATTCTGGGCTAGTGATTTTGCTCTATGCTTGTGCGTATTTCTGGGGATTCTTGTCGAATGAGGCTTTGCATGCAGATGAACAGAAATAGATTGTTTTTCCTCCACGATTGGATGTGAACTTCGCTCTTGTCTCGTCCACCATCATTCCGCAAACTGGATCTTTCTGCAACTGCTCACCTCTCTAGATTCTAGGGTTGAACCTTCGGAGTAGGAGTGAGTTGGATACTACTGTTACGGAGCTGATTGCCATCGCTGCACCTGCGAGGAGGGGGAGGATCTGGTAGATTCCTGGTCCCAGAAATGGGACCAGTATGCCTGCGGCTATTGGAATGAGGGCTACGTTATAGACGAAGGCCCAGAGGAGATTCTGCTTGATCTTTCTCACGGTTGCCTTGCTCAGCTCTAGAGCTTTGGGAACGTCTGTCATATCATCCTTGATTAGAACTATACCTCCGGTCTCCTTCGCAACGTCTGTCCCGCTACCGATTGCTATTCCAACATCTGCAGCGGCTAGTGCTGGCGCATCGTTTATCCCGTCGCCAACCATTGCGACCTTCCCGTTTTTCTGAAGCTCCCTCACAATATCCTCTTTCTCGCCGGGACGCACGTTTGCGAAAATCTTATCGATGCCAAGAGTTTGTGCTATCGCTTTTGCGGTCCTTTCGTTGTCCCCGGTGAGCATTACGATATCCAATCCCATTCTCTTCAATGCTTTGACAGTCGGTGCTGAGGATTCCTTCACCGTGTCTGCGAGTCCGATCATGGCGGCTGGTTGCCGATCTACCGCGAGTAGACTGATCGTTTTTCCTTGATCCTGCAGGTCTCCTATCCTTTCAGAATACGCTCCGACTGGGACGGAGAACTTGCTCATGAGTTCCAGGTTGCCCAGAAGAACCTCGTGTCCCTCAATGGTCGCCTTCACACCTAGACCGGGAAGCGCTTCGAAATCTGAAGGGTCGCAGAGTTCGATTCTCTTACTCTGAGCGGCGTTCACGACTGCTTCTGCTAGCGGATGCTCGCTGCCCTTCTCCACGGCTCCTGCGTAGCTGAGTATCTGAATCTCGGTGAGTTTTCCGATAGGAACAATGTCAGTAACGGATGGTTGCCCCTTTGTTAGGGTCCCTGTCTTGTCAAAGATTATCGTGTTGATCTTGCCAGCCTCCTCTAACTGGTCCCCTCCTTTGATGAGTATGCCGTTCTCAGCGCCCTTGCCCGTCCCAACTAGCAGGGCTGCTGGGGTGGCGATTCCGAGCGCGCATGGACACGCGATGATTACGACGGAGACGAATGCGAGGAGGGAGTAGGTGAGTCCGATTCCTGCGACGAAGTACCAGAATAGACCGGAAGCTGTCGCGATCAATATGACTGCTGGGACAAAGTATGCGGAGACTCTGTCTGCTAGGCGTTGGAGAGGGGCCTTTCCAACTTGAGCTTCTTCGACAAGCTTGGCGATCTGAGTGAGGACAGTGTCCTGTCCGACTTTTGTTGCTTGAATCTTCAGCAGTCCCGTCTTGTTGACAGTCGCGCCGATCACTTCGTCCCCGCTGAGCTTGTCGCGTGGCAAGCTCTCTCCAGTAATCATGGATTCGTCGATTGCAGAGTTGCCCTCGATCACCCTCCCGTCGACCGGGACCTTCTCTCCTGGACGAACCAGTAGAATATCGCCAACCGTAACCTCCTCAACGGGTATGCTAATTTCGATACCATTTCGGATCACGTGGGCAGTTGTCGGCTGGAGACTCAGTAGTCTGTGAACCGCCTCCGATGCTCTACCCTTTGTGATGTATTCGAGGAGATTACCTGTCTGTATGAGAGTGATTATGATGGCGGAGGTTTCGAAGTAAGTCCCGCTACCGGGAAAGAAGCCTGGGACAAAGGTTGCGATCGTGCTGTAGATCCAAGCAGCTGTTGTTCCTAGGCCGATGAGAAGGTCCATGTTGCCAATCCTCGATCTTAACGCGTCGTAACTCCCCAGGTAGAACCGATAGCCCACGACAAACTGTACGGGCAGCGAGAGAACGAACATTACGAGATTGTTGACTTGATGGTCTGGGATTATCGGAACGTATGTCAACGCGGCAATTGGTATTGTGAATCCCGCACCGAGTGCGACGAGCCGCTTTAGACGGGCTAGAGTCTTCTCTGGAGCCTGGAACTGTGCAAGGCAGGTCTCGCTGCAGAAGTAGTATGTGGTTCCGTAGCGTGTCGTCTGGAGAGCATGTTTGCTCTCCTCCACGTACATTCCACAGATCGGGTCCTTCGCCATGATTTCTTCCTAGTCCCTAGGAATGTGTTGTTCGAGGGACTTAATCTCACGCCTCTATACTCGTAGAGAGTTCGAGACAGACCTCACTTTGCGTTGTTCGGATTGAATAGTGATGTCTTGTAAGGAAATAGTTCCGCCCGGAACACTTTGTTCTTCACTGCCGGATCGTTGAGCATGATTTCGCAGGCTGCTCCAATCGTTTCCGCCTTGAGCAAAACGATTCCGAAGCTGCTGTAGTCTGTGTTCTGCGTCCTTCCGGCAAGAATGACTACACCACCTTCCGTTAACCGTTTCAAGTAGTTGAAATGCTCCGAGACAATGCGCGATTCGAATTCAGTAGGTCCCTTCGTTAGCATGTCGTGGCGTACCGGCTGGATTCGGTAGAGGAATTGTTCCAAGCGTCGAGGACCTGCGTTATCTAGTTGGTTGTGATGTTTCTCGCAGCTTCGATCCTACCTTTAAGCTGCGTCTTCGAGGTCATGCTCTTCATCAATTCTTATCTGCGAGATCTCTCTCGTACATTTCGTATGGTGCAAGAAGTCCAACGGACTGTCTTCAGACATGGGCTGGCGTTCTATGGAACAGTAGCTTTTGTTGCAAGCTTTCTTGGGGCTAGGCTTTTCGCGACTCTAAATCCGACCGTAACGGTAGTCCGTGGCGGAATTCATTTTCACCATTTCTGGTACGGCCTAGCGATGGTTATCTCTGCTGGCTGGCTGGGAATTACTCTTAACAACGGACGGATGGGCCGAAATTTGGCGATAGTTTCGGTCTCGGAGCGGGGCTGATTGGGGATGAGGTTGGTCTGCTTCTGACCCTTCGGCGACTATACGAGTAATCTCACGGAAATATTCTTCGTCGCTGCGGTCGGATTCATCATTCTCGCGACATTGCTGTCTAGGGGTCGGAAGCATATCGAGAAGGAAGTAATCAATCTGAGTCGCAAAGAGAGACTGACCCAGCTGGGAGTCTTCATCGGGGCCTTTTCCGTAATCTTCTTCGCGGCGGGAAACTGGGAGATAGGCTTCGCGGTCCTGGGTCTAGGAGTACTGGCCTATCTCTGGGGCGAGCGCGAACCACGGCCCAAGAGTCTGCGGTCTCTCGCTTCATAGTTGTCCATCCAGTTTCTCTGTCTGATCCGAGTTTTCTGAGAACAAGAATTTACCGTCAAACGGCGAGTGTAGGGACGCTATGCGTATCTTGATGTTCCTTCGAATATGACCATAAGTAGGAGTCGCAGTCATGAGGACGAACCTGATCTCAGGTTTCCAACTGTCAGTCAGCTACTGGTTTGACCTTGTCTTGCAAGGAATGGGAGGGCCTATCCGGGACTGGGTCTATGACTTTCTAGACAAGAAGGGCATCAAGCGGGACGATATCCCGGCCAGGTTCGGGGATGTTGTGAAGATACTGCACGAGAGGTTGGGGACGAGTGCGCGTGTGATTGCCTACCGGACGATGGTTGAGCTGTACAAGGAGTTCTCTTTGAGCGCGAACTTCGACTATGAGGATTCCATAGAGGACAGATTCGTATTCCTCAAAGAGAGAGTTTTGGCGGATCGTCTGCATCCGACACGAACCCCCAGCCTAAAACTCGCATTCTGAACCCCTTCGCGACACAGCTATCGGCGAAAGTCGACCGGACAGCCAACCAGCCTCGGCTCAGAGACCGCTTTTGTGTCGCGGGGAGCAACTACTTTTGAGATTTTTCGGAGAGGGGTCCAGCCAGTTTAAACTGAATCGGGGGAGTCTTGCGCAACAAGGCGCAGAATCATCCGGTCGGCCGTTTTCGACATCGTGTAGCTCAGCGTGCAGGTCAACGTGCAAACTGCGTGATCTCAAATCGCCTGCCCCGATTCCAGATCAGGGTTCATTCCATGCCCATTTCCCTGAGAGTAGCGATTTATCCAAATTATCGACGTGTCATTTTCAGGGTGTCTATCCGGACAGGGTTTCGTCGGGCTCTGTCATGGCCGAGCTCTCCTCGGCCTTGTTCCAGTCCTTGGCGATCTTGACCAGCCGCAATAGATGTTCGTGGTCTTCAACGCTTAGAGACTTGCCAGAGTCTATCTGTGTCTTGATTTTTGCGAATATTGGGGCGGACTCTCCGAAGGGCACTTGAGACTTTTCCACTATCGCGAGGAGTCTTCGAGCCTCAGCCAACCCGGATGAGGTGGACTTGCTAGAAGCCTGAGACGACCTTGGCTTGTTCCCTTTCCCCTCCATATTTTTTGGTCCACCCTATTGTTTTGTGCAGAGTTTCGGGAGGCCGGTAGATAAAGAAATCACCTAAAGGTCAAAACGAAAACCGTAAGCCTTTATTCTAGAAGCTAGACGCGAAGATTGAATCGGATTGGAAAAAGTCGATAAGATGGCAGCGGGCCTTATGTGGAGAATTATCGGAACTATCGTCGCGTTTTCAGCATTCTTGATCGGGTCGCTCATCTATGTGGGGTTCTATACGAGCGGGTTTGACCTAACTCAGAAGGTCATAGTCGTGCTTGTCGCCCTCATCCTCGCTTTTGCGGCAATAGCGATAATGTGGGTGACCTTCGCAGGACGTAGAGGATGGATGCGCGACCGATGGGGATCTTGACCGCTTGCTCCCTTGATTGATTATTCAGCGAACCGAGAGGATTCCATTTCCATCCGTGATGGATGTCTTCTATGGGAAGCTTTGTCTCGGGGTTTGGTCATGAGTCGCTTAATCTTCTCGCCTATCTTTTCGAAGACCTCCTCGATCGACCAGCCTTCTTCTTCGAAGTCGAAGTGTTCTTTGGGAAGTTTGATGAATACTTGAACCTCATACCGCCTTCTCTCTTTCTCGAGCAGCGACGTCTTCACGACCGCTCTCGCCTCAATAATGTCGCGGTGTATGCGGCCAAAGGCCTGTAGTGATTTTTGAAACTTCAGCTCTGCCTTTCGAGATTCGATGTCATCCTTCTGGAGACCCAGTACCTGTACCGGTACTTCTACGAATTCTTGTCCAGCCATCTGATACTCTCCTAATCACCTATCTGACTATTAGTACTGGACAATGGGCGTGGGAGACTATTCCGCTGGAGACGCTTCCGAGCAACAACTTCTTGAATCCCCCGAGTCCCCTAGTCCCAACTACGATCAGGTCAACGTTCTCCTTAGAAGCGTGATTGACTATTGTCTCGACGATCGAGGAGACGGCTTCCGGGATCTCCGTCTTGACATGAATGCCCTGTTTCTTAGCTTTCGACTCTGTCTCGCCCACGATGCCTAGCGCAACTTTTCTTGCGTATGCGTAGTAAGCGTCGATCTCATGCTGTGAGGGAGCGGGCAGGCTCATTCCGGTTGGGGACGCGATTGTTGAATGGTAATAGGATGTGGGAGGGCTGATCGCGTGAAGGACTACGAGGTCTGCTTTGAGCTTCTCGGCCAGTTCAAGTGCTGCTTGAGCGGCTCTCTGCGAGCTCTCCGAGCCGTCCTGAGCGACCAGAATCTTCTTGAAGAAAGGTTTCGATATGGTAGGGGAAGGCTCCCCCACGCGCTTCACAGTTTTTGTTTCCATTCGTCTCAGCCATACTTAGGTATTGGGCAGGTTGTTAGGTTTTCGCACATATGAAGTGTTGCCATGATCTCTAGTAGTGGAATTTGTAATTAGTCGGCCTGGATGTTCTCCAGAAACGTGGCGGATGGGACGAAGAAGAGGTTTCCGGTAACTGCGCGGCTGAAATCTAGTAGTCGGTCGTAGTTGCCTGCGGGCTTGCCTACGAACATGTTCTGCAGCATTTGTTCGATGGTGCGGGGTGAACGGCTGTAGCCGATGAAGTAGGTGCCGAACTCTCCCTGACCGGCGTGACCGAAGGGCATGTTGTCTCGGAGTATCTTGATCTCCTTACCGTCCTCCACTATCTTGGTTAGAGCGTTATGCGCATAGGTGGGCTTGACGGAATCTTCCAGCTCTACGTCAGTCAGCTTTGTACGACCGACGATCTGTTCTTGCTTTTCCGTCGGTAGCTTATTCCAGTCGGCTAGATTGTGGAGGTACTTCTGTACGATAACATAGCTACCTGCGGTGAATGCGGGGTCCTCGTCAGCAATGAGGGTGACGTCCAGAGCCTCTTGCGCTTTAGGATTCTCTGTCCCGTCGACGAAGCCGATGAGGTCGCGGCTGTCAAAGAAACGGAATCCATGCACCTCGTCTACTGGGGAGATTGCGGGTCCAAGCCGGGCCATGATTCGCGTCGCCAGCTCAAAGCATAGATCCATCCGCTGTGCGCGGATATGGAAGAGCATGTCGCCCGGTGTTGAGACGGCGTGACGCTCCCCCGCGCGGATCTCGTGGAACTTGTGCAGTTCTGCTGGCCGCGGCTGTCCGAAGAGTCGATCCCATGCTTCGGACCCAAAACCGAGCACGCACGAAAGGCTTACCTCAAGTTCGCGAAAACCCACCGAGCGAACGAGCAGCAAGGTCTGCACAGAAGGATCGGATTGCACCTCGATTCCCAGCACCAGGCTTAGCCGTCACCACTAGAAAAATCGCGGCACGGGTGAGCGGTATAGCTACCGACTGTGGCAACGCAGACGAACCTTCTAACGCGGCGGGCTTCGTCATACGCAAAGTTCCCATTCTTGAGGGCTGAAAACTCTTACGGTCTTTCCAAGGTAATCATGTTTGCCGCGTTTGAGAATTTCCCGAACAGCGTAAATCCTAGGAATGCCATCTTCCCCTTTTCTATTGATTCTAGTGGGGCAGCGGAAGGGAGTGATCACGAAGAAGGTTCTTATCCATCTCACACCGGGGCGAACTCCATGAGTAACTTGAAAACTGAACTTGAACACATCAAGCACCACATCAAGTATCCGGCGAACAAGACGCAGGTCCTTGCAGCATGCAACAACATGACAGATGTCCCTTCAATCGACAAGGAATTCGTGACGAAGTCTCTCACCGACAACAACTACAAGGGCCCAGAAGACGTCGTAAGGGCTCTCCTCAACAAAGTCTAAGCTTCTCAAACTTCCCTTTTTTCTTTTTAGCGTCCCACGTAATGCCATGCTCATTATTCTGGAACCAAGCCTGTTCCAGAAGTTGAATATCACGGCTCGGTCTGAAGTCTTTGTTTTAGGCTGCAACCCAGCCGCGGCGAAGGTCAAACGCTGCCATGTTTCCGAGAACATACCATCTTGATGATATCTAAGACACAGAAAAGTTCCAGTGAGGAAGCAGGCTAATCCCATGCGCACTCAAGATCCGTTATTCCGGCGATGTCAAGCAGAATGGAAATTACTGCTGGAAAACTTGAGCGATTTTCTCTCAACGCGATAGATTCTCAGCAATGCCTTGTCACCGGAGTCTGCGTTTCCTAGTTATGACAAGAATAATTCAAGCTGGATGAAGGGTCTGTTGCCGAAAAATGAGGACTATTTTGGCTGCTGTTGACCAGTCTCATCATGCTCATGATGTGATGAGCCGGGCTGCTGAACTGGCGGTCGTGCTACGGAACGACCTAGTTGTTCTTAGCGTAATCAGCTCGGACCCGATGAAGCAGTTCAACATCGTCGAGGAGCAGAACCGATTTGCAAGCTTGCATCGAGAATTGATCTTCAAGCATTTTCCCGAGAATAGCCTCGCGGTCGAACCACACAGTGGAACAGGCGGAGTCTACAAGTACGGTACTGCCGGAGTAAGAATCCAGTCACGGATTCTCTCGGGCAACGTAGTCGACAAGATTTGCGAGTGCGCGGAAGAAGTCAATGCCGACATCGTCCTCGTTGGCAGTAGGGGGCTCGGCAATATCGGTAGCCTCGTCCTCGGCAGCGTCTCAGAGAGAGTAGTGCACAAGTGTACTCGGTCCGTACTGGTCGTCAAGGGTGAAAGACTCGAAGGCCAAGACTGGCAGGGACTTTCCTCTGGCCAGAAGTCTGGCGCCTCAAGAGTCTAGGGACCATTAATCATAGTGCCCAGATGCGTCGTTATTTCTCCAACCGAAAATTTGCAGTTGACCATTTTACTGGTTCGTAATTGTCGTCCCGGCAATCCCTTTGAGGGCCTCTTCGGCCTTTTCCAGAGAAGCAATGACCACTCTTCCCCCTGAAGAGCCCGACAGGAAACTGACCGCGCTTTCGATCTTGGGACCCATACTGCCTGCAGGGAACTGACCTTCCGCGAGATACTTCTTGCACTCTTGCACGGTCATACTGTCGAAGGCTCGCTGATCCGGCTTCCCGTAGTTGATGAACACCTTCTCGACATCCGTCAGGATGAGCAGAGTCTCAACTCCGAGAATCTTGCCCAGCAAGGCAGCCGTTCGATCCTTGTCCAAGACAGCTTCAACACCTCTTAGCCTACCATCCTTGTCTCTCATCACAGGGACTCCACCCCCACCCACGCCAATCACTACAGTCCCAGCTTCGAACAGGCGAATGATCGTCTCCTTCTCCAAGATGTCCAAGGGGGTGGGAGAGGGAACTACTCTTCGATAGCCTCGTCCACTGTCACTGATTATGTGCCACCCGTTCGATTCTTGCAGGCGTCGCGCTTCCTTTTCAGTGTAGAATGGTCCTACAGGCTTTGTTGGATTCTTGAAGGCCGGATCTTTCGCGTCGACGAGGGTCTGGGAGACTATTGTCGTAACAGGAATGTGTTGTCCCGCTGATTCTAGCTCGCTGCGGAGTGCTCGCTGGAGCATGTAGCCTATCATTCCCTGGCTCTCAGCCCCACAGACATCCAGAGGCATTGGCGGCAACGTCTCTTTTGCTATCTCATTCTGCAACAGAATGTTTCCAACTTGTGGGCCGTTGCCGTGTGTGATGGCAATTCTCTCGCCTCTGCGGAGAATCGCTGCAAGGTGCTTAGCGGTGTTCTGCACGTTCGTCTCTTGTTCTTCCGCTGTTCCTTTCTGGCCGTGCTTGAGAATGGCGTTGCCTCCTAGACTCACCAAGACTTTCATGCGTTGAACCTAGTTCGAGGGTTTCCGGTTGAGGACGCAGGTCATGCAGCGAATGCCTCCGTATCCTCCCGTAATCTCCTGAAGCTGGAGCGATGTCACGTCGATAGAAAGTTCTTGGAACTCACGCTTGTGCGGGAAGAACTGGTCTGACTGTTTGAGCCTCGCCAAGTCCTTCCTCGCCTCCTCCAACAAGGCACTGTATCGGTGCGGATCAGCCTGCGCCTTTGCCTCTAGGTTTGTCAGAACTTTCTTGACCACCTTCTCAACCTCGATGGCAAGAATGCTGTGATCTTTCACGCAGAGAAAGTTTGAGGCGTAGCACATCTGTTCAAGGGTCGTTATTGGAACAATTGTAAACCTATGATCCATCAGGTACTCGTACAGGTTAGGAGTCTTGCTCATCCTCTTGTAGTGTCCAAGAGATGATCTCTGGTAAACCTCAACTCTGGCTCGTTTCAAGAGCGGTATGCATCCCACAGCGATATTCTTTCCGGGAAAATTGAGGTAGGTGTCCAGATGCATGTTGATCATAGGATCGGGTTCGTCCCCGGGGATGAGTGGATGGGCTGGTTGGTGAATCACAGCGACCTCTTCGAAGTTGGTGCCGCGTCGGAGAACCTGACTCGCACCGTTCAAATTTGTTCTGTCGCCGATTCCGATCATCGCGATTTTACCCGCGGGTATGTAATCGCCTCCCTCGAATGTTCCGGGCGCCTTGACGCGATTGACTATTTTCGCGCCGGCCATCTCCAATATGGTGCTCGTGATATCCGGCTCCATCCGACGTTGTGGCTTCGACATTCTGCCGACAATTAATCCAAGGTCGGAGGCAACTTGCTGGTCCCGCATGAAGAACAGGTTCGCGAGGGGCACATCGAGCTGTACCCGGGGGTACATCATTCTGACGCCCCTCTTCTGGTCCAGTCTAATGCTAGGCCTGAAAACTAGAACGCTGAAGATGGTTTCTATGCCTAGCTCCGGTAGGTTCCTCTCGAATTCGCGCTGCGCTCTCTTGACTTCAGCAACTGGACCTTCGAACTTGACGATCCCTTTCGCATATTTCGTCAGCATCCCAACTAGCTCGGGGTCCTCCCTCGCCAGTTTGATCGCGAGGTGTTTCAGTCGGTGGACTCTTACTCCGGTCAGGTCGAGTGCGTGTTCGAGTTCTCTATGTTCATGGATGGCCTCGTCCATGTTGAAGGCTCGTTCGTAGAGGAACGCAAAGGGTTCGATGAGCCCGAAGAACATCTCAGTTCCGGGTCTGTGAATCACAACATCCTGTAGAGAGTCCCACTCTGCTTTGACCTTGGAATCCAAGAAAGCCCCGCCAAGGCTACTTCTGATGCATAAGCCACTCTAGCACAGATGCGGCACCGTAGAGCTTGTTCTCGCCTTGCTCCCAGACAATCGACTGTTTGCCCTCGATCACATCATCAGTAATCTCAAGACCCCTGTGAGCCGGGAGGCAGTGCATGACACTAGCGTCTTTCTTGGCTACCTTCAGAAGATCATCGTTGATCTGGTAGCCGTTGAAATCCTTCATTCTCTTCTCCTTCGAAGCCTCGTCACCCATGCTGACCCAGACATCCGTGTACAACAAATCTGCATCCTTAGCGGCTTGTAGGGGATCATGTGACACATCAATATTGCCGCCTGCGGTCCGCGAGGTTTTCTCCGCTTCACTGAGAACTGTCGCGTTCGGCTCGTAACCTGCCGGACATGCTACAGAGATGCTCATTCCCTTCAGTGCCCCACCGAGAAGTAGAGAGTTGCAGACGTTGTTCCCGTCGCCGACATAAGCGAGCTTCAATCCTTTCAGCTTCCCCTTCACCTCTTGAATAGTCAAAAGATCGGACACGATCTGGGTCGGATGCTCAAGGTCGCTCAACGCGTTGATAACGGGTACTCTCGAATACTTCGCCAACTGCATCACGGTGTCGTGCGAGTAGACTCTCGCAACAATCCCGTCAAGATACCCGCCCAGGATCCTTGCCGTATCTTTTACCGGCTCGCCTCTGCTAAGCTGAAGCTCGTTGGCGGCCAGGTAGATTGAGTCCCCACCAAGTCTGCGAGCGGCAACCTCGAAGCTCGCCCGGGTCCGAGTCGACGGCTTCTCGAAAAGCAGTCCGGCAATCTTCCCCCTTAGTGTGGCGAGAGATCGTCCTCGTTTGATGACAGTCTTGATCGCTTTGGCTCTCGCGAGAACTCTATCCATCTCTAGTCTGGAAGCGTCGGCCACTGAAAGGAAACTTTTCAATTTGAGACTCCCGATATCCAGTGAGACTTGAAGACGGGCCTAGTATGTGAACTTCATGTCACATGCCCTGCTTGATTCGACGACGTTTGCTCATGGCAATAGAACAAGCGTAAAATAGATTCTTTCGGATGGTCCCCAATCCTCACATGGTTACGGCTAAGCAGCCGGCGAGTGGACCAAGGTCCGGCAAAATCGATCACGTAGTGATCATCGTCAAGGAGAACCACTGCTTCGACAATTACTTCGGCACCTTCCCCGGAGCTAACCGGATGACTATGCCCAGGTCGCCCAACCCCCCACCTCGGGACCCTGACCATCGCCACGGTGCCTGGCTAACGCGGCAGACGACGTCTGTACGGCAACAGTTCGTCGAGGCTGACATACCGGCCTACTTTTCTTATGCGAGAAAATTCACTATCTGCGACCAGTATTTCACCGAAGTGGCGGGACCGTCGACGCCGAACCATCTGATGCTCATAGCCGCCGACTCTCCCTTCATAGACAACCCGAAACCAGGAGACATGTCCAGAGTCTCCACCTCTCTTCCACAGAGCCTCGAAGCCCGTAACTTGACATGGGGCAACTATGGAGGCTACGCGTTTCAATATCTCGGCGGTATCGGTGAAAAGAACAAGTTCACCTCCGAACAGTTCGCCAAGGATGCGTCTGCCGGAAAGCTGCCGAATGTTTCCTGGATCTTGGCTCCAGGCCAGTTTGACGAACATCCACCCGACCCTGGTAGGGGTCACATGGGAAATGTTACCACGGGCATGCAATGGACTGTCGACCAAGTAAACGCCGTCGTTAAGGGCGGGCTCTGGTCCAGAGTTGCCATCTTCGTTACTTGGGACTGTTGGGGAGGATGGTATGACCATGTGGACCCGCCGAACGTCGAAGCTTGGAAGCTTCCGACACCGCAGCCATCCTACAAGGGAACACAGTTCCGTTACGGCTCGCGGGTGGGCTGTCTTGTGCTCAGCCCGTTCGCGAGATCCGGCTACATCTCGAAGAGCTTACACTCGCACGTCAGTCTTGTCCGTTTCTGCGAATCCATTTTCGGACTGCCCACCCTTAACCAAAGGGACGCGCAGGCTGATGACATGTCAGACTGTTTCAATTTCAATCGATCCCCCGCTCCGCCACCAGCATAGCCGCGTCTTGCCGAAGTGGGCTTTCGGACCGGCTTTTGACCAAATGATTCTCTGGCAGAAACTTGTTGAGCATTAGAGGCAACTACATGTACCAATTCGATCGAACGTTCGTCTGAGGGTTGCCGTCCCTTGAGATCATACTCTCTGCCTTCCTCGCAATCTCGCTAACGGCATCAATAATCTCAAGCAAAGCCCGAGCTCCTTACACGATCATCCTCGTGCTCTTCGGAGTCGCAATAGCAGGCTCGTCCCTTTCCTCCATCCTAGGAGTTAGCCTGCTCTACGACAGCTTGGTAGGTGGAGGCCTATTCGTCGGACTTGTCCTCCCACCATTACTCTTCGAAACAACGATGAACATTCGATTCGAAGAGTTTCGAGCTGTCGCGAGACCTGCTCTCCGGCTCGCCACGGTGGGAGTGGTCATAGCAACGGTTGTCGGAGGAATATTTCTCTGGCAGATAATTCAACTCCCACTCCTACCATCCTTCCTGTTCGCCAGCATCATCGCCCCGACAGACACGGCCACAGTCCTCGAAATCTTCAGACGGGCAAAGCTTCCCCGAAAACTCTCGACACTGATGGAAACGGAGGCCGTGTTCAACGACGCCACGGGAATAACCATCTTCACCATACTTCTCACATCTCTAGACGTCTCCCGCCTCTCCCTCATCCAGGCGGCGACCAGCTTCGCAGAGATCTTCGGAGGAGGAGTAATAGTGGGACTGCTAGTCGCGCTAGGCGCTCACCTACTCTCAAGACTTGTAACTGATCCCATGTCCGAAACCATGATAACAATCACAACCGTCTACGGCTCCTACACCGTCGCAAGCGCTCTAGGCTTTTCAGGAATAGTAGCTGTCGCGATCGCCGGGCTCTACTACGGAAACTCAACGGTAAGGACATGGGTTCTTCCCCAGACTACTCGAACAGTCAGAAACTTCTGGAGAATCACATCTTTCATCGCCAACTCCCTAGCCTTCCTCTACATTGGACTCAGCACAGACCTAGCCAGAATTCGGGCTGATCTTCTACCGATCGGACTTGCGTTTACAGCGGTGACGATCGCACGCTTCTCATCAGTCTACCCGCTACTCGGAACCTCCAAGATCAACGGAGAACCGATTCCGAGATCCTGGAAGAACGTTGCAATGCTGGGAGGAATGAGGGGCGCGCTATCCATTGCACTCGTAGCCTCGTTACCCGCCACGATCCCGTCAAGGGACGTGATCACCTCGATGGTACTGGGAGTAGCGTTCATTTCCATAATTCTTCAAGGTCCTATGCTATCCAGCTACGTCCGCAGAAAATTCCCAAGAAAAGTCGAAGTCAAACCGCTCTCAAGAAAGTTCTAATCTGAAAAATAATCTAGCCGAGACGCGTTTTCGATACGTGGCGGGCTCGTCTTCCCAACAGACCAATGACCAGAGCGGCCACCCAAATCGTCACGATAATCACGAGGTCAACACTCGGAATCATCGAGAGCAAATTGTTCAGGCTGCCGACAGTGTCAACGTAGAGGATCCTGGGAAACAGGCCAAAAGCCCAGAGAAAAACCGGGATAGCTAGTAGCGTTCCAACGAATAGCCAGCGGCCAAGCCTTAGACTCCCAGAATATTCGGCTAGCTGATCCAGCTCGTCGAGCTGAGAAGATTCTCCTACAAGATTCTCTTGATCTTCGCCAATGTCCCGCGTGGATTGCGCTTGACGGTTCAGGCTTCTTAGAATCTGGTCAGTGGCTGTCTGGGCTCCTCTCCTTCTGGTCTCTCCAGAGAAATCGAATCGGTGGCGAGCGCGCGGGCGTTTCTCTTCCAAAGCTGTTCAGCTGGGCTCTCAACTCATTAATAGTCAATGCAAACACTTGGGCAAGCCAGTACTAAGCCGCTGGTGGCCGCGGAATCTGGGTAAAGCCCGTCCAACGATTTACGCGTGGATACAGGGCATCAGAACGCTATTCCAGCACTATTGCATGATCTTCGTGATCTGTTCTTGGCCTGTTCCAGGACCGCGTTGACCTTGTCCAGTTCGACGATCACTTCTTCCTGAATTGAAAGTTCCTTGACCCTCCTCGCCTCTTCGATCGCGTTGCTGATAGCCTCAGAGACGAGTTTCAGTTTCGGTTGAATCGTCTTTCTTTGATCTTTCATGCTTCTGCCCACAAGACTCTTACGGGATATAGTGGTCAGTGACATCTCGGCCAATGGTTAGCCGTTAATAGTACTAGTATTCGATCCACACGGACAGATGTCTAGTATGAAAGTTGGCATTCTCGGTAGTGGCGATGTAGGGAGAGCGTTAGGGAAAGGATTCGTTAACCGTCAACACGAAGTAAAGATCGCCTCGCGCACTCCGAACAGCGACAAGCTGAAGACATGGGTAAATCAGGTAGGAAGAAACGCGTCAGCCGGAACATTCGCAGAGTCCGCAGCCTTTGGGGACATAATCGTCCTAGCAACCAACGGATCGGCAATTGAAGCGGCCGTAGACCTCGCCAAGCCACAAAACTTCAACGGAAAGCTCGTCATCGACGTCACCAATCAACTCGATTTCTCAAAAGGCCCGCCTCCAGGAATGCTGTACTCACCGACCGACTCTCTCGGCCAACGCGTCCAGCGCAAGCTTCCATCCGCAAAGATCGTGAAGTGTTTCAACACTGTCCCGAACTCGCAGATGGTCGATCCAAAGTTCAAGGATGTTGAAATGATGATATGCGGAAACGATACGGCCGCAAAACAACAGGTGACGAAGATACTGAAGGAGTTCGGCTGGAAAGGGGCTATAGATATTGGCGGCATCGAAAACGCGGGCTGGCTAGAAGCCTTCGTCCCACTCTGGGCAAGAGTCGGCATGTCGCTGAACACGTGGGACCACGTGTTCAAAGTAGTCCGATAGCGATCCTCCAGAGAAATCGGAAGTTTTGATAGAGTACTTATCGAAACGGATCTTAGTTGTACAATTCGTCGTACCGTCTGAATTTCCAGTAGGCCGTGGAAAGAAGCCACGCCACGAAGAAGATTCCTATTATTCCAAATCCCATGGTTTCGAAGTCGAGCCTCGCTATCCAGTCCCAGTATGGACCGGTCAAGTTCAGTTCGCTAGCAATGACCTGTAGGAGTTCAACTCCACCTATCGCAAAGGCTACTGCAACTGAAATCACTGTCACCGTCAGGTTGTAGTAGATTTTCCGGATCGGCCTCAGGAAGGCCCAGCCATAGGCCGCTCGCATTGCTATGCCATCAGTCGTGTCGGCGAGGACCATCCCACACGTGAACAGGAAGGGAAGGAGCAACACCATCCAGAGTGGGATGGGTGACGAGACTGCGAGTGCGATGGTTATTGCGAACAGGGCGATCTCGCTTGCAGTGTCGAAGCCGAGCCCGAACAAAACTCCGATCGGATAGATCTGCCACGGCTTCCTGACGATCTTGAATAGACCTCCGAAGTATCGGTTCAGCAATCCCCGATTTT
>Ga0209470_1000768_pt1 | contig 24972 bp, 24 predicted proteins | sample GraSoiAngelo_125_FD_185882 | JGI IMG/M metagenome (GOLD analysis project Ga0209470, IMG submission 185882) | Grasslands soil microbial communities from the Angelo Coastal Reserve, California, USA - 14_0927_05_40cm (SPAdes) (version 2) | ecosystem: Environmental > Terrestrial > Soil > Grasslands ... | reverse complement strand
TGGCGGACTTTTCTTTGGTTGAGACGTTGAGCCGTTGAGTGGTTGAGGCGAAAATTATCTCCTCTTCTCAACAACTTAACCGATCAACTTCTGCTGTGAAACTTCTCAAAGTCAAAACTGCGCGCTTTGCCGATGTCGTGGAAACAGCGGGCCGTCCCGAGGTTTACATCCTCTGGCAAAAACCAGGGCAAGATCGGCATCTGCAATCGGAAATCAAGAACAACCGGGTGATGACGATTAAAAAGAGCGAAGCCGGAAGCGAATTCGGCATGGTTGGGTTCAAAGAACAGAAAGGCGCGAGCTACCTGATTTTTCCGAAATCATTGAAGCGATTCGAGAACAGGCGGATCGTTGGAATCAATTGGGACCTGGTAAAAACCAAATAAGTGTTGTAGCGGCGTTTGTGTTAAGCGCCGCTACAACTGTCGTGGTAAAATAAATGCGCGGTATGAACAAGAACATCATGGACGAGCAAGGCGTCGCGACGACTAAGCTTAGTAAAGAAGAGCAACTGCGTTATTCGCGCCACATGATCATGCCGGAAGTCGGCGCCGAAGGACAACAGCGTTTGAACGCTGCGCGCGTTTTGTGCATCGGCGCGGGCGGGCTCGGTTCCCCGGCCGCGCTTTATCTTGCCGCTGCCGGCGTCGGCAAACTTGGTTTGGTCGATTTTGACGATGTCGATCTTAGCAATCTCCAGCGACAGATCTTGCATGGGACGAAAGACGTCGGCCGCAAAAAATTGGATTCGGCGCGGGACCGTTTGCGCGACGCGAACCCCAACATCGAAATCGAAACCCATGAATGCAAGTTCACAAGTAAGAACGCGCGCGAGATTGTCTCCGGCTACGACGTCGTGGTCGATGGCTCCGACAATTTTCCAACACGGTATTTGTCGAACGACGTCTGCGTCTTCGCGAAAACGCCAAACGTTTACGGATCGGTTTTTCGTTTCGATGGCCAGACGACCGTGTTCGCGCCGCATCTGGGCGGGCCTTGTTATCGCTGCCTATTTCCCGAGCCGCCGCCGCCGGGATCGGTTCCAAATTGCGCACAGGCGGGCGTGCTCGGTGTCCTTCCCGGAATTGTCGGGACGATTCAGGCAAACGAAGCGATCAAATTAATCCTCGGTGTCGGCGAGCCGCTCGTCGGCCGGCTTCTCTATTTCGACGCGCTGAAGATGAAATTTCGCGAATTCAGTCTCCGGCGCGATCCGCAATGCCCGGTCTGCGGCGACTCGCCCACGATCACCGAACCGATCGATTATGAGCAATTCTGTGGGGTCGCGACCAACGTCCCGACCGTTTCGGTGCGCGAACTAAAACAAAAACTCGACGCGCGCGAACCCGTTCAGCTGGTCGATGTTCGGGAACCGTTTGAACACGAGATCGCAAGCATCGACAGCGCGCAGTTAATTCCACTCGGAGAATTGCCTGACCGGTTGAGCGAATTGGACCGCGATCGTTTGACGGTTGTGCACTGCCACAGCGGTATGCGCAGCGCGCAGGCGGTGCGGCTATTGCGCGACGCCGGTTTTGCAAACGTGTTTAATCTCGAAGGCGGGATTGCCAAATGGTCGGACGAAATCGACTCGGACGTGCCAAAATATTAATTTTGCTTTAGCGCGGCCGCCAAGTCTTCAGCGGTCGGCACATCGTTCCATTGTTTCAGGAGTTCGCCATTTCGACCGAAAACAAAAACGTGAAAGAGCGCACGGGTTGGCTGTGCGCCGAGCTGGGTCGTGATTGTTCCATCGAAATCTGCGACCGCGAAGACATCGTTGGGCGCATTTCGGGCAATCTTGAGTTGATCGTAGCGCGATTGGAGGCGGCGTGCTTCAGAATCAATCCTCCGCCGGATCAACGAAGTGAGAATCATGCGGACCGGTTTGCTGTGTTTCGTTTCGAACGCGAGGACGGTGATCATTCGATAAGTCGGATTACCGAGACAAAAGTCGGGCGTGCGATCCCCGACCGCGCGCGCTTTGTCGATGTTCGATTGGGTGGTTAAAACAACAGTCATGATGTGGCCGTCGTCGATGGAGAATGTATGGCCATCGACATCGACGAGATTAATTCGATATTTTTCGCCGAGAGTTAACTCGGCGCGGATCAACCAGAGTGGAGCGGATAAAAGTATGGTCACGAAAAAAATTTGCGCTCGACCCGGATTCACGATTAAAGACGTTGATCACGAAAAATGCGCGCTGACAACTCTCGCTTCCACTTTTTGGTAGCATCATTTTCAATTTTGGTGCTCTTGAGCGCGTGCGATCGAATGGTCACGTCGCGGAATACACGCCTGGTCAAAGAAGCGGACTGGAAGGCGGCCCAGGGCGATTACCTCTGGGCGATCAATCTTTACGAAGCTGCCCTCGATGGCACGCCCCAATCCGCGGAAGTGCACTTTAAACTAGCTTTGCTTTATGACGACAAAATGAACGATCCGCTGCACGCGCTCCATCATTTCAAACGCTACCTCGTTTTGAATCCAGAGGGCTCGCACGCGGCCGAGGTCAAAGATTTTATGAAACGTGACGAAGTTGCGCTCGGCACGAGTTTGTCCGGCGACTCGGTTGTGACCCGCGCGGAGGCGGCGCGATTGCGAAATGAAAATCTCAATTTGCACAGGGAAATTGACGCTGGTTCACTCAAGCCTCGCCCCGCCACGGACAAGTCGGCGTCGCGTCGCGGCGATAAAGAAAAAACGGAGTCGAAGAAGGCTGGCTCTCACACTTACACTGTGAAAGAAGGCGACACTCTGGCTTCCATTGCGCGCAAGTTTTACAAAACGTCGAAGCGCTGGAGAGACATCCGCGACGCCAACGAAAAAAAGATCGATGATCCGGACAATTTGAAAGCGGGCCTGACGCTGACGATTCCGCCTAACGACTGACAAATTGGTTACGTTCGTGACTGTGTCGGCGATGAGTGTTAGAAACGCGCGTCGCTCGGAATGACGGTCGGACGCGGCGGCGGCGGCGGGGATTCCATGTGCGCATTCATGGCCTGGTCGATCACATCCTGGTTCGTCGGATCGATCAGTCCGCCCCTCGGCGGTTCGTTGTGCTGATTCTCAATGTCAGCCAGAATGATATTCAATTCCGGCAGCGGTCGGTCGAAGCCTTTGACCAATTTGCCGTTCAGTAATTTAGAGATGTCGATGTTGAGGACTGGCGGGCAATGGGTCGGATGTGGTGGAAACACAACCATCTGTCCAGCTTGCAACCGGCAGGGACCGCCCGGAGTGCCCTTCAACGTCAACGTGCCGTTGCCGTGAAGAAGGATGAATTTATTCCACGTGTTCGAATGGCGTTCCAAAATCGCGGTGAAACCGCTCACGGCGCAGGTCGCAACCGCGGTTGTGATTTTCACGGTGCCGGTGTCTTTCGGGGCCGACATTAGAATCGCGCCGCTGCCGAGATCGTAAGTGCGCGCGGCTCCGCCAAAACTGAAAACCGTATTCGCGCCCAGCCGCGTGAGTGTTTGATCAAGAAACGTCAGTTCCGCGCGCGAATCGGTGCCGGTCCGGACAGCCGTTCCTTCGCGAACGGTATCGTTCACGGTGGCGGGTCGGGCTGCGGTTTGCCCGGCGAGCAGGCGGACATCATGGATCACTTCGGTAACGTGGGCCTGTTTTTGGTCGGCTGCAAAAAGGAGACTGGCAATACCGGCAGCGGTTCCGACTAAACAAATGGCAGCGACGAGATTTGAATTTGGGAAGGGAGTTTTCATCGATTGATTGTCGATCTTATCATTATGATTTGACCACTGTTGCCCATCGAATCGAGCATGGTCCGAAGTTGGACACTACTGGAGATGGCTATCCCGCCCAGGGACTGTTTGATCAGTCGCGTGATGGTCGCTTGGTTGAGCTCGGTCGCGATGGTCGACGTTGTCGCGGCGATGGCCCAGATCAGAGGAACCGATCTGATCAGACAGAATCGGAAAGTGCGATTAATCCTCATTGCGTCTCCTAAAATTTCGCAGTAAGCGCGATTGCACCGCCGACGTTCGCGACGTCGTAATCGAAGACGTCCTTGTTCGAGTCGCTGTGCGCGAAAGAACTGATCGCGCCGACCGAGCACCAGTTCGTCAGGCTATAACTGGCTGTGAGCGAAAGAATCTCGCTCACATCCGTGCGTCCGTTTTGGTGATAATCGCGTGCGACAATGCGACCGACCGCATTGATGGAAAATGCGCGCGTCAGATTCGCGGAATAACCGAGATATCCTTCATAATCGTTCCGCCGCGGGCTTTGGTGATCCGCCGCGACACTAATGTTCGTGTCCGCGCCGATGAAGAGCTGTTGCGCCCGGCTGAACTGGAACGGCAGTTCGGCGTTAAATATGAGCGCATGATTCGAGAAAAATTCGTCACCCAACCGATCGTCCAAAGTTAAACGGTTAAAGTCGTACCAACCGCGCAGGATCAAATTATGAAATTGCGGCAGGAAATAATTCAGTCCAGCTTCGACATCGAGGCTGCCGAAATTGAACCCGGTGTATTTGCCGTAATAAAAGATCTGTTCCCGCGCACCGAAATGCCCGTAGAGCGTTTTTGTGATCTGCGGATCATAATAAGCAGCCGCTGTCGGCGCGATCACCACGTCGCTCTTTTCGCCGCTCCGTGTCAGCGCCACATTCGATGTGTAGAAAATCGGAGAAGCCAATAAAAGCGTGAGCGGTTGATATTGTGTCACACGTTTCAGAATTTCCTGCTCTCCAATGTCGGCATCGTTCGGACTGGACGCGGCGTGTCCATCTTCGACGCCCTCGGGCAATCCCGCTGGTCCGAACGGCGGCTGCGTCTGGCCCTGAAGTAATTGGGCACGATCGACATCTTGCGAACTCGGCCCTTGCGCAAAACTTGTTGCCGCCAAGATCGACATCGTCCCCGCGCCAATAAGCGCGACTAAAAGATTAAAACGGTTTTTTACCAAACTAGCCGCGCCTCCCGTGCGCTTCCCTTTTGCCGTGTCGAATTTCACTCGTCAAGGAAGTTATTCGTCGCAACCGACGTCGGGGCGCGGCGCAGCCAATAGCTACTTGCCGAAAAAGCTCCTGATCTGCTGATCAGAGAGATACACCACACCAAATGCGGTATTGCCCTGATGGAATCACTCAGGGATTCGTCATTCGAAAAAAAGAGTCTGTTTGCCCGATAGGCAACACTCACCATTTCGTTAATCTCTTTCGAAATTATTTGAACTTCTGACCGCCATTTGCGGAGAAAATGGGTGAGGAAAGGTTAATAACCCCAAACAGTTCCGGCACAGCCAAACAAAGCCAGCCCCCAGCACAACCCCAGGCAAAAGAAACCTGCGAGCATGCCTCCCAATTCAGGTTTGTTCCTCGCCCAGGTGGGATCCCAGGGAGATGCCTTATACCCGGTGAGAGATTGAACTACGTCAGCATCAGATTTTTTCTTATTTTTATTGACGTTTTTTGCCGAATTTGTTTTTATGGCTGCTATGGAAATTCATGATTGGTATGGAGGTTTGAGGCGCAGTGCGGTGCAACCCCGAAATCCCTAGGTAATTCCGCGTTCTTCCAACATCACGCATATGAGCAAAATTTTTCGAGCAGCTACTCCCTTAACGAGTCGAATCGCGCCAGTCCTTGGCGCTGTTCTAGTTTTAATTGGGCTGATGGCATCGAGCCAACTTCATTTGGCTCAAGTTACCGCCGGTTCTACCGTTACCACGGACAAGAGCGATTACGTGCCCGGGGAAACCGTCGTGATCAGCGGTTCCGGCTGGATCCCCGGCCAACCGGTGGCTCTTCATATTGACGAGTCCGACAATGATCTACCATGGGACGTTTCCGCGACGCCGGATGCAGCTGGCAACTTCTCCAACTCCGAATTCGTCGTCCAGGCACATGATATTGGAGTCGTGTTTACTCTGACAGCGACCCAAGGCGGTGTCGTGGCCACAACTCAATTTACCGATGTCGTGGGCGCGGGCATTGCCCCGAATGGCGATCCGGGCGGCTTTGAGATTCAAGGTGGCGTTGTGGCTACTGCCGGAGGCGGACACACAGATTGGATCGCGAATGGCGTTGGCACTACGGGACTGCTTACAAGCGCCGGGGTTCCGATAGATCCCACCGTCACATACCGCCGCCTCGATGCATATAATTTGGGCGATGATGTTTTCTCCGGCAGCCATACGTTTAACGACAATCCGAACACCTATACTTGGAAGACCGCCAGCGCTGGCAATAAGTCGGATTTAAACAACGTCTATGTTCACATCTCGAAAGATAGCAGTGGTGACCGCTGGGTAACCGCGTCCGCCGATAGACTCTCCAACAACGGAACCGCCTTCGTTGATTTCGAGCTGAATCAGGCTGGCCTGACGCAGGTGACCGATGTCGGCTGTTCCTCAGCGCCTTGTGGCCATTTCGAAACAAATCCTGCCGGAGCGGTTTCAGGCGATCCGCTTTTTGCTACTGGCGGACGAACTCCTAACGATCTGTTGATAACGGCGCAATACAATAGCGGGGGCGCACTCGCTTCGGCCATCGTCTATCAGTGGAAATTGGTTTCAGGAACCTATCAGTGGTTTGATATTACGTCATCCATCGGGGTGAACACCGCATTCGTGGCGACGAACACAGTTGATGGAGTGTCGGTGCCTTACGGCGCGTTCGGCGCGACGACCTACTCGAAGAACCAATTTGTCGAGATGTCGATCGATGCGACCAAACTAATTCAAGCAGTTGTTGATCCGTGCTCCGGGATCGAGGTCCACAGCGTTTTCGTCCGGACAAAAACTTCTACAACTGCCACTTCGGTCCTGGATGACTTCGTTACGCCGATCGCGACCTCTTTCAGCGCCGGTTTTACTGCGTCATTAACGCAAAGCGTGGTGAGCTGCTTCGGCGGCTCCAACGGCTCGGTCACGGCTACGATTAATGGCGGTACTCCGCCCTACTCGGTAACCCTCGACGCCACAACGCAGACAGTCTTGACCGATGGAGGGTCGACTACATTTACCGGTCTGAGCGCCGGAACGAAAACTGTGCACGTTGTTGCGACCGGCGGCTGTACTAAGGACGCCATGATCAACGTGACCCAGCCAGCTTCAGCGGTTGGATCATCGATAACGTCGCAAACAAATGTTGGTTGCCTTGGCGGCTCAACCGGAAGTGTGACGGTCGCGGGTTCGGGCGGAACTCCTTCGTACACCTACTCTATAGATGGCACTAACTTTGGCGTTAGTGGGACCTTTAACAATCTGGCCGCAGGCCCCTACACGGTCACGGTCAAGGATGCTCATGGCTGCACCACGACCCAGCCGGTGACGATCACCCAGCCTGCCTCCGGAGTCTCAGCCTCGATTAGCTCCCAAACCAATGTTGCTTGCTTTGGTGCTTCAACCGGAAGTGTGACCGTGTCCGCCTCTGGTGGCACGAGCCCGTACACGTTTTCCAAAGATGGCGTGACCTTTGGAGCAAGCGGCACGTTCAGCAATCTCGCCGCCGGGTCGTATACGGTTACGGTTAAGGATGCCAATGGGTGCACCACAACCCAGCCGGTCACGATCACTCAACCGGCCGCTGCAGTCTCGGCATCGATAAGTTCGCAAACCAACGTCGCGTGCTTTGGTGGTTCCACCGGCAGCGTAACTGTGGCCGGCTCTGGCGGAACCGGTTCCTACACGTTTTCCAAAGACGGCGTAAATTTTGGAGGAAGCGGAACGTTCGGTAGCCTCGCTGCCGGTTCCTACACGATCACGGTCAAAGATGCCAACGGCTGCACAACGACCCAGCCGGTCACGATCACTCAATCGGCCGCGGCACTTGGAGCCTCGATCAGTTCGCAAACCAATGTTGCCTGCTTTGGTTCTTCAACTGGTAGCGTAACCATTGCTGGCTCGGGCGGAACTGCTCCCTACACTTACGCGATTGATGGGGTGACCTTCGGCAACAGCGGCACCTTCAACAATCTAGCGCCAGGCTCCTACACCGTTACAGTCAAAGACGCGAACGGCTGCACCACGACTCAAGGTGTCACGATTACGCAGCCAGCCTCCGCACTTGGATCCTCGATCAGCTCGCAAACTAATGTTGCCTGCTTTGGCAACTCGACCGGCAGCGTCACAGCTGCGGGCTCGGGCGGAACTGCTCCTTACAGTTACGCGATCGATGGCACTACCTTTGGCGCCAGCGGAACGTTTAGTAATCTCGCCGCCGGCGGGTACACAATTACGGTCAAGGATGCCAATGGGTGTACCACGACTCAGCCGGTGACGATTACGCAGCCGGCCGCAGCCCTCGGCTCGTCAATAAGCTCACAAACGAATGTTGCCTGCTTCGGCGGTTCGACCGGCAGCGTGACGGTTGCTGGCTCGGGTGGAACTTCGCCTTACACTTACGCAATTGATGGCGTTACGTTCGGTAACAGCGGCACCTTCAGTAATCTGGCCGCAGGCTCCTACACAATCGCGGTTAAAGACGCCAATGGTTGCACCACGACTCAGCCGGTGACGATCACGCAGCCGGCCGCAGCCCTCGGCTCGTCAATCAGCTCACAAACGAATGTTGCCTGCTTTGGCGGTTCGACCGGCAGCGTAACAGTCGCGGGTTCTGGCGGAACTTCTCCGTACACGTTTTCCAAAGACGGCGTAAATTTTGGAGCAAGCGGAACGTTCGGTAGTCTGGCTGCCGGTTCCTACACAATCACGGTCAAAGACGCCAATGGTTGCAGCACAACCCAGCCAGTCACAATCACTGAGCCGGCTTCGGCGCTCGGTTCGTCGATCAGTTCACAGACGAATGTCGACTGCTTTGGCGGTTCAACCGGGAGTGTGACGGTTGCGGGCTCGGGTGGAACTTCGCCTTATACTTACGCCATCGATGGTACTACCTTTGGCAATAGCGGTACTTTCGGCAGCCTCGCCGCAGGCTCGTACACGATCACGGTCAAGGATGCCAATGGTTGCACGACAACTCAGCCGGTCACAATCACACAACCGGCCGCAGCCCTTAGTTCCTCGATCAGTTCTCAAACCAACGTCGCGTGCTTTGGCTCTTCGACGGGCAGCGTAACTGTTTCTGGCTCTGGTGGAACTACCCCCTACACTTACTCGATAGACGGGACTAACTTTGGCAACAGCGGCACGTTCAGCAATCTGGCCGCGGGTTCGTACACGATCACGGTTAAGGATGCGAATGGTTGCACGACTACGCAGCCCGTCACCATCACTCAACCTGCTTCAGGCCTTATCGCTTCAGCTTTGGCGACTAATCCTGCCTGCAGCACCGGCACGGGTTCGATCACGGTAACAGCTTCAGGCGGCACCGGTACACTGAGCTACTCCATTGACGGAACGAATTTTCAGGCTTCGAATGTGTTCAACGGCTTAGCTAGCGGGTCCTACACAATCACAGTGAAGGACGCGAATGGTTGCACCACCGCCGCCGGTGCTACCGTGACGATTCCGACCCCGGTAACTGCCTCATCGACTAAGACTGATCCGTTGTGCAACGGTCAGCTTGGCAGCATGACTGCGACCTTCTCGGGCGGTACGCTTGGCTACGAATGCAGCCTGGACAACGGTTCATTTGCGCCTTGCACGTCGCCGGCGACCTTTAACAACCTCGGCGCCGGCTCACACACCGTTGCTGTCAGAGATAGCAATGCCTGCTTAGGACCTAGCCAGACACAAATGATCGTGATCCCAACGGCAATCAACGCATCGATTACGACGACGCCAGCGAGCTCCAGTATTGCTGCTGATGGAACCATGACAGTTACAGTCAATGGTGGGACTCCTGGGTATTCGGTCACGCTTAACGGCGGCGCTCCCCATACTATCGCCGCGTCCGGCGGAAGCACGACCTTCACTGGCCTTACCAGCGGTGGATACAACGTGGTTATTACTGACGCTAACGGATGCTCGCTCGGGATCGCTGAACAACTAGGCGTAGCGCCTGCTACCACCGAGGTTCGCCTTTGCACTATTTTAAGCTCTCTTGGCACAGGAGGTAAGACCGTTTTTATGGTTACGCTTCCGAAAGGTCCTCTTAAACAACCGTTGACGGTATTCTATACCATGAGCGGCACCGCAATCTTCGGGGCCGATTATAGTCTGAGCCCTATCGTGGGACAGTTTACAATTCCGGCAGGCAAAACATCGGCCACGGTTACGATCACGGCGCTAAAGAACCTCGCGCGGAAGACAAATCGGAACGCTACGATGACAATAATTAACGGACCAGCCTACTTCTGCACAGCGCCATTCAACACAGCCACGGTTGTTATCCGGAGATAAGGGAGTTGGTCGTCCGGTCCGGGCGGGCGGTTAGAACTTGAGGTTCAAACCGCCGCGCACGATGTGGCCGCCGTCATCATCAAAGCCGAAACGAAAAGGGCCCTGCTGGAAGATCGGCACGGTAACCGTTCCGTCCCCCACGTTGAAGTAGAGATATTCGACGCGCAACGACCAGTGTTCTCGAAACAACCATTCCAAACCGCCGCCAACCGTGTAACCGGATTTGAAGTCATCGTTGGCGCCATGGCCGAGCTGGAATCCGCAAGAACAGATCTCATTGTCCTCCACGCGCCGCTCATAATCCGAACCGAACCAGCCGCCGGTCACATAAAGCAACCAGTTATCGTGAGCCCAGCCGACTCGTCCGCGAGCCGTCGCGTAGACGCCGGGATTGATCTCCGCGAACGTCCCGCCAGGAGGTGAACCGGGCTGCCTCGCGCGTCCATGTACGCCGAGATAGCCGGCGTCGCCTTCTATTCCGAGCACGAGCCAACTCAACGGTTGCAGGTTAAATCCAACTTGTCCGCCGGCGACTGGGCCGTCGGAATCGAATGAGAAAGTTCGTACCGGCGGACCGGCGTTTAAAAAATCGAGATCGCTCACCTCACTATGCAAATCGAAGGCATACCCGGCGTTGATGCCGATGTAGAAACCCTGCCAGACACGCGGTTCTTCCGGATTTGATACATTCTTTGATTCATTCACCGGAAGTGGCTCCGGACCAGCCAGGGCGAAAAATCCCAGTGTTACACTCCCTGACAAAACGGCGAAACGAGCTAAGGCTTTCACGTCCGGTTCTATGCGCTAGGATGCCCTCTCTGGTCAAGCAGTTGTTTTGCCAGCCGACGTCCTTTCCGCGCTACCCGAACAAATTGTAGCGCAAGATTGCGTAGATGGCGTGGACACCATCTTTCCAATTCACTTTTTTGCCTTCGCTGTAGGTGCGGCCGTTATAAGAAATGCCCACTTCGTAAATGCGGCATCTCGCCTTCGCCAACTTTGCCGTTACTTCTGGCTCGAACCCGAACCGATCTTCGCGAAGATCAAGATTCTTCACCAACGGCGCGCGGAACGCTTTGTAGCACGTCTCTAAATCGGTCAGATTCAGATTGGTGAACATGTTTGAGAGCAATGTGAGAAATCTGTTTCCAACCATGTGCCAGAAATAGAGAACACGATGCGGTCGGCCTCCCATGAATCGTGAGCCGAAGACCGCATCGGCATTTCCCGAAAGAATCGGCTCGAGCAAAGTTGGATAATCGCCCGGGCTATATTCGAGATCGGCGTCCTGCACCAAAATCACATCGCCTGTAGCAGCGGCGAACCCGGCCCGGAGCGCCGCGCCTTTGCCGCAATTGCGGGGCTGATAAATGATTTGATCGATCATGGGCGAAATTTTTTCTTTCAACAGCTGTCGAGTTCCATCAGTGGATGCGTCGTCCACAACGATGATTTCAATGTTGTCTACTGGCGCGGAACGGACCGCGTTTACGATCTGCTCAATTGTGCCGCGCTCGTTAAAAACGGGAATGACTACCGAAATTTTCATCGACGTTGCACAGAGTGAATTGTCAATCTCGGGGGCGGCAAGCGAAAACGCCAGTCCGGCGCGGACTTTTGCACCGTATAGGACTTGAACCTATAACCCAGTGATTAAGAGTCACTTGCTCTGCCAATTGAGCTAACGGTGCGAATGAGCACGTCCGCAAAAGAATCGGAAATTACTCAGGCGCGTGCGATGCACAACGCGCAAGTTTTATCTCCATTATTCGCCGGCTGGTTAACTTGATTGGGACGTTTGATTGAGGGTCGCCGGAAGAACATCGTCTTCCACGTCGCGAAGTTCGTTCAAATTCCGAAATAATTGTCGCGCTTCTTCAGCGACAGATATTACTCGTAATCTTCCGGATTCAACAAGTTGCTCGGTCCACGTTTGCAGCGAAAAATCGCCGCTCGCAAGCGCGCCCTGAAGATCGATCAGTGCTTCGCGCGGATAAATCGCCGCCAACGGCTCAGCGCGACGATCGATTTTAGGAAGCACGCCGCAACCGCGAGCCGCGAAACCGCAGAGCGAACGCAAGTAGCTTTCGTTCATGAACGGCATGTCGATCGCCAGGGCAAGAAGGTGGGTCGAGCGCATTTCATCTAACGTGGCCGCGATGCCACTAAGCGGTCCGCGCGACGGTGCTTCATCCGCCACGAATTTAACATCGGCAGGTCGCCACCGAGGGTCGTTCCGCGCCGAAATAAAGATTTCCTCCGGCCTTAATTTGCGCAGCAAGTCGAGTTGAATTTTCCAAAGCGCTTGGCCGCGAAAAAGCATCGTCGCTTTGTCTTTACCCATTCGACGCGACTCCCCGCCTGCTAACAGCGCCGCGCAGATGCTCATTGAAGCCGCGCGGTTGAGCGCAGCCGGCCGTCGCTTAGGATTCGCGCTCTTAAGCCACCGCGACCTTTCAGAAATTCTTCCGCGCCAGCCGAGATCGCCTGGTTCATCCAATAACAAGGCCGGCACTCTCCCGTTCCGTGAAATTTGACGCCCTGCACTTCAAAATCGCAATCAACCAATTCGTTAAGATCGACCGCACGGGTCATGACATTGCGGCGAACCAACGAAGGGGAATAATCCTTCAGCTCGAACGCGCCACAGAGCTCATCGAAAACTTCGAGCGAAAAGAATGTAATCTGGCCTTTGTAATCGTCGCGATAATCAAAGAAGCGATCGCCTCGAATGCCGTGGCCGGCCGCACATTCGATGATCGCGACCTCAATCGCCGGATATTGATCCGGTTCACGGCCGTGGTGGCCGAAAAAATTGTGGCCGGGCGAAATGTAAAGATGACAGATTTCCACCGGCATCATGATAACATTCAGTCGTCCCACATGAAAGAACGTGCGATCGCTTCCGAGAAAATCATCCGGCGAAATCGCGATGGCGCGCTCGAGTATTTGCCTGATGAGCTGACAGCCGAGGAGCCGCTCGAGATCCGTGTTCGCGGAAAAGTTTTGGCCACGACCATGCGCACCCCGGGTCATGACGAGGAGTTGGCCGTGGGGTTTCTAGTTTCCGAAGCGATGATTCGCAAACGCGAAGAGATCGAGAAGATTTCGACCGGCCACGAGAACCAAGTGGATATCGATCTTGCCGCCGGTGTGAAACTAAAACTGAATTCGGCGCAACGATTCGGGACGATTTCCTCCAGTTGCGGGATTTGCGGCAAAAATAGTATCGAAGCGATCAGGCAAAATTTTCCGAAGATCAAGTCGACTAAGATCAGGATCGAGATCGAGACGCTGCTCTCCTTGCCAGAACGGTTACGACAAGGTCAAAGCGATTTCGCGCGCACCGGCGGAATTCACGCCGCCGGCATTTTTGGTTTAAACGGACGACCTAAAATCGTTCGCGAGGACATCGGCCGCCACAACGCGGTCGATAAGACGATTGGTCGCGCTTTTCTTGACGGCTCGCTGCCTCTGGATCGAGATGTGATGCTCGTTAGCGGCCGGGCTTCCTTCGAAATCGTTCAGAAAGCGCTGGCTGCTGGAATTGCGATTATCGCTTCGGTATCGGCGCCGTCTACACTCGCGGTAAGGTTCGCGCGCGAGAGCAATCAAACATTGGTGAGCTTTCTTCGCCCGCCCTCCTTCAACATTTATTCCCACATCGACCGGTTGATTTTGGACCGTCAGCCGACTTAACTCGGCGAAGCGAAAACGACTTCGGTGGTTGGGCGTGGCGGTGGACGCAGCCGAGGTCACCGGCCGATTGACGGATGCTGATCGCTCAAGACGAGAGCCGCGGTTATAAGCGATACATGCGAAAATGCCTGAGGAAAATTCCCGAGCTGCCGCTTTGATCTCGGGTCGTATTCTTCCGAAAGTAATCCGAGATCGTTTCGGACAGAAAGCAAACGCTCAAAGAGGTCACGGGCTGCTTTTTTGCGGCCGACGCGATGCAAACATGAGGCCAGCCAAAATGAGCAAGGCAGAAATACACCTTCCCTCCCTGGCAAACCGTCCACGCCTTCTTCTTCGGGTCGATACCGAAGCACAAAACCATCGCGCATGAGCTCGCGTTCGATCGCCTCGATTGTCCCGCGTATTCGCTTGTCGGTAAATGGAAGGAACCCGGCGAGCGGCATCATGAGCAAACTCGCGTCGATTGCATCCGATCCGTAGTACTGCGTAAAAGCTTTCTTGTTCGGACTGAATCCGCGCGTGCAAACTTCTTTATGGATTTGATCGCGAATTTTCCGCCATCGATCGACATGTTCCGCGCCCCGGCATCCACATTCCTCAACCAGTTTAACCGCGCGGTCGAAAGCCACCCACGCCATCATTTTGGAGTGAGTGAAATGTTTCGGACCGCCGCGCACTTCCCAGATGCCTTCGTCTGGCTTGTTCCAATTTGATTCGAGAAAGTTCATCAGGGCGACTTGCAGGCGCCAATCGGTCTCGCGATTTTCGATTCCGGCCTCGTGCGCTCGATACATCGTCCCCAGGACTTCGCCATAAACATCGAGCTGAAATTGACCAGACGCGGCATTGCCGATGCGCACTGGTTTTGAATTTCCGTAACCCGATAACCAGGGGATTTCGAGCTCTTCCAGACGGCGTTCGCCGCGGACACCGTACATGATTTGCATTTGATCGGCGCTGCCTGCAATTGCGCGCAAGAGCCATTCGCGCCAGCTCTTGGCTTCGCTTTGATAACCGGCGTCGACCAAAGCGATCAGGGTGAGTGTCGCATCGCGCAACCAGCAGTAGCGATAATCCCAATTGCGCACTCCGCCGATCTCCTCGGGTAAAGAAGTTGTGGCCGCGGCCACAATCCCGCCGGTGGGTCCATACGTCAGGCCTTTCAGGACGACAAGCGAGCGAACCACTGCGTCATCCCATGGGGTTTTGCGGTGGCAGCGCTTCGCCCATTTTTTCCAATATCTTTCCGTGTCGCGCAGGGCATGGTCGGGGGTAACTTTTTTAGGAGGCCGGGAATGCGATGCGAACCAGGTGAGGACAAACGGCACACGGTCACCTTTCTTGACTGTGAATTCGGCAACTGTCGTCAGATCCTCGCCCCGCGTTTTGACCGGCGTGCGCAGAATAAGTCCGTTCGGACCTGCGAGCGCTTCCAATCCGCCGTGCCCGGTTCGCACCCACGGGATAGTGCGGCCGTAATCGAACCGAATGATGAGCTCCATTTGCATCACCACTTGACCGCGAATTCCTTCCACGATGCGGATGAGATCGGGATTTTGGCCGCGCGGTGGCATGAAATCGATTAACCGGACGGCGCCTTCTTTGGTTTCGATCTCCGTTTCAAGAATCAAGGCATCCCCGCGATATCGACGACTGGTCCGGTCGATCTCTTCCTTAGGCCAGAAACGCCAATGGCCATTGTCACGCGTGCCTAACAACGACGCGAAGCAGGCGCCGGAATCGAACCGCGGGAAACAAAGCCAATCCACGCATCCATCACGGCTAACTAACGCACCAGTCTGAGTATCGCCGATAAAGGCGTAGTCCTCGATCCTGGTGCTCTGTTGCGCCACTCAACAATAGAATGTCGATCTTGGCCGATGTCGACCGTGCGAAACCGAACCGAGATTGTCGGAAATCAGGCTTGGGTATGGCGCGCGAAATGGCGCTCGACCCGTTTCGGCAAGAGACGTTTGCGACCGCGCTGACGTCGCCGGGCGAGGGTGGCGCGTCCACCCTTGGTTCGCATCCGCGCCCGAAAGCCATGTTGGCGCTTGCGGGTTCGTTTCGATGGCTGATAGGTGCGTTTCATAAGGCCGAAAAATAAATTCGACGCGAATTGAGAGCGGCTACATTAGGATGGGGCAGGGGATTGTCAATTTGGTCGGACGGAGCCGGTCGAGCTTCCATTCGCGGGTTGCCAGCCCGCTCAATTTCTGGAATAAGCAATGCAAACGGTGAGCGAGAAAGTGGTCATTGAGCCGGCTACCGAGGCTGATCTGGACGAGTTGTCCGAAATGCTCGGCGGACTCTTCGCGCAGGAGAGCGATTTTCGGCCAGATAAAGAAAAGCAACTGCGCGGGTTGCGTTTGATTTTCGAACAGCCGAGCCGCGGTCGCGTGTTCGTGCTTCGCCGCGACGGCGCGATTGTCGGCATGATCAATCTGCTCTTCACCATTAGCACCGCAGAAGGCGGTTTCGTCATTTTGCTCGAGGACCTCGTGGTCCATCAGCAATTCCAGGGGCACGGCTACGGTTCGAAACTGCTCAATCACGCGATCGAGTTCGCGCGTCAGAAAAATTTTCTCCGCATCACTTTATTGACGGACCGGCCGGAGAATGTGGCCCAGGAATTTTTCCGGCGTCATGGATTTCACGAATCATCCATGATTCCGATGCGGCTCTTGATCACGCCCGAACAAGATCAGTCGCAATCGAACCTGTAAGTCCGATCGTCACTTCCGTTGCTGTTTGGAGATCCAGGCTGTCAATTGCGGCACGATCCGTTTTTTGAATTCGGCGCGAAACTCAACTTCATCGACCGCTTTGGCGACTTCTTTCGCGCTGGTGGCCGGTAAATTAGATTTGGCGTAAGTTTTCAATTCGTCCGCGCGCGATTTTTCGGAAAAGAAAACGAACAAGCCCGGCGCGAACGTATTAGCGCCAAGAGCGTCGGTTTTCGCGAGCAGCGCTTTCATGTTTGCCTTGGCGAATTCCCAGGCGAGATCGGGATGCCCGCTATAGCGCGCGACTTTGCCGGCCACGTGAAGCGCGCGACTGGTCGGTAGTTCGTCGCTCAGCGAGATTTGCAATGCTTTTCCGGCCAGCTTCGGATCGCGCGCCGCGGCCAACGCGTCGTAATAATTCTGTTTTTCTTCGATACTGGTCGTCTTCAATCCGAGTTCGTGGAACTTGTTCCAAGTTGCCTCATCAGCATTTTGTCCAACCACGAGAAAAATAGACGCGCGTAAATCCGGCGCGAGCGAGCCAGGATCGCCAACGAACTTTTCAAAACGTTGTTTGCAGCCGTCGATGATTTCCTGGTCGTTCAAATCGCCAAGCGCGACGATCAAGCTTGCGCGAAGGAGTGAATCGCGTGGTGATTCATTTTTCTTTGGCTCCCAGCCAAGCTCGTTAAAAGTAGGTCGCAAAGTCGAACGGGCGCAGGCCTGAAATTGCTGGCGATTCGGGTCGCCCAGTAACAAGCGATTGATGTAATCGAACGCGTTAACGATCTGATCGCGCTCGGCCAGCTCGTGCCCGCGGGGCAGTTTCCCGATCAGCTCTAAATAAAGAGAAACGTCGGCGCGATTGGCCTGGACCAGCGCCCACGAATCGCTCAGCAGATTGACGCGATCCTCAACATTTAACTTCGCCAACGCATCGAGCAGCGCTTTCCAAGACGAGTCATCATACTGAACCCGATAATCGCCGGCGCCGTTCGCGTTCAACTTGATCACCCGATCGACCGCGATAGCCGGGAGGTTCTCGATCTTGTCGTTCATCAATCGGCTCTCGATTTTGTTTTCGCTTACAACGAACCAGGTGAGGGGAATCTTCCATTGCAGCGCTGGCGCGTTCGGGAAATTAATGGTGAACCGTTCCTGGCTCAGCGAAACTTTTTCCCCGTCGCGTTTCACCATTACAACCGGAAATCCCGGTTGTTCCGTCCACGCTGCGGCAATTTCGCCGACCGGCTTTCCCGAAGCGTCTCTCAGCGCGTTCCACAAATCGGCCGTAGTCGAGTTCGAATACTGATGCGCAGCTATGTAGCGGCGGACGCCGTCGCGGAAAACGTCTTCGCCGAGGAAACTTTCCAGCATTCGCAGAAAACTTTGGCCTTTTCGATAAGTGATGTCGTCAAAGGCGCTGTTGGCGTCGGATTCATTTGCAACCGGCTGCTGGATGGCGTGAGTTGTCGATCTTGCGTCGGCTTCCATCGCGACTTCCTTGGCGATTCCGGTGCGGCGAGCTGGATCGCGCTGAATATTCCTGGCGAGCCAAACTTCCCAGTCCGGATTGAAATGCGCGGTGCATTTGCTTCCCATCCAGGAGGCGAAACCTTCGTTCAACCAAAGATTGTCCCACCAAGCCATAGTGACGAGATCGCCGAACCACTGATGCGCGGTCTCGTGTGCGATCACTTCATAAATCCGCTGCTTTGTGAGCACGGAGGATTTTTTTGGATCGAACAGAAGTGCGGACTCGAAATAGGTGATACCACCCCAATTTTCCATCGCGCCGCCGAAACCGCCGGGAATGGCGATCTGATCTAACTTTGGAAGCGGATAGCGAACGCCAAAGTAATCATTGTAATACTGAAGGATCTGCGCCGTGCTCTCAAGCGCGTATCGGCCCGATTCCGCCTTGGCTTTGGTGGCAATCACCCGAACCTGCAATGGCGCAGTTTTGCTCTTGTAGCGTTGTCGCGATATCTTCTTTTGCCCGGGGTTGGAGGTGTAGCGTTCGACAACCGTGTCCGTGCCGGCAATTTTGGTTTCAATCTCGTCGAGTTCGCCAGCCACAAACACGTTCAAGTAACTGGACATCGGCGGCGTTTGTTGAAAGCGAACTTCTTTACTTCCTTCTGGAACACTAATTTTGCGTTCCGATTCGATCGGCATGTTCGAAACCGCGACCCAATTTTCGGGAACAACTGCGGTTAGTTGAAAGAACGCCCGAAAGCTTGGTTCGTCCCAGCACGGAAAAAACCGCCGCGCATCACTCGGTTCGAATTGCGTGCCGAGCGCTATTTTTTTCGCGCCTGTATCCTGCTCCTGATAGGGCATGTAGTAAAAGCCGCGGCCTTTTGGAGTGATCTTCCCGCTGAACTCGAGCGCGAGCGTATGGTCGCCTTGGGCAGCACCGCGCGGCAGCGCGATGGTCACCAGCTCGTTGTTTGGATCGAGCTTGATCGCGGCTGGTGATAATTGAGTTCCATCGATCGAAGCCTTTGCGATTTCGAGTTCGAGCGAATTGAGCACCAGCTCACGCACCGGCGCGGTCGCCTTTAGCTTCACGGTTTCGCTTCCGGAAAAAGTAAACTTGCTGACGTCAGGAACGATTCGGATGGAGTATTCGAGTGGGACGACTTGCTTCGGCAATTTACCGGGAGTGTTTGCGAAGGTGTAAGGTTTTTCTCCGTTCATGGTTAAGGGGAGCGCAAACAAAATAACGAAAACGGTGCGGATCCACATTTCTGCCCTTACCCGAATTAACGCAAACGTTCAATCGCGAGACATATCAACGCGTTGAACGAGCGACTACGGCAGAACGTCATGAATGATTCGGCGTAACCGATGCCATCCAGCCGTAATCGGATTCGCCGGGTCGGCATGACGGCGCCGATGGGCTTGCTCGTCATCCTTGACCACCAATACGAGCAGTAACTGTCCACTGCCAACCTGTGGGCCTTTAATGACGAGTGGGCTGCTCTTGCTCAGGTTCGCGTCGGTCTCGAGCAGGACATCATTCTCTTTGTAGAGCTTGAGGTTTAACGTGTAACCGGCGTCGTTCTCCCCCCGAGCATCGACGTGCAGTCCAAAATACTTGCTGTTGGCGAGCCAATCTTCCTCGCCGGTCTTGAGTGTTTTGTTTGATTGGCCAATCACTTCGAACTGATTGTAACCAAAAAGATCTTTGAGCGTTTGCTCCAGAGTGGTCAGTTCCGGCGGAATCGGCGCCGGCTGCGGAACGTTTTCGGCGATGACGAGGCCGCTCCAAACCACGTGTTCCGCATCGGCCGAAGCCACGCTTATCGCCAAGGTGAAAAACACGGCGAGAAGCGAAGGCCTCAGCTGCATTGTCGAATTATTTTGCTGCGTAGTCGGCCGGGAGCGATTGCAATCCTTCGGTCCACAGCACCGTTACTTTGTTGTCGTTCTTGCTCTCGAAAATGTAGATAGTCGCGTTTGGATTGGCCGCCGGATCAACGCGCGAATTCAGAATTTGGGTGAGATATTCCGATTGCTCGCCGGGCTGATGCTGGCTCATGAGCACTACGGTGGTGATGACAAAGAGCGCCAGCGCGGCCGCCCCCGACCAAACCAATCGGGGAATCGTCCACCACGTCGACGTTCCGCGGTCACGGGAGCGATCTTCCGTTTCGCGCGCGATGCGTTCGTGCAGTTGATGACTAAAGAATTCCTCGTTGCTTAGTGCCTGAGTCGCGAGTTGTTCCTTCAAAAACGCGCCCAGCCTGAGCGCATCGCGTTTTTCGGCTTCGGCCGCTTCCAAATCCGGCAGCGAAGCCTCGAATTCCGCTAATTCTTTGCCGCTCAATTGTCCATCGAGCCAGGCAGTCCATTTTTCTTCAAACGTTTTCATAAACGTCCCTCAGGGAATTCTGCAATTTCTTCCGGGCATAAAACAGGCGCGACATCACCGTGCCGATGGAGCAACCCAGGCTTTCGGCGATTTCGTGATACTGCATTTCTTCGATTTCTTTCATTAAAATTACTGCCCGGTGTTCGGGGGAGAGTTGGGAGATAGCATGGTCGATCCGGGCGCGGATTTCCTGCCGCTCCAGACGCTGGTGTGGGAGCGGGTCCGCTTTCGGCACCGTCTTAGATGCGGGATCGATGTCTTTCAACTGAATAGCGTCATCAAACTCGGCCCCGCCGGCTTTAACTTGGCGTTTACGCAGCCAGTCGATGGTCACGTTCATGACGATCCGATAAATCCAGGTATAAAACGACGACTTTCCGCGAAAGCGCCCGATCGATTTCCAGGCTTTGACAAAGCTCTCCTGCGCCAGGTCCCAGGCGTCCTGTTCGTTATGGACCATGTTATAAATCATAGCGAATACCCTTGTCCGGTAGCGGGTTACCAGCTGGTCGAATGCCTCGGATTCGCCGGCTTGACATCGTCTCACCAAGTCCAGTTCCGACACATCGGCTTGAGCCGGAGTCGTTTCCGTTTGCATAATTCGACGGAACTGGCGGCTATTTCATTCAACCCCGAAAACCTTCGGAGCCGTAACGGCGACGCCATTCGCCGCGATATTCCCCCATCAACGTAATAATCCCGTCGCGCACCTGGAAAAGTCGTTGCTGGAGAACGGAATACTGCCGGGCCGCGATCAGCTTCTCGGAGACCAATTTGGCCGCTGAATCCAACGAGACAGTGATCGCTTTCAGGGCGCGTTTTAGATAGGCGATGGTCATCCCAAGTTCGTCCACATCATCATCGCTCAAGGCTGCCGCCAGTTTCGCGCTCGCAAGTGCCGCATGAGTAGCCAGCTTGATCGCCGCCGGTTCATTTTGGAGCGCGGCGTTTTGGTCGAACAGCTTGTCGATCCAAACCGTCAAGGCGAAGGCTGCCCGATAGAGAATGTTGTCTTCAAAGCTTTCAGTCGCCTTTTGCTCGGCGCCGCTTGGAGTCTCGTCATTTTGTAAACGCCAATCTTCGTCCAAGAGTGCATCGACCTCTGCGCTCCAATCGCCATCGCCCAGAATCTGCGTCCAGCCCATTTCTCGGGCGATGATTTCGTCGCGCTGGGGATCGTCGATGTACTTCTCCAGCAGCTCCATGTACTTTTCTGTCCGTTGGTCCTGCTGTCGGAGGAAACGCTCCCAATCGTATTCGTCCCAGATTCCTTCTCGTTCGCCCTCGAAGTCGGACATAATCGGACTAAACGCCAGCTTCCTCTGATGCGCAAAAATTTTCCGCGATTTACGAACTTGCGGTTTTCACCTCGCGTTTCGTTTGCAAACGCAACTGTCCGCAGGCCGCGTCGATGTCGTGGCCTTTCTCGCGTCGCAACGTCGCCGCGACTCCACGTTCGCGTAAGATCGACAAAAACTTTTCCTGTCGATCTTGCGCCGGGCGCGACCAGACCAAACCGTGCACGGTGTTGTAGGGGATCAGATTCACTTTTGCGGAAAGCCGTTTGGCGTGGCGAGCCAGCGCGCGCGCTTGCTCATCGACATCATTCACACCCGCAATCAAAATGTATTCGAAGGTCAGACGCTGCTTTTTTCGCGAGGCGTAATAGTCGCAGACCGCAAGCAACGTCTCGACATTGTAACGGCGGTTGATCGGCATGATCTGGTTACGGACCGCGTCAGTCGCGCCATGCAAGGAAATGGCGAGCCGGATTTGTAACGGTTCATCGGCAAGCTTTCGAATCTGGGGCGCAAGTCCACTAGTCGAGACGGTGATGTGTCGCGCGCCGATCCCGAGTCCCCACGGCGCGTTGATGATCCGAATCGCGCGCATCATGTTCTCGAAATTTGCCAACGGCTCGCCCATTCCCATGAACACGATGTTGTCGATCTTTTCGCCGGTCTCGCGCTCGACCGCGATGATTTGATCGACAATTTCGTTAGGCTTGAGGTTGCGGCTGAATCCGTCCAGGCCGCTTGCGCAAAACTTGCAGCCGTAGGCACAGCCGACCTGGGTGGAAACGCAGATCGTCCGCCGGTCCGAGCGCGACCCATAGAGCGCCGGCGACGCCGGAATTAAAACGGTTTCGATTAAGCTTTCGTCATTTAGGCGAAGGAGAAATTTGCGGGTTGTATCGTGTGAACCGAGCACCCGGACAATCGCGCTTTTGCTAAAGTCGAATTGCTCTGCGAGGCGGCTTCGAAATTCCTGCGGTAAATCGGTCATTTCATCGAACGACTGAACGCGCTTTTGGTAGAGCCAGTCTGCAATTTGCCGCGCCCGGTAAAGTGGCTCACGGAATTCGCGGACCTTATCCTCGAGTTCCTGAAACTGGAGCGACCTGATGTCGATTTTTGCGTTCGTGGCCACGAGGAAGGTTACGGCGTTCGTCGTTGCCAGCAATCTTGCGGAGGGCACACAATTTTGGTGGAGAAAAACGCGGTGCTGGTTAGGTTCCGAGCCGAATGAAATATCTTTTGATGTTAGCCATTCTCACGGCCGCCATTTGCGGATTCAGCGGTTGCGCGTCGACTAGCTCGACCACTGCCAGTGGCGATCCAGTTCCAGGCGAAAAGACTGGCGAGGAAAGCCGTCTCCAGCCGGGGGCTGGCGCAGGTCCGAACGCCAGCGTGAAGTGGTGATTCGGGCGATTGCCGCTGTTTGCTAATCGATCAGCGTAATTGTCCCTGATACGCTGCGAGACTTTGTCGGCCACCCGCCGATATCGGTTTCGTTGTCGTGTACGACCAACGATGAGATTTTGAATTTCCGGCCTTTCGCCACCTCTGCCGCCTTTTTTCGCCAGGCCTCTTTCAGTTCCTCCACCGAAAAATGGCCATAGAACGAATGATCGGCGGCGGCGGTGATGTCGAAACTCTTTGGGTAAACCGGCGAAACGGAGAGTGAGATGAAGTGCGAGACGCCGGCTGGACGCGGCTCCGCCATCTGGCATCCGCTCAACAACAGAATGGCGGTGATGACGGCGAGACAAACAGTCAGGTGTTTTCTCACATGAAAGGCTCTGCCGCGGTCCGGGTGCTCTTGCTGGTGTAGAGAATTAATTTTCGCGCGAGCGATTCCGCCGCTTCATCGGCCATACGTGGCCAGAGTTTTGGATTGGCTTCCAGATTTTCCAAAGATGTTGTCGTGTCGCTCACCGCCCACTCGTCTTTCTTCCAGATGGTTTTTCCATCGCGACCGACCAACATTGCCCTGGCCGCGATCATCGCGCCCAGCTCGCGTCCGTGAACCGGACCGAGCCCGTAACCAGTAACCTCAATTCTAAGAGTCGTGTCTGGATTCGTGGATACAACTTTCAAAAACTGCGCCGTTCGTAAGGCGCCATCCATGTGACGGCGAACGACAGTGCGGATGTCGATCGGATTTTTTGAAGCGGCGGCGTCGAACCTCTTGAATCCCGGACCTTCGGATGCGGCGCCGATCAATAATCCCAGAACGCCGCCGACCATTCCGCGGGAACGTTTCCCGGTGATGTCGCGGTAAACGTAATAATCGGGCACCTTGATCGTGGGATCGAGCGCGACGGTCTTGTATTTTGTTCTATCCACCGAACTCAGAGGCTGCTGAACGCAACCGACGAGCACAAGAGGGGAAGAACTAAGATCCAGCGAAGGTATTTGGAGAAAAACATCGGCGGAGTGTGGGAAGAAACGGATCGCTGTCAACCGTGATCTCGCGCCGGATGTCGGAAAAATCTTGAACCCGGGCTTTGCTCGGAAGTATCTCCCGCCATGCCCAAATCCCGCACGCCGCTCATGATCGGTTGGGAGGCGGCCCGGGCGAACGCGAAACCGGCGCTCATTATTCAGGCGATCATGCTCGCGCTCGCGATCGCGTTTTATACGAATTCATCAGTGGCTGATGCACTGCGTAATCTGGCTGAATTTAAGCGCGCCCACGGTTTGATGTTTGTCGTTTGCGCCTCGGTTTTTGCCGGCGCTATTCTTCCGGAAATTTTTCTCGTCCTGTTTTTTCAACGTGGTCGTCCCCAAATAGGAAATCTTCGCAATCTGGCCTTTACGATTCCGGTTTGGGGATTCGATGGATCACTGGTCGATCTTCTCTACCGCACGGAAGCCAATTGGTTGGGCGATGTCGCGACGGTCCCGGTAGTGCTCGGCAAAATCCTCATCGACCAATTTGGCTATAACGTTCTGTTCGCCGCGCCCTTCGGCGTTCTGACTTACGAATGGAAAAACAGCGGAATCTCGATACGGCCGCTCCGGGATCTCTTCACCTGGCCGCATTATCGCGACAAAATATTTCCGACATTGCTTGCGACCTGGGCCGTTTGGATTCCGTTGA
>Ga0209470_1000767_pt1 | contig 24999 bp, 27 predicted proteins | sample GraSoiAngelo_125_FD_185882 | JGI IMG/M metagenome (GOLD analysis project Ga0209470, IMG submission 185882) | Grasslands soil microbial communities from the Angelo Coastal Reserve, California, USA - 14_0927_05_40cm (SPAdes) (version 2) | ecosystem: Environmental > Terrestrial > Soil > Grasslands ... | reverse complement strand
AGAGATCACAGAGTCCACAGAGAAGAGAGGGCGGACTGAAGTCCGCCCCTGCACGAAATATCTACGCGAAATTCCGACAGCTGTGGCTATGGCGGCTCATTGCTTCGGTGGCGGGAGGCGCTTCTCCATGGACTTGAGGCGCTCGCTCATTTCCTGAAGAAGGCGCTCGAGCTTTTCGAGTCGTTGCTCGGTCGTGACATTCTCACTGCCGGCATTTTCTCCGGATTCTTCGTCGGCATCTCCGGAACCGGGATTGCCGCGCGGTTTTCCATCCGCGGGTTTCTTCAGACGCGCAATTTGTCCTTTGATCATGGGCGTCATTTCGATGCTGAGGTCGTCGCTTTTCAGGAGAGCTTCGAGGGCGGGAATGGCGGTGGCATCGCCACGTCCTCCTAGGGCATAGATGGCAGCCATGCGAACGGGAAAGTGCGGCTCCGTGAGATAAGCGGCAATTTGCTTGGTGATGTCCTGATCGTCTTTCTGCAGCCGTGCCAGGCTGTTGATGGCCGCCCTGCGCGAATCGATGGGCTTGCCGGCAGCGGACCACTGCAATAGAAGCGGCACGGCCTTATCGTCTCCCAGGGAGCCGAGAGCACGAAGAGCGGCGTTGCGGAGGAAGCCGTCCGGGGAATCGGCGGCGACAGCGGCGTCGAGCGTCGCTAGGGCCGTTGGCGTTTTAACATGGCCCAGCGCTTGCAACGCCTCCGCGCGAGCACGATAGGATTCATCCTGTTTGGCGACGGCATTGAGCTTGGCCACAATCGCAGCATCGTCTTTGAAATTTCCCAGCGCGCTGACGACGCGACTGCGCACCCAGGGTTTATCGTTCGAACCCAGCGCGGAGAGGAGCAGTTTGGAGGCGGAAGGGCTGCCTAAGTGGCCAAGAGTGTCGGCAGCGGTGGCGCGAACTCCCCATGCTTTGTCATTGCGCAGTGTGTCGCCGAGCGCCCCTACGACTTCTTCATCGCCCTTCATCTTGCCGAGGGCCACAACGGCGTCGGCGCGATCGCCGAGGTCCGCGGCGTTTTTCAATTGATAGAGCCACTCTTTCTTTTCTTTGTGGAATTCAGCGGATTTGAGGACCTGACCGCCCTTGTCGAAGAGAACCATCAGCGGAGCAGAATCCGCGGGCAGGGGAAAAGTCTGCTTCTCCTTCGCAACCGTGATGTTGTAGAGCTTGGGCCCTGACCCGGTCGTGATTTCAACCTCCACCGGGACGCGGAATAAGCCCACGCGGCCTTCAACCGTTTGCGTTTGCTTAACTGTGAGCGCGACTTGATGTTTCTCGGCATCGTAGGAATAGCTCAAGTCAAATTTCGGCGCGCCCGCACCGTATAGCCATTGGCTGAAGAATTGGTCGACGTTGGTGTGAGTGGCGTCTTCGACGACCTTGGCGAAATCGGCAGTGACAACATTCTTGCCGCGATTCGCTTCGAGATAATGCTTCAGCGCACGGTAAAAAGCGTCTTCACCGAGCTGATGGCGGAGCATGTACAGAACCCATCCGCTCTTGCCGTACGCATTGCCGTCGAATTCGCTGGAATCGTCGAAGTCGTGGCGCACGATCGGCTTGTTCCAGAGATTGCTGCTTCCGAACCACTCGCGGGTGTTGTTCCAGCGCTCGTAATCGGCTTGATCCTTGCCGAAGTGCGCTTCGGTCCACACGGCTTCCATGAAAGTGGCAAAACCTTCGTTGAGCCAGACGTCTCCCCAATCTTTGCAGGTGACGAGATCGCCGAACCACTGGTGGCCGAGTTCGTGAGAGATCAAGTCGTCCTCGCCGGTAAAGTATTCGGGAGCGAGCTTGGGATGAACGAGGGAGGCGCTGGTATTGGTGGTAGCGCTGGAATTCTCCATCCCGCCGGCGACGAAATCATCGACCATGACTTGCGCGTATTTTTCCCACGGGTAGTCGACGCCAATTTTCTTGCTGAAAAGCTCGATCATGGCTGGAGTGCGCCCGTAGTTCATGGGGAGACGATCGCCGCGTCCCTTTGGAGCGTAATAGGTGACGGGTATGCCTCGCCAGGACTCTTTCACTTCGTCAAATTCGCCGGCGACAACAGTGATCAAGTACGTGGAGCTGGGGACCGACTCTTTCCAGTACCAGGTCTTCAAACCTTTGCCCGCGTCGCTGATACTGATGAGCTTGCCGTTCGAAACGGTGACCCACGAAGCGGGAACGGTAAGGATCGTTTCCGTGGTCAGCCGGTCATTCGGATAGTCGTAGGTCGGCAAGTAGTAATGCGTATCTTCCGATTCGCCTTGCGTCCAGATTTGGCTGGGCCGGTCTGGATAATCCTTGTCCGGCAAGATGAAGTACATTCCCTTTGTTGGCTTGCCTTCGTACCGAATAGTGATTTCGAATTTGTCTCCAGTCTTAGCTTCAGCGGCAAGCGGAATGATCAGTTTCTCCGCCGTCGTTTCAAACTTGGCGGCGTCTTTGTTGACCGTCACTCTGTGAATGGTGAGTCCAGCCGAGTCGAAAACGATTTTCGCGGTGCCATCGCGAAGAATCGCGAGTGAGTGCGTGACTTCACCGAGAACTTTTTTATTGTCGAGGTCGAAGCGCAGGGAAATCTTGGAATGTTGCAAATCGTAATCGCGGCTGCGGGCGTACGGTTCATCGGAGAATAGTTGCGGTGCGGCAACCAAACTCGCCAGCAACGCCACCAATGCGAGGAACGCGGGACGAATACGATTGCGTTTAATGCTGCGAAGGGGCTCCCGGATCATTCAGCTTTGCTCCTGTGAATGGTATGTCCTGCGCGCTCCAGCGCGGCGAGTGCCACCGGCAGTGTTTCGGAAACGACGAGCAGATAATCTGTATCAAATGTCGAAACGGCAAACAAACTGATTCTTGCCTCAGCGAGTGGCTTGGCGAGAGCGGCCAGGACGCCGACTTCGGACAAAACGAAGGGTCCCTGAACTTTCAAGACGCGCCAGCCGGGCTGGGAGTGCACGGCTGCGGGAACCAGAGACAGTTCGGTGACGACGGAAAGCTCATCGCCGGTGCGAGTAACGGAAAAGAACGGGCCTTTTGTCGCCCACTGGGGGATCGGCGAATCCCCAGCGAGACGGGAAATAGCAAAGTGCTCGGGCAGCAAACTGAGTTCAAGATGGCGAGTTGGGGCGGCCATGGAGGACTAGAGCAGACTCCTCACCAGGCCACCATCGACGGCGAGAGACACACCATTCACGTAGCTGGCACGTTCCGAAGCCAGGAAAGCGACGACAGCGGCGAATTCCTGCGGTGTGCCAAGGCGGCCCGCGGGAATCTCGCGTTCCCACCCGGCAAAAACTTCTTCGGTCTTGGATCCCGTGCGCGCGGAGATCGCGGAGGCCAGGCCGTCGAGGCGAGCCGTGCGAGTGTAACCCGGGCAAACGTTGTTCACGGTAATGCCATCGGCAGCGTACTCATTGGCCAGCGTGCGCGCCAGGCCAGTGACGGCGGCACGGAGCGAATTCGAGAGCAAGAGGCCATCCACGGGCTGTTTGACAACCGACGAAGTAATCGTAATCAGACGTCCCCACTTGTTCTTCTGCATGCGAGGCAGAGTTTCCTTGGCAAAATAAATGGTGCTCATCAGAAGCTGGTCGAAGGCAGTGCGCCAGGCTTCCGGCGGGGTATTCTTAAACACATTAGACGGAGGGCCGCCGGAATTGGTAACGCAGATATCAATACGGCCGAGCCGGGCTTCCACATCCGCAACGAAGGCAGCAACTCCAGTAGAATCAGTCACATTCAGCGCTTGATCGAAGACTTCCTGGCCCGTGGTTTTCTGAATGTGGGCGGCGGTTTCAGCGAGCGTACTTGCCGTTCGCGCGCAGATAGCGACACGGGCGCCTTCGCGGGCGAGTTCTTCCGCGACGGCGCGTCCCAGCCCTTTGCTGGCCGCTGCGACAATGGCCACGCGGCCCGTAAGCCCCAGATTCATTCGACCACTCCATTCAAAACTTACATTGTCTCGTGAAACGGGGAGCGCGTCAAAATGTCGTGGGACCAAGTATTGGACTTGAGTGCGGCGTCAGGAGAAAGTGATTTTCTCGCCGTGCACTCACCAGTCTTGGCTAGCCAGCCAACGTCCACTTGTCCTAAACTCCATTCCAATTTCCGGGGCTCCAAGAAAACTCGGTCAAATTGCTCGATCAAAGAGGAACGATGGTGACAGCCATAGCTCATCCAAGTAATCCCGCAAAGCCTTCCGTCAGTTTGCCAGGCCGCCGTTACGACCATTTATTCTTCTCAGCCATGGCCCTGCTGATGTTGATAACCGTTTTCGTGGGATTTGCGCGCACTTACTATCTCGCCGGAGTGTTTCACGCGCCGCTGCCCAGTCTGATCATTCATGTGCACGGAGCGGCATTTTCCTGCTGGATTCTCTTGCTGGTTAGCCAAACTTCTCTGGTGTCCGCGGGGCGCGTGGATATTCATCGCCGCCTTGGCATTGCGGGTTTCCTCCTTGCATGTCTCATGGTGGTTCTCGGCGTACTAGCAGCCTCCGATGCCCTGGTCCGGGAAGCCGGTCCGGCGGGAAGAGATGCCAAGTTTTTCTACATCATTCCTCTGACGGACATGCTGATTTTCGCGACGCTCATTCTGTTCGCCTTCCGGGCCCGCTCCAATCCCTCAGCACACAAGCGCCTTATCCTCGTCGCCACAGTTGCGTTGTTGATTGCCGCCATCGCCGCTGGCCAATCGACTTTGTCTACAGAAAAGCTCCGGCTGCGGCGCTGCTTTCCTACAGCTTCCTGATCATCCTGGTGGCTTACGATCTGTGGGCCTCTCGAAAGGTTCATCGCGCTACGCTCTGGGCGGGAGCTTTCCTCATTTTCGTGCAGCAGATCAGGCTACCGATCGGCCAAACGGCCGCGTGGCATGCTTTCTCGACGTGGGTGCAATCCCTTGCCCGCTAAGCCGCTGTCGCGACGCGACAAGTTTAGGTAGTCGTGGAGCTCACTGACTTCCGGCTGGACTGGACAGTTGAGGTCTTGCCACGAGGAGTGTCCGGCGAAGGATTCTATTTGCCTCGCGGGGAGCGCAGCACTAAGATGCAGTTAATTGCCGGCGTCCGGAGGTGCTTATGCAAAAGACCAAGTGGTTGAGCGGTGCGGTATTCCTCCTGGTATGTTCAGCATGCCCTGTCTTCGGCCAGCAGATCGGAAAGTACGTTCCGGTTCAGGCGGGGTCGGAAGTGGACCACGCATTGACGGAGATCAACGCCGCAACCGATCCGGCGCAGAAGCTTGCGCTCATTGACCAGTTTGCCGCCGGGCCGGGCAAGGAGGGAGACAATCCCATCCTGGCCAACGGTCTGTACGTGGACTACTATATTGCGCTGAAGAATTACGACAAGGCGTTTGAGTATGGCGACAAACTTTTCGCCATCGACCCGGACAGTTTTCAGAACGCCATGAACATGATCCGTGCTGCTTCCGAAAAAGGAGATTCCGAGCGGCTCATCGTGTACGCGGAGAAAACGCAGGGAATCCTCAAGAGGTACAAGGAATCGGCTCCTCCAGCCGGAGCTGATGCTTCCCAATGGGAGCAGCAAAAGTCACAAACACTGGAAAACAATAAGGATGGCATCGCTTACATTCAGCAAGCCGTTTACAACGGCGCAATTCAGGCTAAGGATGCAGGGAAGCGCGCAGCATACCTAGCTCGGTTCGCGCAGGCTTTTCCGGATTCACCGTACGCCAATCAGGCGCTGGGAGTGGCCGCGACGTCTTATCTGCAGGCGCAAAACGCGCCCAAGATGCTGGAGGTGGCGAACGGCCTTCTGGCAAAGGATCCCAACAACGTGGGGATGTTGCTGCTGCTCTCCGATTATTATTGCGACAAAGCTGACCAGCTCACGAAAGCTGAAACGTACGCGAAAAAAGCGATCTCGGTGCTGGACGCGGCGCCGAAGCCGGAAGGCTTGGCAGGCGAACAGTGGACCCAGCAAAAGAACTTGCAGAAGGGCTTGGCGCTGAGTTCCTTGGGACAAGTGAATATCGGGAAAAAGGACAACGCTCAGGCGGTGGACAATCTGAAGGCGGCAGGGCCGCTCCTGAAGGCGGATGATGGCAGCTACGGGCGAAATCAGTACCGCTTGGGATATGCGTTACTGAATCTGAAAAAAACCGCGGAGGCCAAGGAAGCGTTCACGCAGGCTGCTTCCGTGAACGGCCCCTATAAATCACTGGCACAGGACAAATTGAAGGCCAGCGCGGGGCCCGCGACGTCGGCCCGGCGAAAGTCGCCCTAGGGGCCATCGAGAGTCGCGGGCGGCTCGCGCACCTAAGTGTTGTAAACATGACAAGAGTTTGCAGCGAGGGGTGAAATCCATGGCAGAGATAGCGACATTTGGAGCAGGGTGTTTCTGGGGCGTGGAGGCGGCGTTTCAGCGCGTGTCAGGAGTTGTTGATACGACTGTGGGGTACAGCGGCGGAGAGACGCCGAATCCAACCTACAAGGATGTTTGCACGGATGAAACGGGGCACGCCGAAGTGGTGCAGGTGACTTTTGATCCCAGGAAAGTAAGCTACGAACAGTTGCTCGATGTCTTCTGGCAAGCGCACGACCCGACGCAAGTGAACCGCCAGGGGCCGGACTTTGGGACGCAGTACCGCAGCGCGATTTTCTTCCATTCGCCCGAACAGGAAGCGGCGGCTAAGCAGTCCCGGGCTGCGCTCGAAGCCAGCGGGAAACTCAAGCGTCCCATCGCAACAGAAATTACTCCCGCAAGCACGTTCTATCGGGCCGAGGAATATCACCAGAAGTACCTGCAGAAGCGCGGCGTGGCGTCCTGCCACTTTTGAGTGTGGCCGATTTCCTTGTATCGATGGTTCAGGCCACTTTGCGCAGTTTGGTAACCCGGCCCACTTCGACCCATTCCACAACGAAGATATTGCCATAGTGGACGAAGCACGCGCTGTGAGGGCAAAGGAATTTTCCAGGAAGAAATGTCGTGCGCGCCTGCTCGCGAGCTTTACGCCACTCTTGCTGAGTCGAATAATCGCCGCTCCCCAGAGCAGCCACGACCTGGTTGCTGCGGTCAATAACCACGACTCTACTCCATAGGTCCGGGATCACCACTTCGCCGTTCCGTTCGTGGAAATGACAAGGCATCTTGGTTGGGAAATCGATGTGCTGGCCGTCCAAGGTAAATCTCTGCAATCGAGCGTTCGCGCGATCAGCCACGACCAGCACTGGCGCTTCGCCACGGGTATCGACGCAGAGACCGTGCGGACAATCGAGTTGGCCGGGGCCCTTTCCCAAGCCGCCGAAGGCGCGAACAAATTCGGCCTTCTAGTTGTATTGGTTAATGTAACTGGAACCGTAGCCGTCACCGACGTAGATGTCACCGCCCGGGGCAATGGCCACGTTGGTTGGTTTGTAGCTAACCGCAGCCCCGTCTTTGGATTGATAGGCGGGCGATTCCGCCGGATAGCCCAAAGTGAAAACCTAAATTCTGGACTCCACCGACGATAAAAGAGAACAGAAATTACGCACACTTCATTTCTGCGCCAACGCTGGCTTGTCCGTAACGAGTTGCGGGTCGGCGAATTGCAACCAGAAACCCATCATCTCTTCGTCGCTCGGCTCGCCCCACCGAAGTGCTTTGGACGGGTCGGGATTCTGCGGGTTGTTCTTGGAATTGTCGAAATAGGCCACGGTCATGAGTTTGGTGCCTTTCGGTAGCAAGAACTGATGCTTCAAGAAGTACGTCTCCTGCCACCGGAAGTCATAGTGTGGCACGTTGAGCAGAACCTCTTCGCGGCCATCCGGATAGATAGCCTTCGTCATCATGCTTTTCCCTCGAAAGTGCATATGCGCGGTGTAGGCCACTGCAGTGACGTCTTTAGGCAGGGTAAAGCACGAGGTCACGCGGTGATTGTCGTCGTTGGGAGGGATCAGAAACATGTTGTTCCAGATTTCGTACTGCGCGATTTCGTGCTTCACGGGTTCCCTGGCGAACACCAGCCCGATGCTGGTGTGATCCTTCAGATCCAGCCCATGATGATTGCTGTAATGAATCTGAAATTGCAGATACGCGCCAGCAGGAATGCGCAGAGCGTATCCTGGAGGCCTCGTCTCCGGCATGTGACCCGGCAGGTAGATCGCCGGCACTATGTTCAAATAGCCAGAAGGCTTGCCGGGAATCCCGCCGCCATCAGGTGTGGAACAGCCGTCGTCTATGACTGGGGCGTCAGGCCGGAGATGCAAAACTTTTCCGGTGCGATAGTGGTACTGATCGACGCCGGCGTCTTCCCGGGAGTGCTCCGCCATGTGTTTGTCCAATTCGGCTCGATCGACCACTGAAACGGTGGCATGATGCACCGCCCGCCGATCGCCCGGGAGCACTTCTCCGGACTGGATCCACTTCTCTTCCGTGAAATTCGTCGGGACGTAAATGTATTCGTAATCGTCTAGGGCCGTCTTCGGCACTAGAAATTCAGGAATGGTGAAAACGACGTCCGGCTTGATGTGCCAGCCCTGTTCGAGGGCTGGGGCGGGAGGCAAATCTCTGGCATCGCCCTTTTTCATTCCGCCCTTTACCCAGCCATCGATGGTGGCGACTTCGTCGTCGCTCAAGCGCGCGTCATTCATGAATTCGCCGACATTAGGGTCCGCATGCCAGGGCGGCATCTTGCGCTTCAGCACGCTATCGCTCATCATGCGAGCGAAGGGCAAAACCTCGTCGTAGGTCATGAGCGACATAGGCGCAACGTCGTTCGGACGATGGCACATGACGCAGTTCTGATTCAGAATCGGGGCGACATCCTTGCAGTAGGTGATTTCTTTTTGAGGCGGGAGGCGCTGTCCTCTGGTTTCTAGCGCCACGGTGCACAATCCAGCCAGGAAAAATATTGTGGTCGTTGCACGTAGTCCCATACTCCCTCTTGTCAAGGCACGCTATTCGTTAATTCCGGCTCACTCCCTCGGTGAATAGCGGCAACGGAGGAAATTGTACGCCTCTCTCACGCATGCGGACCCGAAAGATGAGACGAAAAACTGGCGGAGAGGGTGGGATTCGAACCCACGGTACGGTTTCCCGCACGCTCGCTTTCGAGGCGAGTGCTTTCAACCGCTCAGCCACCTCTCCGCGGTCGTTGTAGGTGTAATCGTAGCAGAGCGTTGCGTTTTTCGGCAATCGAGCGCTCGGTTCGCGCGTCAAGAAGGCGCTGGCGGGCCCAGGGCCGGCACACAAACTGAGTTCCAGAAGCTGAAGGATTCACAGGTCAGCGGCGTTCAGCGAAGAAGGATTGCAGGATGGAGGCGCAGTCCGCGGCGAGGACACCGGAAGTGATTTCTACATGGTGGTTAAGCCGAGGGTGGGAGAGGACTTCGAAGCAGGAGCGGACGGCGCCGCCTTTGGGATCGTCAGCGCCATAAACTAAGCGGGGGACGCGGGCTTGGAGGATGGCTCCTGCGCACATGCTACAAGGCTCGATGGTCACGTAGAGCGTGGTATCGGCAAGGCGGTAGTTTCCCAGAAGGCGGGCGGCTTCGCGAAGGACAACCATTTCCGCGTGGGCCGTGGGGTCATTGTCGCGGATGGTGCGGTTGCCGGATCGAGCGAGAATCTTGCCGCCATGGACCAGCACGGCGCCGATGGGGACTTCACCGGCGGTGGCTGCAGCGCGCGCTTCGGATAGACCCTCCTGCATGAACGTGCCGTCACTTTCCATCGCCGGAAAGAATAACACGCGAGAACAGCGGAGATTGATTTAACACAGCGCGGCAGAGCCGCAACCAAAGGTAGAAGGCGCTTCTGTTCTCGATAAGATGTGGTGGTTCTGCAAGAACGCCATATCGTCGGAGGACAGAAACGCCATGGAAGAGTTTATCGCGAAACACAGGGAAGAGATTGCGGGAGTACTGAGTGGCTTCGACCGGCTGATATTTCGGGGGACGCTGAGGTCGATCAGCTATCCGGAAGGGATGATGGGTTATCTGTGGGCCAAACAGGTGCGACTGACGGAATTTGGCAGGCATGTGCTGCGGGTGAGCGAGCGCTTGAAGCAAGCGTGTCGAGCAAAGGCCGAGGCTCTGAAGCGGCCGATGAAGTATCTGGCCTCGGCAGGAGAGAGCAAGGAAGAGGTAGCGCGCGGGATCGCGGCACGAGAAAAGATCGAGGAAGGGTTGGTATGTGTGCTGAGTTGTGTAGAGCCTTGTCAGACGTTCGACGTCTATCGCAACCGGGAGACGCGCAAGCTGGAGTTGGTATCGCGCATCCGGAAGTGCCTGTTTTTGTATCACTACTGGATACATCGAGAGTTTGGATTTTTAAATGCGCGGATACAAACATGGTTTCCGTTCTCGAAACAGGTGTGTATGAACGGGCGGGAATGGCTGGCGCGGCAGATGGGGCGAGCGGAGATCCATCGATGTGGTGTTTCGGCAGGCGCACGTGTTGCGGCGGTTGTACCCGCGACTGGTGCACTACGGGATAACCACGCTGGGGAGCACCGACGTGCTGCGCTATCTGGGTCGGCCGGTGCGGCTGGACGGTGCAGTGCCGAAGTCGTTTCGTGGGGAAGTGAGTAGCGATTTGAAATGGCGCGAAGAAGGAATGCGCATCAAGCATAGCGTGAATGGGAACTCGGTGAAGCTGTACGACAAGGCGTTCACAGCGGTAGGCAGCGTGTTGCGGGCCGAGACCACCATCCACCGCGGGGGAGAGTTTCGGGTGTACCGCCGTAAAGAGGGGGATAGCAAAGGGAAGAAATCGTGGCGTGTCTTGCGAGGTGGGGTGGCCGATCTGCACCGCCGTGCGGAGATTTCCGAACGAGCGGCAGAGCGCTATCTGGATGCGCTGGCCGGTGTGGACGAACAGACCACCTTACAGGAATTGCTCGACCGGCTCGGACAGCCCAAGCAATGGAAAGGGCGGCGAGTGCGCGCCTTGCATCCATTAGGAGCAGACCGTGCGCTGTTGGAGACCATTTGCCGCGGGGAATTCATGCTGAACGGTTTTCGTAATCGGGATTTGCAGAGATTCTTCTTTGCTAAGGCGACCCAGGATCTGCGAGAGGCCCGTCGGCGCTCGGCGTGGGTCAGTCGGAAACTGCGGCTGCTCCGGGCGCACGGAATAATCCGCAAGGTCTCCGGCACCTATCGCTACCAACTGACGGAGACCGGGCGGAAAGCCGTCGCTGCCTTACTCACTGCCTTGCGCTCCACAGTCCGAGACCTTATACCGGAGGCCGCCTGAAATTCGTCGCCAGAAGGAAAGAAATCACAGATTAGAGACAGAGGCCACAGAGAGCTCAGAGCGCATAGAGAAGAAAGGGAGAAGCCGTGAGAAGCCGTTGCTTGACAATTGGGGAGGGGGGAAACAAACTAGGCGCATGCGCGAACTCCTGGGGCGATTGTTTCAAGTCGATTTCTTGAAGGGCCTCGCGGTCACTTTTCGGGCCCAGCATCCCAAGAATATTGTGACGGAGCAGTATCCGCTGGAACGGCCGATGGTGGCGGAGCGGTATCGCGGCGCGCCGCGGCTCAACAATAACCCGGAGACGGGCGAGACGCTCTGTATTGGCTGCAATTTGTGCGCGTTGGCGTGCCCGGAAAACTTGATTGTCGTGGGCTGGCAGCGCGATGACGCTACGCGCAGGAAAGTGCTGACGAACTTCACCTATGATACTTCCCGGTGCATGTTCTGTGGACTCTGCGAAGATGCTTGCCCGGTGGATGCGCTGGAACTGACGCAAGATTTTGAAATGGCCTATTTCACTCGTGAAGGCGCGATCTGGGATCGTCACCGCCTCGAACAGGGACCGACACCTGCACGTTACACCCGCTAAAGACATCGAATGGAACTTCGCAAAGATCCCATCACTCAAAGCTGGGTCATCCTGGGACAAAAAGAAGTTCGCAGCGAGACGCCGGAGGAGTGCCCGTTAGAGCCGGCCAAGCTCGAAAAGCTGCGGTCGATTATGACGTGGCCGACGGAAGGGGCATGGCAGGTGCGCGTGCTTCCACACCCGGAGCCGCTGTATCACATCGAAGGTGACCCAGGACGTGTGGCCGAAGGGATGTACGACAAGATGGTAGCACTCGGCGCCCACGAAATCGTGGTGGAGACTCCGCTGCACGACAAACGAATGTCGCAGTTCAGTGACGAAGAGATCGAACGCGTGTTATGGGTGTGGGGGGCGCGCGTTGCGGATTTGAAGAAGGACGCGCGCTTTAAGTACGTCAGCGTATTCAAGAATCAAGGCGCTCTAGCGGGAGAAGAGTGGGCGCACGCGCATTCGCAGGTAACAGCCACCATTTTTGTACCGCGCCGAATCAAATATGAACTCAACTCCGCACACGAATGGTTTAAAGACAAAGAGCGCTGCATTTTTTGCGATACGGTGCGCCAGGAAGAGAAGCAGGGGAAACGCATCGTGGATGTGCAGGGAGATTATTATGCGCTGTGCCCGTATGCGTCACGGGTGCCCTACGAAGTCTGGGTGATGCACCGGCGGCACAACCACTTGTTCGAGCAGCCTAAGGCCGGTTCGAATCGCAGGCAATTGGCGGCACTGCTGGGGCGCGTATTGCGCCGGCTGGAGAAAGTGGCTCCGGCATATCACCTGGTTGTGCATACATCACCCAATACCAAGAACAAAAAAGGCGAACTGGCGGGGTATTGGAAGACGCTGCCGGATGATTATCACTGGCACATCGAGATCCTGCCCATCGTGGAGAAGACCAGCAAGTCGTACAGCATCAAAGAAGTGTATTTTAATTCAGAACTGCCGGAGCAAGCGGCCGAGAACTTGCGTGCGTTGGACCCCAATTCATGAAGCATGGGCAAACGAATCAAGACGAGCTTGGCGGAATCTTCCTCAACTTGATCCTATTGCTGTGTTTTGTGATTTTCTGCGCTCTTTTGTACCTGGTGAGGCGTCCCCTCCTCCGGTTTGCGGCAGAGACGTGGATTGTCGAAGATCCTCTCGAGAAAGCGGATGCGCTCATTGTCCTGGGCGACGATAATTTTTATGCGGATCGGTCAACACGAGGGGCGCAATTGTTCAGGGAAGGGAAGGCGCCCGTAATTGTGGCGAGCGGAAGACGCCTGCGGCCCAATGCGGGGATCGCGGAGCTAATGGAGCATGACCTGATCGAGCGAGGAGTGCCAAGGGACAGGATCGTGCGGTTTGTACACGACGCGGATGGCACGCTGGAAGTGGCGCAAGCGCTTACGCGGCTGGTGAAAGAACGAAAATGGCACAGCGTGATTGTGGTGACATCGAATTTTCACACGCGGCGGGCGCGCTATGTTTTCCTGCATGTTTTTCCAGAGAGCGTAGAGGTGCGCATCGCCAGCGCCAGCGATGGCGATTTTGATCCGCAGCATTGGTGGGAAAAGCATAAATCAATGAAAGAGTTAACACAGGAATTTGCCGGGATGGTGGCGGCCTGGTGGGAGCTGCGAGGGAAAAGCGAGAAGAAGGAAACGACGCAATCTGTAGTGGAGTTGGGAGAACTAAATCCGCTATTCCTAGTGTAGCCTTTCAGGAAACACCCCAGATTTGCTACCCGCCATTCCTTGTTTACACCCGCTAAGTCGTGTACTATGTTCACTCTTCCGAGTCGCAGCTCCAACCAGCCCTGCGATAAGCGGCTTCGAAAATCCAATTTTCGATGTCGAGGTGTGAGATGTGGAAAAAAGAAGATGCGAAGCCGGACGGAGTTACTGGCAACTCCGCAACTCCCGTAAATTCTGCGACTTCGTCGAGCCCGGCTACCGCCAGTACGCCCTCAATCTCCAGTGCTCTCCCAACTTCGGCGCGCGCGGCCGCCTGCATTAGCCAGGGAATTCGAATTAAAGGCGAAGTCACGGGAAGCGAAGATCTTTTTGTTGACGGCATGGTGGAAGGAAAACTCAGTCTCACGACAAACAGTTGTCTGACCGTTGGACCGAACGGACATGTGAAGGCCGACGTGCTTGCGCGCGAAGTAATCGTGCGCGGGAAGATCGAAGGGAAGGTCACTGGACGGGACAAGGTTCAGCTATGGAGCACAGGGCAGGTCACAGGCGAAGTGCAGACCGATCGCCTGTCAATCGAGGATGGAGCACTGCTGCGCGGAAGAGTTGAAGCCGGCAGGCAGCCGAACCAGACTGCCGAGATCAAAGCCTCCGCAGCCACGGCGTCGGCATCCACGTCAGCAACGGCATCGGCAACGGGCAAGGTGGCTGACGCGACGCCCTTGAGCCCCGGAACGGCGGCTAACTGACGATGAGCTTTTTGAATAAACTGCGTCTTGGCATGACAAATGGGACGAGCCGCGGCGGGTCCATTCCGGTGCATTCGAGTTCACGCTCACGAACTCCGGGAGGGCCAGTTTCCGCTGTGGGCGCCACGCACGCACCGGAATCCCCGGAATCGACCCGCGTCTCAAACGGATTGAAAGAATTCCTGTGGAATCTCGATGGCCTTGGACGGGGCACGTTGCTGGATCTAGGGCCCGCCTGGCAGACGACTTTAAGCTTTTTTATCGAGCGTGGCTTTCGCGTCTCTTCGGAAGACTTCCTTCGCGGATGGAAAGCATTTCTGACCGATGAAGAGAAGCGGTTGCGCGAGGACCCCGATGCGCGTGAGAAGCTGGACATGACGCCGAATGGACGTGCGACGCGCTTTCTGGCGGAGAATCTGCAATACCCACGCGCATCATTCGACGCTGTGCTCCTATGGGACTTGCTGGACTACCTTGAGCCAATGCTTGCGAAGCAGATGGTTGCCAGTCTGACGGAACTGTTGCGGCCCGGCGGGGTGATTCTGGCGATGTTCCACAGCAAGAAGCCGGAGGGCTTTCAGCGCTATCGAGTGGCGGATTCGAATTCGCTGCAGGTGATTTCGTCGCCGGTCATCTGCGCGGCGCAAAAGGTGTATCAAAACCGGGAGATCCAGGACCTCTTCACCCGCTTCAGGACCATGAAATCGTTTGTTGGCCGCGATCAACTCCGCGAAACCCTCTTCATCAAGTAATACAGGGCTTTGAATCTGTTTGAGCGCTGTGGGAATCGCGCGTTCACCCTCTCTTCGCTTGCATTCGACGAATTGAAGGAGTACAAGCAGGACGTGAGCTCACCGAGCTCCGGAGGGACCATGACTCCACCGGGCTTAGAGCTGCACTACAGCTGATCACACCGCTTTTGCGGTGCGCGTCGCTCGCGAAACATACGTGCATTTAGCGCGCTTCCGAGACGACACACTTAAAAACAAAGGGGGAGCCGCCAGGCTCCCCTTTTTGCTTACTGCACGGATGCTTTCCAATTAGTGCTGAGTCGTAGCCTTGCGATGATGGCGACGCCTAACGGCGCTGTGTCTGCGATGATGGCGATCATGTGATGACGCTTGGTTGGACGCCTGCGGCTGGGAGGGGGCCGCACTATCCTGAGGAGCCGATTGCGCGGCTGAACTCTGCTGCACGGATACCAAAAGAGCCGGCGTTGTTGCGAGTAAGAGAAGTCGAACGATGCGTTTCACGGCAATTCTCCTAGAGAAGTTCCCTGTAAAAACTATTGAATCACAAGTTGCAGAGAAAGTCTGTCGGAATTGCTTTCAGGAGTTTACAGAGCGTAGGGCACTAACCGCCGAACTTAAGCCGTACAAGCCATTGAATGGCTTCGCGCTGGTTGGCAATGATCTGTGCCTGCCATACTAAGGCAATGGACATGAAGCTCATAGATACAACGCAAAAGACGAGAACGATCACGACGTTGGACTCTTGGACGGGGAGGCTAAGGACGCGACGAAGCCAAGTCATGGTAGGAGCTCTCCTAGTACTCGGTTCGCCTGCCATCGCTCTCTTGTGCGAATCCGAGTCGGCAGCGCCCGGGGATGTAGCGTGTGCCTGATTATCTCAGGGCAATCGGGAGGCCAGGACTGCGGCGAGAGTCGGACCCCTTATCCCATGGAAAATAGATGGTTTGCGAGAACAGCAATGGTGATTCGGTCTTCGACTGGAAGTGACGGGTCAAGCGTTGTGCAAAATTAACGCTCATTTGCGCAACTTTTTTTCCGGGGCCTCTAGGCTTTTATTGCAACAGCCGCTAGCAAGCGCTCCCAAAGGTCGGGGACATGGAGGGATAGGCGGAGCGAGCGAGGAGTTTCGGGGTGATTATGTGCGGCCTCTTCAGCCTTACCCCCGGTCAGCAAGATGGTGCGGTCGCAAAATGGGAAGAGCGTGTCGGCCAAATCAGGAGTGGCGATACCCAGAGTGTGGGGATGGTAACGCAGCGCCCGCTCGTAGAGCTTGGTAAGTTCGCGCATGCACCGCTGGACGCTACGGCCGATGGCTGCGGACCATAGCACACCGTGCTGGCGGAATTGTATGTTGCGTTTGCGCCCCTCCTCCAGAAATCCACCGACTTCGGCGTCAGAGGCGCCAGCAAAGAAAAACGTGTCGTCAAAATCGCGCTGTCGCGCAAACTCGGCCTCTCTTTGCGGGAGGCCGGTGTTTTGCGCGAGTTCACGGGGAGAGAGTGAGCGCAGAGTGACAAGGGGCACCCCGGTATCCTGGGACAGCGCTTGGAGAGCCTCTGCGGCTGCAGGCAGAGCTTCCGCAATGGGGATGCAGGTAAAGCGGCCCAGACGCACGGTCGTGGCCTTCCCGGACCGCGCTGTGTCGGATGAGGGTCGAAGGTGAAAGTAGCCTTCCGGCAAGTAGACGGCACAGCCGTCCTCCGCGATGAAGGGGTGCGTGTGGCCGTGCTTGCGGCGGGGATCGTCAAACTGGAGGCGCGAACGGCTGGTCAGCCAGACTGCAGGTATACCTTCGTGATCGAGTACTGCCGTGAATTCGTCCAGGCCACGGAGGCTGCTTCCCCGGAGTGGGATTAGCGCATCGACGGCGATGTAGAGGACACTGGAGGTCTGGCGCAAGCAAGGGCTCCGAACCGAGGAACCATTCTATCGGAATCTGGAAGGCGGCAGGCTCTGGAAAAGAAAAAGGGCGGGCAGAATGATCTGCCCGCCCTGAATTGTGCCCGGCAAACGCCGCCGAGTGATTGCTCTAAATTATTAGTTGCCAGACTTTGTGGCAGCCGCAGCAGTCTGCGAATTCGCCTTCGGGATGCTGAGGTAGCCGCTGACGGTGTTCCTGCCCACCTTGTTGATAACGATTTCCTCGGGAATATGCGTTCCAGAGAGATAGAAGAAGATCGGCTCGTTCATGGCGCGATTCTTCTTTTCGAATTGCTTGTCTTCAATCGTTACGGCCGCGCTGAACTGATTGCGCTTTTCGTTGACGCCCTTCAGTTCGACGGTGACATTGCCTACCTTCTGGGGTTTGTTCCTGCCGACGATGGTGAATTCAACATAGTCCCGTTCACCGAGGCGGCGGAGCTGGTCAATTTCATCATGGTTGCGTGCGATGAGCGTGCCCATCTCGCTGCGCGCCATTTTCAGGTCTTCGCGGGTGGCGTCCAAGTCGGTCTTGACGCCTACAACCTTGGTGTCCACGGTCTTCACGTCATCACTGGTGGCCTTCGTAGCGAGTTCCGAGTGGACCGATGTATCCAGAGCAGTCAGCTTCTCAGTCGTCGCGTCATTGAGTTTCGCCGCTTCCTCACGCGCCCTCTTAAGCTGGCCTTGCGTAATCTTCAGCTTGCCCGTGACAACCTTCAGGTCGCCCTGCAGATCCGTATTTGTCTTTTCGTCCTGAGCAAGACGATCTTTCAAAGAAGCCATGTCCTGCTGCATAGACTGCTCTGCCGTCTTCAATTGAGCTGCAACTGCCTGCTGTGTGCCATCGAGCTTCGAAGAAGCACTCCACCCAACTGCCAGTCCGCCAATAGCAATCAAGCCTAGAACGACCATCGCCGGCAACGTCCAAGCTGGTGATTCGGTGCGCCCATCCGAAATTCTATCGTCTGACATAATCAATCTTTCTCCTCACCCCGTTAGGGGAACCGCCGGCTTAACCGGCCTATAACGCGGTGATTGCATGCAAGAAGCCAAAGTAGAAAAGTGCGTGGTTACGGTAAGTGATAGAGGGACTGCGGGTTGTGGGCGGCGAAAAAACGAAGATGCAGTACTAGTCCTAGCAAAGTTTACCCTAAAGGACAGGTAACAGCGGATTTTTTGCTTTGCGCAGGTTCAGTCAATTTGGATCCCGAGGCCTCGGAGGTTGGATTGGAGTTGTTCGGGCGATTCGAAGACAATTCCGGTCATCCCCAAGCGGGTGGCCGCCTCTGCGTAGGCCGCAATGTCGTCGATATAAATGGCTTCCTCCGCCCGCACCTTACAAGCCCGAAGAGCCTGGCGGTAGATGACGGGGTCCGGTTTGCTTGCGCCGACCCTGTAGGAATAGATGCGAATGGGGAAAAAGCGGAAGAAGGGGAAGCGAGCTTCCTCATGGGACATGTGGATGGGATCGGTATTCGAAAGCAAGGCCAGCTGGTAATTCTTGGAAAGGTTCTCCAGGAAAGACTCGGCATGAATGGGGTTGGGGTCCAGGGCGCGGTTCCAGACTTCACTGAACTGCTCGAAAGTAAGTGAAGCGCCCAAACGCTTGTTGAGCTGAAGATGCCAGTCCCGTGGAGAAATGCGTCCCTCCTGCCAATCCAGCCAGTGAGGATCGTTTTGGATGGCCGACCACACTTCTTCGGGCGTGAACGAGAGGCCCGAAGCCAGCCCGTCCATGGCGCGAGAAATATCCACGCGAATCAGAACGCGGCCAATGTCGAAGATGAGGGCGCGAAACCTTGCAGTTGCCACCGGCTATTTGCCCTCTGTGCGGGGAGTTGCAACGGGACGCTGATCATTGGCAGTACTGAACCTATGCCTGCTCCGATAGATACTGATAACCGCGGGAAGGACGGAAACGACGATGACTACGGCGATGACGTAATGAATGCGCTCACCAATATTCGGAACGGAGCGGCCCAGGGAGAATCCGCCGAGAATCATGGCGCCGACCCAAAAAATCCCGCCAAAAATATCGAACGCCAGATAACTGGCGTAAGACATCTTCGCGGCGCCGGCGACGGGTGGGCAGAACGTCCGAACGATAGGAACGAAGCGGGCGAGGATGACGGCTCGTCCACCATATTTCTCGTAGAAGTCATGGGCCCGTTGAAGGTGGCTTCGCCGGAAGAAGAAAGAATCTTCGCGGCGGTACAGCGCGGCACCCGCCGAGCGGCCAATCCAGTAGCCGATCTGGTCACCTACAATGGCGCAAAGCATGACCGGCAAGAGAAGCCATTTGAGTGGGATCACGCCGGCAGCGGAAAAAATTCCAGCGGTCACCAGCAGGGAATCCCCAGGAAGGAAAAATCCCACAAAAAAACCGGTTTCAACGAAAACGATCGCGCAGATGAGGGGCGCTCCGCCGGAGCGAATTAGTTCCTTGAGTCCATCTGCGTCGTAGAGGGAGTGGAAAAAGTGAAGGATGGCGTCGAGCACTCGTTGTTGTTCCTTGCGCCGGATGGATAAATCGAATCCCTTACGGGCACAGAAACGAGAACGCGCGAGCGCAGGCTCGTAAAGGCACCCAAACCTATACGGTAGCAGAAAACCCCGACGTCCTCTCCACATTCATGCCAAAGAAGGAGCGGGACAGTAAAAGGCGCGAGCCAGATGCTGATGCGATTCATCCGAGCACCTCCGCCAGCCATAGTTGACCCTTGTCTGCAGCCTCGATGCGCGCCTGGAGATCCTGTGCGGCTTCTTCCCTCTGCCTGAGCAGTTTTTCAATGCGCGGAAGAGCGCGACACGCAGCAGCAGCGCCGGCGGCAATAGCTTCTTCGGCGCGATGGAAGTCGTCCCAAGCCAGGGATTGCACGTCGGGCCGGAGGACGAGGTCGGCATGACGCTCCCAGACTTCAAGCTGGTGTTTTTGCGCGGCGCTCACGGCGCGGCTCACAACCTGAAAGATGTTTGTAGGGGCGCCGCGGTGGCCATCCTGCATGCCAACGGAAATCCCAATTACCGTGGCAGCGCCAATGTCGCGAGTGGCGCGCGTCGGAACCGGGGCGACCAACCCGCCATCCGCCAGACACCGCGTGCCAATCTCAACTGGTTCGAACAAGCCGGGGAAGGCGCAGCTTGCGCGGATGGCGTCGGCAAGATTTCCTTGGGTGAACACTACGGGCTCGCCAGAGGTCAAGTCCGTGGCCACAACTGCAAGAGGAATACGGAGATCTTCAAAGTGTCGCGAATCAAAAACGCGCTCGATCAAATTTTCAAGTCGCTGATTGCTTGCCAGGCCAAGCCGCGAGACACGCCAGCGGGCGATATCCCGCAAGCGGAGCGTGCGGCAGGTCTCAATTATGCGCGAAAGAGGGGCCCCACTGGCGTACGCAGCTCCAAGGATGCTGCCCACGCTCGTCCCCGCGATGTGCGAGATGGGGACATGGTTCTGTTCGAGAACTTGCAGAACGCCGAGATGCGCGAAACCTCGTGCAAACCCTCCCCCTAAAGCAAGGCCGACGCCAGCCCTGCTGGGCTTGGCGGCTGAACTCTCGTTGAGGGTCCTGCGCGCACTGTACCCGTGCCTCGTCATTTCCAGAGGATCGCAGGGAGAAGGTTTTCAACCTATGGGTCGGGCGTCCCGAAAGAGCAGTACTTTTGTACCGCGGCGGAAAACAACCATAGATTAATGTTTGAGATCTCGGCAGTACCTTCTTACTAGTGCAGTACCCTCTCTGTACCATTGTGACAAGCTGCACGCCGCGCGATTCTCTCTTTCGTCAGGCTGAATCACTCAGGGGGCTGTGAATGGACAGTGCGTTCAAGGCTTGGGTAGGGCAGCCGGTGGTCCTGCAAGTGGCTCTTGGTGATATCAAGGTGCCGCTGCGCGGGAAGCTGCTGAAAGATGGCGAAGACACCGTACGGATGCGAATCGGCGATGGCTGGGACGTGGATATCTATAAGGCCATGATTCTGGCGGTGGAAGAAGATTCGATGGCCCTACTTCCTGCGTGAGGGATGCTGCTATGAAAACACAAGAACTCAAGTACGTTACCCGACGTCGCGCGGCGGTTCTGCTTGGTCTTTCGGAAATGGAATTGAGCCGCATCTCGAGTGAATCGGGATTCGGACACAAAGAAGTCGCAGGCGAACAGGAAGAGACGTATTTCACCTATGAAGAGCTGCGGCGGATCTGCATGCTGGCAATACACCAGGTGAACTAGACAAAACGAGTTTCCTCCGGCCCCCCTCAGCAACACCCCCACCCCGGGTCGCTCCCCCCAGCGACCTGGGGTTTTTCTTTTGGCCGAAGATCTCAAGCCAGTGATGCGTGGCCGTTGAAACGGCTAGAAATCCTTTGACAGACAGAGGCCGTGCGATAAGACTTAGCGCCTCATGGGAGGGACGCAGCTCTAATGTTACATCTTATCGTTCGCAGGTGGTGGAAGTGGGCCGCGGCACTACTGTTGGTTGCTGCAGCGGTGGCGCTCACGGTAGGGAGCGGCGCGAGCAACGGAACCGAAACTTATGACGTGGTCATTGCGAATGGGCGAGTGATGGATCCCGAATCGGGTCTGGACGCGATTCGAAACGTCGGGATTCGCAGCGGGAAAATCGCGGCGATTTCTAGCGGCCCTCTCGAAGGGAAGCAGACGATTGAAGCTAAGGGGCTTATCGTCGCACCCGGTTTCATTGATCTGCACCAGCACGGGCAGGACGCGGAAAACTATGCCGCCAAAGCCGCGGACGGCGTGACGACGGCGCTAGAGCTTGAAGTTGGAGTTGCCGATGTCGATCAATGGTACAGCGAGCGGGAAGGGAAGGCGCGCATCAATTTTGGGGCCAGCGCCGGGCACATCCCGGCGCGCATGGCCGTGATGCACGAACCGGGCGGGTTGCTGCCAAGCGGGGACGCGGCACACCGAGTGGCGACAGCGGAAGAGAGGGCACGGATCAGCGCGCTGATCGAGAAAGCGTTGAAGCGCGGCGCCGTGGCCGTCGGCCTTGGGCCCGCTTACACCGAAGCCGCCACGAATGAAGAAATCCTGGATGTATTCCGCGTGGCGGCGAACTACCACGCCTCGTGCCACGTGCACATTCGTGCGCCACTTACGCAGGTGGCGGGGAATTTCAGCGGATTTGAAGAGGTGCTGGCGGCTGCGGCGATCACTGGAGCCCCGCTTCACATCGTGCACATCCAAAGCACCGGCGGGCCGAACGTAACGCAAGAGCTTCAGATGATTGCTGACGCGCGCTCCCACGGAATGGACGTGACCACGGAAAGCTATCCGTACACGATGGGGATGACCAGCATTCAAGCCGCGATGTTCGATCACAAAGAGGAAGAGCCCGCCACGTTTTACTCTTCGCTTCTGTGGCCGGCGACCGGGGAACACCTGACGAAAGAATCCTTTTTGCGCTACCGCAAGCAAGGCGGGATGGTCATTGTTCCCGCGAACACGCCGGAAAATGTTCATGCAGCCACGGTAAGTCCGCTTACGATGATCGCTAGCGACGGACATCTTGCGAAAGGACAGGGACACCCGCGGACCGCCGGCACGTACGCTTTGGTGCTCGGACGTTACGTACGCGAAGAAAAGGCGCTGGATTTGATGACCGCGCTGCGGAAGATGACCCTGATGCCGGCGCAGCGGCTGGAGAAGCGCGCGCCGATCTTCAAGGATAAGGGACGCATACGCGTGGGAGCGGATGCGGATATCACGGTCTTCGATGCGAATCGTATCCTTGACAAAGCCACGTACGAAAAACCGTTGCAGTACTCGGAAGGAATTCAATTTGTGTTTGTCAATGGAGTTGCCGTCGTCAAGGACGGGCAACTCGTCGACGGAATTTTCCCCGGCCGGGCAGCGCGGGCGCCGCTTTCGCAATGACCTGCCTGTATCCCGCTTACCAGTCCAGAGACACGCGCAGGAGTCAGAAAAGACCATGCTGCCAATCGTCCGGAAGTGCTCTATAGTACAGCGCGCAATGGTCTTCTCCGGAAAGGACGCACCTTGACACTCGCCGCCGCGGATTGGGCTGCCATCGTTGGATACCTGCTCATCACCTTATTTCTCGGCTTGTACTTCCGAGGCCGCTCCGGGAAGAGTACGGAAGACTATTTCGTATCGGGCCGTAACGTTTCCTGGTGGCTCGCGGGGACTTCCATGGTGGCGACAACGTTTGCGGCGGATACGCCCCTCGCTGTCACCGGCCTTGTCTACGCGAATGGAGTCGCGGGGAACTGGCTCTGGTGGAGTTTCCTGCCATCGGGAATGATGACGGTGTTTTTGTTTGCGCGTCTCTGGCGACGCTCGGGCCTCATCACCGACGTGCAATTCGCCGAGATGCGCTACGCGGGCAAGTCCGCCGCGTTCCTCCGCGGCTTCCGCGCGGTGTATCTCGGCCTGCTAATGAACTGTTTGATCCTCGGGTGGGTCACCAAGGCGATGGTCAACATCATCAGCACGTCCATGGGCATCAGCGATTTCAAGGCTTTGATGATTTGCGTCTTCTTCCTGATGCCTTTCACTGGCATTTACGTCTCACTGGGCGGCCTGTGGGGCGTTCTCTGGACTGATCTGTTCCAATTTGTTTTGAAAATGGCCATCGTAATTGGCGTGGCTTGGTACGGTGTCCGCGCCGTCGGAGGAATGCCCCAACTCCTGGCGAAGCTCGCGGAGCGTCGCGCTGCTGTTGGGCCCGGCGCGAGTGACATCACGGCACTCTTGCCTGATTTTTCGCGCGGGATCAGCGGCGAAGCTCTTTGGACGCTGCCGGTCATCACCTTCGTCGTTCACCTGGCCGTGCAGTGGTGGGCCTTCTGGTATCCGGGCGCGGAACCAGGCGGCGGAGGATATATCGCGCAGCGCATCTTCAGCGCGAAGGACGAACGCAACGGTTTGCTTTCCGTCCTGTGGTTCAACCTTGCGCACTACGCGCTGCGTCCGTGGCCCTGGATTCTGACGGCTCTGGTCGCGGTTGTCCTGTATCCCAATTTGGCTCAGCCCGAACGCGGTTTCATGCTCGTAGCTACGCGCCAAACGCCTCACGCGCTCCTGGGAATTCTCCTTGCCGGATTCATGGCCGCCTTCATGTCTACCGTTGCCACGCAACTCAATTGGGGCAGCTCCTACTTGATCGAAGACTTCTACCGGCGCTTTCTGAAAAAAGAGGGAAGTGAAGCGCATTTTGTGAATGCCTCGCGGCTGGCTACGGCTTTCCTGGTGGTTGCCGCCGCCGCCGTTGCCTGGGAGCTGAAGTCCGTCTCCGATGGTTGGAAAATTGTTCTGGAGCTTGGGGCCGGCACCGGCGGCGTGTATCTGCTCCGCTGGTATTGGTGGCGCGTCAACGCGTGGAGCGAAATTTCGGCCATGTTCGCCGCAATGGTGACGACTCTCGCTCTTCATTTTGACGCGCTTTGGGACGCTCTTATTGGCCGACCTCAGCCGTTCACTGGCTCCGCGGCGGTCATCTTTGCCAAAACCACGCTCTGCACGACGGGCGTCACCACCCTGGTATGGGTCGCTGCTACTCTACTCACTCCTGCGGTGCCCGACGACACGCTCATCAAGTTTTACACCAAGGTTCGCCCGCAGATTACCGGCTGGCACCCGGTAGCCAAGCTGGCCGGCGACGTTCCGGTCACCCGCGACTTAGGGCGCAACCTGCTCAGTTGGATCCTTGGCTGCGTGCTCATTTACTCCGCGCTCTTCAGCATCGGTAAGCTTTGCTTTGGTCTCTATCAAGAGGGGTTACTTCTTGCCATTCTCGCCGTCGCCAGCGCTCTGGCCCTCTCGCGCCTGATGCCCAAGCCGGCGGACTGGCAAGCAAACTGAAATGGCTGGCGACGTTCGGCCTGCAGGATCGGGGACGCATCATGCGGTTCTCGCCGGATTTCTCGGCTGGACGCTCGATGCGTTTGATTTCTTCATCGTTGTTTTTCTCTTCGACACGCTGGCACATCAATTTGGCGTCACCAAGAAAGAAATCGTTTGGACCACCACTGTGACGCTGGCCATGCGCCCCCTCGGCGCACTCCTATTCGGGCTTCTCGCGGACCGTTACGGGCGCCGCATCCCGCTCATGGCCAAC
>Ga0209470_1000766_pt1 | contig 25037 bp, 25 predicted proteins | sample GraSoiAngelo_125_FD_185882 | JGI IMG/M metagenome (GOLD analysis project Ga0209470, IMG submission 185882) | Grasslands soil microbial communities from the Angelo Coastal Reserve, California, USA - 14_0927_05_40cm (SPAdes) (version 2) | ecosystem: Environmental > Terrestrial > Soil > Grasslands ... | reverse complement strand
CGTTCTTACCCTAAGCCTTGGAGTCGGAGAATCCCTCCGATTTACCCCGTTCCATGTCAATTACCTGGATGTGGTCCTTGTACCGATCGGTCTCGTCCTCCTCGGTTCAGCGATCTTCGCAAAAACCGGGAGAGCTCTGACGTGGCCGATGTTTCTGCTTTCCGGCGCTGTACGATACGTTGCATCAAGAAGCGGCAGAAAGAGACTGCTGCGTAGCGGTGTCTGTTTCGGGATGATAACAATAACTCTCAGTTTTGCGATAATGATAGGTGGAATACAGAGCGGAGTCCAAGGCGCACTCCAGCAGGGAATTCAAGAAGCACTCGGAGCAGACATCATTCTCGTCGCAAACCAGTCTGTCCCAATCAGCTTCACAGACAGCCTCAAAAGTCTACAGCAGGTTGCAAGCGCAACACCTCTGTCCCCAAGCCCCTACCCTGCCAAGGCCTTTGGAAAGAGCACATCTAGCAATATCGGAGTTGTAGCTGTAGACCCGTCAGTATTTCCAACAATCATCTCCTATACTTTTGTCAACTCACCACCGGTATCCCAAATCTATTCTCAACTCTCATCCGACAATCAATCGCTATTGATACCAGATTCGCTGGCATCCAAGCTTGATGTTGGTGCCGGAGACCAGCTCTCGATTCTAACAAGAAACTCCACAGCGAACAACAATTTCGTGTCCTTCACGGTTGCGGGGGTCTTTACGGGTCCAGTGCTGCAGTATATTCAGTTCGGCGAACACTTTGCAAGCGATTCGATCGTTGTCTCGTTCTCCGCGCAACACGAGTATTTTGGAGGAGACGACACATCCCCCTTGTTCCTAGTCGACCTCAAACCAGAATACAAGTCTCAGGCGACCCGTATCGCTCAAGACATCGCGACCATGTTCCCACGATACGACCTCGGCGAGAACTCCTTAACACTCGGCGAACTCCTCTCTCTAGTCAACGACACGATCAACAGAATATTCACACTGATACTCCTCATACTCTACTTCGCTCTCCTGATCGCGAGTCTCGGTATAGGCGCCACGATGATAATGAACGTGTCAGATCGGCGAAGGGAGATCGGGCTACTCCGGTCTCAGGGTATGAGCAGAAGACAAATCGTGGGACTGTTCCTTGGCGAGGGCGCGCTTCTGGGCCTCTTCGGATTCATGCTCGCGATTCCTGGGGGGCTACTGTTGTTGAAAGGAGCCACAAACAGCACCGCCCTTGCAGGCTTCTTCATTCCCTTCGTGGTCCCCTACGACGCGATCATCCAAGCATTCGTCCTCGCGCTTGTCGCCGTTCTGGCTGGCAGTCTGTATCCCGCGCTGCGAGCGTCCCGGATGGAGATCACCCGTGCGCTGGAACTCGCGTAGGTGGTTGCGCCGAGGCTAAAATAGCCCGGAATAGACTCTCAACATGAGAGGCTTGCCTGGTAACGCGCTCCTGTCAGTCTACGACAAGACAGGTCTCGACAGGATCGCCTGGACATTCTCTAAGCTGCAGGTGAAGATGCTCGGATCAGGCGGTACGGCTGAGGCGGTTCGCAAACTTGGCCTCAAAGTGGTTGACGTTTCGGAGTATACTGGTGTAAAAGAAATGCCCGGAGGACTAGTGAAGACGCTGCATCCGAAGATTCATGGAGGAATTCTTGGGGACTGGCGCGACCCGGCACAGCGGGAGTATCTGGAGACTAACGGGATTGAACCTCTAGATTTTGTCGTGGTGAATCTCTACCCGTTCCAGAGCGTTGTCAAGACGGACCCTGGCAATCTGCGCAAAGCTGTTGACAATATCGACATTGGCGGGGTGACCTTGATCAGGGCCGCAGGGAAGGGTGCTCTCTTGAATCAGAGAGTGGTTCCGGTCACAAACCCTATGCAGTATGAGGCGGTGGGAAAAGAACTGGAGAAGAAGGGATACGTTGGCAACCAACTCAGGCAGCAACTGGCTCGAGAAGCCTTTGCCCTGACCGCAGAGTATGACCAGGCGATCCGCGACTATCTGGCCGGCCAGGGACCATGAGCAAACAGGAGATTCGGAAAATGTACAGAACGGCCCGGAAGGAGGATTTTCCAGAATCTCTCAAACTTGTAATGGATGGAAGAACAATTGAGTATTTCAAGGTCCGCTGGACAATTGATGGTCAGGATCGAGGCCTGCGCTACGGAACCAATCCGCACCAGAAGGCGGCGTTGTACAAGCCGGTAGAATCGCGGGATGGCATTGGCAACGTGGAATGGATCAAGTGGGGAAAAGACGGACCCTCAGCGACAAACATCGAGGATGGCAGCCACGGGCTCCGGATCGTCGGATACTTTGACGGACCTGCAGCTGCCGTGATGAAACACCTCAATCCGTCAGGCGTCGCCGTAGGACGCAGTGGCCAGATTCTGTCGGGGGTCTATGTTCGGGCGAGGGATGCGGATCCGAGAGCAGCGTTCGGCAGCGTCGTCGCATTCAATCGTCCGGTGGACAGGTCCACAGCAGAGGAATTGTCTAAGACGTTTGTCGAGGTGGTATACGCGCCAGACTTCGAACCGTCAGCTCTCACCATCCTCAACGCAAAGAAGGATATTCGACTGGGAAAGGTCCGCACACTTGTCGATGATCAAACTCATCCCGACATCGTCGTCTTGGATGATGGATCCTTGATATTCGAGGACTCCTACTCTACAAAGATCCAGTCAGAAAACGACCTAAAGCAACTATCCGTCACAACGAGACGCCTGCCAACAGAGGCCGAGTATACGGCCATGCTACATTCTTGGTGGACCGCCTGCGAGGTCCGTTCGAATGCCGTGGTGTTCTGGAAGGATGGAGTATCGCTGGCAATAGGTACCGGCCAACAGGATCGTATCGGTGCTATCGAGGCTTGCATCGAGAAGGCCCACAGGTATAGACACGACCTCAACGGGAGCGTCATGGCCTCCGATGGATTCCTGCCGAAGATGGACAATGTGGAAGCAGTCGCGAAGGAGGGAGTCTCAGGCATAATCCAGCCAGGCGGCTCAGTAGAAGACCCAGAACTCGTCAAAGCCTGCGATCAGCACGGAATCAGCATGGTACTCACCGGCGAACGCTCCTTCCGACACTTCTGAAATCTTCCTAATGGAAGAAGACTCGCCCATAATAGCCCCTGGATGCAAATCTGGGCGTCCGATTTGAAATCAACACTTTTCTACGATGATTCATGCGGATAACTTGCACCTTCGAAAACGCTTGACCGGCCGACTCTGCACCCTGATTTAGTCAACTCGCCCAAACTGGTTTCAACTGGCGGGACCCCCTCCAGAAAATCTCAAAAGCGTTACTCCTCGCGACACAAAAGTGCTTCTTGGGAAGACAGAGCGTCCTCGTATACTGTAGTCTCATCCAAGTCTTCATGAAACATGAGCGAAAAAACTACGACCCTCACGCGTCGCGACGCGATAGTTTCATTTTCACACCTGCGAGAACGTTCATATAGATACTATCAGGGTCGAACGATCGAGAAACATGCAAGCTCAAGCCTCGATGCAGAAGGGCGAGTTACTCTACGAGCTACACGCCAAGAACGTAAGCACTACTATCAAAGATATCGGCCCCAACGGGATTCAGCTAGAGATGAACGACCGGGGAGAGTTCAGCGGCAAACTCCACGGCAACCACATCGACACGGTCACTGTCAACCAGAAGACCGACGGGACCAACGAATGGCAGCTCAAGTCGATCATGAACACCAAGGACGGAGACATGGTAGTAGTCTGGGGAAGCGGAAAAGGCCGCATGAGCGGTCCTACCACAGGCAACTGGGAAGGCGAACTACACTTCATGACACAATCACCCAAACTATCATGGCTCAACAACTCAACCGGCTGGGCCGAAGGCCAAGGCAACATGGCCACCGGCGAAAGCCACGGCAAAATCTACGCCAAAAAGTAACAGGCCCGAAGAACCAAACTCCAAAATTCTCTTTTTTGTACTAGTGACAGCGTAGCGTCCATTCTTGAACACATACAGGAACGTTCTCTCGGATAACACAAGAGATGAAAAAGAGACCGGGTCGGGCGGTCTTTCGATGTCACGAGAAATATGTCTGTAGTTTCTGTTACTGCTGGGCCATGGGAGCCTGCTCTTCCGCGCCTGGATGCTGGCCCTGGGAGAACATGGCCATAGCCTGCTCTTGCTTCTCCTTCATCTCCGCCTTCGTCATCGGGACACGCTGCGACAGGGACCAGTTGTGGCCGAATGGGTCTTTCAACTTCCCGTAGCGCTCGCCCCAGAACTGGTTGTCCAAGGGCATGCTGACCTTTGCTCCAGCGTCAACAGCCTGCTGCCAGAGCTTGTCAACATTCTTCGTGTAGACGTGCATCGTAGTTGTCGTGTTTCCCAGAACACTCGGTGCCTGTGTGTCGGCCCCAGGAAAGACGTCACTCAGCATTATTATCGAATCGCCGATTCGAATTCTTGCATGCATGATCTTACCGCCGGGCACGGTTTCTCTGTCAAGCTCCTTGGCGCCGAACGCTTTCTTGTACCATTCAAGTGCTTCGGCCGCCCGATCAAGCGATAGATAGGGGGTTACTGTCCCGAAGCCTTTCGGAATCGGATCCATCTTCGCTTTCTTAGGTTTCGACTTCTTAGCCTTCTTGGATTTCTTAGGCATGGTAACTCTCCGCACTCGCCCGCGCAGGCATCACCATAAAAGAAGTTCGGTCAATAGAAGCCGAAAATAGGCTCAATTCAGCCCATACGACGATTTGAACCGGTTCTCGCACGAGGCGAGTCTGAGATAACAGTGGTCTGTTTGCGACAGGACGTATGTGGCCGCTGATCAGCGACTGGTAGGGCACAGGCTAGTGTCACCCGCATGAACGGCTTTGCCCAATTTTGGCCGACCCGAAGCATTCCCCAGAAATCCGCAGGCATAAACGGTCCGTATCCTGGTATAGCCGGGTTGAAGATGCGAAGCTACGCTTAATGGGACGATCACAGAAATCCCTCACAGTTCGCCAATGAGTAGGCCTCTGGACAACCCGCTTGCTGAGCCAGACCCGGACTCTGAATCCGCCGACTCCCCAGAAGATAAGGGCTTGCCGGAGGGGATGCTGCCGGAGATTCTCAGAGGTCGAATGTTCTGCGTCACACACGGCAGACAGTGTTATCGAGGCCGGACGTTTGGCGGCGAGATTGTCTGGATATGCCCCGACGAGCGACACTCGAAACCGTTGGCAGGATGAATCTCGCTCTTCAAGACCCGGCTACTGTCTAGTCTGTCACGGTGAACGTAAACTGGTTGTCCCTGGAAGTCGTCACCGTGACTGTGTAGGTCTGCCCCTGTTGGTACTGCAGGAATAGTCCGGCTATCCCGTTGTAGATGCAGCCAGGGCAGCTGGAGCCGATCATGATATTCGCCGAGCCGACAGCGTTAACCTCGATGCTGGGTCCGATCCAGCTTGAGAGACTCCACGCGTTTCCAGAGGAGTCTCGTATGACGTATGATTGGAGCGTGATTGTTCCGTTGCCCGCGTTCTGGAGATAGAGTGTGAGGCTAGTGCTGTTATTGAAATGATAGCCGTTGAGAACCAGTGATTCGATGATGGCCGGGATCGGGCCTACTACCTGGAGGAGGATCGTTGTTGAGTGAGAGCGGGAGCCATCTGATCCGGTTATGATCATGCTGTAGTTTCCCTTGGCCGTGTTGGTGCTGGTGGTTATCGCGAGAGTGCTGCTCGCGGCACCACCTGAAGCTATCGTTAACGGGTTTTCTCCACCGGTCACGGTGATGAAGCCGAAGGGTGCGGTGACTGTCAGACTCACGTTTCCAGTGTAGCCGTTGATGCTTGTAACTATGATCGTTGTGGTGTTGGTGGCTCCGGTTGTGGTGGTGATGCGTGTGGGCATGCTTGTTATTGTGAAGTCTTGGCTAGAGACTGCTTGAACGGTGAGCATGGACGAAGAGTAGCTGGTCTTTCCGTGGCTGCTAGAGACCCCGATTACCACGACGGTGTAGCTTCCGGGCGCGTCTGGAGCTGTGACGGACAGTGTTGACTCTGCTATGCTGTTGCTGGGGACGCTTACGCTGGTTGGGCCGATCGACGCCGTGAATGCCGTGCCGGGGAAGTATAGTGAGAGTGTGACTGTTCCCGAGAAGCCGTTGATGCTTGTGACTGTAATTGTGGAGGTTGATGATGCGCCTTGTACAGTCCACATCGTGGAGGGATTGAGCGTGATGAGGAATGATCCGGGGTCTCTGTTAGCCGAGTTTACGTAGGAGTTGGCTAACACGCCGCCGGTTACTGTTCCTCCCGCGGCTGTTAGTACCATGAGGAGGGTCTTGAGATGGATGAGACTGGTGTATGCCATGGTTCCCGCATTCTCCTACAGGCTGCTAGGCTGACTGCGGGCTTACGGGTCATGTAACTGGGTCATGGTTGGAGACGGGGCAGTGTGGCTGGTTGGCATTGGTCTCCATGTGCCGGGCTGGCCGGATCGACGGATAGGGACGATAATCGTAGAAATGGGTCTGGAAGGTTCGCTAAAGATAGTATTGGTACGTCCCGTTCAGCACAGGTGTTGCGCAGATTGTGAAGAGTTTCTGGAGTGTTGGGATGCCCCCGAGGGGTCGAGAAAAAGAAAGATAACAATCTCGCACGATTGTTAGCCTGCAGCCGGGAATAGGAATCAGCCGGATCTGTCACGCGAGGATCACTCGATACCCTAAATATTCTAGATTTCTGGGCATGACGAGATTTTGCAGGATGATGTTATGGTAGACGGCTGGCTTCTCGGGCTGAATTTGGGAGGATTAACATGACGATGGACAGGTTTCTGATTCTAAGGCGATTCGCAGGGCACAACTAGACCGCTTGGCTCTTCGGATGCATCGTCCATGCACGTGATTTCGAGTTGGAACTTCTCCCTTGATCGCTTCGCGTCTCAGTAAGATCCTTTTTCCAAAACAGATCTGAAATTTCGATGTGTTCTTCGAAACATATTTCATTTAAACGGATTCCTAGGAGAACGGTCAAGATCACGGGACGTTCACAGGAGGACATTGGAGGTGAGAGATGAAAAATGTCCCAGCAAGAAATGCAACCGGCAACCTCGCGGAAGTTCTCCTTACGTTCAATGCTTCTCCTAGTGCTACTTGTCGGAATTGGTGCAGGTGCCACCGCCTACGTTATCGGCTCGGCCTTTGCAGCTAGCAACGGTTCTGCAACAACCGGTTCCTCTCAACAGAGCACAACCACCACATCGAGCACAACCACGGCTCATAATTGCACTCTAGCGTCAGGTTAAGGTAGAAGCACTGAACCACTACAAACTTCCCCCTTTCTTGAGACTGAGCCCCACCTGATTCGACAGCGATTACTCGATTATTTCTTCCAGACCTCGCCGCCAGTATAGGGATCCAGAAAGTTCAACTGCATATCCAGGACCTGCTGGTAGACTCTTCCTGCCTCGGTTCGGCCGTAGTAGGTGACTCTGCCGTCCATTGTGGCTGTTACGAGAGTTGTTCTGGTCAGTATTCCGGCAGGTCCAAGCAGTCGGTCGAAGGCTCTATCGTCACCGCCGAAAGGCCCGTTGAGCAACGTGCTCTTTGGACACTTGTCAGCAAAGACTTCTATCATTTTCATTACTGTTAGTCTCTTCTCTGCCTCTCTCTTGGAGTCTGGGGATAGCGGCAACGGCTATCGGCCGAGTTTTTCTGCTAGAGCCTGGAGTCTGGCGTATCTCTCGCGTAGTTTTAGTAGGTTGTAGATGGAGACTACCGAGAGTGCGAACAGGACGAAGGTTAGAGATGTCTCGAAGAGACCTGGTACTGGCCCGGGGCCAATCCTTGGCGGGAAGAGGATTATTCTCACGAGCGAGGCAACAGCAAGGAAGAGGGCGAAGACGGCGATGAGAGCATTGGTCGTGATGATGCTCAGGAGGTCCGCCGCCATTCGTTGAGTGTCCTCCTTCAGCGCGGCGAGTAGTTCCTTCAGAAGAGGATCTTCAACAGAAGCCATGGTTTATGCTCGGTCTCCCCATGAGGGAGACCGTGCTTGATCGTGGGTTTTTTGAGGATTTAAGCAGATTCCTAGGAGAACAGCCATCTCCACCCGCTCTATCCCATAGAACGAGAAAAATGTCTCAGACAGAAACTCAACCAACCGTCAAACGAGGAATCGCAACGCGCTCAGTCGTACTACTCCTACTCATCGTCGGTCTCGGCGCAGGCGCGGCGGCATACGCCTTCGCCACCGCTTCGGCATTGACCCCAAATCAATCGCAGAACAATCTGGCAACATACAATGGACAGTGGCTCGGCTGGAGGGGGCCCGGGCCGCTAGCCTGGCATGACCGCAACGGGACCTTCACGTCCTTCCGAGCCGCGAGCACCATCGCCAACGTCAGCGTTACCAGCTTCAGCATCGTGGACAGCAGCCACCTTACGGTGACTCTCTCCTACACCGGAACCGGAAGCACACCGGCAGCGACATTAGTCGTTGTTGCGCCAGGACTCAGCGGAAGCAACACGGTCTCTGCGGGATGGAGTAGCCCTACAACGGTCAGCGTAAGCCTGGTTGGCTCTGGCATCCTCTCGTCTAGCACGACGTGCGTACGAGTGCTGATAGTGCCTCTCACGGGAGCCTAGAGAAACCTTGGCTATCCGTGAAAACTCCCACCTTTTTCTTCGTAGCGCTTCGCGATCCACCCTACAGGCTCAACGGTCCAAGTCATCACAACGAGTAGGCCAGGGCCGGGGGGGCCAGGCTGAACTTCGGACCTAGGCTGGGGAGCTGGACCCGAAGCTAATCATGTACCGTCTTGACCCTACTCCAACCGGGTCCTTCATGTTTCAATCCTGGTATGCCGAAGCTCCACGATACCTTCGGAACGATCCGAAGATACTTCCCGGGACCAAACTGTCCCTTATGATCAAGGACTTCCGCGGAACCATAGACCTTGATTGCCCGTGGTTTCCACGGGTCTACGGATTCCAGGTCGTCGATTGTCAGAGCCACTTGTTTGTTCCCATTCTTGACATTATGGTACTTCCAGGTCCGTAGGAAAATGTCCTGGCTGTGACTGCCCACCCAGAAGTATTTTCCGTCGAACTCGAAACCGACAGGAACCACATCTGGCTGACCCTTTCTGGATACGGTTGCAATTCTTGCCAGACGCTGCGATTTCAAATATCGAACTTCAGCTTCAGAGAACAAGAGGCATCCTCGCCCTTCCCAAGGCTTCCGAGTCAAATATATAGACTGAGTCTATGCCCTATTCTGATTTCTGAAATCCGCTGGTAAAGGCCCACCGTCTCGCTTGAGCACTGACTTTCGGATCATTTGCCCGCAGACGCAGGAACAGGATGATGAAATTCGCATGAACGTGTCCGAGTCCGACCTCTGACTTGAGCCATGCGCATCTCGCTGTGTTTTGCGACTGTATGGCCACGTTTTACGAAGCCTTTCTTCATTGCTAACTTCCAGAAATATTCCGGAGTTTTCCCGCTCTTTGCTTCAATGTTTCGCGCATACGCTTTGAATGTAGGTCTTGCCATATTCCCGCATCGCCAGCGCTACTTGCTTTCAAGAACTCCGCTGAAGATAGCTCATTCGGACCCCTTCCTGACAGCTCTGCCCAATCCTGCAAGAGAGTCTTGTTCAGATGTTCTTCCCACTTAACGCATCTCCGACGAAGCAGAACAGAATCGGACTTATGGCCGCTTTCTCAATGAGAGCCTTCTCCATAGCTTTGAGAGAGCGAGCGAAACCCATTTCCGTTTCGACGGATGGGATCCGCATGCCCATGAAAATGTCCCAGAAAATGTAAGGCTCCCAAGAAAAGTGCCTTTCACGAAATAGTTTTCTCAGGGGTTCATGCATCTCTTTGAATCGATTCAAGCGTTCCTTTCTCCCGTGCTTGTGCCAATCTTTCATAATCCGATTGACTGACACCTGGATATTGTCAGAAAGCCGTTTGTTGGATGCAAACCATCCCGCCTGTTCCAGGACCCTACGAATGTGATAGAACCAGGTCGCGGACCGGCGTTCAAATCGATCATATGCATATTCGATACAAATTATGCGGCCTCGGAATGTCAGCAGATGTTTGACTTTGTCCAAAACACTATTGGGTCGGGGAATATGATGCAAAACACGATTGAAAATCACTAAATCATACGATCTCCCTGCAGTATTCCAAGAGGAGAAGTCTGCGACTTCGTATTCTAGAGTTGCTCGTTTGGATTTGTAAGGGTCAGACTTCATTACTCGTCTTGCTGTCTTGACCACTTCCTCATCTAGGTCAATCCCTAACACTTCATGACCTTTGCGTGCGAGTTCGAGGGTAAGGAAACCTTGACCGCAGCCCACTTCGAGAATCCTCACTTTGCGGCCAGGGACAAATGCGTTAGCTAGGCGATACATCTCTCCATAGGTCAAGTCTGCGAGGTAGGGTTGCCTCCATGGGCTGCTCTCCATGGTGGGCCAAGTCTTCAGGCGACGAAGGTCTGGTGTAAAGTCTCTCGGAAGTTCGACCATGCGCACTAGGACTGTAAAGCCGCTAATATGCGCGAACGCCTTATCCTGATAATCCCTAGGCTAAGGCATCATTGTATAGAGCATCGAGAGTCGAAAAGGTCTCTTCCGGCGTTGAAGGAGTGACTGGCAGGATCTCCTCGGTTATGGACCTTTCAAGAATCTGTCGTATGCAGTATCTAAGTTTCGTGGGCGTCAGGTTCGACTCCACGTCCCACATCGGATGATCCATGTTCACGTAGACCGTCCGGACGCCGCTCTTGTCGGTCTCAACGTACGCTTGGCCCCGGTCTCCACCGTGAGCAACATCGAACGCCAAGATCTGGTCCTTGAGATGGATTACGCTTCGAGTAGCCTCCCGACCGCGCTTCTTTCCTCTCCGGCGTTTCCTTTCTCCGAGAACGATTTCCTTCCGTGTCTTGCCAGGTACCGCGTTTATCTTCGGAACTGTCTTTGCCTTGACCACTGCCTTTGAGAGAATCTGTATGTTTCGTTTGAAACTTCGTCGAAGCCTTTCAGCTATCTCGTGATTAAGATACTGGATGCTTCTGAGCTCTCTTCGACTGGCTGATTGTCTCAGGGACTTGTAGACCTTGTTCCTCACGAATCCTCGTAATGCCTTCTCGAAGACTCTCCACTGTGGACTGTCATGTTCGAAATCGTTTCCTCCGGGAAGCCGTCGTAGGAAGTCGGCGTTGACCCAGCCCTGGATTCTGGACAGGCCATGGGTCCGGTACTGGTCTAGACCGAAGAACTGGTGTTGGAGACAGGTGATGTGTTTCTGTTGAACACTTATTCCTGCCTCTGATATTCCGGCTCGGACCTTCGATATCGGCATTATCATGATCTCGCCCGTTATCCTTCCGTATTCCGTTGCAATGTTGACCGGAAGCAGCGTCGATCCTCTCAACTCCTCAGGCTTCACTTGCTCTCCATTGACAGAGACCTCGAAGGGTCCGTATCCTCGAAGCGCTAGAACGTTGGCCCGGGCCAGCAGAGCTCTCCGGACATCTGCAGGATCAGGTTTCTTGATGAGTGAGCGAATGCGAATTCTCAAACCATCGTGATCCAGAGGCGCTTGGACGAGTCGAAGCGGTCTCCAAGTCGACTGGTCTATAGCGTCCCAGTGTTTGTCGATGAGGTTCTCCGTCAGAGTAATCGTGCGATCAAAACGGCCTCTGTGAACTTGAAGCTCCAACTCCTTACCAACAGTAAGCCAGGCAAGACTGCCCATACCGTAGGATTCACGTATCGGACGCTTGTACTTGGGCGAGAAGCCCTCGTCAGTCAACTTCCCTTTGGTGAGAAACTCTCGCAACCCTGCGAGGTCCATGCCGTTCCCCCATTCCTCATACTCGATGGTGGACCCATTCTCTGGAATGCGAATCTCGACCTTGGTCGACTCGCCCCACATCCACGAGTTGACGACGAGCTCCACGAAGAACTGAGCAGCGTCAGCATACTGGCGTCCGAGGGTTTTGATGATGCTCTTGTGAGTGTAGACCCTCAATTCCTCGTCTACCATAGGGTGGACAGTTCTAGCTGAATGAGAGGTTCTCCTCGACGCCAATGCTAGATTCTATTGTCGCATGGAATCTCGGCCGAATAATGGAATGATGTAACTCTTCTCAACAAGAATTGGAATCAGCGAATCCGTCCCGGAACGCCTCGATACCCCTTACGAATTCGAGGAGGCGCGCTTCAAGCAGGCACCAGCATGTTCCCCGCGATTCTCTAGACCTTCGCGAAGGGCCTCTCTTGCTGGTGTCAGCCCCCGAGAATTCGGGCGATGAGCTTGATCAGGGCAATGTAGAAGTTGCCCTCTAGGGGTCTGATGAATGGTCCAGCATCGAAGTAGGGCCTGAGGACCCAGGCCATCTGGGTCCCGACAAAGATTTGCACGAGAAGACCGAGGACGAAAGCGCTTGCCCAACGGCTATTAGAGTGGATGCTCTCCATCCCCGAGACCTGGTAGGCTAGACCAGCGATGCCGGCGATGGCGAATATCCCCACGTTGAGGAGAACAGTGAACGCGTAGGTCGAGAAACCCTGTCCAGGCGTCGTGAGTGTGAAAAAGAGGCTCACTGGGACAAACGCGAGCAGGATTATGCTCATGATAGCGAAACTGGATACGATGACTGCAGCTGTCTGTCGAAGGCTGATGTCTCCCCCAGAGAAGGCGTCCAGCACGTAGTACGTGGGTAGTGCCACGTAGAGGCTGATTAGTAGGAGAAGCGGAATCTTGATGACGTCGTAGAGGATTTGAAGACCACCAGCGTAGGCTCCCATCGTGGCCCCGTAGATCGCTGCGAAGAGTATGGTTGCGAGGTTCGCGTTGAGAAGAAAGCTGTTAAGGTTCTCGCCGCTCTTGATCTTCGCCAGAACCTCCCTCCTCCGCCTTAGGAGATCCTCAGCTACCTTGAGAACCCCGACACCAGACAAGGACCTGATTCAAGTATCATCATCGCACTTTTAGCGCTTGCCGAAACCGATCGGGAAAATGCCCCAAGATTGTCTCAGAGAACGATCATGCTACGCTACCAGACCTCTCGAATATTGGACCCCACGCGTCCTTTCGACTTCGACGGGACCGTATACAGGCCGGACCATTTTCCGAGCGGGGGACAGGCATTGGGAACCGGGGTCTACGGACTCCATCGAGAATCGCCATTTGATCGGCTATCGAGTATCGAGTTGTAGCTCGTCGCGATTGCAAGCAATACAGACCTAACGATATACACCACCGCTCAGGAGATATTTTCGGACTTCGAAAGATTCATGATCGTCGCGTTCCAAACTCTTGAACAAGGTCACGTATTTATCATGGAGACTAACTCTCCCAAAAATTTCTTGATGAAAAATGGCAAATGGATCGGTTCAACGATCTGTGGAGAAGAATCTCTGCAGCAAGTGTTTGACCGTCCGAATGGGAACCAGGGTCAGAGGTGGATTCCTCTGCGAGGAGTGCGTTCGGGTCTTGATGATCCGGAAGCGGCTATGGGTCTACCCCGCAGAGTTCCGTTTCAGGGTCATTGTTGATGAGGGGCTCAAGAGGCGTTAACTAAGGCGCTAAACCAGAGCTCCTCCCATTGTTTCCTTGAGCCATCGATCTAGAGAGTTGTCATCCCACAATCAGTCGTGAGATTACGTATATCTCAGGATAGCTATCGGGTACGCATGCCTCTTCTCCATGTCTATCATATACAGTCATTGCAAACACTACCCGCAATTGTGATTTCTTTGGAGAAAATTGGCTGCGGCCGGCAGGAAAGTTCGATATTCGGTGTCCAACTTTTGATCAGGGACGAGTTTTTAGACCCGGACCGGAAGTCTGGAATTTCGAAGAAAAATGTTGAAGCAGATTGGACCTGAGTCGCTGACGGTTGCCTTCAAGCACTGGCAGAACCTGGCTGTGGGCACCGTGCTCATGGCCTTCAGTGCCTACCTCACGATCAGCGCCAAGAGCTACGTCACCAACACCACGACACAGCTTCAGGGATGGGCAATGCTAATCATCGCAGGCTACGCTTTCGCATCAGCGCTCTACCTGGGACTCTCAACACTCTCAGACCGCAGCCCTCTAGCAGAGAGCCTTCCAGGAGTCATCAACAATTTCAAGGGCTTCATAGTCGCAGGCGTATTCTACGCCGTCGGATACTTCCTGCTGAACATTGAGACGGCAACACTACCCGCGGACCAGACACTCTCTCAAGCGGCATCACTGATAATCGGCGGCGCCCTCTTCCTGACCGCAGTTGTTATCGCCGTCGCCACTGCCTTCACGAAACCCAAGAAGTAGTTCTGGGGCTCGCAGGCAACGAGCCTAAACACCCCTTTTTTTCCTATCTTAAGATCTGCAATTGGATCAGGAAACGCCTAGATCATATCCCAAAACCCCAGAGCTTAAGACGAGACAGTGGACCCTGCTCTGGAGACCTGCCGTTCACGAACGGTGTATGATTTGACAAATATTGTAGTCATCTCCGACACTCATACCGATTCAATAGACGCCCTCCCACGCGAACTGCTGGAAGAACTCTTACATGCAGATCTGTTTATCCACGCAGGCGATTTCACCGGTAAACAGCTCGTCGACGACCTCCGCAAGCTAGGCAAACTCAGAGGCGTATATGGCAACATCGATGGACCAGAAGTTAGGCGCGAGCTTCCAGAGATCGACACAATTGAAGCTGGAGGCTTTAGGATAGGAGTGAACCATCCCGCTGAAGGCGGATCCCCTACCAATATCGAACAAAGAATTCGACGGAAATTCCAGAATGTCCAGGCGATCGTGCATGGTCACAGCCATCGGACCAAGAACGAGGTAAAAGACGGTGTTCTCTGGTTCAATCCCGGAAGCGCTACGGGAAAATTCCCTGCGGTCAAGAAAAGCTATGGCAGACTGACTGTAGATGACGAGATAAGAGGAGAGATAATCGACATTTGAAAATGCAAGAAACGGCATTGGTCTCAACTGTCGAATCCAGAGTGTCATATGTAGAGAAGGGAAAATCTGGAGCGCGCCAGAACAAGCTTAACGAGCTGTCCGGTAAGGACTGGATCAAGTTCACGAAATCATGGTTTGTCCATCGACCCGAACCCCGAGGCGACCAGAAGATTCGGCATCCAGCCTCCTTTCCAGAATCCCTAGTTCGAGAGTTCATCCTCTTCTTCACGAAGAGCGGAGAGATAGTCATCGACCCGTTTCTGGGAACCGGAAGCAGCCTCGTAGGGGCCGTTGGGGCCGGCAGATCCGGAGTTGGATTTGAGATTGTGGCCAAATACGCTGAAATCTCAAAGAGACGCGTTTCCGACGCGTTGAACGGGAAGCGAGGTGGCGACGGTCCCGCGAGAAAGAAACAGTGCTGGGCCCAGGTGATTCAAGCTGATTCAAAGAAACTCTCGGAGACTTGGAAGAATAAGGGATTTCCACCTGCTGATTATTGCATCACCTCTCCTCCATACTGGAACCAGCTGAAGAGGAACAGTATCCGTCAGAAGGGACGCGTGGAGAAGGGTCTAGACACAGAGTACAGCGACAATCCTGAAGAGATCGGCAACATTGAAGATTACACAAGTTTCCTGAATACGATGAAGCTCCTCTTCGACGAGGTCTACAAAGTGATGAAGCCAAACGGCTACCTGACCGTCATCACCAACAACGTCTTCGCTCAAGGCAGAATGTACCCATTAGCCTTCGACACGGTCTCAATTCTCTCCCAAGAACCATACGCATGGACTCCCAAGGACGAGAGGGTTTGGTGTCAAGACGACAAGACGCTCCTCCCGCTGGGAGTCTACAATGCTTGGGTTGGTAACAGACACCACCAGTACTGTCTCATCTTCCGAAAGGAAGAACCGGGATTTTCAACGGTTCGGAGCTAGTTAGCGCAAACCAGTCAAAAAAGGGCTTAATACCGCTCGGGATTTAATCGTACTTGCAAATGTCCACTCGGAACCACGTGATCGAGGTCATCGTTGAGAACAAGCCCCTAGCTCGAGACCCTGAAGGCGAAACGATACACCGTAACTTGATCATGAAGGGCGGCTACAACCAGGTCACAGATGTCCGTGCGGGCAAACTACTTCGGATGACCGTCGAGGCCAGTTCTCCTGATCAGGCACGTGATCTGGTCAAGAGACTTTGCGATGATCTAAGAATATACAACCCCGCTGCTCATACCTGCCAGGTCAGAAACGTAGGATAACAACCTCATGAGCAGGGTCGCAGTAATACAATACCCGGGAAGCAACTGCGACCTAGACGCGCTAGAAATTCTCCAGAAAGTAGAGAAGACAAAGGCGGAGCTAATCTGGCACAAGGATCTCAAAGGGGACGACTATGATGCGTACGTCTTGCCGGGTGGCTTCAGCTACGGCGACTATCTCCGCGCTGGCGCAATTGCGGCGACCAGCCCCAGCCTCAAAGTCGTCCGAGAGGCCGTGGATGAGAACAAGCCCGTTCTAGGAATATGCAACGGACTCCAGATACTTGTAGAGGCAGGAATGCTACCCGGAGCAGTCTTGCGGAACAGCGGACTGCGCTTCGTCTGTGCCTGGACCCGGTTAAGGGTCGAGACCACTCGAACACCTTTCACCACTCTAGCCCAGAAAGGACAAACGCTAAGGATTCCGATCGCTCACAACGAAGGCCGATACTATCTTGACAGCAACGAGATTCGCGATCTAGAAAGAAACGAACAGATCGTGATGAGATACGTGAACGAAGAGAACGAGCCCACCGAAGACGCTAACCCCAACGGGTCCATAGACAACATCGCTGGAATATGCAACGAGAAAGGAAATGTCATGGGACTCATGCCCCATCCCGAAAGAGCCTCGCTCCGCGTTCTTTCACCAGACGGTCAAGACGATGGCAGAATCATCTTTGACTCCATGATGAAAACATTGAACGCGGCCGGCGCGTAAAATGATGCCCCGTTACTTGGACAAGACGCTCCTCGCTGAGGTCCAAGAGCAAGCTCTTGGGGGAAGTAGTGAGGGGACTCGAGTATCAATATTTGGAATCATCGTTGTAGGACTTATCGCAGGGCTGATTGTTGGTCTCATAACAACTCCCAACACAACGCAAGGTTTCTTCCTGGGATTCGCCGGAGGAGCGCTGATAACCGTTGCACTCTATTTCTTCAAAACCGAGAAGAGTCGACCCACAAGATGAGCCACTCCTCTCGTTCCAAGAGGCGCATAGTTCTCGGCGTTTTTGCGATAATCCTCGGCGCAATATCGCTGATCAGCCTTCCCGTCACTAGCTTCTATTTTGGGATAGGCGCTTTCGGGCCGGCAGGTTATGGCGCAGTCATGATAGCTCTAGGTCTCTCGCTGATCTTGAAGAAGGATATGACGGAATGAACGATTCAAAGGACAAAATTCGGAAGCCTAGCCCGATGCCGCGAGCCGTGCTTGCTGGACTGATCGCGGGAATCACAGCAGGCTACGTTAGCTCGTTGTTTGCAGGAATTCTCGGCTTCGTCATCGGATTCGTTGCTGGTGCAATAGTGGGCTCCAGAACTGTGCTCTTAATGAACAGGGCAAGCGAGCAGACGCAATGACCTTAATCCAGATCCAAAAGCCGAGTCTGACGGACGGGGAGATTCGTTATGCCGTCAAGAAGCTTGGACGCGAGCCCAACGAGGTCGAATGGGCCATGCTGGAAGCTCAATGGAGCGAGCACTGCAGCTACAAATCGAGCAGACCACTGCTCAAGCTACTGCCCCACAAAGGTCCGCGGGTCCTAGTCGGACCTGGCTACGATGCTGGAGTCATCGACCTTGGCGACGGCTGGGTCGCAACATTACACATCGAGTCTCACAATCACCCCAGCGCCATCGACCCCTACGGCGGGGCCGCCACCGGCGTAGGAGGCGTCGTGAGAGATATCCTCGCGCTAGGAACTCGACCCATCGCACTACTCGACCCGCTACGATTCGGCAGTCTCGACAGTACCCATAGCCGCTGGCTCTTCGACAACGTCGTCCGGGGAATAGGCGCTTACGGAAACTGCATAGGAGTTCCGACCGTAGGAGGCGAACTAGAATTCGACCAGTCCTTCGAGAGGAACTGTCTGGTGGATGTCGTCTGCCTCGGACTCGGCCGCAAGAACAAGCTTGTCCTTGCAGAAGCCCGTCACCCTGGCGATTCAGTTTATGTTGTCGGTGGCAGCACGGGTCGCGATGGGATTCGCGGCGCCAGCTTCGCCAGTCGAACCCTGAGCGAAAAGTCGGACACCGAGAGATCCGCTGTCCAAGTTCCTGATCCGTTCATCAAGAAACTGATCATTGAAGCGGTCCTCGAGGCCGTTGACGCGGGCCTTGTTCGGGGAATGAAAGACCTCGGCGGTGGAGGTCTCACCTGTGGACTGTCGGAGATGGCGGCCAAGCGAGGAACGGGTATGGAGATCGACCTAGACTATCTTCGGACTAGAGAGCCTGACATGCGGCCCTCCGAGATCATGATCAGCGAGTCCCAGGAAAGAATGATACTCATTGTCCGACCCGCCGACGAAGAAAAGCTCGCCAAGATTCTTGACAAGTGGGAGCTCGGCTACTCTCGCATCGGACACATCACGAGAGACGGCATCCTACTCATACGGCATGGACAAGTAGTAGTTGCGAGGGCTCCGGCAAGATTTGTCGCAGAAGCACCACTCGCGCCTCGTTCGACCAAGAAACCAGCCTACCTCGATAGGCTGGCCAGGGCTCCCGAGCCGCCGGTTCCCGAAGATCTCAATGAGACACTACTCGCACTGCTCTCTAGCCCGAACATTTGCAGCAGGGAATGGATCTACCGCCAGTACGATTTCGAGGTTGGAATCAGAACCATCATCAAACCGGGTCAAGGAGATAGCGCCGTGCTTCGTCTACCCAACCGTAAGACACTGGCAATCACGACAGACGGCAATAGCAAGCAAGCCTACCTTGACCCCTATTGGGGAACGGTCGGGACTCTCAGCGAAGCCTTCTCCAACCTCGTCGCATCGGGGGCCGAGCCAGTCGCCATTGTAGACCATCTCCAGTACGGCGACCCCGGTAACCCGGAAGTCTACTGGACATTCAAGGAAGCAATCCGTGCAATGCGAGACTACCTCAACGCTGTTAGAGTCCCATGCATCGGTGGCAAGGTCAGCTTCTACAACGAAGACAGCGAGAATAGGACCGCCATCAAACCCTCTCCAGTAATATCCGCCCTCGGACTACGAGATGCTAGGACACCAAAGATAGACTCGGCTCTACAAAGCGAAGGCGATGATCTTCTCATTGTCGGAACACTGCTCCCAGGACTCGGCGGCAGCGAATACTACGAAAGCGTCCAGGGACTGGTGGGAGGTCAGGTCCCAAGAGTCACCCTGAGAACGGAGCGGACCATCATGCGCACCATGACACGAATCGTCAAGGCGGGTCTCGTCGAGGCCGCTCACGATATTTCAAAGGGTGGGCTGGCTGTCAGCCTCGCAGAGATGGCCATCCAGGGCCAGAAAGGCTTCACTGTCAGCCTAGATGATATCCCAGCCAAGACAGACAGAATCGATCAGCTACTATTTTCCGAATCGAAGCCAAGATTCATCCTCGAATCAAGACAGAAAAACACCAGCCGGATCCTTCGACGGATGAGAACGGCTAGAATTCCGGCTGCGAAGATCGGCCTAGTCGAAGGAAGCAGAGTGGAATTCGCACAAAAGTCAGACCCTATGATAACGACTCCTCTGAACGTCATAGCCGATTCATGGTCGCGAACACTGGAGAAGACAATGCAGGTCGCTCCGTGAGCCGGCCCTAAAAAACCAATTTAGGGTGAACCACCCCACATAGCATAAAATGGCTAGTTTTAGTCGGCGAATTCTTCGAAGAGGAGTATTGGCACTAGCCGTAGGCTTGACTCTAGTTGGAATAACGAGCCTTCGTTCCAATTCTCCAGACGGAAATACTCGGGGGTTTCCCTGGAGCTATACCCATGCGGTTTCACCGTGTTACAATGGCAATCCGTCTAATGGGTGTGGGTTCAGATAGACCCAATCGCAATAAGCCTTGACCTTGTTTTCTGGGTAGTAGTGGGATTAGCAGTAATTTCTGGTACGAGGTTGGCATTCCTCAAGTGGCGTCCTTCGGCTACTTTACAATGAAAGGAGGCTGGAATGCATTCCGCAGGCTTGCCATATTCGGGTTTCTCAGAACCTGCACTCGAGTTCATAGAGAGCGAGAAGCACACTCCAAATAAAACCCTGAGAATATTTCCAGAGAGGTAGCTCTCGGCTCTATTTAGACGATTGTGTCAAGAAAGAGCTATACACCGCCTGGAATTGACTCATGTTTGTATTTGAGCGCGAAGAGCCTCAAGGTCAATCCGGCGGTTGGAGCGAAAAACCGTGTTCTGACTCGCTCCAAGACAATCCACACGCCACGCTTAGACCCCCAAGCAGAAGATGAGGCTGTGAAGGAGCACTGTGGGATTGTAGGAATCTACTCGTTGAAGGGAGAGCCTGTCGCCGAACGAATCGTCAAGGGACTCTCCGCTCTACAGCATAGAGGCCAGGAATCCTGGGGCATAGCCGTTCCCGGCGAGCCGATCGTTAAGGGCCTCGGACTAATTGGCATGGGAGCGGCGGCCAATGCGAGAAAGATCCTTCGGCTGGAGGGCAATCGTGGCATAGGCCACGTCCGCTATTCCACACGCGGACGAACCACGCTGGAAAACGCGAGTCCGATGGACATTAGGGGTGAGTTTTCCATCGCTCAGAACGGTACAGTCGCCAACACCGAAGACATCACCCCCCTCGTAACCGGCGAATTTCCAATACTCGACGACTCGAACGACACTCGACTAGCAGGCTATCGACTACTCCAACACCATCGTCGAGAGCACGATTGGACCCGCGCATTCAACAGACTCTCCAAGGAACTGAGTGGGTCGTTCTGCTTCATGATCCTGACCAAGGAGGGTGAGGTATTGGCGGCACGTGACGAGGCAGGATTCAGGCCCCTCTGCCTCGGATACGACGAAGAAAACAAGACCCACATCCTCGCCAGTGAGAGCTGCGCGCTTACAGCACTACACGCAGATTTCGTCAGAGACGTACAGCCTGGTGAACTGGTGCGTCTCAACAAGGACGGGGTTACAGCGACCACTTTTGCAGAGTCGCCGCGTCACTATCACTGTCCATTTGAGTACACCTACTTCTCCCACCCCAGCTCCACCATCGAGGGCCATAACGTCTACGAAACGCGTAGACAACTCGGCAGAGTCCTCGCTCGCAAGTATCCGTTCAACGCAGACGTTGTCATCCCGGTCCCAGACTCTGCCAGGCCTGCCGCGCTCGGCTACTCTGAGGAGAGTGGCATCCCGATGGAAGAGGGCTTGATGAAGGATCGGTACCGAAAGAAGGGAAACCTTCGAAGCTTCATTGAGCCCACAGATAAGAGCAGAGAAGAAATTGTCAAGGAAATCATCACAATAAAACCCGTCGTAGAGGGCAAGCGGGTCATAGTTGTCGACGACAGCATTGTCCGAGGGACGAGCAGCAAGAACATAATCCGAGCATTACGCGACGCAGGCGCTAAGAAAGTCTACATGGTCGTAACGTTCCCCCCAATCCGTCACCCCTGCTACATGGGAATCGACTTCCCCACACGCGGAGAACTTCTGGCAAACAGAATTGACGGCGAAGACATGGCCATATCGGAGCTGAACAAGAAGGTAGCGAATGAGATAGGGGTAGACGGGCTCGGCTACAACGACATGGAGGGGCTGACGAAAGGAATTGGGCTCCGGCAAGACGAGATGTGCTTCGCCTGCGTCACCGGCAACTATCTCGGCTTGAAGAAGAACCCGGTCGTAAGGACCCGGGAAGAGATGAAGGCCTAGGACCAGGCGTCGGCCCGTGTCCGAATGAAAATCCTCATCATCGGAAGCGGCGGCAGAGAACACGCACTAGCCTGGACACTCGCCAAAGACCCAGATGTTACTACGATCTATGCGGCCCCAGGAAATCCAGGCATCGAAGAGATTGGGACATGCGTCCCGATAAGCAGTACCAACGTCGAAGAACTCGCCTCGTTTGTTGTAAGAGAACACATTGACCTAACAGTCGTCGGTCCCGAGGCCCCGCTGGGCGCTGGCATCGTCGACACGTTCCGGAAGAAGAAGCTCCCTATCTTCGGACCGGACAAGAGCGCAGCCCAGATCGAGACCTCGAAGAGCTTCGCGAAAGACCTCTGCTCACGATACAATATTCCAACACCCCGTTGGGAGACTTTCACAGACGCGGCCGTCGCGAAGAAAGCGCTGGACCGGATGGGTCCTCCTTGGGTGGTTAAGGCTGACGGGCTTGCCTCGGGCAAGGGAACCACGGTGACCAGTGAGAGACGAGAGGCTGAAGCCGCAATTCAGAGAGAACTCGAAAGAGAACCTCGAAGAATAGTCATAGAAGAGTTCATCGACGGCTGGGAGGCGAGTTTCACAGCAACTATCTCCGGAGGCCAGGCCCAGTGGCTGGCGCCCGTCTTCCAGGACTACAAGCCGATCTACGACGGGGACGTCGGACCCAACACTGGCGGGATGGGAGTCTACGCACCGGTCCCGATGGTAACCGAGGCTATTGTCGACGAGGTGAGACGGAAGATTCTAGATCCTTCAGTAGACGCTATGGTGAAGGAGAACGTTCCATTTCAAGGAGTACTCTACCTCAACATCATAGTCAAGCATGGAAGCGAGGATCCCCACTTATTGGAGTTCAATGCGCGCTTTGGAGACCCCGAAGCACAGGGCATCGCGCCACTAGTCAAAGGAGGACTTGTGACACATATGCGCGAGATCGCGGAGGATTCCAAGAGACCGTCTCTGCCAGAATGCGCATCTTCCGCATCCGTGGTTGTCGTGCTTGCATCCAAGGGATACCCCACAAACCCATCTACAGGAGATAGGATCACGATCCGAAAACTGTCTCAAAACAGTGTAGTACTGTTCCATGCGGGCACGGCGATAGCCTCTACTGGAGAACTGGTGACCGCTGGGGGTCGAGTCCTCGATATTGTTGCGACGGGACCTGATGTGGAGTCGGCCCGTAAAGCTGCGTACTCTGCAATCGGAAGCTCGGTCCAGTTTCCGGGAATGCAATACCGCCGCGATATCGGTAGCGGCCAGTTACGCCGAAGAAAGCTAGAACAGATTCAGACGTGAAGGATGGTGGAGGACTGCGTCTTCTGCAAGATCATCAGAGAAGAGCTCCCCTCCTACTCGGTTTTCGACGACGGGGATTACATCGCTTTTCTCGATATTCGACCGATGAATCCTGGACATACGCTGGTCGTCCCGAAGTTACACTACCGTTGGGTGTGGGATGTCCCCGAGGCTGGAAGATATTTTGAGACAGTTACCAGAATCGCGAAAGCTCTCCAGAAAACTATGAAAACAGAATGGATCGCCGCCGACGTCGCGGGAATGGGCGTCGCCCACGCTCATATCCACCTCATCCCACGATTCCCCAATGATGGACATGGAGAATTTGTCAATGGTCGGAACGTCAAGACGATAACGCCAGAACAGATGAAGACGATCGCCGAAACAATCAGGAAAGGGTTGCTCGGGTCCGTAGTGGACCGAAGGTTAGGTGGGTCCCTTCGCGAGTAGAATCAGCAAGCTACCTCCGAAGGTTCGTGAGCTTGTGGAAGAGTTTCGCGACGAATTGTTCACAGTCCTTGCGAAGAACCTGGTGGGTGCATACTTGCACGGGTCCATAGCATTTCCCGGGTATGAACCTCATCATGGAGACATAGACTTCCATGTTGTGATTCGAAGACCTCTCACCGGAGAGGAGATCAGAAGACTGGATCATCTGCATCGAACGCTAGCAGCAAGATTTGAGTTTGGAAAAAGGCTTGACGGATTCTATATCCCACTCGCCAAGGCGCGAAAATCTGAGATTCCCAGAGGACTCGTGTATGGCGCCCATGGGAGAATCCATCATGGAGGCTCTGATGATGCCTGGCCGTTGCACCGTGAACATTTGCACGCTTCCGCCTACATACGGCTTCGTGGTCCTAGCCCGAACCGCATTTTTCCGACAGCCGACTGGAAGTCGATCAGGAGCGCCCTCTATCGACATCTAGTGTATGCGAGGAAGATCATTAAGAGTGATGCGTGGTGGGCTGTCCTGAACCTCTGCAGACTCGTCTACAGTTTCGAGAACGGAAGGGTCGTCGTCTCGAAGCTTGGAGCAGCAAGATGGGCCTTGAAAAGACTTCCATCTAAATGGCGACCAGTCATCCGGTCAGCAATCAAAGCCTATCGGGGAATAGAAACTGGCGCTGACTGTGCGGTTCTAAGAGGAGATTCGAGAAAGTTTCTCGGATTCGCCTCGATCCGGATAATCGCTTTCGACTCGACCTGGGACTCACGTCAGCCGCATATCGCACATCTTAGAAAGAGAGAGCGTAGGGCATGGAGATAGTCTTGGTGCCGATAGGGGTCCTTGTCTCGGGGAGAGGCTCGAACCTCGAAGCCATCCTTGACGCTGTTGACGGAAAGTACATCACGAAAGGCGAAGTGAGAGTCGTCGTTAGTAACAAGCCAGGCGTGGGAGCACTAGAAATCGCCAAGAAACACGGAGTCCCAACGGCCGTACTCGACGATAAGGGCCTCCCGAAGATGGACCCCGAGTATGACGCGAAGACTATGGCGACCCTCGAGGCTCAGGGGGTGAACTCGAGAGAGGGACTCGTCGCGCTCGCAGGCTACTTCCGAATCCTAGGTTCAGAGTTCGTAGAGATATACAAGAATAGGATCATGAACGTCCACCCTGCGCTCCTACCATCATTTCCCGGCCTGGAGCCGCAGAAGCGAGCCCTCGAACATGGAGTGAAAGTTTCCGGGGCAACGGTCCATTTTGCAGCTAAAGACGTTGACTCGGGACCCATAATCCTCCAAGCCCACGTCCCAGTCAGAGACGACGACACGGTGGACACGCTATCGGAGAGAATCCTGCGTCAAGAACACAGAATCTACCCCGAAGCAATACGCC
>Ga0209470_1000764_pt1 | contig 25061 bp, 23 predicted proteins | sample GraSoiAngelo_125_FD_185882 | JGI IMG/M metagenome (GOLD analysis project Ga0209470, IMG submission 185882) | Grasslands soil microbial communities from the Angelo Coastal Reserve, California, USA - 14_0927_05_40cm (SPAdes) (version 2) | ecosystem: Environmental > Terrestrial > Soil > Grasslands ... | reverse complement strand
GTAGTGGTGTGGACTATGAGCGTTCCGAGATGCTGTTGTCGCGTCACGACTGGTCCGGCGTGTTCGTGGCGTGCCCGCGTGTGCTCGAGGCCTCCTGTTGACTCGCGTTGGACGACCTGGGGACCACCGAGGTAGCCAGCCCCTTCGATGTCTTAGTACGCAACGGTCGTTGTTGTATCAAACACGGTCTTGGTGCACATGTCCACAAATGGGTGCGCTTATCCACACATTGTGCGGGCTTATCCACACCCGGACACCGCCGCGAAACCCACGGTATTTCTGGGGGTTTTGACGCCCCGAGGCTAATCCGAGTACAGCATCTCCCGGAGGGCGCCAACGTCCCGTCGGAAGTCGTCGTTCTCGGCCATCTCTCGCTCGATCTTCTCGCAGCCGTGCAGGACCGTGGAGTGGTCGCGGCCTCCCAGGGCTTCCCCGATCCGCATCAGCGGCGCCTCAGTCTCCTCGCGCATGAGGTACATCGCGATCTGGCGCGGCAGGACGACTTGCTTGTCACGTGCCTTGCCCCGCAGCTGCTCGGACGGCACTCCGTAGTAGCGCGCGACCGTCTCGACAATGCGATCCGGTGACAGCGTCTTCTGTCGCGGGTTGTAGAGGATGTTCTGGAGCATCTCCTGGGCGAGCTGGGTCGTGACCGGGACCGCGCTCAGGGTCGCATACGCGACGATCCTCGTGAGCGCGCCCTCGAGCTCGCGGATGTTCGACACGATCCGCTGCGCGAGAAAGTCGATGACCGGTGGCGGCACTGCGACCGACTGAGCCTCTGCCTTCGCGCGGAGGATCGCGATCCGGGTCTCGAGGTCCGGCGTCGAGATATCGGCGATGAGACCCCACTCAAAACGGGAGCGGAGCCGGTCCTCGAGCCGCTCGATCGCTTTGGGCGGACGGTCGCTTGAGAGGACGATCTGCTTCCCCTCTTCGTGGATGGCGTTGAACGTGTGGAAGAACTCTTCCTGCGTGCCCTCTTTGCCCGTGAGGAACTGGATGTCGTCGATGAGGAGCACGTCGATGCGCCGATACCGCTCGCGGAACTCCTCGCTCTTCTGGCCGCGGATCGAATTGATGAACTCGTTCGTGAACTTCTCACTGGTCGCGTAGGCGACGCGCTTCTTCGGGTGACGGGAGATCACGGCATGACCGATCGCGTGCATCAGATGCGTCTTGCCGAGGCCGGAGCCGCCGTAGATGAAGAGCGGGTTATAGCTGTGGCCCGGTCGCTCGGCGACAGAGAGCGCCGCCGCGTGCGCCAAACGGTTGTTCGAACCGACCACGAACGTGGAGAACGTGTAACGCGCGTTGAGCAGCGCCGCGGCGGTCGCGTCACGGCGGTCCTGCGCGGGCGCCGCCGAGGTCGTGGCGGATGAACCGCCGCCGCCGCCCGCGACCGGACGATCGGAGCGCACCGACGCGGCCGTGAGCGTCACGAAACGCACGTCCACCGTGCGGCCGACGAGGTGCCGCAGCGCGTCCCGCACCTGCTGCCGATACTTGTTCTCGAGCCACTCGCGAGCAAAGGCGTTGGGAACGCCGACGCAATAGACATCGTCCTCTTCGGAGACGATCGCGGTGTCTTTGAACCACGTGTCGTAATTGGCTTTGGTGAGTCCGAGCTGCAGCTCGCCGAGGGCCCCGTGCCAGAGCTGCTTGAGGTTCAACGGCTCCCCTTCTCTGCGCTCGACCACAACGACGCTCCCCACAACACGATCACGCGAGATGCCGCCACACCGAACGCGAAAACGAAGAAGATCCGCCCGCTGGAAGCCACGGAACAGTAGCACAGTCACACTGCTAGACTTTCTCGCACACATAGAGGATCCGCTCTTCGTTTGTTCGTCCATTTTTTTCGGGGGAGAAGGGACAGTTCGTGAAGCGCACGTATCAGCCGAAGACGCGTCGCCGCGCGCGAGTGCACGGTTTTCGCGCGCGGATGAAGACGACGGGCGGCCGCAAGGTGTTGGCACAACGTCGCGCGCGTGGACGGAAGCGACTGACCGTCGCCTGAACGACCTCGCCGACATGAACGCCGCGCGTTTGCGGCGGTCCACCGATATCGCGACCGTGCGAAAGATCGGGCGCGGCGTACGCGATGTCGCATTCACCGCGCGCCTGCGCCCCAATGACCTGAACGTGATGCGCCTAGCGGTGTCGGCGCCGCGCACCGTGGGGCTCTCGACGATCCGCAATCGCGCGCGGCGTCGCGTGCGTGAAGCCTTCCGCCAGGCGTGCGCCGCCGCCGATATCACGCCCGCGCTGGACATCGTGGTGACGGTGCGCCGCGACGCGATCGCCGCGGATTTTTCGGCTTTACGCGCCGCGGCTGAGGCGGCTCTTGGCAGCGCGCGCCAGTCATCTCGATGAAAACACTCATGCTGGGCGCGCTGCGCCTCTACAAGACGCGCGTCAGCCCGCTTCTACCGCCAGCCTGCCGGTACACGCCCACCTGCTCCGAGTACGCGATGGAGGCGATCGAGAAGCACGGTGTGCTTCGCGGCGGTTGGCTCGCGACGCGCCGTGTGTTCTCGTGCAACCCCTTCAGCCGCGGCGGATATGACCCGGTGCCGGAGCACTGATGGACCTCCTGACGCTGTGGAACACGCTCCTCGTCCATCCGGTCATGAACCTGACCCTGTTCGCGTATTCGATCGTCCACGACTTCGGCCTCGCGATCGTGCTGGTCACGATCACGATCCGGCTCGCGCTGTATCCGCTCTACGTGACGCAGATCCGCTCGCAGCGCGCGATGCAAGAGGTCGCGCCGGCGATGGAGGACCTCAAGAAGAAGTACGGCAAAGATCGTCAGCGCTTCAGCCAGGAACAGATGAAGCTCTACAGCGAGCGCGGCGTGAACCCTGCCGCCGGATGCTTGCCGCTGGTGTTGCAGATGCCACTCCTGATCGCGCTGTACAACTCATTGCTGCAGCTTGGCTGCGGGCTCGGCCCACCCCCAGGCAATCTCTGTCCCGGTTTGACGCACGACATGGTCGAGAGCTTCCGTTACGCGTTCATCTCCAATCCGATCCCGCCCGACGGGTCACTCGACACGACCGCGCACTGGCTGCCATGGATCATCGAAGGTCTGCAGCACCGCGATCCGTTCTTCATCCTGCCGGTGCTGGCCGGCGCAGTGCAGCTCATCGCCTCGGTCATGGCGATGCCGGTCAAGCAGGTCCAGACCGGCGACACGGCGCAGCGCATGACCCAGTCGATGGCGTACACGTTCCCGCTCATCACAGTGGTCATCGGCGCGCAGTTCCCCGCCGGCCTCACGCTCTACTGGATCACGACGACGCTGTTCCAGATCGTGCAGCAGTACTTCGTGAGTGGTTGGGGACAGCTGCCGAAATACCTTCCGTTCCTGCGCGGCATCCCGACGCCCGCGGACCGCGAGCTCCATCGTCGTGAGCAGGCCGCGATCGTCGAGGCGCGTAAGGATATGAAGGACAAGGACAAGGAAGAGGCGGACGACCGCGAGGCAGTGCCCACGGCGTCAGGCGCCTCGAACGGCGGTCGCCGCCGCGGACGGAGGAGGGGGAAGCGATGAGCCCACTGCGCGGGGAGGAGTTCACCGGTCGCACGGTGGAGGAAGCGATCGAGCGCGGGCTGAGGGCGCTCGGTCGCAAACGGACCGAGGTAGACATCGAGATCCTGGAGAAGGGCAAGCCCGCGAACGTACTCGGCATGGGCGGCGAGGACGCGCGGGTCCTGCTGTCGTTCCAGGAGGAGGAGCGCCCGGCCGAGCCCGACGCCGTGATCGACGAGGCCGAGGTCCCGCGGCATCCGGGCTCGGTACGCGTCGCACGCGAGGAAGACAGCGACGAGGCATCACCCGCCTTTGCGGAAGAGCTCGCCCTCGGTGCCGCCGTGCTGCGCGAGTTGCTGGAGGCGATGGGCGTCGACGCCGAGGTCACGCTCGAGGATCGCCCGGGGTCGGAGGGAGTCGACGTCCTCGGCACCGACCTCGGCGCGCTCATCGGGCGCGGCGGCGAGAACCTCGTCGCGCTGCAGCAGATCGTGAGCGCCATCACGTCGAAGCGGGTCGGCCGTTCCGTGCACGTCCCGATCGACATCGAAGGCTATCGGCGGCGCCGAGAGGACCAGCTCCGCGAGATCGCCCAGCGCGTCGGCTCGCGGGTGCGCGCGAGCGGACAGGCCGTGACCCTCGAGCCGATGCTCGCGTACGAGCGGCGCATCGTGCACCTGTCGGTGCAAGGCCAGCAGGGTCTGAAGACCGAGTCCGTCGGCATGGAGCCGAACCGTCGCGTCGTGATCAGCTCGACGGCGCCTGGCGCGCGCGGTCCGTTCCGCGAGAGCGGGCCCGGCGGGGGTGGCTTCCGGCCGAGGCCGGCCGGTCCGGGGGGTGGCGGCTACGGCCCTCGCCGTGGGTACGGACCGCGGCCGGGCGGCGGCTATCGACCCCGTCCCGAACGTGGTCCCTAGCCCCACAAGGCGGTGACAGAGCACAGCAGCCGCCGTTAACTTCCTGCCGTGACCGACCCCAACTGGCTACCCTCGCGCGTCCGTCGCAACTTCCGTATCGACCTCTTCAGCGCCCTCGGCGCTGGCGCGTTCGTCTCGGTCCTCATCGCGTTCATGCCGGTGGTCGTCCGCCGGATGGGCGGGTCGACCACCGACGTCGCCATCGTCGTCGCGGCCCCGTTCATCGGGAACCTGCTGTCGCCGATCTCGGCCTACCTGCTCGCCCACCTGCCGATCGTGCGCGTCGTCGCAGGAGCAGCCAGCCTCTCGCGTTTCGTCTTTCTGATCGCGGTGCTCCTGGCCGCCACGCCGTTCATGCTCGCGCTCACCAGCGTCGCGTTCTGGATCATCACCGTGTCGAACATCGCCGCGTACACCGCGCTGATGCAGGGGATCTATCCGGATCGCGAGCGCGCGTCCGCGATGGGCAACGTACGCGTCGGCGCGTCGGTGGCCGGCATCGGGTCGGCTGCGCTGGCCGGCAGCTTCATCGGTGTCGTGCCGGCGCAGTGGGTGTTCGCCGCCGCGGCGCTGATCGCCCTTCCCTGCGCTCTCGCCTTCTTCGCGATCCGCTACGACGGACCGGCCGCGCCGCCCGCGCGACGCCCGGCGCTCGAGATCGCGCGCGACGTGTGGGCGGACCGTCGCTACCGCAAGCTGCTTCTCGCGTTCGCGATCTTCGGCACCGGCAACCTCATGAACTTCGCGGTCTTCCCGATCATGCTGGTGGACCACTTCGACGCGTCCAACGCCTTTGTAGGGACGCTCGCGATCGTGCAGTCCGCGACGCAGATCGTGGCGTACCCGGTCGTCGGCCGGCTCATCGATCGTGGCTCGACGCTGCGCCAGACGCTCATCGCGACGCTGCTCACGATCCTGGTCCCCATCGGGTATCTCGTCGCGCCGGGCACCTGGGCGTTGCTGCCGGTCGCGGTGATCATCGGCGTGGGCGTGTCGAGCGGCGAGCTCACCGGTTTCACGAACATCGTCCACATGGCGCCGCACGGCCGGATCGGCGAGTACGCGGCGGCGAACGCATTCCTGCTCGGCGTGCGTGGCACCGCAGCCCCATTCCTGGCGGCGGCGCTGCTCGGGATGGTGCCGCCGCAGGTCGTGCTCGTGCTCGGCACGCTGCTCATGACGACCGGCGCGCTGGTCCTGGCCCAGCTCGTGCGGGCGCCATCCGCACGCGCCGTCGAGGTCGTGGCGGCCGAGGCCTAGCGGAGGGGGATGCCGGCGCTGCGCATCGCCGCGGCGAAGCGGTCCGCGATGAGCTGATAGCCCGCGTCGGACGGATGGAAGCCGTCGCCGGAAACGGTGATGGTGCTCACGAGGTCGGCGCTGCCGGTGAAGAGATCCACCGCGAAGACCCGACCCGGATATTTCGCGACGATGGCCGCGATGGCGGCGTTGTAGGCGCCGATGACCTTGAACAGCGCCACCTTGTCGGCGTCCTTGTACGCGGGCACGGATCGCAGATCGGGGACGTTGCCGACGAAGATCTTCGCCGCAGTGCCCGAGACCAGCGCGTCGACGATGGCGCCGAGGTCGCTTCCGAACGACGCGGGCTCGATGGTCGCGTTCATGTCGTTGACGGCGAGCCAGATCGAGACGACCGTGGGCCGCTGGGCGAGCGCTCCGGGCAGCTGCGCGGTGCGCGCCTGTAGCGCGATCGATCCGGACACGCCGACGTTCACGAACGCGCTTCCAGGCGGCAGGAGCGTCGCCACGCGCGCGGGCCAGGATCCCGTCGCGGGATCGCTCGCGCCCACGCCAACTGTGTCGGACGCGCCGATCGCGACGTAGCGGACCAGTGCGGTCGGTGACGTCGTCGGTATCGCGGTGGGACTCAGAGTCACGGCAGCCAGTGTGGACGGGGGCGTGGTCGCGGGCGTGGCGGTCGTGGCGCGGGGCGGGGGGCCCGAGCACGCCGTGACGAGCAGCGCGAGGAAGACATACGAACGTAGCAAGGTTAGAATTTATGGTGCCTGAAGAAGGTCACGGGGATGCGTGGTTTCGACAGGGCAGGCGACGTGAGCGTCGCGAGCCGAGGAACGCCGTTCCTCCTCGTTAATCCGAACGGCAGCCAGATAACTGGCACAAATTCCTACGCACTCGCTGCCTAGTCAGTGAGCGTCCTCCCGGTCTCCCCTTCGCGGGCCGGGAAGGGCGACTTAAGCGAAGGTGCGGTCCGCCGATCGGCCGGTAGGCGGACTCAAGATTTCCGGCCTGGGGGAGCCGAGAGCGCGTCGGTGCGCGCTAGGTTTCCCGAGACAAAAAACCGCCGACCACGCTCGTAGAAGCGCTCACTTCAACGGCCTTGGACGGGGAGTTCGACCCTCCCCCATCTCCACAGAGAATGCCGCCCGGCAGGGTCCAGGCGGTGCTCGCCGGCCAGAGCGGCGCGAACAGCCCACGGCCCCCCCGCGGTACGTGCCGATATCGTCGCCGCGTGACGGCACTCGCGGACGGCATCATCGGGAGTGCGAGAACGCGCGACGGCCTCGAGCTGCGCACGCTGCGCTGGCCCGCGGTCGGTGTCGCGCGCGCACACCTTCTTCTGATACACGGCATCGCCGAGCACGCGGGGCGCCATGCGCATGTCGCGTCGCGTTTCGCGAATGCCGGGATCGAGACACACGCCTTCGACCTGCGCGGCTTCGGCGCGTCCGCGGGTCGCCGCGCATACGTCGACCGCTGGTCGCAGTACGACGACGACGTCGAGGACCAACTCGCGGCGATCCGCGCGGAGGCCCGAGGTCTCCCCGTGGTCCTCTACGGCCACTCCATGGGTGGTCTCATCGCGCTCGGCTACGTGCTCGCGGATGTGCCGCGTCCGGAACCCGAAATCCTCGTTCTATCCGCGCCGGCCATCGCGTCGGTGGGGGGCTGGAGACGGCCCCTCGCCGCGGTGCTTGGCCGCGCGGTCCCGCGATTGGAGATCGCCAACCGACTGCCGGCCGGTGGGCTCTCGCATGATCCGGTGGTCGAGGTCGCCTATCGCTCCGATCCGCTCAACGTGCACCGCACGACGACGCGCCTTGGCATGGAGCTCTTTCGCGAGCAGGCGCGCGTCCAGTCGCGCCTCGCCCGGACCGGCGCTCTCCCGATACCGACGTATGTGCTGCACGGCGCCGAGGATCCGATCGTGCCGGTCTCGTCCAGCGCGTCGCTCGAGCGACGGGCGAACGTGACCCGCCGCGTGTATCCAGGTCTGCGTCACGAGATGCACAACGAACCCGAGGCGGATGTGGTCATCGGCGACACGATCACGTGGACGGCGAGCTCGCTCGGGTGACGGCGGCCGTCACCCTGCGAACGGAGCGCCTCGTGCTCCGTCCGTGGCGCGCAAGCGATCGCGAGCCGCTCGCGGTGATGAACGCGGACCCAAGAGTGATGGAGCAGTCCCGGAGATCAGCACGCGTAAGGGTTCGTCGGACTGATCCCGACCAACGTGTGCTCGGGCGACCGGTGCTCGAGGTCGGCTGGCGGCTCGTTGCGGAGCACTGGGGCCACGGCCATGCGACGGAGGGCGGGAGGGCATCACTCACCCATGCTTTCGAAATGCTCGGCAAGGATGAGGTGGTCTCGTTGAATGGCGAGCGTCCCAGCCGACGCGCGGGGGCTAAGCGGCCGCTCGCTCCGCCCGCAGACCGACGGGCTGCAGGTACTCGTCGACCCGCGACCGCACCCACCAAGCGTGCGACTCATGCCGCTCGCGCGGCGTGGTGAAGCGGTAGAGGTAGAGCGTCGCGCGGATGAAGCGCGGCCTCGCTCCGGCGAACGGGTCGCTTCGCAGGAGACGCAGCGTCGGCGCGTCGGCCTCGAGCAGCTTCACCACCAACGGCACGAACCATTCGTGGTACATCGGCGAGGACATCGCCGCGAACCACATGAGCCAGTCCAGCCTCAGGTGGTATGGCGCGTACTGCGGCGGCCGCCGGCGCACGTCGCCTGGCTTGGCCTTGAATTCGTACTCGCGCCATGCGGTGCTCGGCGTCAGCACCGGCTCGTCCGTTCCCTCGATGACGACCTCGTAGCGATCCTTGGTGATCGAACCGAAGGCCCCGTACGTGTTCACCAGATGCAGCGGATCGAAGCTGGTGTTCATGAGCTGGTGTCGCGAGAGGAGGTTGCGCGCCGGCCGGTAGCTGAGCAGGACGATGACGATCGTCACGCCGACGACGAGCCACTGGTGCCACGGCTCCGCGCTCTGGTCCGGTCGCGCGATCGGCAGGATCCGCCCGAGCGCGTCGTCGTCCAGGCTCGCAACGGCGAGCGTCATCGTGAGAACGTTGAGCCACGAGAAGTTGCCGCTGAGGAGCAGCCAGCTCTGGGTGGTGAGGATCACGAGTCCCGCGACGCTGGCGATCGGCTGGGGGAAGAAGAGGAAGAACGGAACGACGAGCTGCGCAAAGTGGTTGCCGACGACCTCCACCCGGTGCAGCCGCTTCGGCAGGTGGTGGAAGTACCAGGACAGCGGATTCGGCATGGGCTGCGTCTCGTGGTGGTAGTAGAGACAGGTGAGGTCGCGCCAGCACTGGTCGCCGCGGATCTTGATCAGGCCCGCGCCGAACTCGACGCGGAAGACGAGCCAGCGGATCAGCCAGATGAGCGTGAGCGGCGGCGGGGTCCACGCGGGCCCGAGAAAGATCGCGAGAAAGCCGGTCTCGAGGAGGAGCGTCTCCCAGCCGAACGAGTAAAAAGTCTGTCCGACGTTGACGATCGATAGGTAGAGCGCCCAGAGGACGGCCCAGAGCAGCATCGTGAGCGGCAGCGGCCACGCATCAGGCAGCCCGGCGAGCGCGGCCGCGGCGAGGGCCACGCCGCTCCACGCGACGGCCGCGAGAAGGCCGTCCGAGTAGCGGAAGTGGAAGAGGCTCGGTGAGCGCCGGAACGCCACTGCGCGCACGTAGTCGGGTACCGGCAGGAGACCGTGCTCGCCGAGAAGCGGAGCGAACTGATGCGCGGCCACCAAGAACGCGACGAAATAGATGCCGGCGAGCGCGCGCTGGAAGACGAGGCGCGCGAGCCAGTAGTCAGGCGCTTCGAGACCGGTCACCGCGCGACATCATCGCGCGCGTGACCAAATAGGCCCCGCTATCTCCTGCGGCGCGCCGCGGTCTTCTTCCGGGCCGACGTCGACCGCTTCGACGCGACCACCTTTTTTCCACCGCGCATGCCGCGCTTGGTCCGTACGCGCTTCAGCGTTCCGGCGCGCTTCGCGATCTCATCATCCTTCGCGACCTCGATCCCATGGCGCTTCGCCGCGGCGAGCACCTTGCGCCGCGCCTTCTCCTTGGCGTCGACGCTCTCGAACGCAGTCTGGTTGAAGCGCGCGATCGCGTTGCGGACGTGCTCCTCGTCGTGGATCGGGAGATGCTCGCCACCTTCCTTGTCGATGTAGGCGAAATTCTTCGACGCGATGTGCTTGCGTCCTGTCTCGGTGAGCTGTGCCACGGCGATCCTCCTTAGAAGTTGTTTCCCACCTTCGGACTGTGGCCCTCCACGGTCGATGGCTCTTGCTCCTCCGGCGCGACGTCCCTCGGCGCCCTCGCGACCGGCCAGAGATAACCGCCTGTCGGGAAGCCATAGATCGTTGGCGCGAGCCAGCCGGCCGGTGGAGTTGTGTAGTCACCCGACTCGTAGTGGGCAAGCTCGTCGAGCTCGCGGTTGGTGATGCTCAGAACGATCGCGTTTCCGTCGCGCGCGGCACTCTCGAGTAGCTCGGGCGACACGATCACGTCGTGACCAAGCAAGCCGCCAGTGGTGATGACGTACTCGGTGATCCTTTTGCCGCTTGGATCCCAGATCGCGTGCTTCACATGTCCGGCCTGATGACCGTCCCGGGTGCGCACCTTGGCTCCGTGATCGATGGGCATGGCGGTCCTCCCCTATTTGGCGACCGCCGGACCTCCCGCATAGCGAGTGCCAGCCCACGGGCGCAGGGCGACGATCACGGCGACCAGGACGACCACGGCGCCGAGGTAGGACTCGGGCGCACGCTGCTCCTGCTTCGCGACCGCTCCCAGGATCACCGCGAGCACCGGCACGACGACGCCGACCATGCTCGCGTTCGTGACGGGCCAATGCTGGACCAGCCAGGTGTACAGGACGTACGCGCCGAGCGACCCGGCGAGGGTGAGGTAGACGATCGGCCACCAGCCGGCGACCGTGTTCGGCAGCGCGTGGTCTTCGCCGATCGCAAGACTGACCGCCGCGCACACGACCGCGCCGGCCGCCGCACCCACGGCGTTCGCGGCGAGGGCAGAGGGCTGCGGCGCTCTCTTGAGGAACACGCTCGAGACCGAGGCCGCCGTCGCCGCCAGGAAGACCGCGACGAGACCCTCGAGCGGGACGTCGAGCTTCAGCTCGCCCGAGAAGACGATCGCCACGCCCAGGATCGCGACGATCGCGGCAACGACCTTGCGCGCCACGAGGCGCTCGACGCGCATCGCCGCGGCGATGAGCGCCGTCGACAGCGGCACGGTGGCGTACAGCACCGCCGCGATGCCGCTCGGCACCACGCGCTCGCCCCAATAGAGGAGCGACAGATTCACGCCGAAGTTGAAGATCCCGAACAGGAGCGCACCGCGCAGCGCCGGCCCACGCGGGAAGCGCTGACGAGTCGCGAGTACCAGCAGCGTCAGCAGCGGCGCGGCGAGGACCAGGCGGATCGTCGCGGCCCAGATCGGCGGCACGGCCTCATTGCCGATGCGGATCGCGAGGAAGGTGCTGCCCCAGATGAGGCAGCACCCCGCGAACACGAGGTATTGCATCGTCCGAGATTAGAACGTCGCTCGGGCGCCCTGCGTGAGACGTATCCTCTCCGAATTCGCAGGGAGGTCACGATGCAGGAAGCGATGCGCCGACTCGACGCGCTCACGCAGCAGCTCATCGAAGCCGACCAATCGGGCGCGGGGCTCGAGCCGATCGCCGTGGCGCATGAGCTCGGCCGCATCCGGCAACTGCTCGCGGAGGGGCCCGCAGTCATCCCGGCGACTGGCGGACAGCGTCACTTCCGCTGCGAATCGTGCGGCACGATCACGCACGGCGCGGCGGCGCCGGCGAAATGCGCGCAGTGCGGCGGCAAGACGTTCTTCTCTGCCGATCTCGAGCAACCGAGGGTCGAGTCCGCCGGAGGCTAGACCGCTTCGTTACCAGCGATACGCAGAACGCGGTTGACGCGGGGGTCCGCTGGAGCGATACTTTGGCTTCCGAACTATTCGGGGACCGAAGGAACTGTGACGAAGATTACACCCAAAGACGACCTTTCCCTTGCTCGCACTGTCCTCGCGGTCATGCCCCGTTTTGGCCGCGTCGCCTGGCACGCCGCCCAGGAGTGCGGCATGACCTCCCCCGAGCGCGGGCGCCTGCTCTGGGCGATCAGTGATAAGTCCGTTCGCGCGGGGCTGGTCGCGCAGCACCTGAAGCTCAGCGCCGGCGCGGTGACCGAGCTCGTCGAAAGCCTCGTTCGCGAGGGTCTGGTGAGGCGGGAGACCGATCCCGACGATCGCCGCGCGGTCATCCTCGCCCTCACGGCCGAGGGCCGGCGGATCTGCGAGCGCTACGAGCTCGCGGCTTCGTCTTCGATCGCCCAGGTGCTTGGCCGCCTGACGCCGCCGCAGCGCCGTCGCGTGCGCACCGCACTCGCGGATCTGAACGCGGCGTTCACCGCGAACGAAGTCGCGGCTGTGCGCGTCCTCCGCCGTCCCTTCATCACTGCTTCATCACCTCGGCGCAGCGTGCGCCGCACCACCCACAAGGAGAATGCAGATGCCCGCTGAGATGGACCGCACGGCCCGGATCCTCGCGTCGATCGGGGTCGGCCTGGCGCTGTTCCTCGCCGCCCTGGACCAGACCATCGTCGGGACAGCGCTCCCGCGCATCGTCGGCGAGCTCAACGGTCTCGAGTACTTCGCGTGGGTGGCGACCGCGTACATGGTCACGTCGACCACGATGACGCCCATCGCCGGCAAGCTCGGCGATCTGTTCGGCCGCAAGCCATTCCTGCTCGTGGGAATGATCGGATTCGTCCTCGCGTCGGCCCTCTGCGGCCAAGCGCAGGACATGATGGAGCTCGTCATCTTCCGCGGCATCCAGGGCCTGTTCGGCGGGGTCCTCTTCGCGAGCGTGTTCGCATCCCTGGCCGATCTCTTCCCGCCCCGGACCCGCGCGCGCATCCAGGGCGTCTTCGGTGGCATCTTCGGCATCGCCTCGGTCGTCGGCCCGACCCTCGGTGGCTATCTGACCGACAACGCCGGCTGGCGCTGGGTCTTCTACGTCAACGTGCCGGTGGGCATCCTGGCCGTCGCGGTCGTGTTCTTCACGATGCCGAGCACCAAGCACAACGCGTCGTGGCGCGATATCGACTTCCTCGGGGCGGGCCTGCTCGCGGCGACGCTGGTGCCCCTGCTCGTGGGCTTCTCGATCACGCGTGACCACGAGTTCAACTCACCCGAGGTCCTCGGTCTCCTCGGCTTTGCCACGCTGATAGGCGTGCTCTTCTTCATCGTCGAACAGCGGGTCGCCCACCCGGTCGTGCCGTTCGTCCTATTCAAGAACGTCACGTTCGCGGTGTCCTCGATCACCGGATTCTTCGTCGCCTTCGGCATGTTCGGTGCGATCGTCTACATCGGCCTCGTCTACCAGGGCGTGCTCGGCATCGGAGCGACGAACTCGGGCTTGCTCGCGACTCCGATGATGGTCGGCCTCATCGGCGCGAGCATCGTGACCGGCCAGCTGATGATCCGCATCACCCGCTACCGGTTCCTCGGAACGATCGGCCTCATGGTCATGGTCCTCGGTCTGTACGGCCTCGCGCAGGTGAACGTCGGCACGCCCGAGATCGAGGTCGTGCGCGACCTCGTCATGGTCGGCATCGGCCTCGGCGTGTCCATGCCCCTCTACATCAACGCGACCCAGAGCGCGCTGCCCCGCGAGTACCTGGGAGTCGCTACGAGCCAGATCCAGTTCTGGCGCAACGTCGGCGGCACGGTTGGCGTTGCGATCCTCGGCGCCGTGGTCTCGCACCAGCTCCCACAGCGGATCCAGACGCAGGTCGCGGCTCTCAACCTTCCGCCGCAGGTCCTTGCGTCGCTCCCCAGCGGCGGAAGCGCTCAGGCGATCTTCGATCCGGCGCGCATCGCCGCGGCCAAAGCGGCTCTGCCGCCGCAGGCGCTGCCACTCTTCGATCAGGTCCTCGACGCGATCCGTTCGGCGCTGGCGCTCTCGCTCCACGACGTCTTCATCTATGCCGCCGCGGTCGTCAGCGTCGCCGTCGTGATCTCACTCTTCCTCAAGGAAGTTCCGCTCAAGGCACGCGAGAGGCCGAGCACGGAAGAGGTCCGCGAGGGCGCGCCGGCCTTCGGCGGCTAGATCCTGCGACGGGTGGCCGCCTGCATCTCGCGGGCGGCCTCCCGTTCCTTGATCACCTGGCGCTTCTCGTAGCGCTTCTTGCCGCGCGCGAGACCGATCTCGACCTTGGCGCGGCCATTCTTGGTGTACATCCGTAGCGGCACCAGCGTGTAGCCCTTCTGCGATACCGCGCCCGCGAGCTGGCCGATCTCGTTCTTGTGCAGCAGGAGTTTTCGCGGGCGTAGCGGCTCGTGGTTGTCGTGGGCCGCGTGCGTCCACGGCGCGATGTGGACGTTCCGCAGCCACGCCTGTCCCTTCTCGATGTGGGCGTAGCCGTCACGCAGGTTCACGTGACCCGCGCGCATCGATTTGATCTCCGTCCCGGTGAGGGCGATGCCAGCCTCGAGGCGATCCTCGATGGTGTAGTCGAACAGCGCCTTCCGATTGTCCGCGAGTTGTAGATCGCGCGGCTTCTTCTCGGGCGTGACGACCGGCGGCGACCTGCGATCCGGCATGGCGAGAGCGTACAGAGGGACAAAAAGAGACAGCGGCGGCATTTCTGCCGCCGCTGTCACCGGGTCTCCAAAGACCGCGGGTTAGTTCGCGATCACCTCAGTTGGTTTCATTACGAAAGGCCGAAGTGAGCGCCCCTGGGTCTTTGGTTTCCCATTGGCATCGCCCACTCCACATCACCTCCTTTCTTTCGTCTTCCATCCTCACACGCGCGCCGAGGCGCCGTCAATGTGAGGTACGTCGCAATGGAACACCGGGGCGCCGACCGAGCCGGATTCACTCCGGCGAGGGAGCGTCCACCAGCCTTGAGCGTCGCAGCGAGGTGCCGCGGCGCCGCGAAGACGAGCTACTTGTCCAGGCTCAGGGAAGGTAGGGGCGCGGGTCGCGGGCCTGCCCGTTCACGATCGTCATGAAGTGGCAATGGGGGCCCGTGGTCCAGCCGGTCATGCCGACGTAGCCGATGATCGTGCCGGCCGCAACGAACTGGCCGACGCGCACCGGCGGCCACCGGCTGTCGTCGAGGTGGCCGTAGAGCGTCGAGAAGTTGTAGCCATGCGCGATGATGACGACGACCGCCGTGTCGCCGTACGCAACGTACGGGCGTCCGACGGTGACGACCTGGCCCGACGACGCGGCGCGGATCGGCGTGTACATCGGCGCGGCGATGTCGATCCCGTTGTGGAAGCCGCCCCAGCGCGCGCCGAACGGCGACGTGATCGGACCAACGAGCGGCCACATCGCGAGCTTCGATCCGTTGAATGCCCCAAGGCCGCTCTTCGAGGCGAGCTGCGACGCGAGCATCGCGTACTGCGCCTCGGCCTGCTCGAGCTTGGCATTGAGGCTCGCCGTTTCGCGGTTCGCCTGTGTCAGTGCGCCGACGGCCTGAGACTTGTTCTGGTCTGCGTACGCGCGCTGCTCGTCCTGCTGCGCGATCGCCGTCTGCATCTCGGCCACGAGCCTGTCGTATTTCGCCTTGTCGGCTGCGAGACCCTCACGCTGCGTCGCGATCTGCTCCTGCAGGCCGAGGATCTCCTTCCGCTTGCCCGCGGCGTCGTCGAGCTTCGCAGCGGTGTCCGCCCGCAGGCTCCGGATCTCGTTCGCGAGCTGCTGATCCTGGCGGTTCACGAAGATCATCTGCTGCACGCGGTTCGCGAATTCCGTGAGCGTGTGCGACGACAGGAGCATCTCGAGCGGGCTGATCAGCGCCTGCCGGTAGGTGACGACGAGGTGCTTCGCGTAGAGGTCTTCGCGCGCCACGAGCTGACGCTGCTCTTCCGCAGCCTGGGCGTTCAGCGAGTCCGCGAGCGCCTTCGTCTCGTCGAGCTGGAATGCGACGAGCGCGAGCTGCTCCTCGGCGATCTGGATCTCGAAGCCCAGCGACTCGGCCTCCGTCTGCGCCGCGGCCTGCTGGTCGGCGAGCTCCGAGATACGCGCGTTCGCCGAATCGACGGCGGCCTGGAACTGATTCGCGGCCTGCTTGTAGCGTTCGGCGTTCTGCCGGGACACGGTGACCGCACGCGCCAGCTCTTCCTTGCGGCGGAGCGCTTCCTGGAGCGGGTCGTCGGCCGCCGCGGGGATCTGCTGTCCGATGAAGAGGGCGAGGGCCGCCAGCGCGACGACCGTCGCGCGCAGTCCGCTCTTCCTCCACCCACCTCCCCGGCCGTGCCGGGGAGCATCCACGCGCGCATGGTCCCATCCGGGCTGGCTGCCGGTCAAGATACGGCGGCGTGTCACTTCGCGAGGTGGGCACGCACGGACAGCGTCGCCCCTCCGGCGCCAACGAGCAGCGCGACGCCCAGCACGCTCGCCGCGAGCTGGAACGCGAATTCGGGGCCGAGCGAGATCGGCAGCGTGACCAGGAAATCCAGCATCGCGCCGGTGACCGGGCCCGCCGCGGCGAACACGATCGACAGCGCCACGACCGCACCCAGCGTCCCGACGAGCATCCCCTCGAGGATGAATGGCCAGCGCACGAAGGCGTCGGACGCGCCGACGAGCTGCATGATCTCGATCTCGTCGCGACGCGCGTGCACCGCGATGCGGATCGTGTTCACGATCACGAACAGCGCTACGAACAGCATCATCGCGAGGATCGCAAGGCCGCCGACCGACAGCACTCGCGTGATCGTGAGCAGCTGGTCGACGACCTGCGGATTGTCGATGACGTCGGCGATGACGCCGCCGCCGATCTCCGCCCGCAGCTCGTCGCCGAACCGCTTCGCCTGGCGCGCGTCCGACAGCTTGACCTCGAGCGAGGCGGGCAGCGGATTTCCGTCGATGTTCGCGAGGACGAAGTCCTTCCGCCGGTCGGCGATGTCCTGCAGCCGTTTGAGCGCTTGGTCCTTGGTGACGTAATCGACGCGCGACACCGCCGGGTCGGCTTCGATCCGCGCCTTGAGCGCGAGGACCTCCGAGACCTTGGCGTTGTCGTCGATGAACAGGGCGATCTCGACCTTCGATTCGAGCACGCCCACGGCCGCCTGCAGGCCGCGATCAGTCGTGAGGAAGAACGCGAACAACAGCAGCATCAGTGTCACGGTGAAGGTCGACGCCAGGCTCATGACCGGATTGCGCCAGAAGCCCTGGCCCGCCGCGCTCAGGACGTAGCCGACGCGCCTCATGCCGCGTACAGGCCTTCGCGCTCGTCGCGCACGACCATGCCGTGATCGAGGTGGACCACGCGCCGCCGAAGGGCATTCACGATCTCTGCGTTGTGCGTCGCCATCACCAGCGTCGTACCGAGGTCGTTGACCCGCGTGAGCAGCTTGATGATCTCCCAGCTCGTCACGGGGTCGAGGTTGCCGGTCGGCTCATCGGCGATGAGGATGCGCGGCCGGTTGACGAGCGCGCGCGCGAGCGCGGTGCGCTGCTGCTCACCACCGGAGAGCTGGCTCGGGAAATGGTCACGCCGTGCGGTGAGGCCGACGAGCGAGAGGGCGCGCTCCGTCTCCTCGCGGACGAGGCGCCCCTCGTGGCCGGTGACGATGAGCGCGAAGGCGACGTTCTCAGCGACGGTCTTGCGCGGCAACAGCTTGAAGTCCTGGAACACGACTCCGACCTTCCGGCGCAGCCGGTGCACGCGCGACCGCGGCATCCGTCCGACGTCCTCCCCGTCCACGACGACGCGTCCGGTCGTCGCGAGCTCTTCGCGGATGAGGAGCCGGATGAGCGTGGACTTGCCGGCGCCGGATGCGCCGACGAGGAAGATGAAGTCACCGGAGTCGATCCGGAGGTCGACGTCGCGCAGCGCGAAGGTGCCATTGGGGTAGCGCTTGCTCACGTCGTCGAGCGCGATCAACCCGTTGCCTTCCCTCTCAAAGCGTTGGTCCCGGAACGCCTGCCTGCTCGATGCGCCGACCCAGGTCCGCGACTGTCGGGGAGACCATATCGGCCCGCATGCGTCGAAACAACGCCCAAACGGCCGCAGTTGGTACTGCTGCGACCGAATTCGTACGCGCGATTGACAGGTTGAAGGCGGCGCCCGGCTGCTGCGGCGTGCGCGAAGCGCACACGCGAAGGGGATGAGGGCGGCAGGGCTACGCGATCACTTCACCGGAAGCTGAGTCTGGGTCGGTCGGGTCGTGGTGAAGGTTGCGATCGAGGCGATCTTCGCGTCGCCGGTGGTCATCACCTTCACGCCCATCGTCGGCCTGCCCAGGACCCGGATCTGGTCGAGTGGCGTGCGGATCACGACGCCCGTGGTCGAGATCAGGAGGATCTCCTGGCTGCCCTCATCGACCATCTGCATCGCTGCGACCTCGCCGGTCTTGCTCCCGAGAGAGGCGAGGATCACGCCCTGGCCGCCGCGGCCCTGGGTCGGGAACTCCTCGACCGCGGTGCGCTTGCCATAGCCGTTCTCCGTCACCGAGAGGACCTGCGTGCGCGGCCGCGCGATGCCCATGCCAACGACCGTGTCGCCCTTCTGGAGGCGGATCCCGGTGACGCCCTGGGTCGGCCGTCCCATCGGACGGGCGTCGGAGGCCTTGAACGAGATGCCCTTGCCCTTGCGCGTCGCGAGGATCACGCGGTCGTCTTTCGCGCACGCCGCGGCCCATGCCAGCTCGTCGCCCTTACGGAGGGCGATCGCGATGAGCCCGGCGCGTCGGACGGTCGCGTATTCCGATAGCGCGGTCTTCTTCACGAAGCCCTTTCGCGTCGCCATCATCAGGAACTCCGCCGACGTCGTGTCGCGCAGCGCGACGAGCGCCGAGACGCGCTCACCCTGCTGCATCGCCTCGAGGATGTTCTGGATCGGCGTGCCCTTTGCCGTCCGGCTCGCGTCCGGCAGCTCGTAGACCTTGAGCGCGAACACGCGGCCGCGATCGGTGAAGACGTAAAGCCTGTCGTGGTTCCGGGCGATGACGAGGTGTTGGACATCATCCTCGTCGCGCGTCTGCATCCCGATGACGCCGCGGCCCCCGCGGTGCTGCGCGCGGTATGTCGAGAGCGGCATCCGCTTGGCGTAGTTGCGGCTCGAGAGCGTGATGACGACATCCTCGTCGGCGACCAGCTGCTCGTCGGTGAACTGTCCGGGCACGTCGTCACGGATCTCCGTGCGGCGGTCGTCACCAAAGCTCTCGCTGAGCCCGTCGAGGTCGGCCTTGATGAGCGTGAGGATCTTTCGCGGATTCGCGAGGATCGACTCGAGCTCTGCGATGAGCTTGATCGTCGCCTCGTATTCCTGCTCGAGCTTGTCGCGCTCCAGTCCGGACAGGCGTCGGAGCTGCATCTCCAGGATCGCTTTCGCCTGCGCCTCGGATAGGCCGAATCCCTCGCGCAGCTTGCCGATGAGGAGCTGCTCCTGGCCTTTGTGCGCGCGAATAAGCTTGATGATCGCGTCGATGTTGTCGTGCGCGATCTTGAAGCCCTCGAGGATGTGCGCCCGCTCCCTTGCCTTCGTGAGGTCGAACTCGGTGCGCCTGCGGATGACCTCGCGCCGGTAATCGATGTGGTGCTGCAGGACTTCCTTGAGCGAGAGCACGCGCGGGCCCTGGTCGACCAGCGCGAGCATGTTGAGGTTGAACGCGGACTGCATCGCGGTGTGCTTGAAGAGGTTGTTCAGGACGCGATCCGCCGAGTCATCGCGCTTCACCTCGATCACGATCCGCATGCCCTCACGGTCGCTTTCGTCGCGGATGTCGCTGATGCCCTGGAGGCGCTTGTTCTGGACCAGCTCGGCGATCTTCTCGATGAGCGAGGCCTTGTTGACGACGTACGGCAGCTCGCTCACCACGATCGCCTCCCGGCCACCGCGCATCTCCTCCTTGTGCGCCTTCGCGCGCATGACGATGCGGCCGCGGCCGTTCGCGTAGGCGCGGCGGATACCGTCGACGCGCTCGGACTTGCCGGTCTCGACGTTCTTCTCTTCTTCGAAGCGGTAGATGATCCCGCCGCCCGGGAAGTCCGGGCCGAGGACCGTCTCGCAGAGGTCATCGTTCGTGAGATCGGGGTCCTCGATGAGCCGCTTCGTCGCGGCGACGATCTCGCGCAGATTGTGCGGCGGGATGTTGGTCGCCATGCCCACGGCGATGCCCGCGGAGCCGTTCACCAGGAGGTTCGGCAGGCGTGCCGGCAGCACCGTCGGCTGCTGGTGCCGGTTGTCGTAGTTGGGGATGAAGTCGACGGTGTTCTTCTCGATATCCGTGAGCATCTCGGCGCTGACGGCCGCGAGGCGCGCCTCGGTGTAGCGCGGCGCCCCAGGCGGGTCGTCGTCGATCGAGTTGTGGACGAAGATCCCGGCGCCCAGCGCGAAGTTCCCCGTGACGTCGACGGTGAGGTCGTAGACGTCGGCGCGGCCCGCCGGCTCCATCTTCGCGACCTTCTGCGCGAGGCTCGCGGGGATCGGGAACGCGCCGGTACGGTGCAGGCGCTCGGGGATCGACGAGCGCGCGAACGGCATGAGCTGGTCCTTCGGCTTCAGCTGCTGCGCCTCGCGGTATGTCCCGTCGCGCATCATGAAGCGGTGGTCGGGGGTGCACACGATCTCCGCACCGGACTCGAGCGTGACCTTCACCACCGGGTCGCTGCGGCGGACCAGGCGTGGGGCGCGCATCGGCTTGATGCGCACGTTGCGATGCGCGTCGACGGTGAACACATCGACCCGCGCGCCGCGGTGCGCCATGTCGACGAGCTCGGCGAGCGTCTTCTGCTCGCCGTTGTAGAGCTCGACCTTCGTATCGCCGGAGAAGCAGCCGAAGTTCCCCTGGCCCTGTATGAGCGGATAGCGTGCCGCGAAGTCCTGCGCGAGACGCACGAGGGCGTCGTAGATCGGCGCGTCGCCGTGCGGGTGGTACTTCCCCATCACCTCACCGACGATCGCCGCAGACTTCCGGTATGGCCGGTCGCTGCGAAGGCCCATCTCGTGCATTCCGTACAGGATCCGGCGCTGGACCGGCTTGAGTCCGTCGCGGACGTCAGGTAGCGCGCGCGCGACGATGACGCTCATCGAGTAGTCGAGGTACGCCTTGCGCATCTCGTCCTCGAGGTCGGCGCCGACGACGCGGTCGTCTCCTGGCTGCTGCATCACGTCCGCAGGTGCTCCCGTCCGCCACCACGATCGGCGTGCTCCCGCTCGACCGCCTCACGCACGCGCGCGAAGGCCTCATCCGTGCCGGAATAGCGCTGCTCGAGCTCGCGCCGCCGTTGCTCCGGCATGACGAGGAACGTTGCGTCCGCCTCGGCGAGCACGACACCGTCGCTCGTTCGCGACACCGTCCCGCGCGTCTCGATCGCGCGACTCCGCATGCGCGCCACGTCGCCCACGACGCGCAGCTCTTCGCCGACCTTCACCGGCTGGCGGAACGCCACGGCAATACGCGCGGTCACGCCCCAGATGCCCTGATGGAAGATCGCCCACCCCATCGTCTCGTCAAGGAGCGCCGTGAGGATGCCGCCGTGGACCGTGCCGTCGTAGCCCTCATGCCGGCGCTGCGGCGTGAAGCGCGTTTCGGCACGGTCGCGCGAGACGTCGAAGTCGAGATGCAACCCGGCGTCGTTGAGGCGCCCGCACGCGAAGCACCAGTGCTGGAAATCGACACCGAGATCCGACAGACGCGCCACTAGATGTCGAGCTCGGCCTTGGACGCATTGGCCATGATCCATTTCTTGCGGCCCTCGACCTCGGTGCCCATCAGCTCGTCGAACGCGAAGTCCGCCTGCTCGGCATCCTCGAGGGTGACGCGTTTGAGCGTGCGCGTGAGCGGGTTGAGCGTCGTATCCCAGAGCTGTTCGGCGTTCATCTCGGCGAGGCCCTTGTAGCGCGAGATCGCGGGCTCCCGTCCACCCTTGCCGTCGTCGACGCCCTCGTCGGTCGACGCGCTCTCGCCGTCGGGCGCGGTCTGGCCGTCGACGGCGGGTCGCGCGGCGCGGCCCCGGCCCTTCGACGGCTTCTCCTCTTCGGCCTCGACTTTCTCAGCCCGCTTGTCGCGCTTGGCCTTCGCGAGCGTCTTGAGCTCCCTGATCGCCTTGTCCCGCTGGTTGTCCGAGTACGCCCAGCGCACTTCCTTGCCGAGCTGCAGCCGGTACAGCGGCGGCTGGCCGATGTAGATACGACCCTCCTCAACGAGCGGTCGGAAGTGCCGATAGAGCAGGGTCAAGAGCAGGGTACGGATGTGCGCGCCGTCGACGTCCGCGTCGGCGAGCAGGATCGTCTTGCCGTAGCGCAGCTTTTTCGCGTCGAAGTAATCGCCGATGCCCGTGCCGAGCGCGACGATGAGCGCCTTGATCTCCTCGTTCGCGAGCATCTTGTCGGCGCGTGCTTTCTCGACGTTCAGGATCTTGCCGCGAAGTGGGAGGATCGCCTGGAAGCGCCGGTCGCGGCCGGACTTCGCGTTGCCGCCGGCCGAGACGCCCTCGACGATGATGAGCTCGCTCTTCTCGGGGTCGCGCTCCTGGCAGTCGGCGAGCTTTCCCGGTAGCGAGAAGCCATCCAGGGCACCTTTGCGCAGCACCAGGTCGCGCGCCTTACGAGCGGCCTCGCGCGCGCGGAACGCGGTCAGGCATTTCTCGACGACGCGGCGCGCGTCCGGCGGATTCTCTTCGAGATACTGGCCGAGGGCGTCGTTGACTGCGGCCGCGACTTGTCCCGCCACCTCGGCGTTGCCGAGCCGGGTCTTCGTCTGACCCTCGAACTGCGGCTCCTTGATCTTCACGCTGATGACGGCGGTCAGGCCCTCGCGCACGTCGTCTGAGGTCAGGTTGGGGTCCGCGTCCTTCAGCTGTCCGTTCTTTCGCGCATAGGCGTTGATCGTTCGCGTCAGCGCGGTGCGGAAGCCCGTGAGGTGCGCTCCACCGTCGATCGTATTGATGTTGTTCGCGAACGTGTAGACCTTCTCGACGAAGCTGTCGTTGTACTGGAGGGCGACCTCGACGACCGTGTCGTTCTCGTAGGTCTTTTCGACGTAGACCGGCTTCGCGTGGAGCGCCTCGTGCGCCCGATTCAGGTGGCGGACGAACGACATGATGCCGCCGTCGAAGTAGTAATTCGCCTCGGTGTCGCTCCGCTCGTCGCGCAGCGTCAGGAACAGGCCCTTGTTGAGATAGGCCGTCTCGCGTAGCCACTGCTCGATGACGGCGATATCCCATTCGATGATCGGGAATACCTCGGGATCCGGCGTGAAGCGCGTCACCGTTCCGGTGAGCCGCGGCTCCTTCCACTCGATGCTCGGCGGAGGCGGCAGCTGTGGCTTCGCGACGGTCTTCACCGGACTTGCGGGCTTGCCGCGTTCGTAGGTCTGCGTCCAGACCTTGCCGTCGCGATGGACCTCGACGATGAGCTGGGTCGAGAGCGCGTTCACGACCGAAACGCCGACGCCGTGCAGACCGCCGGAGACTTTGTAGCCGGCGCCACCGAACTTTCCGCCGGCGTGCAGGATCGTGTGCACGACCTCGAGCGCCGACTTGCCGGTCTGCTGCTGTTTGTCGACGGGGATACCGCGCCCGTTATCGGCGACCGTTATGTCTTTCGACTTGTGGATCCACACGTCGATGCGGTCGCACGTGCCGTTCATCGCCTCGTCGATGGAGTTGTCGAGGACCTCACGCACGAGGTGGTGCAGACCACGGATGTCGGTCGTGCCGATGTACATGCCGGGACGGCGACGCACGGCCTCGAGGCCCTCGAGGACCTGGATGTCCTTCGCGCTATATGACCCCGGCGGCTTGCCGCCGTTGCCAGCGGTCTTATCTCCGCCACGCGTCTTCAGGTTCTCGTCGTCTTTTCGGACGGCCACGTGTTCTCCCTATGCCCGGCCGGCGCGGACCAGGAGCTCATACAGACGCTCGAAGTCCTCGTCGGAGTAGTAGTCGATGGCGATGCGCCCGCCCTTGCGGCCGCGCAGGACCTCCACTTTGGTGCCCAACGCCGCACGCAACTCGCTTGTCACTTGCGCCAGATCGGGATCGCCGCCGCGCAAGCGCGGGCGCGATCGGCCGCGCCGCGGCGGATGCACCATCTTCCGCGCGAGCGCTTCCGCATCGCGCACGGACAGCTGGCGCGCGATGACCGTCGCTAGGGCAGTGAGCGCATCCGAAAGAGGTAGCGACAGTAACGCGCGCAGGTGCCCCTCGCTGATCTTGCCTTCCATCACCGCGTCTTGAAGCGCCTGCGGGGCGGTGAGGGTGCGGAGCATGTTCGCGACCTGCGAGCGCGACTTCCCCACCCGCTCGGCGACCTGTTCCTGTGTGAGGTCATACGTCTCCATGAGGAGCTTGTAGGCACGCGCGGTCTCGATCGCATTGAGGTCCGCGCGCTGAAGGTTCTCCACCAGTGCGAGCTCGAGACGGTCGCGCACGTCGTCGCGCACGACGGCCGGAATCGTTGTCTTGCCAGCGACACGCGCCGCCAGCACGCGTCGGTGGCCAGCGACGAGCTCGTAGCCGTCGCCCTCTCGAGATACCACTATTGGTTGCAGAACGCCGTGCCGCGTGATCGAGGCTGCGAGCTCGGCGATGCTGTCGGCGTCGAAGCTGGAGCGTGGCTGCTGCGGGTTCGGCCGGATCCGCTCGAGCGGGATCTCGCTCGTGGCGGGCGACGGCAGCGCCGGCGACGACACACCGGGAGCCTGGCCGAGGAGGACGTCGAGGCCGCGCCCCAGTCCCGTCCGTGCCATCAGGCGATCGCTCCGGAGAGCGCGATCGGCTCGCGCGCCTTGAGTCGGCTCATGAGCTCGCGGGCCAGCTCCGCGTACGCCTTGGCCGCACGGGAGTGCGGGTCGTAGACGCTGATGGGCTTGCCGTGGCTTGGCGCCTCGGCGAGCCGCACGGTGCGGGGAATTCGAGCCCGCGCGACGAGCTTGGGAAAGTGCTTACGGACCTCGTCGATCACTTCCATCGAAAGCCGGTTGCGCCGGTCCTCCATGGTGAGGACGATCGCGAGAACCTCGAGCTTCTCGTTGAGCCGCTCGCGGACCGCTTCGATCGTATCCAGTAGCTGTGCCAGCCCTTCGAGCGCGTAGTACTCGCACTGGACCGGCACGACCACCGCGTCGCCAGCGGCCAAGGCATTCACGGTCAGGAGGCCCAGTGAAGGCGGGCAATCGACGATCACCGTGTCATACCCGGTCGCATTGCGGAGCGCCTGACGAAGGCGATATTCGCGCGCCATCACCGGCACAAGTTCGACCTCGGCGCCGGCCATCTCCGGACCGGAGGGGACCAGGTCAAGACCAGCGAGGGCCGATGGCACGATTGCCTCGGAA
>Ga0209470_1000763_pt1 | contig 25087 bp, 27 predicted proteins | sample GraSoiAngelo_125_FD_185882 | JGI IMG/M metagenome (GOLD analysis project Ga0209470, IMG submission 185882) | Grasslands soil microbial communities from the Angelo Coastal Reserve, California, USA - 14_0927_05_40cm (SPAdes) (version 2) | ecosystem: Environmental > Terrestrial > Soil > Grasslands ... | reverse complement strand
TGATCTGGCCGGTCCCGAACCGATTCGGCAAGACGACCTCGTGCGGCAATTCCTGACCGCAACCGGGGACGCACGAAAGGTTATCACCGACGCCAGCGCGCTCTACTACGGCATAAACGTGAACGATCAAAGCCTCACCCCGGGTGAAAACCCTCGACTTGGAACGACGCGCTTCAGCGACTGGCTCAGCCGCAACGCCTAACCCGGCGATGGAGCCGAGCGCGAGCCGCCGTACCATCCAGCTTTGCATGAGTTCAACCCGTCCATCTGTAGCCACGCGCGTCCTCGCTCGCGGCGGCTCATCTTGTTCTCGTTAGACGGTGCCCAGCATACCTAGCGGCGTCATTGGCGGGATGGTAGCGACGTTGCTCCGTGCGTTCGTTGTTGGCCTGATTGTGGGTATCCTTGCCACCGTTACCATGGACGTCGTGGCGATGGTGGTCCTCCGGCTAGGCATCGCGGGCCGGGGGCCGCGCCGGACGCTGGATCGGCTACCTCTTGCAGGGCAAGTTCCGGCACACGGACATCCTGCAGACGCCGCCCTTGCGAGGAGAACTACTCTTGGGATTAGCCGCGCACTATTCGATCGGCATCGTGCTGACCCTTGTGTACCTTGGCCTATTAGTTGTGGCGCACGCGACGCCGACGGCCCTCAGCGCCATCCTTTACGGAACGGCCACCACGGTCTTCCCCTGGTTTCTCATGTTCCCATCACAGGGGATGGGTTGGCTGGGACGGGATGCGCCTGGTGATGCTCATCTGGCTCGCATAAGCCTGTTCAATCACATCACGTTTGGCCTGGGTATAGCCCTGTGGATGGCAGTGATCAGGCCAATCTGAAATTCAGCTGCTGCCCAGCCCTGGCAATAGGGATATTGTCATTACTGACCGCAGTGGCAAAGGCGTTCAAAACATGAGCTTGCATATCTATGAAACCATCTAACCAATCGATGAAGCCAACCGCCCCTGGACGAAGTAAGTTCAGAGTGTTTGCCACGACACCCTGCCGTGGCTTATCTTTTTCTCGTTAGCCCTCATCAAGTGACGCTCTCGTTCGGAAAGTCATTGCCGCAAGACATGCTCGCGAAGGCGGAGCGAGACCTTGCTCGGCTGGAAGCAGCGGAGGCAGGCCAAAATGCTACGGCGGCGAGCGACGCCATGTTCGACCTAGCAGTGTCGCTGACAAGTCTAAAAGACTGGCTAAAGGAGCACTTGCCGGCATCGGCAGCCAGCCTAGTCGAACCCTACGTCGCCGCAAGTCTTTCTCTCACCTCCTATCGCGACATCGCAAATGCTGGCAAGCATCGCGTGATTCGCAAGTATGTGCCACAAACCAATGAAGTAACCGCGTCAGCCACGACAATCATTGACGCTGCGCTAACAGCCGAGCACTTCACCCAAAATCCACCGCCAGGATCTGCGCCTTGGCGTCTAAAGATTGTGCGTTCCGACCACTCGCGGCATCGCGCTCTCGATCTCGGCCAAGCCGCGATTCGTGAATGGCGTGACTTCATGTCGCTCCATGGAATGGGTGCGTGATGAGGCGCGTCGCACCATGAAATACGTTTGGGTCGCTGTGAACACCGGGTTAGTTATACTAAGGAAATAGGGGTCAGGCAACAAATCTTGATAGGCTGAACTACAGCGTTAGATCGTTCGCCCTTCGGAATTAATCGCTGAAACGTAGCCCAAACTCCAACCGCGCTTCTTGAGGTTGTCAGCGATGATTTCTCAGTCTTTCATTTTGCTGTCTTTTGCTCCTCACACAGGAGCCAAGAGCGATTTTTCATCGAAGGCGCTGCGGCTGCCCATTACGCGGAATAACATAATCACCGAGATTGCCAAAAAGCTCGTGGTAAACCCGCACACGGAGTGAATCATTGAATGCGGGAAGTTTAACGTAATCAACTCCGGACCACCGAAATTCACTCTCGTGGGAGGGCACGAAGGGATGACCTTGCTTTCGTTCGAGCACTTCACCGGCAGAATTGCCGATGATATACTTCAGCCATTTCGGATTTGCCGCCTCGATGCTGATCGCATAAAGCTTTACCTCTAACGCGCCACCGGGCGGAATCTTCGCGAGCTCTCCGTTTGCTTCTTCAGGTGAAAACGTCTTCGCGCGGGCGGCTTTGCGAGCGTCGGCAGCCAGCTCTTCGGGAGAGTCATATTTCAAGTCCACGGCTGCCGGAGTTGCCCTTTTGCGGGCATCCTCGAGTTCTTGCGCGGCGCGCCCGTTTTGGTCGCGTTTGATCTGCTCTGTCTGCTCCGCGAATGACTTCGCTGCTTCAGGATTGTAATTATATTTTCGTTGCAGTTCTTCGCTGAGTTTCGTGAATGGAATTTTCACAGTCCCGCCGGAGAACGTAATCACTATTCCGTCAGGTTCGACTCGGCTCACCTTTGCGTTTTTGTATTCTTTGCCGTCAGTCGTTTTGAAATCGTCGGCCAGTGCGAGTGACGCGGACAGCGCCGCTATGATTGCCAGTGAGATTTGCCAGGGCTTCACGCTGTGATCCGATTCTGCCTCTTTTGCTCTCCAGACGGCAATGTCAAAGTGTGACTCGCGTTTACGATGACACTGGCAAGGTGGTCGAAACGCACGAACACGCGGGCGATTTCAAGGAGTGGTAATGCGCTAAAAGATGTTTGCGTTTACCGGGTCAGTTGGACATCCTAAAGCGAACGTTGCTACGAAATGATCGGGATCATGGACGCACAAAACAAAGATTACAACATGAGTGTGGTCCGGTCCGTTTGGCGCCGAATGAAAAAGGGACACATCAAAGTTCGTGACCTGCAGCCAGAAAAAGACGTCAAAGGCGGCGGTGTTAGAGACGAATCCAAACCCACCACAGGCGGCACAGGCACGATAGGTAGCCACTAATTCGACAGATGCCATAGCACCCCGTGGCTTATCTCCTTCTTGTTAGACTTGTACGTTCGCTTTTTCAGTTGCGTTGGCAGGCTGCAACGCAGGTCGCGCCCAGTTTGAAAACAGGCGAGAGCGTACCGAAAAGGGTCCTGCCTACCCGCCGGCGTAATTCGGGTATCGCTCCCGTAGCTCGCGCGAGAGACGATCGGCTTCCTCGGTTTTCCCAGCTTGCCGATATGCCAGGGCGGCTTTGTCCAGGGCGCGAGGAGTGATGGCCGGATCATCATAAAGGAGAGCGACTCCCTTAAATGCTTTGCCCGCGTCATCGAAATTTCCGCGCTCCAACTGGACTTCGCCGGCGAGCAGACGCGCTTCGGCATTTACGCGTCCCTCCGGTTGCAGCGTCATGATTTCTTCCGCAATCTTCTGGGCCTCGTCTGGTTTATGGGCGCCGATTTTCACTGCACCGAGCGCGAGTAACACCTTCGCTTTTCCCGCCGGGTCTTTTGACGTCTGCAGGTATTTTGCGAACGCGTCCTCAGCTTCAGCCGAGTTTTTCAGCTTCGTGGCGGCGTCTCCGAGGTAGAACAAGAAATCCGGTCTGACGCTGCCTAGATTCTCGATCTTACGAAGCGCGCCCAGGTATTTTTCCGCGGCTTGGAAGTTTTTTTCGTTGTAATATTCAATCCCCAGCCACTCCAGAACTTCCGGTGGCACGTTCATCCCGCCATTGCGGGACTCAGCCATGAAGTTGTTTACCTCCTTGGTGAGCGCAGGCCGATCCTTTAAATAGAAGTGACAGAGAATAATTCGGAGCGACGCGAGATTGTAGTATTGCTCCTTGTTTAGTTGGCGGGCGGTATTAAGCGCACTCAACGCCGTTTTGTAGTCTTTCGCTTCGAATCCAGCTTTCCCGATGTAGTATTGCGCCTGTGCTGCAACAGAGCTCTTTGGAAATTCTCTTAAAAGCTGGCGAAAAGTTTCGACCATAGCCTTGGTATTTTCCTGTTGGCCCAGGATCAGGGCTTTTAGTTGCAAGGTCGCTTCCCGCTCGCGCGCCCTGGGATATTTGGTGAGCACCGTACTTAGATCCGCAAGCGCGGCGGTGTAGTTTTTGCTTTGTTCATATGCCACGGCTCGCTGACTCAGTGCGGCGGGCACTTCCGGACTATCCGGGAACGTCTGCACGTAATAGGTAAAAGCTTCGATCACGCCGGGAACGTTCTTCATCTGCAGGTGGCATAAGCCAAGTTTGTAACCCGCTTCAGCTCGCAACCTTGTAGAAAGCTGAGACCCGCGCAGTTCGCCGTAAATTGACGCTGCGTCATTGTAATTCTGCTGTTTGTAGAGCGCTTCGGCTTTTAACAACTTCGCCTGGTCGGCGCGCTCGCTTGTAGGATTCGTCGCCAGGAATTCGTCCACTGCGGCAGACAGAGCTGACGGATCAGTGTTGTAAACATTGATCAGCCGCTGATAAGCAGCGTCCTTTGCTTCTTCCCGGTCCGGATACTTCGTGATAATCTGCCGATAAAGCGCATCGGCTTCCTTTGAATGTCCGAGTTGCCGCTCACTATTTGCTGCAAGCAACAACACCTCGGCCTGGGCGGCCTCGGGCAGTTTCTCTAGCTCTCTTTTGTAATCGGCTAGCAGCTGTGCGTATTCGCCAGTCTGGTATTGCAATCGACGCAAACCGACTTGCGCGATCGGCCGGAATTTTCCAGCCTCAGGAAGAGTGCGACCCTTTTGCAACAAGGCAGTAGCCCTATCTGCCATGGCCTTATCACTTTTGCCTTTGTCAGCCTGAACAAGTTCGAGGGCGATCATCCCACCACGCACGGCGGACTCTGCTTTTAAGGCTGGTTTTTGGGATTCATTAGCGAGCGCTTCGTATTGCTTCAGCGCATCAATCTTTCTTCCGCGCGCAGCGAAAATGGATGCCGCCGTCAAGCGTGCGTCTTCACGATATGGATTGGGATTTCCGGCCTCAGCGACCAGCGCGTAAATATCAGCGGCTTCTTCCTTGCGCCCGGTGGCCTCCAGGCAACGCGCTTCGAAATAGTGCGCCGAAAGCGCTACCGCGGGTTCCTTTGATTTCGCAGCGGCACGATGAAAAAGCGGAAGCGCCGTGCCGTAATCCTTTTCTGCGAACGCCATTTCAGCGAGAGCATACGCCGCGGGCCCAGCAAACTCGCTATCGCCGTAGTCGTTAAGCACTTTCTGGAGATTTGTGCGAGCGCTCGAGGTGCGATTGAGATTTCGATAGCATTCGCCAAGCGAGAAGTAAGCGTTCGCTCGGCCGGGACGCCCCGGATAATCGTCGAGATACTTTTGATATTCCGGGACCGCCAGATCGTAAAGCTTGCGAGTGAACAGGCCGTTCGCGTAATCGAGCTGACGCTGAGCTGCGTTCTCGCCTTCATGCTGTGATGGCTCTGAAGAGTCCTGCTTTAGAGAGCGGAGAACTCTATCGATTGATTCATCCGCAGGAAGAGCACGCGGCGCAGGCGCCTCATCGACTGGCCGGGCACGGCGAACTTCCGGCTGCGATTGAGCGATCAGGCTGCTCGCTGTTGAAAGCAGCATCGCCAACCCTAGTGCGTTTGGCACGACGTAGCGCAAAAAGCGACGCGGGGACGCGTGCGCACTCCAAAAGCTGACGCGAACCAGAATTGACGTCATGGCTGAATTTCGCACGAAGTGCTTTGGGAGTGCGAGGCGTTTTCGCATCGCTTTGTTCTTAAGTCGCTGCTTAGGAGAACGTCGGTAAACGGCGGCTCTGCCGCTCCTTTTTCATTTTGCGGTGGCGAACGCCACGTTAGTTATCCCCGCTTCGGTACAAATGTTTAGTACGTTGATGATGTTTTTGTAGGCGCCGGCTTCGTCACCGCGAATTACCACAGCCTGGTCGGCATTCAATTGGACGAGGCTTTTTAGCAACTCAGTTAGCTCCGGACCGCTCAAAGTGCGGCGGTTTACAACCACATTGCCGTCTGCCTTCACATTGACAACAACGTCGCCAATCGGCGCAGTTTTTTCCTTCGCAGCGGAGGCTTTTGGCACCTTTACGTCAAGCTCGTTCTCCGTGCGCGCTGCGTTCCACGTGAGCAGGAAAAAAATCAACAGCAGCAACAGGACATCGACCAATGGCGCCAGTTGAATACCGGGATGATGCAGAGGCGCGTGACCACGCAGATTCATTACAGTTTGAGCAGGCTCACAGTTCCTGTTCGATCAGCACAGGAGTTCGCTCCGCGCGTTTGCCGTACTGCAACGAAAGCAAAGCCAAAACGTGCGTCGAAGCAGCTTCCAACTCCGAGATCAGCTTTTGCGCTCTGCCGCGGAAGAAAGCGTAGAACATCATCGCTGGAATCCCAATGGCCAGCCCTGCGGCTGTATTAACCAGTGCTTCGCTAATCCCGCGCGACAGCGCGACGTATCGCGCCGACCCGATGTCGGCTCCCAGTGCTCCAAAGGAATGGATAATTCCAAACACCGTGCCCAGCAGCCCCAGCAACGGCGCAATCATTCCGATGTCGGCGAGATAAATGACGCGGTTGTTCAGACTGGCCGCGACTCGTGTGCCTTCCGTCTCAGCGATTTCGCGAACCTGTTGGAAATCTGCGTGTGGATTCTTGGTGGTGAAGTCGAGCATTTTTTGCACGACTCGCGCAATGGCTTCTCCATGCCGATTGGACACAGCGAGCAAGCCGAGATAATCGCGTTTCCGCAGAAGTGCATCGGCTGTAGCCATGTAACCGCTCGAAACCACGGCGCCCCGCCGGATTGTAATCAAGTAAACGACCACGAGCGCGACGAAAAAGATCGACAATAAAACGAGCGGAATCATGACCGGCCCGGCTTTGACGAGCGTCTCCAAGACGGTCTGCGAATGCTGGGGAACCAGAGGGGGAGTAGGTTCCTGCGCAAGCAGAGGCGACGCGCTCGCCAGCGCGGCTAAAAGCACAATCCAAATCTTCATGCCAGAAATTTGGTAATGATATGCGGAGCGATCAGCGGATGCAAATGGGCGTAAGGCAGGCAATCCTCCGTGCTGGCTCGCAGCCATCGCCCTTGCTGCGTCGAATCCCTCGCAGACAGGATTGTCTGCGTCACTCACCGGCGCACCAAAAATATATGCGCCGGTTGAATATTCGGATCGAGTTCGACGTAATTGCGGCGACCGCGCCATGTGTAGCTCGCGCCGCTCAGTAAATCCTGCACCCTGTAATCGTCGCTCTCCATCTGCCCGAACTTTTCAATCGGTACATCCACGAAGGAATTCTGCTTGTGATGCGGATCGAGATTTACCACAACAAGAATGATGTTGTCGCGTGCAGCGGTCATCTTGCCGTAAAAAAGAATGGCTTCATTCTCGGCATGGTAGAACGTCAAATTCGTGTAAAGCTGGAGCGCGCGGTTTTGCTTCCGAATTTTGTTTAGTTTCGTGATCCAGTCCTTGATGTTCCCCGGCGCATTCCAATCGCGTTCCTTAAACTGATATTTTTCAGAATCGAGATACTCCTCGCGACCCGGCAAAGCTTCATTCTCGCACAGCTCGTATCCGCTGTAGATGCCGTAAAGAGGCGAAAGCGTCGCCGCCAGAAGAACACGGATCATGAATGCCGGGCGCCCGCCCTCCTGAAGAACAAACGGCAAGATGTCGGGCGTGTTTGGCCAGAGGTTTGGCCAAAAATATTCACTCATCTCGGTCTGCGTCAGTTCAGTAAAATATTCGATGAGCTCGCGCTTCGAATTTCGCCACGTGAAATAGGTGTAGCTCTGGTTAAAGCCCGCTTTGGCCAGCGCCTTCATCATCTTTGGCCGGGTGAATGCTTCAGAGAGGAAAATCGTATCGGGATACTTGTCGCGGACGCCTGTGATCAAGTACTCCCAAAACGCGACCGGCTTGGTGTGCGGATTGTCCACCCGAAAGATGCGCACTCCGCGCTCGGCCCAAAACAGCACAATGCTCTTGATCTCGGCCCAGAGCTCGCGCCAGTTCTCGCACCGAAAATTCAGGGGATAAATGTCTTCGTATTTCTTCGGCGGGTTCTCGGCGTACTTGATCGTGCCGTCTGGCCGTCTGTAAAACCATTCGGGGTGCTCTTTCACGTAAGGATGATCGGGCGAGCAATTCAGAGCAAAATCGAGGGCAATTTCCATTCCGCGTTTTTGCACCTCCTGTTGAAACCAGTCGAAATCGGCGAGCATCCCGAGCGAAGGCTCGACAGCCTTGTGTCCGCCCGCCTCGCTGCCAATTGCCCACGGCACGCCCGGATCGCCCGGCTCACAAATGAGCGAGTTGTTCCGTCCCTTGCGATTCGTGTGACCAATGGGATGAATCGGCGGAAAATAAATGACGTCGAAACCCATTGCATTGGCGTCGTCAAGCCGCGGCAGGCAATCGCGGAAAGTCGATCCGGGATCGCCGCGGCCTTCTGCCGAGCGCGGAAAAAATTCGTACCACGCCCCGAACAACGCCGCTCGTCGATCAACAACGACTCGGGGAACGGGAACATACTGCGTCGCGTCGGAGCGATCCGGATAGGTTGCCATCAGCACCTCCAACTCAGGGGATTGTGCGATGGCATAAATTTCTAAGCTGGCGGCGCCGGAGATTTGTGTCGAAAATTCGCGCAACCGCGCCGCATCTGCTCGATCGCGCGCACGCTTTGCGGCAGATTCCACGATGGCCGAGCCTTCCAATGCTTCGCTTCGCAGATCGGAGATGCCACCCTCAAATTTTTTTACGAACTCGCTTTGCCAACTGCGAAAAGTGTCTGTCCACGCTTCGACGGTGTATTCGTGAATGGCCTGGTCATAAAGCGTGCAGACTCCGCGCCAGCGATCGTTATCGACGAAACTCATTGGCGTTTCCCGCCATGCGCGTTTCCCGACGACGCGCCACTTCAGCACGGCGGCCACGACGTCGTGTCCATCCTTAAAAATGTCCGCTTCAACCGCGAGATCTTCGCCAAGGATGCGCTTTACCGGATAATCCCCGCCGTCGAGCAGCGGCTGCAGTTCCTCGATAACAACAGATGGAAACGTCCGGGCCATTCGCCATCCAATCAACCGAGATTCACAAGGCGCGAAAGAGCAAATCGATTACCATCAGAGCAGGTTGGTAGGGCGCGACCTAAGCCTCCTCGCCGTGGCGAGGGCGCGCTGAAGGAGACGGACGGCGTAGCGGTCCGTCCCTACAATCGATCAAATCGGCCCTAAATTGCTAACTGAAAGGCGCACTCGTACAGCCCCGAGTTGCGAAGCACTTGCCGGCGCACACGAGTGCCGAGGACCGCTTCGAACATATCCTGCTCGAATCTCCCGATGATCGGATAATGCTCCAGCAGATTTAGAATGGGGGAATGACATTCCAGAATTCGTGGCCCGCCGTCTTTGTTGTTGATGAACTGGGACATGTATCCTTCGCCATCACGGAAATGAGCGAGCCACTTCGCCCGTTCCGCCACCGTATCTCCCTTCGCCTTGGCTTTGAGTGCCGCGCTCTTCTTTTTAAAAACATTGTAGAGCAGCTTTTCCGGCGCGTTTGGTCCATAGATTTCCTCGGCCGCTTTCAAGAGGTCTAGGGTGAATTGGTGACTATCGGCTTGAAAAAGATCGTGGCTCCGACGCGTCAGCCGATAGACCATCTCCGGCCGGCCCATTCTTTGCGGGCGACGCCATGTGTCTAGATAACCGTCACGGTGAAGAGTGATGCAATGCTGCTTGATGCCCATGTAGCTCATGTTCATTCTTTCCACGAGCTCGTTGACAGACATTCCCCTAGTGCGCTTGAGCGAGTTAATAATCTCAAGCCTTTGAGTGCGGCCAATTTCCGAAATTAAACGTTGGTTCATAAAAATACCTAAGATGACAATTGTGTGACGAAAGTGTGACGAAAAAACTGAGGGTGCGGACTTTATACGGCGAGCCCTTTAATACGCAAGCCCAAAATTAATACAACACCCGCCAAGAAAAGAAATTACGAAACAGGATCCCGCATGCGAAGCGACGCGAACTGCACGCGCCCTGTCTCCGTTGATTTGTCATGTCGACCGAAGTGGAGACATCTCTAAATATTAAGAGATTTGATTCTCTCACCTCCCGTTTGCTCAGCGTCCGGCCTTCCCGTGAATGTCGCAGCTTCCGTAGCCGCTCCATTCTCGACTGCGCTGCGCTTCGCTCGGAATGACAGACGATCAAGAATAGAGATACTCGTCGTGATACTCGCGCTGCGGCGCAAACTGGACGTTCTCGTTTCCAGTTTCCGGGTACTCGAAGATTTTGCCTTCGTAATTGCGAATCACGATTTTTTCGTTGTCGTGATACAGGACGTAGCCCGGATTAATCGGCACCTTCCCGCCGCCGCCGGGAGCGTCGATAACGAATTGCGGCACCGCGTAACCGGTGGTGTGGCCGCGCAAGCCCTCGATGATCTCGATCCCTTTGGCAACCGAGGTCCGCAAGTGCGATGATCCGTTGATGAGGTCGCATTGGTAAATGTAATAAGGGCGCACCCGACACATAAGAAGCTTGTGCACGAGCGTTTTCATCGTTTCAAGATCGTCGTTCACACCCGCAAGGAGCACGCTTTGGTTTCCCAATGGAATGCCAGCGTTCACAAGACGCTCTAACGCTTCCTTCACTTCAATCGTCAGCTCGCGCGGATGATTTACATGCACACTCATCCAGAGCGGATGATGTTTGGCGAGCAGCGCGCATAAGTCAGGCGTGATGCGTTGCGGTAGGAAAATCGGAACGCGCGTGCCGATGCGAACAAACTCGATGTGCTTAATTGACCGCAGTCGCGAAAGCAGCTTGTCAATTTTGTCGTCGCTGAAAATGAGAGCGTCGCCACCACTCAAGAGCACATCGCGCACTTCGTTGTGTTGTTGAAGATAACGGAACGCTTCCTCGAAATTTGTATGCAATTCTTGTTCACCAACTCCGCTCACCACGCGGCTTCGGGTGCAGTAGCGGCAGTAGCTCGCGCAACGATCCGTCACCAAGAACAGGACACGGTCGGGATACCTGTGCACTAATCCCGGCACCGGCATGTGCGAATCTTCGCCGCACGGATCGGCCATGTCGTAAGGGGACGTCCACGTTTCCTCTATCCGCGGAATTACCTGACGGCGGATTGGGTCCTCAGGGTTGTTTCGCGGCACCAGATTAAAAAAATGCGGCGTTACGGCCAGCGCGAGTTTGTCGCCCGAGAGCAAAACACCGCTGCGCTCCTCATCGCTAAGATCCAGGTGTTGTTCCAAGTGAGCGAGTGACGTAACCCGGTTTTTGAGCTGCCATTTCCAATCATTCCAGAGTTCCGTGGGCGTCTGCGGCCAAAAACCTGGCGCGTGTGAGACGAACCGTTTCCCGTTTCCTTCTTCTGATACAGGAGTAATCATTTGTCGTTAAAAAAGCTAAAGCCCTTAAATATCGCGTCAACGGAGGCACTTTTGAGTGCGCAGCGCACAATGGAGTGCCGACTGCACCGCAGCGTGACGGAACCGCGTAATTTACTTTCCACCAAGCACGCTCAGCTCCCATCGGTAGCCGTCGGTATCGTGAAACCAAAGGCCCATATTTTTCGATCCCGGAGCTTCCGGACCGATTTCGTTGCCGGAATCTTCCATATCGACGCCGATACTTTTTAAATGTGCGAGCGCTTTTCGCAGTGTCGCCATGTCTGGTAAATGAAATGACATATGATCAATCGTTTCTGGTGACGGCTTTCCTTTGAACAACGCGATCGTCACATTCTCGTTGCCGACCGCGACGCCGTTTTCGAAATCGAATTCCTTCCGCAATCCCAGCGCGCGCTCGAACCACTTCGCGCTTTCCTTCGGGTCACGCACCGCCAGGCCAAAGTGACCAACTTCCCCGAGCGTGAACGGAACTTTCATGTGAATCGTTGAATTACTGAATCGCTAAGTTATCGCATGGGTGGGCTAATCTGGTTCCGACCCATTTGAAGAAATCACCGGCTCCATGAAGTGCCGGTTGAAATCTTTTAGCGCGTCGCGCGGCGTATGACCTAGTCCGGTAGCACCCTTTCGCAGCTTCGGCCCCACGAAGGCCAGCCAGATGTCACCGATCATTCCCATCCGCGGCCGCAGCCGTGCTGCTGGACTTTTCGGATAGCTCTCGAGAAATTCTTCTACGTCTTCCTTTATTGCTGTGGGGAGCTCTTCGATTGCAAGCGACGTCATTTCTAAGGAAACGTCTATGCGCTGCACTTTGGACTTGAGGACTGCAAAAGCGTCCCCGCTCACGTCGTTTTTGGAGCGGACAGCGAGTGCGCCAACTAGACTGTCACCAGGAGATCAATCGCGGCCCCAGAGCATAGCCACCGAAGTCGTAAGGCTGCCGCCCATGTTAAACGTGAGGAATTTTCTCACGTTCTCAATCTGGCGTGCGCCGGCCTGTCCGGTGATCTGCTGATACGCTTCGTGAATCTGGCGAACGCCAGTTGCTCCTACAGGATGACCGTCGCCGATGAGGCCGCCTCCGGCGTTCACCGGAATTTCGAATGGCGCCTTGGATTTTTCGGGACGTACCTTCGGCAGCGTCGTAGCACCGCTTTTCACAAGCTCCACGCCTTTCCCGGGCTCGGCGAGGCCGAGAATTTCGTATGCGACGATTTCGGTAATGGAAAAACAATCGTGCACCTCGGCGCCTTGCAGATCGCGCGGGGTCAGGTTTGCCATGCGAAAAGCTTTCTCAGCTGCTTTGCGCGCGATCGAAAACGTTGGCGCATCTTTTTTGTCGAGCGGCAAATAATCGGTCGTGTGACCGTAGCCGAGCAGTCGGGCGATCTTGCTCCGATCGCGACCGATCTTGTCCAGATACTTTCCAGAAACGAGAACAACCGATGCCGCCCCGTCGGTAATCTGAGAACAATCCGAAACTTTAAGCGGCGGAGCGACGCTTGGATTCTTGTCGGAAACTTGCGATGCGCAATCGAACGTGAGATCGGCGTCGCGCATTTGCGCGAGCGGATTCAACTTGGCATGCGCGTAATTTTTCCATGCGACTTGAGCAAGGTCCGCTTCGGTCGCGCCGTATTTCTCAATGTAAATCTGCGCGATGCGCCCGAAGAGCTTCGGAAACATGAAATCGCCGTACTCCGGTTTTTCGTTGTGATAATCGGCGGCCGCGCCGAGGACATCCGACCCGTCGAGGGAGGACATCGTTTTCTGCTGTTCCGCCCCAACCACGAGCACCACATCGTAAAAGCCGCCCATGATCCACTCGGCACCCAGCAATACCGACAGCGCTCCGGAGGCGCACGCGGCTTCAGTGTGCATCGTCGGGATGCCGCGCAATTTCGGATCGATTTCCGGAATAAACGCGCCGAGCTGCAACTGTTTTGTGAACTGGCCCGCGTTGAAATTTCCAACCGCGCCCGCCTGAATTTCCGCGGGATCAATCTTCGCGTCGTCGATCGCCTTTTTGCCGGCCTCAGTGATGATGTGCCGGATTGTTTTCCCCTCCTTCTTCAGGTTGCGCTTAAAATCCGTACGTCCGCCGCCGAGAATGTAGACTGACTCGCTCATGCTGTTACTTTAACCGATTTCTTGAGCGAGTCATCCTGAGCGAAGTCGAAGGATCCCGTGTAACTAGCTTTTCGGTTTCGCAACGGGGTTCCTCAACTTTGTTCGGAATGATGGCGTTTTTCAGTTTTATCCGCCAAAAGCATCGATTCCAGTAATGTCACGGCCGACGATCAATGTGTGGATGTCGTGCGTGCCTTCATACGTGGAGACGCTCTCAAGGTTCATGAGATGCCGAATGACAGAGTAGCGATCGGTGATGCCGGCGGCGCCGAGCATGTCGCGCGCCTTGCGCGCGCATTGCAACGCCATCCAGACATTGTTGCGTTTGGCTAATGAAATCTGCGCGGGACGCGCTGAGCCCGTCTCCATCATCCGCGTCAGACGCAAGGCGAGCAATTGCGCCTTGGTAATCTCCTGCGCCATCCAGACAAGTTTTTGTTGCACTAATTGGAAACCGGCAATCGGGCGACCAAATTGTTCGCGCTCTTTCGCGTAAGCGAGCGCGGTTTCATAGCAATCGATCGCCGCGCCAATCACTCCCCACGCGATTCCTAGTCGCGCATGCGAGAGACATGATAAGGGCGCGCTCAGCCCTGACGCTTTGGGCAACCGGTTCTCCGCAGGTATGCGGCAGTTTTCGAACCAGCATTCCGAAGTGCGCGACATTCGCAGGCTGAACTTTCCCTCTATATCCTGCGCGCGAAACCCCGGCGCATCTTTCTCCACGACGAATCCACCAACGCGCCCATCGTCGTCTTTCGCCCAAATAACTTTCACGTCCGCAATCGACGCGTTGCCGATCCAGCATTTGCTGCCGTTTAAAACGTAATAATCGCCGTCGCGTCCGGCGCGGGTTTCCATTCCGCCGGGATCTGAGCCGTGTCCGTGTTCTGTTAGCGCAAAACAACCCACGCTCTCGCCCGATATCAATCCTGGCAGCCAACGCGTGTGTTGTTCCGGCGATCCGAATGAATGGATTGCTTGTATTACGAGCGCGCCTTGCACCGACGCTAGCGAGCGCAGACCCGAGTCGCCGCGTTCGAGCTCTTGCATGATGAGCCCGTACGCGGTGTAACTAACGCCTCCGCAGCCGTGCTCCTTCAGATATGGAGCGTAGAAACCCAGTGCGCCCATCCGCGGAATGAGATGTTCCGGAAATTTCCCCGCGCGATGGCACGGAACGATCTCCGACAAGACTTCCTCTTGCACAAAACGCCTTGCGCCATCACGGGCGGCCCGTTCTTGGTTCGTAAGAAGCTCTTCGACGTTGTAGTAATCCAGCGAGGACATGTCGTGTCATTCCGCAGTAGTGCGCGCCAGTTTAGCGGTCGACAGAAGCGAAGACAATGGCTCGCTGCCATTGTCGCTGTTGGCAGACAGAATTGCGGCGAGTGTTGATCAGTGCCGGAGACTTCAATCGCCGCTAAACGCTTGCGCGCAGGGTCTTCACGTGCGGATAGCTCAAGATCAACTCGTCCGCCGTGATCAAAGTGAGATTATGCACGCGCGCGGTGGCAACGACGACTCGGTCCACCGGGTCCTTGTGAAAGTTGCCTGGTAACTCGTACGCTTCAGCAGCAATTTGCGGCGTTACATCCAGCGACTGCGCACCGAGAGTTCGAACTGATTCCGCGATCCACGCCGAGGCCGACTCAGCCAACTGAATGCGGCGCAGAAAGATTAGGCGCGCGATTTCCAGCGCCGCTATCGCGCTGACGGACACGCTGTTGGCGATGTCTTCCACTAATGCGCGCGCACGACGGCCAAATTTTTCCGGGCTCTCCTGCGCCCAAATCCAGGCGTGCGTATCGAGCAGTAACCTCATTGCACGAGGAAGTCTTTTTCGAAATCGCTCTTGATAATGTCGCCTTTGATGATCATCCGCCCTTTGAGCGCGCCCAAGTAACGTTTCTTTCCTTTTGCGACCGGCTCCACGCGCGCGATCGGCTCGCCGCGCAATGTCACCAAGAGCGGCTTGCCGTTCTTCTGCACTTCCTTCAACATCTGGATGCACTTAGCTTTAAATTCGGAGATCAAGACCGTCTTCACTCAATCAACATAACTAGGTCATGAGACTAGGTCAACTGCTGGGCGAGACGTCACAGCTGTCGGCAGTTGACGGCATCCCCGGTAGGGAGATGGACCTCAATCGCCCGCGCAATTCCGTCTCGTGACTTTACGTCAACGCCTAGACGTAAATCATTTTGTCGTCGGTAATGCAGCGCCTTTCCAAGCTTTGAAGCCGCCGGCCATGGAGCGGACGTTTTTGTAGCCCATCTTTTGCAGGCTCGCGGCAGCGAGCGCGGAACGGCCGCCTCCGCCGCAATGGCAAATGATCATTCTGTTCGCGTCGGGAACTTTGTCTTCAATATCGAGCTCGATGGTGCCGCGACTCATGTGAATCGCGCCCGGAATGTGTTCCTCGTCCCATTCGTCGTTCTCGCGGACGTCGACGATCACCGCTTCCGCGCTTTTTGATTTCGCGGCCGCATCCTGCGGCGAAATCTCGGTGATTCTTTTCTTTGCCTCCGCGACGAGTTTCTCGAAACCAGATGGCATCGCTTCGAATTTCGCCGCTGAGGACAGCGGCCGCTACAGCAAAGATTGGCCCACTAAACAAACGAAAAAACACGAACTTTCAGAATAAATATTGGCTGCGAGGGCGGTAAGGTTGGTTTGCTTTTCGGAGATCAATCGCTTCTTTTCGTGTTATTCGTGTGTTTCGTGGGCAGGTTCCGTCAGGCGTTTCCTTATTCGTAGCGCAAGGCTTCGATTGGGTCGAGCGCGGCGGCTTTGCGTGCCGGGTAAAATCCAAAGAAAACGCCAACGGCTGCGCTGAACAAAAATGCGATGGCAATCGACCCGATCGAAATCAGCGTGGGCCAATGCGCATAACTCGACAGGACACTTGACGCGCCGATGCCGCAGATGATTCCGATAATGCCGCCGACGGAACTCAGCGTGACAGCTTCAATCAAAAACTGTGTCAGAATATCGTTGCCGCGCGCGCCGACTGCCATGCGCACACCGATTTCGCGCGTTCGCTCGGTCACACTCACGAGCATGATATTCATTATTCCGATTCCGCCGACCAGCAACGATACTCCTGCAATCGCTCCCAGCAGAACGGTCATGACCCGTGAAGTTGCCGTAGCGGTTTCAGCGATTTCCTGTTGTGTGCGCACGGTAAAATCGTCGTCGCGACCGGGCCGAATATTGTGCCGTTGTCGCAGCAACGAGATAATTTGCTGTTGCGCCGCTGGGATCTGAGCGGGATCGCCGATTTGCACATTAATATTGCGCAAGGTCGTGCCGCCGATCACACGTTTCATCGCGCTAGTGTACGGCATGACAACGATATCATCCTGATCCACGCCCTGGGGACTTAAGCCTTTCGGCGTCAGCACGCCGGTGATCGTGAACGGCACGTTTTTGATGCGCAAAATCTGGCCGATTGAATTTTCGTTGCCGTAAATCTGCGTGGCGGTCGTGCGGCCAACGACGCAAACCTTATTCGCGCTGCGCACGTCCTGAGCCGTAAACGGCGCGCCGTCTGCCAGCGGCCACTGTCGAATATCGAAATAATCTGCCGATTCACCGTAAATGCGCGTGAACCAATTTTGGTTTCCGGCGGCTACTTGGGTCGTGGAAACAACTTCTTCGCTTACGCCGATTACACCTGGCACTTCGCGCCGAATTGCTTCGGCGTCTTCAATCTTCAAGGTGCCGGCGCCGCCCCAGCCGGTGCGAATGCCGCTGGAGGTAGTGCTGCCGGAAAAGATCAGGATCACGTTTTCGCCAAGACTGGCGATCTGCGCTTCCACCTGCGCCTTCGCGCCGTTGCCAATCCCGACCATTGCAATGACCGCGCCGACGCCAATGATGATCCCGAGCGCGGTGAGCACCGAGCGCATCTTGTTTCGGCGCAACGCCCGATAGGCGACGTGAAATGTGGGTGCGATTCTCATTTTGCTCGTTGAAACGTTAAAGCGTTAAACCGTCGAAGGGATGCCTTGTTGAAGCTGTGCTGCCGCATTCGCGCGTTGTGCAACCGCATGATCATCCAGGATCAAGCCATCGCGCATAATAACATTGCGCTGCGCGTAGGCAGCGATGTCCTGTTCGTGAGTCACCATGATGATTGTGATTCCGCGCTCGTTGAGCTGCTGAAAGATTGCCATTATCTCGATGCTCGTGCGGCTGTCGAGATTGCCGGTCGGCTCGTCAGCAAGCAGGATCTCGGGCTCATTAATCAGAGCACGCGCAATTGCCACGCGTTGTTGCTGGCCGCCAGAAAGCTGGCTGGGATGATGATCCTCGCGACCGGCGAGTCCGACCGATGAAAGCACGCGATCGGCTTTTTCGCGAAGCTGCGCATGTGACAAGCGCTGTGCGCTGTAAACCAGCGGCAATTCCGCGTTCTCGCGCGCCGACGTGCGCGGCAGGAGATTAAAACTCTGAAAGACGAACCCGATTTTGCGATTGCGAATGTCGGCGAGCTGGTCGCGATCTAATCCAGAGACATCGGCGTCATCCAGGAAATAGCTACCGGAACTCGGCCGGTCGAGACAGCCCAGAATATTCATCAGCGTCGATTTTCCGGAACCGCTCGCGCCCATCAGCGCGACAAATTCGCCGCGTTTGATTTCGACTGACACGCCGCGCACAGCGGGCACTTCCATTTCGCCGGTGCGATAGACCTTGTGTACGTCGATCAGCCTGACGAGTGCGCCATTATTCATCCCAAGCTTTTCCGCTTCCTCTGAATCTTCATCTTCAACTCGACAGAAAAATTTGAGATTCCTCCCGACCTTCGCGCAAGGCTCCGGCGTGGCAGGCGACTTCGCTCGGAATGACAGAAAACATTACGGGAACCGGCGTGCCCCGCCGGAGAATGGATTGGGCGGGGGAGATGCCGCCGGAGATTTGGCGGCCAACTCGGCGGTAATAACGCGATCGCCTTCTTTCAATCCTTCGATTACTTCAGTCACCACGCCGTCGCTGATTCCTGTTTTAATCTGCACCGGTTGCGGTCGGACACTGGACAAAACGTAGACTGTACGTTCGCTCGTTCGCTGCTCGCGTCCGGCACCGCCTCGGCCGCCGGCTGGCGCAGGCGATCTCGCTCTTACTTCGCCGGAGGTTGCTTCTGCCGGCCGATAACGCAGCGCTGCGTTTTTAATCTGTAGCACGTTGTCCTTCTGCGCGATGATAATTGAAACGTTTGCAGTCATTCCCGGCTTCAATTTCAAATCGGGATTGCTTACGCCGATCACCGTGTCGTAGGTCACCACATTTTGCACCGTGATGGGCGCGTTTCGCACTTGCACGACTTTGCCGTGGAAGGTGCGCATGGGGAACGCGTCCACCGTGAAATCGACATCCTGCCCCACCTCCAGAACGCCGACGTCCGCCTCGGCCACATTCGAGTCGATCTGCATCTTCGTGAGATCATTGGCGATTTGGAAAATGACCGGGGCCTGCAAACTGGCCGCGACGGTCTGGCCAACATCGACGTTACGCGAGATCACGACGCCATCGATCGGCGACGTGATCGTGCAATGCTCAAGATCCGCTTTCGCTTTGTCGAGCGCGCCTTGTTTGATTTTCACGTTGGCTTCGGCTTGATGAAGATTTGCCATGGCTTGATCGAGGTCCGCTTGAGAGGAGGTTTTTCTCGCGAAGAGATCCTGCGTGCGTTTTGCGTTTACCCTTGCCAGCTCCAGCGCCGCCTGTGTGCTAGCTAAATCACCCTCCGCCTGAGTCACCGTTGCCTGAAAGAGCGCGGGATCGATTTGCGCGACCACCTGGCCGGCTTTGACTTGAGAATTAAAATCGACAAACAATTTTGCGATATTCCCCGAGACCTGGCTGCCCACCTGCACGTTGACGACGGGATTGAGCGTGCCGGTCGCAGTCACTGCCTGTGTAATCGGGCCGCGCGTGACAGTTGCAGTCTGATAATTTGCACCGCCGCCGCTGTGGCATTGGCGTACCACCGAGGCGACAATGAGCAGGACGACGAGGAGTGCGATCCACGGGAGAAAACGTTTCATTCAAGTGGCGGTTGACTGCGCCTATAACTAAGAGACAGGAAGAAGCTGTGCGACGTTACATCGAAATCTACTCCATCATGCTGCGCAACTCGCTCATTCGCGAGTTGAGTTTCAAGGCCAATTTTCTCCTATGGATGATCGTCGAAGTGCTGTGGTTCTGCGGACAAATCGTTTTTTTTAGCATTATCTTCGGCAATGTGGATCGGATCGGTGACTGGACAAAATGGGAGGTAGTGCTGCTGGTGGGCACGCACCAGATGATCGCGCAACTTTTCCAGGCGTTCTTTTTCGTGAACGTCGCAAACATTCCAGAGCTCGTGCGCACCGGGAAATTGGACTCTGTTCTGGTCTTGCCGATCGACAGCCAGTTCGCTGTCTCCACGAAACAGTTCGGGCTCGACAGCATCGTCAACGCGGCGCTGGGAGGCGCGGTGGTTTCCATATCATTGTCCCGCTTGGGAGTAATGCCGAGTCTAACATCCATCCTGCTTTACGTGACCGCGCTCGGATTCGGGATTGCAGTGCATTACTCCATTATGCTTGGCCTGGCGGCGGTGAGCTTCTGGATCGTACGTGCCCAGGGACTGGTCTACGGTTATTTTAATTTTCTGAATATCGCGCGTTATCCGGACGCGATTTTCCCATGGCTCTTCCGTCTGATCTTTGGCTGGATCATCCCGGTGGTGATCATCGCGAATATCCCCGCGCGACTGCTCATCAAATCGTTGGGGCAACCGCTTCCGTTGATGCTTCATCTGGTTGTTGCATCGACCGTTGTGTTCTGGCTGTCCCGCGTGTTTTGGAAATTTGCCCTGCGGCATTACTCCAGCGCCAGTTCCTAAAACAGCCATCTTGATTATTTCGTCGATCGGGCATCTTGTCCGAAAGACATAATGCAGGCTGGCAGCCTGTATGACGGAACAGGCGCGGATGCCTGTGTTACGAAATCTCCGCTTGCGCGGTCAGGGAAATGTTCTTAATTAAGCGTCCATTTTTCCGGCGCCAGTCGATTAGGGGCGCATTACATCTATGGCAAAACGACTGAAAAAGAAGAAGAGTTCTGCAAAGAAATCGGCCGCGCGAAAGCCGCGAGCGGCGCGCAAGGCTCCCGCCAAGAAGGCCCGCCTTCGGAAGGCTACGTCGCGGCAGGCGGCCTCAAAAAGGAGCGCGCGTGGCACAGGAACCGTGCGGCGTTCGCCGAAATCCAGACAACAGACCACAGAGTCGCCTGCGATTCTGTTGGGTCTGAATCATCGCGAGAAGAGGCTCGATCCGTTCATCCGCAAGCAAAAACAAAAACTCCTCGAGCTTCGCGATGCAATGGTGGATTCGATGGCCGGCGTGGCCCAGGGCACGCTTCGCTCCCGCGCTGAAGGCAGCGAAGCTTCGGCATTTGGCATGCACCAGGCCGACGCCGGGTCCGACGCATACGATCGCGATTTTGCGTTGAGCTTACTTTCGCAGGAGCAGGACGCGCTTTACGAAATCGACCAGGCGCTCAAGCGCATCGAGCTGGGGACCTATGGAAAGTGCGAAATGTCTGGCAAACCCATCCCGCATCCGCGACTCGAAGCAATTCCGTTCGCGCGTTTCACTGTTGAATGCCAATCACAGCTCGAAAGACAAAGTAAAGCGTCGCGGGTCCGTCAATCGGTCACCTCGTTGTTTGGATTGACTGACGAGGAAGGCGGCGAAACCGAGGAAGAGGAAGCCGCGCCCACTGAAGTTAAGGAGTAACACGAATGGCGCAGGAAATTATCACTCTTGAATGCACCGAGGCTAAAGCTCTGGGCAAACCCGCCTCGCGTTACATGACCACGCGAAATAAAAAAAGTCCGCGCACGCCGAACCGCCTGGAGAAAAAGAAATACAATCCTTTTTTGCGGCGACACACGTTGCACCGCGAAACCAAGTAGCCATCAATGCAGCCAAAAACGCCAAAGCGCCGTTCCGCGTTTCGTCGCGCCAATCGACCAATGCCACGGCGTCGGATCGATATTGCGCTCGAAGCAATCGATTACAAAAATCCTGATCTCCTGAAAAAATTTGTCACTGAAAGCGGCAAGATTCTTCCTCGCCGCGTGACAGGCATGCCGGCGTACATGCACCGCAAAATCACGCGCGAGATCAAGCGCAGCCGATCGGTGTTGTTGATGAAGTGACAAGACGCGCCCTCGCGTTTTGTCATCCTGAACGAAGTGAAGGATCTCTCGTAGGATCTCGATCACGCTGATTTAGTTTGCGTGATCCAACCTTCGTTGCGAGATCCCTCGCTCCGCTCGGGATGACCACGCGACTTAAGTGATGCTCTCCAGGTGGTCGATGAGACAGTTGTAGAGGCGCCTGTGCCAAGCGCCTGTTTCCGTTGCTCCGGCTTTGACACGCGCCCTACACCGCTGCGCTCCACGTTGGATGTCCGACGTTGAGCGTTGAAGGTTTTCTGATCTTACACTCGGCGCGTCTTCTCGCCCTGCTCGATTAGCTTCCAAAACTCACGCGTCTCGCCGAGCTGCGCATCCTCCGACACAGGCAGTTTGCTCCGAAAAAGAAAATCCCGGAACGTGTTCTTGTGTAATACGCGGTGGACCTTAATGCCCTCGTCGGTCTTGGCGAAATAAATCCGGTAGTCTTTCGCGCGGTAGCGATACAATTTTTTTCCCGCGCGCTCTATAACACCGAACCGGTCCGAATTGAAATGCTCCAGGTCCTCAGGCAAAATTTGAAATTCAGCGAGTAACTCAAGCTGCAATCTCTTTGGCAGTGCCGAGATCTCAGCTGCGCTCAGCTCGTTAAAGATGATTTGGAACATTGAGAAACGTGAATCGTAAATCGTTAAAACGTTACGACGTCAAAATGTAACCGCATGGGCCCTGGCGAACAACTCTCACTGGGGACTTCGTCCTCCGCCTCTCAGCGCTCCACCCGGTCGCGATCCGAACCCGAGGATTGAGGTGAGGGTCGCATTAGACAAAGACCCGTCGCACCCGCGTGCCAACGCGGGTAACAATCTCCCACGGAATGGTGCCCGCCTTTTCAGCCAGTTCCGCGCAGGAAATTTCCTCGTTTCCATCACACCCCATGAGAACAACTTCGTCGCCCACCTGCACATCATCGATGTTAGTTACGTCGATCACCATCAGATCCATTGTTACTCGACCAAGGAGTGCGCAGCGCTGTCCGCGTACCAACATGGCGGCGCCACGGTTCGAAAGCTGCCATGGATAGCCATCAGCGTAACCAGCCGACAAAGTTGCGACCCGCATTTCGCGCGGAGTGATGAAGGTGCGGCCATAGCAGATGGAGCTCCCTTTCGGCATATCGCGCACTAGGCAAATGCGCGTTTTCCATGTCATTACTGGCTTGAGCAGTTTCTGAAACTCCGGCAGGGGCGAAATGCCGTAAAGCATGATGCCGGCGCGCACAATGTCGAATGTCTGCGCATTGTGCGCTAGTGTGCCTGCGCTTTGCAGGACGTGCGCCTTGTAAGTTCCCGGAAATTCAGCGCGAATCCGTTCAATTATGTTTTGGAATCGGACGAGCTGGTCGCGCGTGTATTCTGCATCTTCGTTAGACACCGGCATATGGGTCGAAATGCTGTGAATGTTGATATTCCGCAACGCTGCCAGCTTTTTGAAAACCTCCAGTGCTTGATGTTCCACTACGCCCATTCGTCCCATTCCAGTGTCGATTTTGAAATTGATTGCCACCGGTCCGAACCGATTGAATGCTTCCGCTTCTTCGAGACTGGAGATCGTTGGAATAAATCCGCGTTCCGCGATCAGGGATCTCTCCTCCGGAGTTGCCGGGCCAAAAATGATGATGGGATGGGAAACCGATTCGCACAGCGCAAGGGCCTCTTGCAGATTTGCGACGCCAAATAACTGTGCGTCTCCCGCCAGGGCCTGCGCCACGCCGAGCAGTCCGTGGCCATAAGCGTTTGCTTTCACCACCGCGAGTATCTCGGCGGAGCCGGTTCGTTCCCGCACGACCTTCGCGTTGTGCCGCAGCGCGCTTCGGTCGATTTCAGCCCAGCAACGATAGGTTCCTTTCATGCTTCTGTTTTCACCTTTGGTATGGTGATGTGCGGCTCGCGCAAATAAATGGGCTCGAGCGGTGGCAAAGAAAAGCTGCGGTGCGGCTCGCGCGCAAGTCTGGCCAGCACAAGAGCCGAGGGATAGCGAACCATGGTGCGCTCAAATTGCGGAAGCGACTCTGAAGAGAAGATCGGAATCCCCGGCTCGAGGGATTCTAGTTTGGCTTGTAACTCCGATTGGGAAAAAAGCGTGGGGCCTTCTACGAGTTCGTGGCCGCGAATGCACGCGAAGAAAAATGATTTCCTGCGAGCATCCCCAATCGCGCAGTATTGGCGCGCGTCGCATTGAATGGCGCAGATGGAAGGAAAACCGATCAGGCGCGCGTCGGAAGAGAGTTGCAACCCGATTGCGGCCGAAATGGCAATGCGCGTCCCGGCGTACGAACCGGGGCCAAGTCCGACGATAATCGTCTCGGGTCCGCCAAATTTCTTCGTTACCGCATTGAGATTCTCGAAGAAGGGTGCGGAGTTTTTCCGGTCGTTAGGCCATTCATGCCCATCTTCGACCTCTCCATCGAGCCAGGTGAGGCTGCCGCGGGCGGTGGAAAGTTCAAGCGCGAGAATCTTCATTGAAACGTAATCGCCCGATGAGTTTCCGATTTTATCTCAAAGAAGATCCAGCGCGCTTGTTCGGGAACAAATTCCGGGAAGCGGTCGGCCCATTCGATCACGGAGACACCATCGCCAAAAAAGTAAACATCGGGGTCAAGTCGCGCGAGGGCTTGTGGATCTTCAACACGAAAGAGATCGAAATGGTAAACAGGCAGTCGCCCTCCTCGATATTCATGCAGGATGGTGAATGTGGGGCTCGTCACATCCGCACTGCTGCCCAACCCGTCGACGACACCTTTAACGAACAAAGTTTTGCCGCTCCCCAGCTCTCCCTTGAGAGCGAAGACCGATCCGACCCCGATGTTCTCTGCAACTTGCCGCCCGACGGCTTCGGTTTCAGCTGGGCTGTTGGAAATGAACGTAGCCACCTTTCAATTGCGGATTGTCCGCCGCGGCGGATAAACTTCTTGCGGATTGCGAAGTGAGCGAGCCGATATGCGTCAGCGGCAGTTTCGGAAATTTCCGGCTCCATTTTTTTTGCAACCGTTTGTTCTCGCGCCGCGGAACAGCGAACAACAATTCGTAATCTTCACCTTTCGAAATTGCATCATTGATTTTTGCGCCGCGACTGAGCGGCAAATTCTCCGCCTCTATTTTGAATCCAACTTTGCTGGCGCGCGCCAGGCGCGGTAAGTCGGTCCCCAGTCCGTCGCTCAAATCCATCATCGCGTGGATCGAGAAATTTTTCGTAAGCCATCGCGACTCCATAAGCCGAGGAATAAATCGCAAATGTTTTCGCTTCCATGCGCCGCCGAGCCGTCCGGTAACAAACAGATCGTCGCCCGGTTTGCCGCCGCCGCGCGACACCCAGCGATCTCGTTCAACGAATCCAATGACGCTCGCCGAAATGGCAATCGCCCCTGGCGTGCTACTCGTGTCGCCGCCGACTATG
>Ga0209470_1000760_pt1 | contig 25150 bp, 27 predicted proteins | sample GraSoiAngelo_125_FD_185882 | JGI IMG/M metagenome (GOLD analysis project Ga0209470, IMG submission 185882) | Grasslands soil microbial communities from the Angelo Coastal Reserve, California, USA - 14_0927_05_40cm (SPAdes) (version 2) | ecosystem: Environmental > Terrestrial > Soil > Grasslands ... | reverse complement strand
CATTCGTGCGCTGTCACATCCAGCCGATCGTTCGGTTTCGGCAGAACTACGGCCGCAAAGAAAAACATCAAAAGAGCGGGAGCGATAAGAAGCAGTTTGGTTTTCATCGTTGCACCTCTTCTCTTGTTTTCGAAGCCAGTTTGTTGATGAATGCAGCGAGAGCTTCGATCTCGTCGCTTTTCAATTTGAGGTTCGGCATCTCCGCCGGTTTGATGCTCGGGTCGGCAAGGAACCTTTTGAGGTAGTCCTGCGGGAACCGTTTGCCAGTGAGATCCAATTTGGCATCTGTGACCCGCTCAGGATTCACTTCGATATGCCGATGACAACCGATGCATCCCTTGCTCCTGAAGAGACGCAATCCACGTGTCGGCGGCGAAAACGGAGACGGAGCCGGCGCGCCCGGCGCAATCACCTTCACAGCCGGCAGCGGGACATTGCTGTCGTTGAAACCGCTCGCGATCGTGATGGTCCATTCACCCTGCTGCGGCAGCGTCAAAGCTGCCGTATATTGGCCACGGCCTGCGGCGGGCACGACATTAGCTTTGGATGTGAGTCCGGTGGCAGTGGTCGCACGGATTGTCGGATGTAGTCCCGGCAGCAGAGTCATTCCATGTTGCCGGACGGCGAAGGTCAGGTTCACCGGTTTTCCGGCGACCGCGTATTCCGGAAAATCATCCAGAGTGACGATTGCCCAGCCTCCCGCAAACGCGGCGCTGATGAGGATGAACACCAGAGCCGGCGTGGTCACGATTCGAATAACATGGTTTGTAGTCATTGCTGATCCTTTCTTCACTACTGCCAGAGTTGAGACACCACTTTCTTCCAGGTATCGAGCATCTTCGGATTGAGCGCCAGAATACCGTCTCGCGTGACTTCCGGCGGAGGCGGCAACAGTTGCGCCAAACGGTCGTAAATCATTCCGCGCGCCTGCGTATCCATGCGCGGAAGCAGATGCCACAAGGACAGAGCGTCGCGCACGTGCGACTCACGGATCACGATCTGAAGCTGGCGGAGACGCTCGCCCGGGTCGTTAACCGAATCGATTTTCGTAACCGCGGCCTGAAGTTCAGCCGACGCGTCTTCAAAATAAGGTGTGCCTGGGCCTGCGCCCTTCCGGGTTCGGCAAAACGCGCCGGCCGGAACGATCGTCTCCGGACCATCACGTTCCAGCGCGACGAGGCCCAGCGTGACACGAAGCAGACTGCTTCCGTCCTCCTGAACCTCGAGTATGTATTGACATCCAAGATCGATAGCGCTCGCAGACGGCGTATCCACAACAAACAATCGCGGCGGCGACCATGTTTGCGCTTCGATTTTTCCGCGATCCAGTGCGATACGATGCTGATTCGATTGAGTCGCCAGAAGTCGAATACGCGAGTCCGGACGAACGACAAGCCTGCCGATATTCGCTATTTTGATTTGTGCCTGGGATCCTGTATCCGTTTCTAAAGTTTCGCCTATATGAAGACGAGACATGCCACGCAACCCGGTCACTTCCCATGATGGCCCGGAGTAAAAATCCTCGCGGACCGCAACCGCCACCAGAATCGCAGCAGTCGCCAAAGCAGCGAAACCAACCCGTCTCCAATGTCTCGATATCTTCGGCTTTGCCGGAACATCGGTCCATATCGTCTCCGGAGCACTGGAGATCTGCAATACCGATGCGAGGCGCGCTCCCAATCGGATTTCTTCATATGCGGTGCGGCACTGAGAGCACGTCCGGAGATGCGTTTCAATCTTCAGGTTCTCATCAGCCGAAAGCTCTTGATGGTAGTGAGCCGAGAGTTGCCGGATGACGTGTTTTCGAACCATCCTACTCTCCTGCCGCGACGGCCCGGAGGTGTGACAGCTTCCGGGCAAGAATGCGATGAGCGCGATTGAGGCGGGAAGCGACTGTGCCCTTGCTGCAACCCAAGGCCGCCGCCATCTCGTCGTACGACAGATCGTCGAAATACTTCAGCAGAATGGCGATCCGCAGCTTGGGCTTCATGCTGGCGATGACTTTACGCACCGATGCTTCGGTTTCTCTTTGAGCGTATTTGTCTTCCAGAGACATCCGGCGATCCGGCAATGTCCGTTCGTGCGGCTCTCCCAGGGATAAAAACCGCCGTAATGCGCGCTTCCGGTCGAGACATGCATTCGTGACGATCCGATGCAGCCAGGTTGAAAGTTCCGAGCGATTCTGAAATTGTGAAATAAAGGTCATCAGCTTCAGAAAGACCTCTTGAGTAATGTCCTTGGCGGTAGCCTCATCGCCATCGAAGAAACAGAGCGCTATCGAATACACACGATCCTTGTGAGCCTCGAAGAGCAGACGAAACGCCTCCGGGTCGCCGCGCTGGCACGCCTCGAGTGTGCGGTCATCGATGATCGGCTTCGTCATTACCGCGCGACCTACGAATTAGACGTACGCAAGGATGTCTTTCTTCCATGTTTCTTTGATTGAATGAACACAAGAAGCACAAGATCTTGTGTCTCTTGTGCTTCTTGGGTTCCTTTATTGGCCAGCTTCAGATCACCATACCTGGGCCTTTCAGGGCTGGCTATCGTGGCAAATGTTAACCCAGTGCTGAGGCCCTGTCCGCGGACTGGAGTTACTTTTACCTCTTTCCCTGTTCAAAATGCCTTTCAGTCTCGCAATGCCGGTGGTTTCGACGCGTTCGTCGTTCGCCTCAACTCGTCGGCTACCGGCCTGATTTATTCGACGTATCTTGGCGGAAGGGGCGATGACGCGGGCTACACGATCAAAGTCGACAATGACAGCAATGCTTACATCTGCGGAACGACCCGATGGAAAACTCTTCCCGTAACCCCGGCCGGCATCGCGCAGAATTTTCCCACTACTCCGGACGCGGAACAGCCAATATACGGTGGTCCTGACGCCGATGGGTTTATCACGAAGTTTCGTATCGCCGCGTCCTTTCCGACCTGTACCTAGCAGAAGGATGGAAGTAGACGCTGCTAGCCGGGCTGGCGCGCGTCCACGTGCTCCAGGAAGCGTCTCGTTTAGAGAAGCGAATTAGTTGTCTCTCTTCAAGGGCTTCCACCGTTAGAAATAATTTAGCCAGCATCCATTGCAAAAAACGCCCAAGGCTGGCAAAACCCACCGAGCGCACACGTCAAAATGACGTCTGCATATGAGGATCTCGCAATGGGCAGGCCGGGCACGGACCACCTGTACGATCCGCTATCGCGAACCTGGCGGGCCACCGCAATGCAACCCCCTGCGAGAACTCGACCAATCCTGAAGGAGGAATATGCCTGTGAAACGCCTTGTCGTCGGATGCATAGCGGCGATCTTAATGGTGTGCCTTGCCGCTTCAATATTTTTCGTCGGGCACGCGCAGTCTTTACCCGCGCCGACAATAGACCGTGTCGGGTTTCCGGCCGGCTACAAGGACACTTTCCACCTGCTGTATACCTTTGACAATTACCAAAATCGTCAAATCCGAAAAGTTTATGGCAACGATGCCGCAGCTTCGGTGAATCCCGGACAGGTGTTCAATTTTCCATATGGCTCGATCGTCCTGTTCGAGAGCTATACCGTGCAGGAGGATTCGGCCGGCGAGCCCGTTCTGGACGCCAACGGCCGTTTCATTCCGGTTAACCTGACGACCATATTTGTGATGAGGAAGGAGCAAGGTTTCGGAACTGACTACAAAGAAGCTTCGAAATGGCGAATGGGAGTACGTTTCGTACCGGCCCGACGGCACCACTGCAACACCCCCTCGAGTACCGGCAGTTGCGCACTCTGCCATCTGACCGGCGGCAGTCTTTCACTTTCAGCGGTTTCTAGAAATGTTGGAGCGCAGTGGGACTACATGTTCCGGCCGGACCTGTATTTCGGCAGCGGCAGCGGGGCTGTTCCGAAAGGAGTGATGCAGCACTACGTCTTCGTTCCCTCGGCTATTCATGCTCAATCCGGTGACACGGTCACTGTTTATAACTACGACGAGTTAATACACCGAATCGTCGCAGATGACGGCAGCTTCGACACCGGTGTGATGAATGCAGGCGCAAGTTTTACGGTCAAGGCGGGTGCGGCAGGCACCATCATTTCTTACCACTGCACGATTCACTCCCGCATGAAAGGATCGATCATCGTCGATGATCCTCCGTTGGTGCTTGGAATAACAGCCCTGGCGTTCAGTCCATCGACCGTCCGCATTGGATCAAGTTTTTCGGCAGCGTTTACCGGTTCGAATATTACGGATTTGACGTATTTTGATCTTCGCTACCGTACTCCAGGAAGCACCACCGACCAGGAAGCGCTGAATTGGCAAAGAGGCGTATCCGGAAGCCATGCTGTACCCGCGGGGACCGCCCCGGGAACGTGGACGGTAACAGGTGCGCGTCCGCATCAAAACAGCGCGGATCACAGCGGAAATTTTTCGCCTCTATCCGTAACCCTAACGGTGTCGCCCTGAGTTGGCTAACGCAACATGGTTCGCCCCGGCGTGCGTGAAACGGTCGCTGTGGCCATCAGCGGTCACCGGACGCGGGCCATTTTCGATCGCTACAACATCACCAGCGATGAGGACCTTCGACAAGCTGTAAGGCACAAACGCAAGAGCACCTGAATACCCAACCCACGGCGCGGAACGTCGTCGCCATTTCGCGTTCAGGTCCCCAAGATGACAATTGAACAGTGAACATTTCCCCGAAAAAATTGCCAATGTTCACTGTTCAATTGTCAATTGTCATCAATAGCGGAGGAAGAGGGATTCGAACCCCCGGTACGGTTCCCCGTACAGCGGTTTTCAAGACCGCCGGTTTCAACCGCTCACCCATTCCTCCGTTTTCGAGAATACTACTTAGGATGCGGGGAATTCCAGGTATTGGATCGTGAGGTCCTTTTTGCGATTCGGTTTCTTCGTGCTGAGTCTTAGAGTGGCCGATATGGGGTCGGGATGTTTGATGGTCACCATACCGAGATCGGTTCTTCCTTTAATGGAAAGGAAGTCGCGGCGCTCCGTTTCCACGTCGAATTGATCTCCGTTGCGGAGCGTGACTTTCAGCGAAAAGGGTTTGTCTCTCCTGTAGGGACCGAACTCGATTTTGTCTATGGTTCGCACCGGCATCTCGCCGTGAACGCTTCCCTCGCGATACGACAGCACTGCGTCCCCGCTCCTGCCTTCGATGAACCCGCTGAACTCCGGGTTTCCGACGGTTACTTTCATACCGTCTTGGAATCCAATAACGACCGTCTGGCCGGCCGTCGCGGGCAGTGCCGCCTGCGGCGGCGTTGATGGCACCTGCGCCGCTTGAGGCGTCTCGAGCAGCAGAATCCAAACCAAATTCAAAATCCGCATTACAATCTCTCGATTCCGAGCGCAATGCCCATTCCGCCGCTGATGCACAGTGTCGCCAATCCATAGCGGCTCTTCCGCTTTTGCATTTCGTGCGCAAGCGTTGTCACAATTCTCGACCCGGTGCATCCGATGGGATGGCCAAGGGCAATGGCTCCTCCATTGACGTTGAGTTTCTCCGGATCGATCGGCAACTCGCGCAGGCAGGCGAGCACCTGAGCAGCGAACGCCTCATTCATTTCTACAAGATCAAACTGCTCCAGTTTCAGACCCGTCTTCGAAACCAGCTTCCGGACGGCCGGCACCGGGCCGATACCCATAATCTTCGGATCGACTCCGGCAATCGCGTAATCAACAATTCGCGCCAGCGGTTCCAGATTGCGCGCCTTCGCCTCTTCCTCTGAAACGAGAACCGTGGCGGACGCCCCATCCGTAATACCCGACGAGTTACCAGCCGTCACCGTACCGTTGTCGTTGAAAACGGGGGATAGCTTTTTCATGTCCGCCAGCGACGCGTCCATCCGAACGTGCTCGTCGAATTCGAGGAGGTTGGGCCGGCCGCGCGTTTCGCCTTTTTTCCCGGGAATGGATACCGGAATCAGTTCCCCCGCAAACCGTTTCGACCGCGTCGCTGCCGCCGCGCGCTGTTGGCTTCGCAAAGCATATTCGTCTTGTTGATCCCGTGAAATCTTGTACATCGTCGCGAGATTTTCTGCGGTCTCGCCCATGACCAATTCTGCAAGCGGACAATAAAAACCGTCGCGATACATACCATCGATCAAATGATGATTGCCCAGGCGCAGTCCCCATCGCGCCTGTTCCATCATGTACGGCACGGTACTCATGGATTCGGTTCCGCCTGCCACAATGATGCCGGCGTTCCCAAGTACGATCTCCTGATACCCCAAAATAATCGCCTTGAGTCCCGATCCGCATGCTTTGTTGACCGTGTACGCCGGTACTTCCTGGGGAATTCCCGACCGGTAGCTGATCTGACGCGCAGGATTTGGCCCATTCCCCGCGCCTCTGGCGTGTCCGATGATAACTTCTCCGACAGCTCCGGCTTCGACCCTTGCGCGCGATAGCGCCTCTTGGACTGCGATAACTCCCAGGTCCGCTGCGCTCAATGAGGCGAGCGCGCCGCCGAATTTGCCAATGGCTGTGCGGACTGCGGAAGCGATGAAAACTGAACGTGGCGTCAAATCTTGAACCCTCACCCGGCGCGCCTTTTCTTGAGGCTTCGCCCTGTCGGGCTCGCGCTTCGCGGGCGCACCGACCTCTCCCCGAGGAAGAGGATGTTTTTACTATAATCGCACGCGATGAAACTGGACGAGCTAAAAATTCTCCTGGCCCTGGAAGGCAAGTGGACCGTTTCCGTGAATGGGCTCGAGTATCTGGCGCTGTCCGCATCCGATATTTCCATCGAAGATTCCACGTTACGGTTCGGAAAATATTCCCGGAAGATCATCGATCTGGAGTGGCTGCGATCCGATGTCGTTCGAATCCGAACTCGTGCCAAAGCCCGAACACAAATTGACACGGTCACGTTCTATCCGGGCGAACGATTGCCTTCAGGCGCCGGCATTCGCAAACGGCGCCGCCGCTTTCAGGTTGAGATCGGCCGGGCGCTGGCGGCCCATTTTGGTGCCCGAAAGATCGAGCGTCAGACACTGTATTCCGACCGGCGCCACGGAATCGGCGGTGCTTACCCGCGATTTCTAGTCGGAATCCACGCCGTCATCACTGTCGATCCCGAGGAATCATCGGCAGTGATTAACGGAATCATGAGAGCCGCGCTATTGTGGGCGCCTTTGGTACGGCGGCCTGTAACTGCTGTCGTGCCCCGAGGGCGTCATCAAACGCTCGCGGCGCGCCTTCGCGTGATGGCTCGAGCGAGCGCTTCGATTGAATGGCTTGAGTGGGATGGGAAAGCTGTGCGGCCCTTGGAAGACAGCGGCGCTGAACCGGAGACCCACGTTCATGAACTCGTCATTCCGAACATCTCAGCCGAAGTCGAGCGGATTTGTGCCATGGCCCCTGGAGCGCTCCAGCCCGTCCCTTATATTCACGGAAAAGCGATCTCCGTGCGATTACGAGGTCTGGAAGTCGCGCGCGTGTCGCACGAAGGCATCAGCTACCCGTTGGGAGAACCAATCGAACAGGTCGTGAAAGAGATCAACGAGCTGCGGCGGCACGGCAGCCGGCATCCGCTCGCACACACTCACGAGGAGCGGTGGCTGGAGTCCAATCTCATTGGCAGTATCGGCCAGATACTTCCGTCCATTGATGTTCGGCACATTTACCCGCAGGTGCCGAGCTTCATCGGCGAGGAACGAAACATTATTGATCTGTTGAGCGTGACAACCGATGGGCGCCTCGTGGTGATCGAGATCAAGGCGTCGCCCGATCCGGACCTGCCGTTCCAGGCGCTGGATTACTGGATTGCCGTCGAGCGGCATCGAAAGGCCGGCGATTTCCTGCGGAAGGGATATTTCGCGGGTCGTCCATTGAAAGACGAAACGGCGCTGCTCGTTTTGGTGGCTCCCTTGCTCGCGTATCACAAAACCGCTCGCCGGTTGACTGCCACGCTGCCGGCGGAAGTGCCGTTGATGGAAATCGGAATAAACCAAGGCTGGAAGAAGGAGATCAAAGTCTTGCGCCGTAAAGGTGTGGTCAGTTAGGCTGGGGGATGGAGAAGCATATGAAAATCAGGCGTCTGCTCGTTTTTATCATCGGTGTTTTTCTGGCAGCCGGAATTTCGATGGCTCAGGGCCCAAAGAAGGATGTCGGGAAAAATGTGCCGGTACCCTCTGGAAGCACGGACCAGAAGGCGCCCGCCAAAAGCGATGAGCAAGTGCCTCAAGCTCCCTCGCTGTCCATTGACGTCGATTTGATTTCATTTGACGTCGTGGTGACGGATCAAAGCGGCAATCCCATCTCGGGGCTCGAAAAGAAACATTTCCGGGTTTTCGATGATGACGTCGAACAGAACGTCACCAACTTCAGTCCTGCAGACGCCCCTCTGACGGTCGTTGTCTTAGCGGAATTCAGCGATACGTTCGGGTATTACTTTGACGACGTCGTCGGACCGGCAGCCGGATTCATCAACAGCCTGCGCAAAGACGACTGGGCGGCGCTCATCGCCTTCGACATTCGGCCCGAAATCCTTACGGACTTCACAAAGAACAAGGCCGAGTTGTTCGACGGCCTGAGACGGATGCGAATCCCGGCCTATCGGGAGACGTGCCTGTACGATGCGGTCTACGACACGCTTCAGCGGCTCGACCGCGTTGACGGCAAGAAAGCCATCTTTCTTATGAGCACCGGCCTCGACACCAACATCAGCAAACATACGTACGGGGAAGCTCTCAAAAAGGCCGAGACGTCCGACACAATGATCTACTCGGTCTCCATGGGACAGCTGGCTCGGTTATATTTCGAGTCGCGGCTTTCGGGCCTGGACCAGATTACATTTCTTCAGGCAGACAACGTCATGCGGTCGCTCGCCGAGGCGACCGGCGGCGCGGCTTTCTTTCCACGATTCGTCGGCGAGTATCCCAGCATTTATCAGGCAGTCGCGGCGAATCTCCAGAATGAATACAGCGTCGGGTTCGTTCCGAAAGTCCGGAAGCTTGATGGAAAATTTCACAAGCTCCGCGTCGAAGTTCCCCCGCTGGATGTGAAGAACAACGGCAAGCCCATTAAGGTCAAGGTTCGTCACAAGAAGGGTTACTACGCACCCAAAAGCTAACCAGGGTTAATGCTATGCTCCGCCGGCCCGCAGTGGCAGGACGGTTTTATCCAGCCGAGCCTGAGAAGCTGACGGGGTCGATTCGCGAGTTCCTCGAGCCGCCTCGAGAACGCATCCACGCCCTGGGAGTTGTGGTTCCTCACGCCGGTTACATTTATTCAGGCCATGTGGCGGGCGCCGTGTATGCGCGTGTTGAACTGCCCCAGCGCAATATTGTTCTTTGTCCCAACCATACCGGTTTCGGTACTCCGCTCTCCATCATGAAGAGTGGTGCCTGGCAGACGCCGCTCGGCGACATGCAAATCGATGCGGAATTATGCGAAGCGTTGATGAACGCGGATCCTTATCTGGAAGACGATGCCTCAGCCCACCGATTCGAACACGCGCTCGAGGTCCAGCTCCCGTTCATGCAACATCTCGGCGGAGCGTCGGTGCGATTCGCGCCCATAACGATCGGCACCAGCAGCCTCGACCGGCTGCAGGAACTTGGCCGTGCCATCTCGCAAGTCATTCGGGAAATAAAAAACGACACGCTCATCATTGCGTCGAGTGACATGAATCATTACGAGCCGGACGCCGTCACGCGCGTGAAGGATCGCAAAGCAATCGATCAGATTTTGGCGATGGATCCGCAGGGGCTCTACCACGTCGTACGCCGGGAAAATATTTCGATGTGCGGCTACGGTCCCGCCGTCGCTATGCTGACAGCCGCCAAACAACTTGGCGCGACCAGAGCAGAACTGGTGAAATACGCCACATCCGGCGACGTGTCGTTGGATTTTGATCACGTGGTTGGGTATGCGGGAATGATTGTGGTTTAGCGCTTCTGTACCGGAATCCTTATCGGATCACTCATCGGCGGGACAATCTGCTCCGGCCTGTAACCCGGATGCGTGGGATTCAGTACCGTCGGGGGCACAATAGCGCCGTTGCCTGCATTTCCGTACGCGCCGGCATTTCCCCAGATAATGTACGGATAAACGTAGAAGGTAGGGGACGCGCCTGGATCCGAATCGAAGGTAGGATAAGCGCCTGGATCCGAATCGAAGTGGCGGCGATGCGGCGAACGCCCGGCCGCGGTATCCATCCGGACGCTCGTGTCTTCGGCACCGCGAATCGTCATCGCTCCACTTTTCACAGCCCCGCTACGCACCATCACATCCAGCCGATCCCCTTGTAAGCCAACCTGCATATCCACCGGGCGTTTCACACCTTCGAGGACGGTGTCATTGGCAGCAACCTGGATATCCGCCGCCGAGAACACCTTCATGTTCCCAGCTACCAGCTGAACAGAAAGCGTGCCATTCGGGTCGCGCAATTGAATCTCGGTTGATGGACTCAACGTAATGGTCTTTCCCGGTCCAAGCTCCAGAGCGGCCAAAGAACCGCTAGCCGTTCGGATTCGATCGCCGGCAGAAATTGGATCTCCCGCCGCGATTGGCGACCACGTGTTATTGCGCTGCACTTCGACGATGCCGCTACGAGCCCCCAAGCGCGCGCTTGATGGCGAGGGCGTCTGCGCCTCAAGCAAAGCGGCGCTAATTATCCCCACGATTACAGTAATTGCCGGTTTTCTTATCATTTGGCCGCCGTCTGGATGCGTTTTTTGAGCTTGCCTGCTTGCAGGCGCGCATAATTCACGATCTGGTGATCCGCCTCAATCTTCTCCAACATAGGAATGAGACGGTCCGGATCGGAAATTCGGTTCGCCTTAAGTTCATTTTCCACCTGTTCGAGGCGTTTCGGAATGCTGAGTTTTTCGAATTGCATCGCATTGCGAATATCGAACCCCAGCGTCTCCTGGTTGATCAGACCCTCGAAAAATGCCGAAAGATCGCTGACGTCCTTGCGCATGGAATAATTGAACGTCGCCTCGCGGTTACCTCCAGGCATTTCAATCGTGAGGTGCTTGGCGCCGAGATCCGCTATCTTCTTGCCCGATTCGAAGGTCTCGGGGCGATCCAGATAATTCGTCGCCGCGAGAAGTGCGAGGAACTTTTCCCGTGCCGATTGTGAAAGCTGGATCGGGACATTCACTGTTTCAGCCTGGCGGCGCTTGAACTCTACTTCTCCCTTGCCGTCCGCGTCGAGCTGGATACATTGAAGTTCATAGGGACCGCGAGTGTTCTCATGGCAATAGGAGAAGTTTGTGAAATCAGCTAATCGAAAAAATAAGAATAAAAGGATGAATTGAGAAGTCATCATAGGTGAACAGCTACGGATTTGAAGTAACGGTTTGTGTGAACGTGACAAATAGCAACCGCTAGAGCGTCCGAGGCGTCGTAGGGCTGCGGCGATGCCTCGAGCTTCAGGAGCGCGCGAACCATCTGCTGAACCTGATTCTTGTCGGCGCGGCCGTAGCCTGTCACAGCGCTCTTGACTTCCAAAGGAGAATACTCGAAGACGGGCAGATCCGCTTCCGCGGCGGCGAACATCGAAACGCCCCGGACGTGGCTCAGCGTCAGTGCGCTCTGAACATTGGTGGCGTAAAACAGACTCTCGAAGGCTGCGGCTTCAGGGCGCAAATCGCGAATGATACCGACAATGGCACTGTGGATCGAGCGGAGGCGAGTAGGAAAAGGATCAGAAGGTTTCGATCGGATAGCGCCGCAGCGAACGAGAAAACATTCGGCGCCCTCGTTATCGATGACGCCGTAACCGGTGACTCGGGATCCGCAATCGATGCCGAGAACCCGCATCATTTTCTTAGCGTCGGGCCCACCGGCCAAGCCACTGTCGGTACACGGCCTTCGGCCGCCTTCTTGATTTGCATTTTGGCCGGTTCCCCCACGCCTTACGAAACGGCTTCGGCGAGTTCGGATTCCTCGATATCGAAATTCGCGTACACGTGTTGGACGTCGTCATGCTCATCGAGGGCTTCCATGAGCTTCACGACTTGCTGCGCCGTCTTGCCCTCCACCTTCACGTAGGTCTGAGGAATCATCGAAATCTCAGCGGTCATGGTTTCGATACCTTTTTTCTTTATCGCGTTCAGCACATCGTCGAACGCTTCGGGTGAAGTATAGACTTCGTAGATCGATTCGTCGCTTTCGAAATCGTCGGCTCCGGCATCGATCGCCAGCGACATCAATGTATCCTCGTCGGCTTTCGACTTTTCAATGCCGATGTAGCCTTTCTTGTGAAACATCCACGAAACCGAACCCGACTCACCCATGTTGCCGCCGTTCTTTGAAAAGACGTGCCGGATTTCACTCACCGTGCGGTTCCGATTGTCCGTAACCACATTCACCAGCATGGCCACGCCGCCCGGGGCATATCCTTCGTACATGATTTCTTCGATTTGACCGCCCCCGAGCTCTCCCGTGCCCTTCTGAATGGCTCGCTTGATGTTGTCCGCCGGCATGTTGACGCCTTTGGCGTCCTGGATTGCTTTGCGCAACCGCGGATTGCCTTCCGGGTCGCCGCCCCCGATACGCGCCGCGATGGTGATTTCCTTGATGAGCTTCGTGAACATGCGGCCACGCTTTGCATCAATGGCGCCTTTTTTGTGTTTGATGCTGTGCCACTTGGAATGGCCAGACATAGATTACTCCTTGGTTTCTGCCCAGTTCGGCTTCAGTTTAGCACAGCTAGAGGGAGAGAAGAATGAGCCACAAAAAGGCACAAAAGCCACAAAAGTTTTGTGATTCTTGTGCCTTTTTGTAGCTACTTCTTCGCCGGGGGTTGCTTCAACTTCGGGTCGAGCGCGGGAGCCTTCCGATCGTCACTGCCGGCTCCGCCGTTCGAGTTCTGGCCATCCACGGCATCACCAAAGGTGAGCTTCACATCCGCCTGAAATTTCTTGTAATTGTCGTATCTGATGATCTGGCGAATGCGTTGCGCGCCGCTGGAAAACCGCAGCGTATCGACGGCCCGCGTATAGGTGGGGAACCAGTAGAGCCCATCGATCTGTTCACGGTACGTTTCAAACCGCGGGAACAGATTCTCCGGTCCTTTTCCTCGAATATCGGGGACCGCCTTCCCATACGTCTTCACAATCTGAAGATCCTTGTCATCGACCCAGATCTGACCCTGGAAATACCGCTGATTCTTCTCCATCGTCTTCGGCCCGACATCGAAAACATAGCTGTCGATTTCATCGACCATTTCTTTGCCCAGATATTTCAGGTTGTACTTCCCAATGTCGTCGCTTGTCAGAACGAACGGCGAAATTTCGCGAATATCCTGCAGATCCTCGGGCGTGAGTTGAATATTTTGAAGCGTGTTAGGAGGCGCCTTGGTGATTCTCTCAGTCCTTTTTCCCGCGGAATCGAAAATAATATCGCTTTCGACGTAGTATTCACCCATCACCCGATCATTCGCGTTCAGGTTCTGAACCCGAACCGTCTGGTGATACGTGTAATTCTCGCGCGCGGTTCTGAACTCTTTCTCCTTCTGCGTAAATTTCTGAATAATCTCATCCACAGGGATTGGGGGTTCTTCTTTACGAAGCTTGGCGGGACCCTGAGCAAAGCTCAATGAGGAAACGATGAATAGAACTACCGCGGCGTAAAAGACTTTTTTAGGAATCATAACCCCCATTATATAGCTTAGACTTACGCTTAGACTGCAAAGGTACGTAAATGGCCGTTAAAAATGATTTGATCGCAAAAATCCAGGCGCACGAAGCTCGAGTGGGCATTGTCGGTTTGGGATACGTCGGTTTGCCGCTCGTCTTGCGTTTCGGTGAAGAACACTTTCCGGTGCTCGGCTTCGATGTCGATCCGGTCAAAGTGCGAAAGCTCCAAGCCGGGGAATCCTACATTCGGCACATTCCGGCCGAGAGGCTCCGCGTGTTGATCAAGGAAAAACAATTCGAACCAACGACCGATTTTCAAAGGCTGGCTGAAGCGGATTGCATCATCATTTGCGTCCCCACGCCTCTGACCCCTAAGAAGGACCCCGACCTTCAGTACATCGAAAACACGACGGACGCGATATCCAGGACGCTTCGCAAAGGACAACTGGTTTGTCTGGAAAGTACAACTTATCCCGGAACCACCGAAGAAATCTTGCTGGAACGATTCCGTTCCACCGGCCTCGAAGCGGGCAGTGATTACTTCCTTATCTTCTCTCCGGAACGCGAGGATCCCGGCAATCCGAAATTCTCAACCAGAACAATTCCGAAAGTTGTGGGCGGTATCACGCCCGATTGCCTGGAAGTGGGAACGACGCTTTATGGCCAGGTAATCGATCGGGTCGTACCGGTTTCATCAACACGCGCAGCGGAACTGGTGAAACTGCTGGAGAACATTTACAGGTCCGTGAACATCGCACTCGTCAATGAGCTCAAGCTGCTTGGCGATCGAATGAATATCGACGTTTGGGAAGTTATCGACGCGGCCAGCACGAAGCCCTTTGGCTTCACGCCTTTTTATCCCGGTCCCGGTCTGGGCGGGCACTGCATACCCATCGATCCCTTCTATCTTTCGTGGAAAGCGAAGGAATACGATTTTTCCACGCGGTTTATTCAACTGGCCGGTGAGGTCAACACATCCATCCCGCATTATGTGGTCGAGCGCATCGGCAAAGTGTTAAATGACCGGGCCAGGTCGATTCGAGACTCGAAGATATTGATCCTGGGCGTCGCCTACAAGAAAGACGTGGACGATGTTCGCGAATCTCCAGCGCTGGAGATTATGGAAATACTGCAAGCGAAAGGCGCTGTACTTTCCTATAGCGATCCCTATATTCCGCGGCTTCACAAGATGCGCGCCTACGATTTCTCGCATATGTCGTCCTTGCCGCTGAATGAAGACGTGCTGAAGAGTCAGGATCTCGTCCTGATCACCACAGACCACAGCAGCATCGACTATCAGTGGGTCGTCGACCACGCGTCAAGCATTGTCGACACCCGCAATGCAACCCGGCGCGTCACGCGCGGCCGCGAAAAGATCGTCAAGGCGTAGTCATCGGCGGCGGAATTCCGGGCGGGCCTCGACATTTTGAGCCGTTTCTGCCCGATGCATGAATCGAATTCCGGTGGTCAATAGCAGGTCGTTATTCTTGTTGTTACCTGCCGGATTGCTCACATAGCGGTTACTGACGGTGACCTGCCACCCCAGCCAACTGTTCAGGCGAGTCACGATGGAAGAATCCAGATTCACTCTGTACTGACCACGGTCCGAAAGATTCGGGTATATGAACAAGGTTTCAGTCACAGAGACATTGCGGTTCACTTGCCGGACAAAATCGTTGCCCAATACAAATTCACGCGAGCGCCGCTCAATGCCATTTCGAAAGTGTTCACGGTTCACGGAGCCGCCGGAAAAGACCTGAAATGACGTTTTTGGATTCTTCACGAGGTTGAATCCCATTCCTCCGCCTCCGACCAGACGCAAACTCAGGCCTTGAAACTGATCGTGCTCGAAATCGGAAAAACTGAATGAGAAGGAGCGACGGCTGACATTGACTTCATAGCGATATCCGCCGCGTAAAGTGTTGGCAAAAGCAGGAGCTCGACTTCCTCCTGCGCTGTCAGACAAGATCGACATCAGATAAAAGCTCAGCTTGTTATGAGGCGATACACGGGCTGCGCGTACGCCGAAATTGACGGTCTCGGTATCGGAATTTCCTCGCGTCGCGCTAATGGCGGCGTCCAGCGAGCCGCCCCACAAATCGGAGGGACCTGGCGTCTTTGCGGGCGGCCGGCTGGTGAACGCTCGTTGTTCCTCCTCCGATCTCATCGTACGAATTGCATCTTTCGCGTACTCGAGAGTCTCGCCGTTTTTCGGTTCGATCTCCAGGCGGCCGTCGCGCATCGACACCTTTCCGAATACGACCCGATCATCCCTCACGGCGACATACAGAGGTGAATCGGATTGAATCTTTACAATTGCGTTCCACGGCACGGATACCTTTCCGAGAAGATCCGTTTCAAATTCGACGCTCGATTTGTCCATGCGAATAATTCGTCCCGTGAGCCGATCGCCGTTCTTGAGCACCACCTCTCCTGCCCAAGCTCGAGTTGCCAGCAAAAAATAAACAATCCAGAATGCCGTTCGCATATTGCGTCCTTCTCGGTTTTGTTTTTGATAGTCGTTAGATTATCAGAACCCGTTCACGTATCAAGCAACGTCAGGCGTCTTGTATGGCAGAATAGCCGGCGTGGAACTCAAAAATCGCGCCGTACCTGACGAGGCTTGCTCGAACTGAATCGCCACGGTACTTTTGTGGAACATATCGCTTGTGAGAACATATCGGCCTTGACCGAAAAGGTGTCCCTTGAAGCAAGTGCTCATCCTGATACACGCAACGAGACCCGCCACGTCTCGCGCGGCCGCGAAAAGATCGTGAAAGTGTAGCGGGTCTTATGCCGCATTGGTACTCGGTCTATACTCGTCCCTGCCATGAAAAACGCGTTCTTCAGGAGTTGATTCGACAGAATATCGAAGCATTTCTTCCAACTTATAGCGTCCGCCGCCGTTGGAGCGATCGTTATAAGGTCATCGAAGAGCCGCTTTTCAAAAGTTATCTCTTCGTCAATATCGATTATGAGCGTCGCTATCGCGATACGCTTCGTCCGTACGGCGCGGTGGCTTTCGTCACCTTCGGCGGCGAACCCGCCCAAATTCCGGAGCAGGAGATCGAGTCCGTACGCCGGCTAGTCACGTGCGAGTTGCCCTACCAGCCGCATCCTTATCTAAAGGTGGGGCGTCGCGTCCGCGTTCGCTCTGGTCCGTTGAAGGGGTGTGAAGGAATCCTGATTCGCAAGAAAAATCTGGCGCGTTTGGTACTGAGCATCAATTTGCTTCAGCAAGCGGTCAGCGCTGAAATCGATGCGGATTGCATCGAACCCACGTAAAACATTGATAATTGTAAAAAAATGAAAAAAGCCATTGACTCCAATCGCGACGACGCATAATCTCACGTGTTTCTGGGACAGTCGTTTCAGCGTGTTTCAGCGATTTCTACGAAATGAGTCAGTCCGAGTTCCTCCACGTAACTGGCAAAATCACAGGGGTGGTGCAACCGGTGGATGGGAAAAGGCTCAGGTTTCTCCATGTGACTTCCAGGCAAAGCTCTTCACGAACTCCCACGAAATTCGAGTGTCTCTCGAAGTCATCGGGTCACCTTGAACTGCGACGTTCCGTCATCCGGGATTGCCATGCCTACCTGGTCGTTGGGAGAAAACCGTCATCACTATTGTTACCGCTGACAAGACGCTGGACGGAGCCCTGAGACAACGCTTCTGAGTGTCTTGCGGTCTTCCGCGTTTGAATTCGCCATCTCATAAATTCGGCGACAAGCGGTATTTCGACGCAAGCACTCAGAGTAAGCGTTAAAAAGCGTAACTTCAAACCCATCAGGCATTTCTGCAGTTTTGCCATGTGGGTAGGAGGGACGAAGTGTGAAGGCAAGGCTTTAAATGACCAAAATTTTCGCTGCCACGAAAAACCCGCGCTCCAGCTGCTCTTTGAACTTTAACCGCGAGGACCTATGGCAGAGATGAGACACAGGACATATTCAGAAGCGTCGCCTAATTCGACACTTGTTGGGGCTAGTATCAGGTCACCTGCGATCGTCTCAGCCACGATCAATTTGGCTTCTCACCCAACGCTAATAGCGGCAATCGATTGTGCAATTGCTCTTGCAAGTTACTGCTTGGCGTTTTGGGTGCGATCCTCATTGCCTTTTCCTTTTACCGCCGACCTGATGCCCTCGGAACGGTTTTTCCAAGTCAGGCATTTTTGGCTTTTGATTGTGGCGCTTCAGCCGTCATTGATGTTTGTGTTTGATACCTACCATGACATCCGTCAAAAAAGACGGCGTGAATTCATTCGACCCGTGTTTACATCGGCCGGGCTTCAGGCGCTCATTCTGATCGCCGTTTATTTCCTAAGTGGAAATCTAGCTTTTCCACGGACCGTCTTTCCGCTCTATTGGCTATTCAACTCTTTAGGTACGCTAAGTTGCCGTTGGCTGATAAAACCGACACGAACTCACGAGAAGCGTCGTGTGTTAATTGTCGGTAGCGGGAGGGTTGCACAACAGGTCCTTAAAGAAGTAGAACGATCTGTGGAACTGGGCCTCTCCGTTGTTGGGATTGTTTCGGATGAAACGGCCCCAGGTCAAATGCTACATGGCTGTAAAGTGCTGGGCGATCGTTCCAGCATTCCACTGCTGATCCAAGAACACGGAATCGAAGAGGTCATTCTGACGCCGGAGTCGTCATGGAAAGACCGGCTCATTGAATCCATTACTAATCTGGAAGCTTCGTCACAAGTGAGGATCAGCATCGTCCCGTCAGTTTATGAAATCTTGATCGGGCGCATCCGGCACTTCAATTTTCATGATATCCCGCTGATAGACGTCATCCGGCAACCAGACGATCCCGTTGTGGCGTTTTTAAAACGAGTGCGGGATGTCGTTTTTGCACTCTTGGGGATAATTTTATTTCTTCCGGCGTGGCTTGTCCTGGCGCTCGCCATCAAACTGTCTGATAGAGGGAAGGTGTTCTACACTCAGATCAGGATTGGCCAGTTAGGAAAACCATTTCGCATCATCAAATTCCGAACAATGAAAGAGGGTGCCGAGCAGGGCACAGGTCCAGTGTTAGCCTCGCCGAACGACCACCGGCTGACACCATTGGGACACTGGTTACGCAGATATCAGATCGACGAGATTCCCCAATTGCTAAACGTTTTGAAAGGAGACATGAGTCTGGTCGGACCGCGTCCAGATCGGCCTGAGTTCGTTGCCCGGTTTTTGCACGAAATTCCAGGATATGCGGAACGGCAAAAGGTAAAACCGGGGATTACCGGACTCGCCCAGATTCGAGGTCACTACCACACCGATCCGGCAATCAAGCTCAAATACGATTTGGCTTATATCTACAACTACTCATTCATTCTCGACTTGATGATTATGTTAGAAACGCTGCGCATCGTCTGGCGGCGGCCAGGGATTTACTGAAAGGGGATCTATACGCGGAACGGAAAATTCTTCGCGCGTGCTGTCTTTCTCGATCGTGATGGCGTGCTTAATGCGGCGTGCGTTCGGGATGGAAAACCCTATCCTCCTGCTGGGTTGAACGAATTCGAGCTCTTGCCCGGAGTTGCGCAAGCTGCGCACGCGTTGCATTCAGCGGGTTTCCGGCTCATCGTGGTGACAAATCAGCCTGACGTAGGCACAGGTACTCAGAGCCGGGAGATAGTCGAAAGCATGCATGCTCGCCTGAGGCAGCTCCTTCCAATCGACGACATCCGAACTTGCTATCACACCGACAACGACCATTGCGATTGCCGTAAACCAAAACCCGGGATGCTGATCGCTGCGGCACGCGACCACGGTCTGGATCTGTCTTCATCGTTCATGGTCGGCGACAGGTGGCGTGATATTGACGCAGGACGAGCCGCTGGATGCCGCACCATACTGATCGATCGAGACTACACAGAACGTCCGGCTGAGCACGCCGATATGGTAGCGAGCTCGCTTCTTGATGCAACGCAGTTCATCTTAAAAGACGAACCCGCCCGACGTAACACCAGCGATGGTCGCCCCACAATCACTCTGATTGTTCCTGCACTCAACGAGGAAAAGGTCATTACCGAAACCGTCCGGCAAATCCGCAGCGTTGCGCATGGCCAGTTCTCCCAATTCGAAATGTTGCTGATCGATGACGGGAGCAGTGATGGAACTGGGTTCTTAATGGAAGCACTGGCGACTGACCATCCGAACTTGCGTGTCATTCACAACCCCCGCAATCTCGGTCTTGGCGCCTGCTATCGACGTGGCGTCGCCGAAGCGCGGCATCAATACATTATGCTGCTCTGCGGGGATGGAGGAATGCCCGCTACCAGTTTGCCGACGATATTTGATCAGATCGATAGGGCAGATATCGTCATTCCTTACATCACCAACATGAGACGTATCAAGTCTCCTATGCGGCTGTTGTTATCAAGGGCTTATACGGTACTTCTCAATCTCATGTTTGGACTCCGGCTGCGGTACTACAACGGGTTGGCTGTACACCGGACGGAACTCGTTCGCTGTTTGGACCTCCAGAGCGATGGTTTCGGTTTTCAGGCGGAAGTTCTGGTCGAACTTCTTAAGGCTGGGTGCTCCTATATAGAGGTCGGCGTCAAAGGCGCCGAGAAAACCAAACGATCGAGCGCCCTGCGGTTGCGGAGCGTCTTCAACGTCCTTCAAACGCTCTGGCGACTTCGTTGGCGGGTTGCTCATTTCGACGGCAGCCGGGTTCGCGCGCTCAGGCAATCTGCTGAGTCCCCACGCAGCCAAGCCCGTCGGGCTGCCGCTGGCCGCTGAGGTTGTTTCGGCACGCGAGACATCTTATGGACCATTTGAGTCACCGGACAATCACGCAAATCGGGAAGTATAAGTTGGAGCGTGGGGATCTGCCGCCAGACATCCTGCTAGCGCTGTTGCGCCAGATGCTGCGGCTGCGCCGGATGGAGGAGGCACTTATCAGGGAATATCATCCCGCGGATGAGATGCGTTGTCCCATTCACTTCTGTATCGGACAAGAGGCCGTGCCTGCCGCGTTATCGATGTTGATAAGACCCACTGATTACATGTTTAGCCACCACCGGTCGCATGGTTATTACTTTGCCAAAGGCGCTCCATTAAAAGAATTGTTTGCCGAGATCTACGGGAAGGAAACCGGCGCCAACGGCGGCAAGGCTGGATCGCAAGACATTTCACATGCCGCGAGCCGTTTTTATAGTGGCGCCATACTAGCCGGAGCAGTGAGCATTGCCGCCGGCGCCGCGTTCGCCGTTCAGCACAAGCGTCTCGATAGTATCGTGGTTTCAGGATTTGGCGAAGCAGCCACCGATGAGGGCGCGTTCTGGGAGGTTGTGAATTTCGCCGGCCTGAAGAAGTTGCCGCTGGTGCTGGTTTGCGAGAATAACCGATACGCCACATTCTCCGACCAGTTGAAACGGCAGGCGTCGGACAATATCTATGAGCGCGTGCGTCCATTCGGCATCTCGGCAGTTCGCATCTTCGGAAATGATGTGGTGCAAGTCTATCAGGCACTGAAAAGTGCAGTGGACCATGCCCGGACAGGCGAAGGTACCGTGCTGGTCGAGGCCTATACCTACCGGTTGAACGGTCACGTGGGACCGGAGGACGATAGCGTCAACAACTACCGCTCCGCAACAGATATCGAATTTTGGAAAATGAACTGCCCTATCCGCCTCCTTGAAGAAGTATTGACACAAACCGGAGAACTGACACCCGCAGCGCGGGAGCGCATGGAGACGGTAATAGCAGAGGAAATTCTCGGCCATTTCGCTTTCGCTAAAGCAAACCCCTTTCCGGAATGTCCGGATTGGCGCCGATCCAACTGGAGTGAAGCTTCCCCATTGGCCGACAAACTGCTCGGGAGCGCAGAAGAGAGCCAGTTCGATCACTGCCAGGCTGACGCGCGCCTGGAGCCTTATTGATGGTTGAATTCGAGCATCGGAAGGGTTACCCGGGCAAATGACAAGAGAATTGAGCTACGCCGCAGCAATCAACGAGGCGCAACGGCAAGCCTTGGAGTTGAATGAGGACGTCATCGTACTCGGTCAACTTGCGGACATGCCCACCGGCATCTTCGGTACAACGTCGGGATTGGTCGACAGGTTTGGCCCCGGCAGGGTCCAGGACTTTCCGGTTGCGGAGAATTTAATGACGGCCACGGCCATGGGAGCCTCACTGGTTGGAACGCGCCCAATCATCGTGCATCAACGTCTTGATTTCATGATCTATTCCCTTGATGCAATTGTGAACTGGCTCGCGCTGTGGCGTTTCAAATCCAACGGCACGTCAAATATGTGTATCACAATTCGCGCGATCGTTGGAAAGGGCTGGGGGCAGGGGCCGCAACATTCTAAAAGCCTGCACGCCTGGTTTGCGCACCTGCCGGGGTTGCGTGTTGCCATGCCCAGCACTCCTTATGACGCAAAAGGCTTATTGCTGGAAAGCATCTTTGGTGAATGCCCCTCGGTCTTTGTAGAAGGGCGCTCGCTATTTTCAATGACAGGCGCGGTTCCGGAGAATGCTTATCGCGTTCGCTTTGGTGACGCTGCGATTAGAAGAAGCGGAAAAGACATCACCGTGGTTGCTCTTGGAATGATGGCACCTCAGGCTATGCGTATCGCCGCGGAGGTAGCAAAGGAAGGAATCGACACAGAGGTCATCGATCTGCGTACCCTCGCGCCTTGGGATCAAACGAAGGTACTCGATTCCGTATCTCGCACACGCCGTCTGCTGGTGGCCGATCCAGGGTGGCGATCGTTTGGAGTCGCCGCCGAGATCATCGCGACCGTTTGCCAGGCACTCCATAACCGCCTGTTGTCCCCACCGGTGCGTATCACGCTGCCGGATAGTCACACCCCAATGAGTTCAGCGCTCGAACAACAGTATTATCCTACCGATCAGCAAATCATCGATGCGGTCCGTGCATCACTCAGGTGACGTTCCATCACCCCAGAGCTCATCGAGGAGTTATGCGTGAGGTCAACCTCCTGGATAATTACCCCAGGGCCAAGCGCCCAATCGCGGAGCGAGAACAGGCCGTGATGCAGCAGCGGGCGGTCGCACAGCGATTCGACCGAGAGTATTTCGATGGGGACCGCACCCAGGGTTATGGAGGCTATCGGTATGATGGCCGCTGGATCAGTGTCGCGAAGCGTATACGCGAATTCTACGGTCTGAAGGCCGGCGACCGCATTCTAGACATCGGATGCGCAAAAGGATTCTTGCTGCACGACCTGGCGGAAGTCGTAAACGGCGTTGCGATTGCCGGCTTAGACATTTCAGAATATGCCCTGGCCAACGCTCTTCCGGATGTGCGTCCATATCTAATACGGGGTACTGCGGATGCATTGCCGTTTCCGGACGGCTCATTTGATGTCGTCATCTCCATTAACACCATTCACAATTTGGAGCTCGACCGTTGCAGACAGGCGCTTCGGGAAATCGAGCGGGTCAGCCGGCGATACAAGTACATCCAGGTCGACTCGTGGTGCAATGAAGAGCAGCGCCGGAATTTCGAGCGCTGGGTCTTAACAGCCCAAACGTACTTTGAACCCGATGGCTGGCGGCAGCTATTCGCGGATGCCGCCTACACTGGCGATTACTATTGGACTGTCACCGAATAAATCATTACTTCCTCGAGTGCCCCAGTGCAGGACGTTTTCAGTCACCTTGATTCAGACCTTCGACCTTCGCGCGTCCTGATTCTCGGAAGAACGGGCTTCATATCGAAGCATCTATCCTCCGAGCTTCTAAACAACGGCGTTGTCGTCGAAGCCGTTGGGCGTCCAACTATCGATTTGACCGAACCATCGTCCGTAACTACCCTCATAACTCTCCTCCGGGAAACCGACGCAGTCGTCATAACTGCCGCACTCACGCCGGACAAGGGACGCGATTTCCGGACGCTGATGAAAAATCTCCGGATGGCGGAGCATCTGTGCGAGGTATTCGATCGGCGTCACTGTGCGCACGTTGTCTATCTCAGTTCGGATGCGGTCTACGCAGGAGACCAGAACCCACTCGACGAATCTTCCAATCGCCAGCCTGTTGATTTGTACGCCTTGATGCATACCAGCCGGGAGATGATGCTCGGATCCGTGCTGGCGGCAAACCGGATACCTTACTGCATACTCAGGCCGTGCGCTGTTTATGGTCCTGGCGACACACACAACAGTTACGGACCCAATCGGTTCATCCGGAGCGCGGTCGACGAAGGAAGGATTGCGATATTCGGTGAGGGCGAGGAAACCCGTGATCACGTCTACGTGAAAGATCTGGTAAGGGCTATTTGGCTCGTCCTGAAGCATCGCGCCGCTGGGTCCCTGAACGTCGCAAGCGGTTGCGCCGTGTCTTTTATGGCTGTTGCTCAGCTTGTGGCCCGGACCGTTGAACGCGAGGTCAGAATTGAATCGCTGCCGCGTACCTCCCCTGCAACGCACCGCCATTTCGACCATTGTACTTTCGACAGCGCACTGCCGCGGTTTGCGTTCACACCCCTCGAGAAAGGCATTGCTGAGACCGTTTCCGTCATCTAGACAGATCGCCACGCTCAGCGTAATGCGTCCAGTTCAACCTGTTAAATCGATGTTTAGTGCCGGCCGCCTGGTCCGTTGGTTTGCCGTAGGATGCGTTTTCACGGTTCTAACTTTGTCTGTGTTGTACTTGCTGGTGGAATTCGGCCGGTTCCACACGGGCGTAGCGACGCTGGTGGCCGGTGAAATGGGGTTGCTCGCTCGATTTGTAGTCAACGATATGTGGGTATTCCGAGAGGCGACTCCAACTCTTCGGCGGCTCGGTCATTTTCACGTCGCAACAGCCGGCAGTTTCGCTGTTTGGTGGCTGGCCGGTAATGCGTTGACCCGGATGGGCGCACATTACATGCTGGCTGCGGTCGCTGCAACAAGCATCTCAGCAGGTTGCAACCTGGTCACTAATTTCGCTTGGATTTGGCGGAACACGAAGTCCTATTAAAAGGAGCCGGACATGCTGGATTCGAAAGCTGTGCGCACCAAAATCTTTGCTGATGGAGCTGATTTGGACGTAATTTCGCGGTTCGCTAGGGATCCGCGGATCAAAGGATTCACAACCAACCCTACCTTAATGCGCAAAGCTGGAGTGGCTGATTATGCGGGTTTCGCTCGGGATGTCCTGCGCTTGATACCGGACCGGCCAATATCGTTTGAGGTCTTTTCGGATGATTTCAATGAGATGGTAGATCAAGCAACGGAGATAGCCTCCTGGGGACGGAACGTATACGTAAAGATTCCCGTAACGAACACGAGCGGCGAATTCTCAGGTAGAGTTATCCGGCAGCTGTCAGGGAGCGGCGTTCAGCTCAATGTCACGGCAATTCTAACCGCCGAACAGGTCCGCGATGTCGCCAAGTGCCTCGCGGGAGACACTGCGAGTTTTGTGTCCGTTTTCGCGGGACGAATCGCGGATACCGGGCGCGATCCTATACCGGTAATCAAGCAAGCGCTCGATCTGCTGCGTCCATTACCACGCGCCGAATTGATCTGGGCGAGCCCCCGCGAGTTGCTCAATGTTATCCAGGCGAGCGAAACCGGCTGTCACGTGATTACAGCCACGGCAGAAATCCTCG
>Ga0209470_1000737_pt1 | contig 25520 bp, 19 predicted proteins | sample GraSoiAngelo_125_FD_185882 | JGI IMG/M metagenome (GOLD analysis project Ga0209470, IMG submission 185882) | Grasslands soil microbial communities from the Angelo Coastal Reserve, California, USA - 14_0927_05_40cm (SPAdes) (version 2) | ecosystem: Environmental > Terrestrial > Soil > Grasslands ... | reverse complement strand
CGCGTACGGCACGCCGTCCACGTAGAACAGCACCGACCAGACCACGAACGTGACCACGCAGAGCACGATCAGCGCGCGCACGTAGTTGCCGAGGACCTGATCGACGTCGCTGACGATCTCGCGCCACAGCCCACGTCCGGCGCGGCTGTCGATCACGCCTTCGACGGCGGCGGCCAGGCGCTCGCCGTCCTTGAGGATGAAGAACGCGAAGATCGGCACGAGCACAACCATCCACGCGCTGGCCAGCCACTTCAGACCGGCCGTCACGACCGCCTGGGCCTGGCCGGCGAGGTCCTGAGCGTGCGCGCGCACGGCCCGTTCGATGCTGGCGATCGTGGCCGCTTCCCAGCCGTAGCGTCGCAGGAGCTCGCCGATGATCTCGCCGCTCTGGACCCGCTTCGACATCTCGGGCAGCCGCTGCGCCAGCGCCGTCGCTTCGTCGGTGAGCATGGGCACGAGCGCGGCGCTTCCCCCGAACAGGATGCCGAACACCGCGAGGTAGACGAGGCCGATGGCGACCGCGCGATGACGGACATGGAAGACTCGTTGAACGATGCTCACGAGCGGAAACACGAGGTAAGCGAGAAAGACCGAGAACGCCAGGAGCACCAGGAGGTGGCGAAGGACGTAGATCAGCCCGAGAGTGGCGGCGACCACCAGCGCGGTCCAGATGACGCGCAGCGCGCGGGTGTCGAGACCGAGCATCCGCTCCGGCCCGTCAGGGCCGGCCGTAGCTCCCGCCGCCTCGAGCCCGGTCGCGGCGCCGCGCCCGAGGGATCACGACGCCAGCGAGCGCGAGAATGGCGACCAGCGCGGCGCCAATGACCAGCACGGCGGTGACCGGCAACCCGAGCACGCGGCGCTCGACGCGATCGCGCTCGAGCGTGCCGACGGCCGCCGAGGGCGCGCCGCCCTGCGGGCTGCCCGGACGAACTTCCTCCGGGTTCGGCCGCGCACCGTGCTGCACGGGACGGTTGTCCGACTTGGCTGGCGGCGGCGCCAGGCGAGAGTCCGTCGGCTGGGCGAACGCCGGCGTGACGAGAACGAGGACGAACGCGAACGGGATGTTCAGCATGCCGACCAATCCAGCAAGGCCGGTGCCAGCCAAGAGCTCATCCACGAGTGCAATCTACCCGATGACGGGACCGAATTCCCAGGCTTGCGTCGAGCGCCGCGTACTCCTCAGCGCCGGTCAGCTCTGGCTCTTCGGATCGAGAACGTCGCGGAGGCCGTCGCCGAGCAGGTTGAACCCCAGCACGGTGAGGTAGATCGCGAGGCCAGGAAAGGCCGAATACCACCACCACGTCGGCAGGTAATTGCGGCCGTGGCTGATCATCGCGCCCCACTCCGGGAACGGCGGCTGGGCGCCGAGGCCGATGAAGCCGAGGCTCGCCGCGGTCAGGATCGCCGTGCCCATGTCCATGCTCGCCTTCACGAGGATCGGCGAGAGGCAATTGGGCAGCAGGTGCACGAACGCGATGCGAAGACGGCCGACGCCGACCGCGCGCGCCGCTTCGACGTACGACTCCTGGCTGATGGCGAGCGCCTTGCCCTGGACCAGGCGCACGTAGCCGGGCCACCACACGAGCGCGATCGCGAGCATCGCGTTGACGATGCCCGGCCCCAGCGCGCTGACCACGGCGACGGCGAGCACCAGCGCCGGCACGGCCAGGAACACGTCGGTGATCCGCATGATCCCCTCGCCCAGCCGGCCACCCACGTATCCAGCCACGACGCCGAGCGGGACGCCGATCGTCGCGGCCACCAGCGTGATGACGAGGCCGATCTGAAGCGAGAGTCGGGCGCCCAGCACCACGCGCGTGTAGACGTCATCGCCGACTTCGTCGGTGCCGAACCAGTGGGCGCGGCTCGGCGCCTCGAGCTTCCGGTCGAGGTGCACGGTGCCGGTCGCGTCCTCGGGATACGGGACGATCCAGGGGCCGACGAGCGCGATCGACAGAAAGGCCACGACGAGGCCGAGCCCGGCGACCGACGCCGCGTTGCGGCCGAAGATGCGCGCGTAACGCCGGGCCTCGCGCGCGGCGGTCGCGCGGTCCTCCCACCAGCCGCGGAAGGCGAGCGCTTGAACGCGCGCGTTCACGCCGCCGTCCGTCGGAGACGCGGGTCGAGCCACGCGTAGCCGAGATCGACGAGCAGGTTCGCGAGCATGAAGTTGAAGCCGATGACGAGCGTGACGCCCATGACCGGCACGAAGTCGGAGGAGAGCGCCGAGTTCACCGCGTAGAGGCCGATGCCCGGCCAGTCAAAGACGCTCTCGACCAGCAGGGTTCCGCCCAGCATCCAGCCATAGCGCAGGCCGATCATGGTCAGCGTCGGGATCATCGCGTTGCGCAACGCGAGCTTCGCGACCACGCGGAGGCCGCCGAGTCCCTGAGCGCGCGCGTTCAGGATGTAGTCCTGGTGCAGCGTCTCGAGCATCTCGGCGCGGTTCACGCGGAGGATCGAGGCCAGGGCGGGAAACGACAAGGTGACGACGGGCAACACGGCGTGACGCAACCCGTCGCCGAGCGTCGCCCACTGGCCGCGCAGCACGGCGTCCACCAGGAGCAGGTGGGTGATGGGCGGCGGCAGCTCGGTGGTCAGGTTGAGCCGGCCGCCCAGCGGCAGCCAGCCCAGATGAAGCGCGATCACGAGCTGGAGCATGAGGCCGAGCCAGAACGCGGGCACGGCCACGCCCGAGACCGACATGACCCGCGAGCCGTGATCGATCCAGGTGTCACGATAAACGGCCGACAGCATGCCGAGCGGCACGCCCACGGCGACGGCGAGCAGCAGCGAGAGCGTGACCAGCTCGAACGAGTTGGGAAAGAAGCGGGCGAGGTCGTCGGCGACGGTGTTGCGGCTGCGGAGCGAGAGCCCGAAGTCGCCGCGCAGCAGGCCGCGCGTGTAGACGACGAACTGCGTGCCGAGCGACCGATCGAGCCCGTACTGGGCGCGAAGCGTCTGCACCATCGCCTCGGAGGCGTCGGGGCCGGCGGCCAGGCGGGCCGGGTCGCCGGGGATCACGTGCGAGATCGCGAACGTGATGCAGAGCAGCCCGAACAGCAGCACGCCGAGCGCGAGGACGCGCCCGGCGACGTAGCCCGTCACGCCATCATTTCGCGGTGATCGCCAGCGGGTAGAGATCGACCTCGCCGGTGAAGCGCACGGGCGAGAACGAGAAGCCCTTCACCTGGTCGCGCATGCCCCAGCGGCGGTTCATCAGCATCCCGAAGACCTCGGGAACATCGTCCGCGATCTTCTTCTGGATGTCGGCGTAGAGCGGCGCCCGGTCCGCCCACTTCACCGTCGTGCGCGCCTGGTCGATCAGCGCCCAAACGCCGTCGTTGGTGTAGAACGACGAGCCGTAGTACTTGCCCCAGGAGCTCTTGTGGTACTGGTACGCGACCGCGTCGGGATCGGTCGACACCGGCGTGGTGAACACGGCGAGGAAGTCGGGCGAGGTCTCCACCTTCGAGGCGCGCGCCACCATGTTGGGCCACGTCGTCGCCGTCATCTTGACCTTGAGGCCGAGCTTGCCGAGGTTGTCGATCAGGACCAGGCCCATCTTGCGCTCTTCTTCGAGGCCGTCGAAGTAGACGTACTCGAGCTCGACCCCGCCGTTCGGATAGGCCGACTTCGCCAGGTACTCGCGGGCCTTGTTGAGATCCTGACGATAGAAGGCGGGCACCGCGACGTAGCCCCGGGTCGCCTTCGGGAACGGACTGTCCTCCAGCACGGCGTGGCCGTTGTAGATCTTGAGGAACGCGTCGTAATCGAACGCGTACGCGATGGCCTTGCGGAGGTTGACGTCCTTCGTCGCGCCGCGCTGCGTGTTCATCTTGAGGCCGAACGTCGTCATGCCGGGGAACTCGGGGACGACGACGCCCGGCATCTTCGCCACCTGGTCGTAGTCGTCGGGCGTGAGGCCTTCGGCGATGTCGGCCTCGCCGCGGATGAGCGCCGCGCGCTGGGCCGCCGCCTCGCGCACGAGCTTGTAGATGACGCCACCGACGTGGTCCTTCGACGGCCAGCCCTTCCAGTAGTCGTCGACGGCTTCCAGCTCGTAGAGCGTGCCCGGCTGCCAGCGCTTGATCTTGAACGGCCCGCTGCCGGCCTCGTTCGTCGTCAGCCACTTCTGGCCGGCGTCGCCGCTCTGCTCGTTGGCCGTCACCTGCTTGGGGTTCATCACGTACCACCACGGGACGACCGACAGGAACGGACCGAACGGCTGGGTCAGCGTGAACTGCACGGTGGTGGGGTTCACGACCTTGATGCCGTCCTCCTTGAGGAAGTCGGACAGCATCCACGACGGCCCCTGATTGAGCTTGAGCGTGCGCGCGAACGACCAGCGCACCGCTTCCGCGGTCACCGGATCGCCGTTGTGGAACCGGGCGTTCTTGGCGAGGTGGAACGTCCAGGTCCGGCCGTCGGCCGACGTCTCCCACTTCTCGGCGAGCCACGGCACGATCTCGGCCGACGGGCCGACGTACTTCACCAGCGCGTCGTAGAGCGACTGCTGCATCATCCGGATCGACCAGTCGTACTTGATGCTGGGATCGATCGTGGGCACTTCCTGGCGGCCGACGAAGACGAGGACCTTCCGGTCACCCACGCGTTCGAAGGCCGACGCGGGCGAGACCAGGAGCAGCACCAGGGCAAGGATGACCGCGACGTACATACGAGCCTCCTCTCGCAACGCGCGACGGGGGGTGAAGAATACCACTGTCAGTAGATCCCCGACGGCAGGTAGCAGCCACGCGACTCTCGCCAGCCTCCGCGGGCCATGAGCGTGAGCGGTTTCTCGACGCGGAAGCCGAGACCGAGGCAGCGGCGGAAGAACGCCGCCCCCGTCGGCGCGTTGACGCCGACGGGACCCTTGACCGCCGCTCCGACGCCGGCGAGCAGCGCCATCATGTCGTCGTCGGTCTCGGCCACCGCCCACGCCACCACGCCGGCGTACAGGACGTACGTGCACGCCACGATCCTGCCGTCGCGGAGCGCGGCATACCCGGTGAAGTCACCGAGCGCGTCGCGCAGGTCGACACGGCGGCTCCATCCCTGCACCCGGACGTAGAGCCGATCGCACTCGTCGACGTCCTCGCGGGATATCGTCCTGACCGCGACTCCCGGCGGCACGGGCCCGGGATGACCCACGATGCGGGCCAGGGGCGCTTTCACCTCGAAGCCGAGCGACGTGTAGAGTCCCAGCGCGTGGACGTTGAAGGCCTCCTGGATCAGTCGCACGCCGGCGGCGTTCGTCGCGCGCGCCAGCGCGGCGTCCATCAGCCGACGCCCGATGCCGCAACGCTGCGTCCCGGGATCGACGCTGACGAGAGCCACGCCGTGAATCGGGTCCCCTTCGTCGTAAAAGATGCTGCCCACGACGCGGCCGTCCACCTCGGCGGCGCCGCTCCACATCGCGTCGAGGCCCAGGAACACGCGGACGACGCGCCTGGCCACCTCCACCGTCGCAAAGCCCGACGTGAAGCCGTGACGTTCCGAGACGTCCTTGAACGCGTCGTAGACGAGGCGCGCACACACCGCCTCGTCGGCGGGGCCGGCGCGGCGGATCGTGATGTCCATGCGCCGGGACCGTACGCTGCGGTCGCCAGCCGGTCAAGCGCCCGCCGTGGTAGGCTGCGGCCTCGTGGCGCGCCGTCCCGTGTCCGCGGCCGAGATCGAATCGCTCGCGATCGGCGCCTGGATCCTCGGCACGGGCGGCGGCGGCAGTCCCTATTACGGCCTCCTCAACATGCGGAAGCTGTACCGTGCCGGCACCGTCGTCGACCTGCTCGATCCGGACGATCTCGCCGACGACGATCTCGTCGCGGTCGTGTCGAACATGGGTGCGCCCCTCGTCGGACAGGAGCGGCTCACCGACCCTCAGACCATCGCCCGCGCCGTCACGATGATGGAGGAGTATCTCGGCCGCACGTTCCGGGCCGTGATGTCGGTCGAGATCGGCGGCGGCAACGCCATCCAGCCATTCATGGCCGCCGCCCTGCTCGGCAAGCCCGTGGTGGATGCCGACGCGATGGGACGCGCGTTCCCCGAGGCCCAGATGACGTCGTTCGCGATCCACGACCTCCGGCCCTGGCCGCTGACGCTCGCCGACGTGCGCGACAACGGCGTGGTGGTGCCGCGGGCGGCGACCTGGAAGTGGATGGAACGGCTCTCGCGCACGGCCTGCGTGGCCGTCGGCTCCATCGCCGGGACGTGCAAGGCCCCGCGCACCGGCAAGGAAGTGAAGGAGTGCGCCATTCTCAGGACGACGACCAAGGCGATCCGCCTCGGCGAGGTCGTCCAGGCCGCCCGTCGGGCGCATCGCGATCCCGTCGACGCCGTCCTGGAGGCCGAGCACGGCTGCCTGATCTTCGCCGGCAAGGTGCACGACGTCGCGCGCCGGACGACGGAAGGGTTCCTTCGGGGTCAGGCCACGCTGGAAGGCCTGGACGACTGCAAAGGCCAGCGGTTCGAGCTCGCGTTCCAGAACGAGTTCGCGGTCGGCTGGCTGGACGGCGAGCCCCGCGTGATGACGCCGGACCTGATCTGCGTGATGGACGCGATCAGCGGTGAGGCCGTGGGCACGGAGGTGATCCGCTACGGCCAGCGTGTGAAGGTCATCGCGCTTCCCGCCCCGCCGATCTTGCTCACGCCGAAGGGGCTCGAGCACGTCGGCCCGCGCGCGTTCGGCTACGACCTCGACTTCGTCTCGGTGTTCGCGGCGTGAGACGGGTCGGCATCGACGTTGGCGGGACCAACACCGACGCCGTGCTGCTCGAGGGTGACCGCGTCGTCCACGCCGTGAAGACCCCGACGACGGGTGACGTGACGACCGGCATCACCCGCGCCCTCGACCTCCTCCTGAAGGCCGTTGGTGGGCAGCCCGTCCACGCCGTGATGATCGGCACCACGCACTTCACCAACGCCGTGGTTCAGCGGAAGGGCCTCGTGCCGGTGGCGGCGATCCGGATCGGGCTGCCGGCCAGCGCCTCGCTCGAGCCCTTCATCGACTGGCCCGACGACCTCGCCGCCATCGTGCGCGGCGAGATCTTCATGCTCGAGGGCGGCCACGAATACGATGGCCGGCCGATCGTTCCGTTCGACGTTCATGGCATGCGGCGGGCGGCCCGGCGCATCCGCGAGCTCGGCCTCCGCTCGGTGGCCATCGCCTCGGTGTTCTCGCCGCTCAACGCCTCCTGCGAGGACGAGGCCGCGGCCATCCTGCGCGACGAGTGCCCCGGAGTGACCGTGACGCTCTCGCACCACCTCGGCCGCATCGGCCTGCTCGAGCGCGAGAACGTCGCGCTGCTGAACGCCGCGCTGGCCGATCTCGCCGAGCGTACGGTCGGCGCGTTCGTGGAAGCGCTCGAACGGAGCGGCGTCGCCGCGCCGCTCTATCTCACGCAGAACGACGGCACCGTGATGCTGGCCTCGCTCGCTCAACGCTACCCGGTCTACTCCTTCGCCTCCGGGCCGACCAACAGCATGCGCGGCGCCGCCTTTCTCTCACGGCTGTCGGACGCGATCGTGATCGACGTGGGCGGGACCACCACCGACATCGGCTGCCTGCGCCAGGGTTTCCCGCGCGAGGCCAACAACGCCGTGGAGGTGGGCGGCGTGCGCACGCTGTTCCGGATGCCCGACCTGCTCTCGCTCGGGCTCGGCGGCGGCAGTCACGTGAGCACCAACCCGCTGGCCGTCGGACCACTGAGCGTCGGCTATCAGCTCACCGAGCGGGCGCGCGTCTTCGGCGGCGCCGAGCTCACCGCGACCGACGTCGCCGTCGCCGCCGGCCTCGTCGACCTCGGCGACCGCACGCGCGTGGCCGACGTGCCGGCCGATCTCGTGAAGCACGCCCTGGCCTCGATCCACGCGACGATCGAGGAGGGCGTCGACCGCATGAAGACGGACGCGCGCGCGGTTCCGCTCGTCGCCGTGGGCGGCGGGTCCTTTCTCGTTCCGGCCGCGATCGACGGTATTTCCGAGGTGGTCCACGTCCCCCACCGCGCGGTGGCCAACGCCGTTGGCGCCGCCATCGCCCAGGTGTCGGGCGAGGTCGATCAGATCTTCCAGAACCGGAGCCGCGAGGAGGCGATCGCCGAGGCTCGCCGACTCGCCGAGGCCAAGGCGGTGAGCGCGGGGGCCGATCCGGCCACGTTGACGGTGGTCGAGGTGGAGGACATCCCGATTGCCTACCTGCCCGGAAACTCGCTGCGGACACGCGTCCGGGTCATCGGCGACATCGCCGGGCACGGCGCGCGGGTCTAGGTCGAGAGCAGCTCGGCGACGACGCGGGCCACGAGCAGATTGGCGACGATCACCGGAACGTCGAGCGCGGCCTGCAACGCGTCGCGCTGCGATCGTTGAAAGCCGATGCAGTCGAGGACGACGAAGCCGACTCCGCCCGCGCGCAGGCGATCCGCCACGACGGAGATGGGAGCGGCGTGACGGTAGGGCGACGCCGCGACGACGACGGGATCGAATTTGTGCTCGCGCCAGCGTCGAGTCGTCGGCTCGACGTGGCGCTCCGACGGCGTCAGCACGCCCAGCCGTCCCTCGAAGCTGACCCCGCGCAGCACGCCGAGCAGGATCTTGTCGGGCTCGACGAGCGGGCGGCGGGCCCGCAGACCGCTGAAGTGCCCGGTGCACAGGACCACGGTCATGCTCACGCCGAGCGCGTCGAGCTCGGCGATCATCCGCTGGACTCGGGGCGTGACGCTGCGCTTGCCGACGAAGACCGACGAGCCGTCGGTCAGGCGCGTCACCAGCACCTCGTCATCGGACTCCGGCGCCAGCTGCGCAATCTCGTCACCGCCCAGGCCGTCGAGGGCGCCGCGCTCGATGATCTCGACGTCGGGGCCCAGCACGTCGGCCATCGCCGGGACGACGTCGACTCGCGGAGCCTGGCCGATCGTCACCATGCCGACCCTCGGCTTCATCGGCCGGCATGATAGCATCGGCCTCCACATCGCCCCGAGAGGTGACGTCGATGAAGCCGACATCCCAACTCCTCGAGCATCTCTACCGGACCATGGTGCGGATCCGCCGCTTCGACGAGAAGACGACGGAGCTGTTCCAGGCCGGCCTGGTCAAAGGCACCGCGCATTCCTACGTCGGTCAGGAGGCGGTCGCTACCGGGGCGTGCGCGGCGCTGAGCGAGCAGGACGCCATCGTCGGCAACCATCGCGGCCATGGCCACTGCATCGCCAAGGGCGCGCGCATCGACCGGATGATGGCGGAGCTGATGGGACGCGAGACCGGCTACTGCCGTGGCCTGGGCGGCTCGATGCACATCGCGGCGCTCGATCTCAACATCCTCGGCTGTAACGGGATCGTGGCCGCCGGCCTTCCCATCGGCACGGGCGCCGCGCTGGCCGCGCGCCTGCGCAAGAGCGACGTCGTGGTCACGATCTTCTTCGGCGACGGCGGCGCCAATCAGGGCACGGTCCACGAGTCGATGAACCTGGCGGCCATCTGGAATCTGCCCGTCGTGTTCCTGTGCGAGAACAACCACTACGCGCTCTCGACGTCGTCCAAGCGGACGACGGCCGGCGAGGGCATTGCCGCCCGCTCGGGGGCCTACGGCTTCCCGGGGGTTCGCGTCGACGGCAACGACGTGCTCGAGGTGTACCAGGCCATGCGGCACGCCGTCGCACGGGCCCGCAGCGGCAAGGGGCCGACGCTGCTGGAAGCAGTGACCTACCGCTGGGGCGACCACAGCATGCGCGCGAACCTGCCCGGCTATCGGACGAAGGACGAGGAGCTCGAGTGGCAGCGGCGCGATCCCCTCGCGCGGTTCGAGATGCGCCTCATCGACGAGAAGCTGGTCGCGGCCGACCGGCTCAAGCAGATCCGCAACGAGGTCGAGCACGAGCTGGAGGAAGCGGTCGCCTTCGGCGTGGCCAGCGCCGAGCCGACGGTCGAGATCATGGAATCGTCGGTGTACGCGCCCCACATCGAGGTGAGCGAGCCCGCCCGCCCCGCCGCGGGAACGCGCGAGATCACCTTCGTGCAGGCCCTGAACGAGGCGATGCACGGAGAGATGGCAAGGGATCCCCGCGTGTTCGTGATGGGCGAGGACGTGGGATTGATCGGCGGGATCTTCGGAGCGACACGCGGCTTGCGCGAGGCGTTCGGAGAGGAGCGCGTGCGCGACACGCCGATCTCGGAGCCGACCTTCGTGGGCATGGGCGTGGGCGCCGCGGTGAGCGGGCTCCGCCCCATCGTCGAGCTCCAGATCTTCGACTTCGTCGCGATGACGATGGACCAGATCGTGAACCAGGCGGCGAAGTTCCGCTACATGCTGGGCGGCACGCCGACCGTGCCGCTCGTGATCCGCGGCCCGCAGGGCGGCGGCATCCGTCTCGCCGCTCAGCACTCCCAGAGCCTGGAAGCGTGGTTCATTCACGTTCCCGGGCTCGTGGTCGTCGCGCCGTCGACGGCTGCCGACGCCAAAGGCCTGCTGACGTCGGCCATCCGCGACGACAACCCCGTGATCTTCCTCGAGCACAAGGTCCTCTATGCTCTGAAGGGCCCGGTGCCCGAGGCCCCGTACGCGATCCCGCTCGGCAAGGCCGACGTCAAGCGCGCCGGCACCGACGTCACCGTCATCGCCACCCAGGTGATGGTCCAGCGCGCGCTGGCCGCCGCCGAGGAGCTGGCCAGGGACGGGATCAGCGTCGAGGTCATCGACCCGCGGACGCTTGCCCCCCTCGACGAGGCGACGATCCTGTCGTCGGTGGAGAAGACGGGGCGCCTCGTGGTCGCCCACGAAGCGGTCAAGCGCGGCGGCTTCGGCGCCGAGGTCGCGGCGCTCGTCAGCGAGAGGGCGCTCGACTGGCTCGACGCGCCCATCGTGCGCGTCGGCGCCCGTCACGTGCCCATGCCCTACAACGACGCGCTGGAGCGCGCGACCATTCCGACCCAGGAGGACATCGCAGCCGCGGTGCGCTCCCTGGTCTGACGCGGCCACCCGGCGCCCAGCCTGCCGCCAGGGAGTGTCGGAAATTCTTAGGTTGACGAGATGCCTGGAGTTAGGTCACCCTAAGAACTCTAGGGATCCGAACGTGGGCGCCACTTTCCTCATCACCGCGCGCGAAGGCTTCGAGGCCGCGCTGCTCCTCGGCCTCGTGTACGCCTCGCTCAATCGCCTCGGACGCCACGACCAGTTCCGCAACGTGACGATCGGAGCGTGGGTCGGCTTCCTGGCCAGCGTCCTCATGGGCATCGCCGTCACCGTGCTGTCGGGCCCCCTGCTCGACCTCGGCCCCGACCTGATCGCGGCCGCCGTCATCTTCGCGGCGGTCGGCCTGCTCACGTGGCACGGCTGGTGGATGCGCCAGCACGCTCGGGCGCTGCGCGGCGAAGTCGAGCAGCGTGTCGAGGCCGCCGAGGCGAGCCGCCGTCTCTGGGCGGTCGGCCTCATCGCCTTTGCCGGAGTCTTCCGCGAGGGTGCCGAGACCGTCCTCTTCCTGTGGGGCCTGATGACCCAGGTCGGATCGACGCACGGCTGGGACAGCGCCATCGGCGCGGCGCTCGGTCTCGTGGTGGCCGCCGCCCTGGGCTGGGTCGTCTATCACGGCGGGGCCAGGCTGAGCCTGCCGCGCTTCTTCACGGCGACGTCGGTCCTCATCCTCTTCCTGGCCGCCGGGTTGTTCAGCACGGGGTTGGGACGCCTGCAGGCGCTGGGCGCGCTACCGCCGGCCGATATCTTGTGGGATACCTCGGCCGTGCTGAGCAACGAGAGCATCCTCGGCTCGTTCCTCAACGGCCTCGTGGGATATCGCGCGCGGCCGTCGACGATCGAAGCCTTCGGGTATCTCGCCTACCTGGTCGTGGGGACCGCGCTCTTCTTCGGCTCCGGCGCGCTGACGCCGTGGCGGCGCATCCCGGTCGCGGCGCGCGACTGACGTTCTAGCCGGAGGTTCGCAGCGCCGACTTGAGAACCTTGCCCGTCGCGGCCTTCGGAAGGGCCTCGAGGATCGTGACGTGGCGCGGATACTTGAAGCTGGCCAGGCGCTCGCGACACCAGGCGACGAGAGCCTCGGGGGCGACGTCGGCGCCATGGCGCAACGCCACGAACGCCATGACCTCCTCACCGAGCTCGGGATGGCCGACGCCGATCACCGCCGCCTCGGTCACCGCCGGGTGCGCCATCAGCACCGCTTCGACCTCCTGGGGAAAGATCGAGTCGCCACCTCGCAGGATCCTTTCGCGCTTGCGGCCGTCGATCCGGACGAAGCCGCCGGGATCGATGGTGGCCAGGTCCCCGGTCCTGAACCAGCCGCCGGCGAGCACCGCGCGCGTCTCGTCGGGCGCGCCGAGATACTCGTCCATCGCGGCGGGTGATCGGATGAACAGCTCGCCGCACTCACCGGCGGGCAGCCCCGCTCCGTCGTCGTCGACGATCTTCAACTCGACACCAGCGACCGCACGGCCGATGGCGTCGGGCCGGTCCTCGGGATCACCGGCGACGTACGAGATGGGCCGGAACAGCTCGGTCATGCCGTAGCCGCGCAGAATTCGCACGCCGGTCGCCGCCCGCCACTCGGATGCGAGCGGCCACGGACACGGCGCCGCTCCCGACAACGCGATGCGCAGCCGGCGCAGGTCGCCGAGCCCGGCGTCGGCGTCGAGCAACCGGCGGAACATCGTGGCCACGCCGGGAAAGACGCTGACTCCGAGATCGCGGATCGACCCGAGCACGGCCTCGGGCGAGAACCGCTCGAGGAGACCGACCGTCGCGCCGGTGACGAGGGGCGCGAGCAGCGCGCCGTTCAGCCCGTACGAATGGGACAGCGGCAGGACGGCCAGCACCACGTCGTCCGCGGTGAGCGCCATGACGGGATCGATCCACGACGCGACGCCGGCGGCGACGGCGTGCTGCGAGAGCACGGCGCCCTTCGGGGCGCCGGTCGAGCCCGAGGTGTACAGGATCAACGCCGGCGCGTCGCTGCTCGGAGACGGCCAGTCGCACTCGTCGGCGGCGACGTCGTGCACGACGACGGCCGGCGCCAGATCGTCGATGATCCTCGTGCGCTCCTCGTCGATCAGCCGCGGATCCAGCGGGGCCACGGTGGCTCCGAGCTTGAGCGCGCCGAGCAGCGCGACGACGAACTCCGCACGGTTGCCGATGACGAGCGCGACGCGGTCGCCGGCGCGGACGCCGCCGTGATGGAGCGCCCGCGCGAATCCTCCGGCGCGCCGATCGAGCTGGCGATAGGTGAGGGCGCCGCCGTCCCAGCGGAGCGCCACCTTCTCGGGCCGGCGGCGCGCCGTGACTTCGAAGCGCGCGACGACCGGATCAGCCACGCCGCTTACGGAAGGTAGTCCTTGAGATCGAGCCGCTCGAGGACGGCGGGCGGCACGCGGTGGCGGGGCGTGTAGGCGGCCAGCGACGGCTTGGCCGTCGCGTCGATGCCCCACTTGGCCGTGTAGCCGTCTTCCTTGGTGGAAGGATCGAGGTCGGAGCCACGGGCGTTCGTGATCACCGTGATGTCGCGGTCGGGCTGGCAGCGCGTGGCGATCGCCCAGTTGACCTGGCGGTCGTCGAAGACGTCCACGTCGTGATCGACGACGACGACACGCTTCATGTAGAGGTCGGCGCCCAGCACGGCGAGGATCGCGTTCTTGGCCTGACCGGCGATGCGCTGCTCGAGCGAGACGAAGCAGGTGAAGGGCGCCGGCACGCGCACGGCCTTGACCGACGGCACCATCGCCCGCACCGCGCGGTAGAGGTTCGCCTCGATCGGAATCGTCGAGAGCAGCATGTGATCGAGGTGCGCCACCGAGATGTCCTGGAAGATCGCGTCCCGGCGATGGGTGATCGCCGTGACCTTCACCACCTCGCGCTGGCGCTCGCCCAGGCTATAGCCGGTGAACTCGCCGAACGGCCCTTCCGGCACGCGCTCGTGAGGCCGGATCTCGGCTTCGATCACGAGCTCGGCGTGGGCCGGCACCACCACGTCGCTCGTCTCGCACTTCACCAGCTCGAGCGGCTCGCCGAAGAGTCCGCCCATGATGCCGCGCTCGTCCTCGTCCACAGAGCCGATGGCCAGCGCGCCCAGCGCGATGGCCGGATGGGCGCCGATGACGAAGGCGACCGGCAGCGGCTCGTTGCGCTTCTCGGCCAGGCGGTGGAACTCCCACAGATGCTTGCCGAGCGTGAGATGGATCGACGTCGTGTCGCGGCCCTTCAGCATCAGACGGTTGTAGGCGCAGTTCCAGATGTCGGCCGTCGGGTCCTTGGCAAACGAGATCGCCGAGGTCAGGAACACGCCGCCGTCGCCCTCGTGATGGATGATCTGCGGCAGGTCGAGGAGGTTCACGTCCTTGCCGGTCCTGACCACGTCCTTCACCGCGCCCGTCCTCACGAGGCGAGGTGCGATCGGCCTCTCCATCGCGCGGAGGTACGTCGTGAGCAGCGCGTCGGGCGCGGCGTTCAGCGCCAGCGCGAGCCGAGCCCGGCTGGCGTGGAGATTCGTGAGCACGGGAAACGAGGTGCCGCGGACCTTCTCGAAGAGCAGGACGGGGCGCTTGCGCGCCTCTTTCTCGAGCTTCACCACCAGCGCGGTGATCTCGTACGCCGGATCGACCTCGCGCGAGACGATCAGAAATTCTTCGGGACGCTTGCGCTTGAGGAGATCGAGATAGCTGCGCAGATCCTGGGCCATGGCGAGTCCCGATGGTACACGGGGAGGGCCGATCTCGACAAACCTCGCGGGGTCGCGTTAGTCATTCGGGGGGCTCGCTGACGGCGCCGGGTGGAGCCTCTGCTCGACCTGGGAGATGATCTCGCCGGCGGTCGCCCGATCCTTGCCGATGCCGTGCTGGCTGACGACGAGCTTCATGCGAGTGAGCGCCGGCGTGATCGGATCGAGCTTGACGGTGAATTTGCGGTCGATGGCCGTGCCATGGATCGTCACGTCCGCGCCGTCGAACGACTCGCTGGTCGGCGTGATCTCCAGCTTTTGAAACGTTTCGTGCACGGCCTCGTACACGTCCTTCACAGGGCTGCTGAACGTCCGGTAGGCGGCGCCGGCCATCGTGTACTCCGTGCCGGCCCTGACGAGGCCCCCGGCGCTTCCGCTGACCGCGGCCGCGCCCACGGCGGCGGGCGGGATCGCGACCGCCGCGCAGCCCGAGCACGAGAGCGCCGACGCAAGCGCCAGGACGAGGAGCGCGAAGCGGACCATCCGCCGAGAGCACACGCAACGACGATGCCAGCGTGAAGTAAGCTATGGCCCCATGACGCCGCCACTCGAGGGCATGGTCCCCTGGCCCGCCGACATCACCGAGCGGTATCGCGCTCGCGGCTACTGGACGGGCGAGACCCTCGGCTCCGCGTTCGACCGTTCGGTCGCCGCCCACGCCGACCGCGTCGCCGTGGTCGAGGGCGATCGCCGGCTGACTTACCGCCAGCTCGCCGGCCTCGTCGATCGCCTCGCTCGTCATCTGGTCGAGCGCGAGATCGTCGGCGGCGCCCGCGTCGTCTTCCAGCTTCCCAACGTCCTCGAGTTCGTCGTCGCCTACTTTGCGTGCCTGAAGGTCGGCGCAATCCCGCTCGCGTGCCTGCCCGCTCATCGCCACGCCGAGATCGGGTATCTCGCCAGGTTCACCGAGGCCAGCGCGTGGTTCCTCCCGTCCACGTTCCGCGGGTTCGACTACGTGGCGATGGCCGAGGAGTTGCGCGCCGGGCTGCCGGCGCTCCGCGAAATCTGGGTGGCCGGCGATCGCGTCGGTTCCGGCATGACGCGCTTTGCCGATCTCCTCGCCGACCCTGGCGCGACGCACGCCGCGGCGACGACGCAAGCGGTGACGACCGCGCGAGCGCACCCACAGCCGAGCGATGTGGCCGTCTTCCAGCTCTCGGGAGGGACGACGGGACTTCCCAAGGTGATCCCACGCACCCACGACGACTATCTCTACAACTCCCGCGTCTTCGCGGCGATCACCGGCGTCGACCGCGAGACGGTTCTCCTCGTGACCGTTCCGATCTCGCACAACTTTCCGCTCGCCTGTCCCGGCATCCAGGGCACGCTGCTGGCCGGCGGGCGCGTCGTGCTCGGTCCCTCGCCCGACGCCGAGACCGTCTTCAGCCTGGTCGAGCGCGAGCGCGTGACCTGGATCCCCGCGGTGCCCGCCAGCGTCATCGGCTGGCTGAACGATCCGCGCATCACGCGCACCGACCTGACGTCCGTGCGTACGCTGGCCGTGGGCGGCTCGCGGCTCAACCCCGAGCCGGCCCGCCGCGTGCTGAGCGAGATGGGCCCGGTGCTGATGCAAGTCTTCGGGATGGCCGAGGGCCTGCTCTGCTCGACACGGGCCGGCGATCCGGCCGAGGTGATCGTGGAGACGCAAGGCCGCCCCGCGTCGGACGGCGACGAGATTCGCATCGTCGACGACGACGGCAACGAGGTCTCGCCCGGCCAGATCGGGGAGCTCCAGTGCCGCGGGCCCTATACGATCCGTGGCTACTACCGGGCCCCCGAGCACAATCGCGCGGCCTTCACCGACGACGGCTTCTACCGCACCGGCGACATGGTGCGCATGCACCCGAGTGGAAATATCGTCGTGGAGGGCCGCAAGAAGGACCTGATCAACCGCGGCGGCGAGAAGATCAGCGCGGAGGAAGTCGAGAACCTGATCCTGAGCCACCCGGCCGTGCTGAACGTGGCGGTCGTCGCCGTCCCCGACGAGGTCCTGGGCGAGCGCGCGTGCGCCTGCGTGATGCTCCGCCCCGGAACGGCGCTCACGCTCGCCGACCTCACCGACTTCCTCCTGCGCGAAAAGCGGATCGCCAAGTTCAAGCTGCCCGAGCGGCTGCAAGTTCGCGATCGCTTTCCCACCACGGCTGTCGGTAAAATCTCGAAGAAGGATCTGCGCGAGGAGGTCCGGGGACTCTCATGAGCGACATCGTCGAAGAGATCCGTCGCGCCTACGCGGGCGTCGGCATCCGGCTCGACCAGCCCGCCTCCTACGGAACGTACTATCGGCTGCTCTGCGCCGGCTGCGGCCGGATGCTGGGCAACGTCGGCGACCGCCTGCTGCCCGGCCAGGCCCAGGAGATCGTCGACGCCCAGCGCGACATGTACGCGAGCGGCCTGCTCGGCTGCACGTGCGGCCACCAGCAGGAGCGCCTGAAGGGAGCGCGAGCATGAGCGAGATGGACGTCATTCGCGACGCCGAGGAGCGAGGGCGCACCGACCTCTGGCCGCTGTGGCGGCGCGTGTACGCGCAGGGCGACCCGCTGCCGAAGTTCACGCCGCCGGCCCGGCCCGCTCACCGCTTCGACGAGGGCCAGCCGCTGCCCGAGGAGTACAAGAGCCTGCTGTTGAAGATGCTGCGCCACGAGGGCGAGCGCGCCGGCAACAAGTCGTTTCTCGGCTTGATGGGCACGTGCCTCGATCTGGCCGAGGCGCTCTTCCCCACGCGCGAGATGCGGCTGCTCAAGGCCGAATACCTGGCCGAGGAGCTGAAGCACGCGATCATGTTCCATCGCCTGGCCGTCGGGCTCGAGCACGACTTCGCGCTGCGCGACGTCCCCTACGCCCACTACGCGTTCCACCTGCCGCGGGAGTCGTGGGCCGACGACGCGTTCTTCCACTTCTTCGTGGACCTGAACGGCGCCTTCCACGCGCGCGACTGGCGCGAGTCGTCCTACGTCCCGCTCCAGAAGATGTCGGCCACCGTCGAGCGCGACGAGCTGGGCCACTCGGAGATGGGCTACTACTTCCTCCAGGAGATCTGCTCGACGCCGCGCGGGAAGGCGCAGGCCCAGGCGCTGCTCGCCAAGTGGTATCCGGCGACGCTCGACATGTTCGGCCGCTCCGACTCGCCGAACGTGCCGAAGTTCATCCAGTGGGGGCTGAAGTCGGTCGGCAACGCCGAGATCCGTCGAGCGTACAAGGCGTACGTCGATCGCAAGCTGGTCGCGCTGGGCCTCGACCTCCCCGATGAGCGGGCGCGACGCCGTTTCCTCTGAGTGGACGTCCGGCACTTCGAGCTGCAAGACCTGCTCGCCGAGGCGCTCATCGCGCTGGAGGCGGGCAATCACGCGGCGGTGGCGACGGCGTTGAAGAAGGCGCTGGCGTGGGTGGAGCACGACTGGCTCGCCACGCCGGGCGAGATCCGGCTCGCGCCCGACGGCCCGGCGATGCCGGACGACGACGAGAACGACTCGTCATGACGTGGCTGACGGTTCCGATCATCGACATCGCCCCGTACTGGACGGGCGTCGACGCCGGCAAGCTCGGCGTGGCGAAGGAGATCGGCGAGGCGTGCCGTGACATCGGCTTCCTCGTCATCGCCGGTCACCGCGTGCCTCCCGATCTGATCGCGGCCGTCGACGACGTCTCCCGGGAGTTCTTCGACCTGCCGCTGGACGAAAAGATGAAGGTCGTGCGTCCAGCTCCGGATGTCACGCGCGGCTACATTCCCATGGAAGGCGAGAGCGTCGCCCGGAGTCGCGGCGAATATGCGCCGGGGGACCTGAACGAGTCCTTCATGATCGGCCCGGTCGACGCCGCCGAGACGGCCTACTTTCATGGCCCCGCCGCGGGCAAGCACTTCGCGCCCAACCTGTGGCCCGAGCGCCCGGCTCGCCTGCGCGCCATCTACACGATCTACTATCGGGTCATGGCGGATCTCGCGCGCACGCTGATGCGCCTGTTCGCGCTGGCGCTCGATCAGCCGGAGACGTTCTTCGACGAGACGATCGACCGACACATCAGCCGTCTCCGCGTGCGCAACTATCCGGCGCCGCTCGAGCCGCCCGCGCCCGGGCAGCTACGCGCCGGCGCCCACAGCGACTACGGCAGCCTCACCATCCTCAAGGCCGAGGACAAGGCCGGAGGCCTGCAGGTCCACAACAAGGCGGGGGCGTGGGTCGACGTGCCGATCGTGCCCGACTGCTTCATCGTCAACCTGGGCGATCTCATGGCGCGCTGGACGAACGATCACTGGGTCTCGACGCTGCACCGGGTGGTGAACCCGCCGATGGAGCTCGCGCACCTCAGCCGTCGTCAGTCGCTGGTGTTCTTCCACAACCCGAACTACGACGCCGCGATCGAGTGTATTCCGAGCTGCCAGGGTCCTGACCGCCCGCCGAAGTACCCGGTCATCACGTCGGGCGACCATCTACGCCGGCAGTTCGTCCGGACTCAGACACAGGCGGAAACGACCACCTGACCTCAGGCGTTCGGCATCTGCTCGGCCTCCCGAATGCGCCGGGACAGCACGGCCATGATGCTGCGGGTGAGCTCGGGCAGCTCGTTGAGCAGCCGCGCGAAGTCGCGGCGGTGGATGACGAGTAGCCGGACCCCCGTCTCCGCAACGACCGTCGCCGAGCGCGGCCCGCCGTCCAGGAGGCTCATCTCCCCGAAGAACGCATAGGGTTTGAGGATGACGCGCTTGCGGGACGACACGTCCACGCGCGCGCGCCCGTCCAGGATCAGGAAGAATTCGTCGCCGGCCTGGTCCTTGCGGGTCAGGACCGCGCCGGCCGGCGCCACCCGCACCTCGGCGATGCGGGCGACGGCCTTGAGCTGGCTGCGCGAGCAGCCCTCCAGCAGCGGAACCTCGGCCAGTCGCGCGATCTTCTCGTCCTGCTTCACGCGAAAGCCGAAGAACGAGCGCTCCTGGCCGCTGCCCTTGCCGGGCTCGGGAATCGAGCCATCGAGCATGCGACCGATCAGTTCCATCATCGAGCCTCCTCAGTCTAGAGCCGGTCGAGCCTAGAGCCCGTAGAGTCGGCGCGCATTGCCGCCGAGGATCTTCTGTTTCTGGGCCTCGCCGATGTCCCCGCGGTTTTTGATCTCGTCGAGCGAGCCCGGGTACGAATTATCCCAGTGCGGGAAGTCCGAGGCGTACACGATCTGGTTCTCGCCGACCCGCTCGAGCGCCTGGGGCAGGAGCCACTCGTCGGCCTCGCACGAGAAGTAGATGGTCCCGCTGCGCACATACTCGCTCGGCCGCTTCTTGAGCGCCGGCGCCTCGCTTCGCCGCTTGGCGTACTCGTCGTCCATGCGCTCCATCCAGTACGGCGCCCACCCGCAGCCCGCCTCGAGGAACGCCACGCGCAGCCGCGGGAACTTTTCGGGCACGCCTTCGAAGATCATCGAGGTGAGCTGGCGCATCTGCCCGAAGGCGTGGGAGCACGTGTGGGTCTGGATGAAGCTCGGAAACAGGTCCACGCCGGCACCGCCCAGGTGCGAGCCGGAGGCGTGAATGCCGAGCATGACGTTCAGGCGCTGGGCTTCTTCGTAGATTCCGTGGAAGCGGGAGTCCCCGAGCACGTGCTGGCCGTCGGCGGCGAGCATCGCGCCGACGAGGCCGAGCTCGCGTACCGCCCGCTGCAGCTCGACGGCCGCCGCGTCGGGGTCCTGCACCGGCAGCAGCGCGACCGCCTGCAGTCGCGGGCTGACCTTGACGAAGTGCTCGTGCAGGAACGTGTTGTAGGCCCGGCAGAGCGCCACCGCCCACTGGCGATCGCGCAGGAAGGAGACAAACAGGCCGAGCGTCGGATAGAGCACGGTCTGGTCGACGCCGCCCTTGTCGAGCGCCCGCAGCCACGTCTCGGCATCGCCCGCCCAGTCGCCGAGCGTCCCGAGCAGCCGCCGGTCCCACCCATCCCACGGATAGAAGAACGCGCCGCTGGGCCGCCGGCGATACGGCTCGTCGAGATACTTCACGATCTGGTCCTGAGTCTCGGTGACGTGGCCGTCGGCGTCGAGGATGGTCATCGTGTCACCTCAGTTCGTGACCGGTGAAAGTGCTTGAAGACGGCCAGGATGATGGCGGCGGATACGACGACCGAGAGGGCGCCCGGGACGAGAGCCAGCATCGCGTCGCCGGGATGGTCACGGACCCAGCCCTCGGCCGTGAGCCGCCACACGCCGACGGCCCAGGAGATTGCGAGCATCGCGGCGATCACGTAGATCATGTATTGAGACCACCGGCTGTTGCGCAGCAGGCCCCAGGCGCTGGCCAGCGCCGCGATCCCGAACACCGCCCAGATGAGCTGGTGATTGTTCACGCCCTCGCCGAGGGCGTAGCCGCCGTAGGCGGCGAGCAACAGGACGACGAGCTGTACCGCCCACGACGCCATCATCGACACACCACGTGGGCGGAGACAAGCGCGGGACTCATGGCTTCTTGCAGACGACGTTGAGCAAGGCCTGACGCTTCTCGTGGCGCACTACCCGCAATGCCTGGTCGAGCATGTCGGGCAGCGCGGCCGGGTCTTCCACGCGTTCGCCCCAGCCGCCGCAGGCGCGGGCCACCAGCTCGTAGTCCGGCGCAGGGTCGAGCTCGCTGAGCGGCATCACGCCGGTCCGCACGGACCAGCCCTCCGGCGCGTAGGCCTTCACCGAGCGCTTGACCGCGTTCCACGCGCGGTTGTTGAAGATCACGAAGAGCACCGGAAGGTTGTGGGCGCGGGCCACCCAGTGGGCGGCCAGCGGCGCGCCGAAGATGTAAGAGCCGTCGCCCACGGTGCAGATCACCGTCTTCTCCGGTGCCGCGAGCTTGGCGCCGAGCGCGGCGCCCAGGCCCCACCCGAGCCCCGATGAGGCCGGAGCGCCGAAGTAGGTGCCGGGAGCTCGGAAGCAGGTCTGCGTCGGGTCGAGATCGTACTCGTTGACGACCAGCGTGCTCGCGTCCAGACGCTCGCCGATCGCTCGCGAGAGCCCCAGCATGTCGATGGGACGATCGTCCTGGGCCTTGCGTCCCGCGGCGCTCCAGGCCTGGCGCAGTCGGCGATGCTCGGCCTCCCAGCGTGCTCGGCGCTCGGTGACCGCGTGGGCGTCCACACCGATCCGACGCGCAGCGTCGGTCAGCGCAGCGAACGTCAGCCGCGGCGCCCCCCCGAGTCCGAGGTCGACGGCGAACCCACGGATCGGATAGCGCGAGAACAGCGGGTCCTGGCCGATCTGGATGACCGTCGCCTCGGGCCTCGGGGCCTTGAGCTTGGGGAACCACGGCGCGTCCGACTCGACGACCACGACCACGTCGACGTCGCCCAGGTGCGGCGTCGGGTCGTAGCCGGCGTGAAGCGGGTGGTCCTGGGGAAAGTTGACGTGAGAATGGTGCCACTCGAAGACGGGCAGGCCGAGCGTCTCGGCCAGCGTGACCAGCGGAGCAACGGCCCGCGGATCGCGGCCGCCCGACTTGGCGATCACAATCGGATTCCGGGCGGCGATCAGCGCCCGTGCCGCCTCCTCGATCGCCGCCGGGTCGGGCACTCGCTCGGCGTCCGCCCGCAGGCGCGGCGGATCGAAGTACTCGATCTCTTGCAGGCGCTCGGCCAGGACCTCGCGTGGCAGCGTGAGGTACACGGGCCCGGCCGGCTCGCTCGTCGCCACGGCGAGGGCGCGATCGACCACGGTCTCGAGTTGGGCGCCCATGCGGAGCTCGTAGTCCCACTTCACGTACTCGCGCAGCATGGCCGCCTGGTCGAACGACTCCTGGGCCCAGTGGATCTGACGGTTACGGGCCCCCGGCAGCGCGCCCTCGGTCAGCGGCGTGCGCCCGGCCGAGAACAGGATCGGCGCGTTGGCTCGGGCGGCGTTGATGATCCCGCCGGCGCCGTTGGCCGTGCCGACGTTCACGTGCACCATGACGACCTGAGGCCGGCCGGTGACCATCGCGTAGCCGTGGGCCATCGCGACCGCGGGGATCTCGTGCGGGATCGTCAGCGGCCGGGGCAGGACCTGGCCCTGGGCCTCGCGCTTGGCGTAGGCGTCGATGATCGGCGCGAAGTCGGTGCCGGCATTGCCGAAGAAGTACTCGACACCCCTGGCCGCCAGCAGCTCGAGGTACGCCTCGGCCGTGCTCTCCACCGCCACTCGCTTCCGCATGAGGGAGCCTCTCTTCCCCGGGTTCCCGGGGCTCGTATTGTAAAGGACCGCACGAGTGCACGAGCCGGCCGGTTGACAGCAAGGCGAGAATGCGTCGGGCGAGGTGCTACCCGGGCGCTACGCGGCGCGACGAAGGTTGGGAGGTTGCCTAGGCCCGTCGAATCAAGGAGAGCCGTCGAAAAACGTCAGTGCCTTGGCCCAGGCCTGCACGCCAATCAGATAACCCACGTTCTGTGCGGTCGTGTTGTCGTCCTCGAAGTGGATGCCGCCAAAGAGACGTGACAACCCCGCCTCGTTCGCCGCGTCGCTGAACGTCCCGTAGAAGAACGTCGTCGGCACGGGCGGGATGCCCGGCTCCACACGACCGAAGCCCGCCGGCAGGACGGTCGAGAATCCGAAGTCATCGCTGCCCGTGAAGAGCTGCAGTACGGTGGCGCTCGAACGCGAGAACACCGAGTGACCCGAGAAGTACCCCGGGAACGATGGCGTCAGATTGGTGCCCGGGTTGTACGGCGACCACTTTTCCCCGGGGATGTGCTCGATCGGCCGTCCAGGGCCGCCCCAGGCCAAGATGTTCTTTCCCTGCTTCACAAAGCGGATCGCCGTGATCGGGCGCACCCCGTTGTACTTCCGCTTGATGTGCCAGGCTACGATGCCGGCGTCGAACGACGCATTGTGCATCGCGAAGAACATCTTCGCGTCCTGATCGATCGTGTGGTGGTCGCGCTGCGAGACGAATTGAGCAAAGAGTCCCCAGTGGCCCGGCGGCAGCTCGGACGACGGGCCGTCGGCCCAGTACTCGACGATGAGCTTGCGCCCGGTGTCGAGGTCCCGGCTGAACTGGATCATGTCGTTGACATCCGTCTGATACTGCCCGGAGTTCTTCAAGTAGTCCGGCGGCGGGACCGTCAGGATGTCGTCGAACTGGTCGGCCGACGTCAGCGCGAACGGGGTGACCCGCTCCCAGTGCGGAGCGATGAAGAGCTGAATTCCCGGACACGTCTCCTCGGTCCCACTCCCGGAGTCCAGGCACTCCTGTCCATTGGAAAAAATCAGCGGCTGCCAGTGATTCTGGTCCACGATGTCCTGTCGCTCGCAGACGAGGACGAGTGGATTACAGTAGCCCATGAGCGGATTGGTCGGCACGTAGGGCTCGTAGTCCGCCGCAACGTAGTCGGAGTACGCCCACACCTCATCGAACGTCGGCGTCGGATGAGCGGATGTCTGCCCATACGCGGCGGCCGCGCATGGGTGCGGCGACGGGGTGGGCACCGGACACGGTGCCGGCGTCAGATCTCCGTACTGGTTCGAGCCGTCGTGACGCCGGGCATCGATCACCGCCTGCGCGGCGATGTTGCCGATCCCCTGTGGAGTCGTAGGATCGAAATTTTGGCAATCGTCATTCGTCGGGTTCTCAGGCGTGCACGTGAATCCCTGATTCATCAGCGCGGCGTTCAGCCGCACGCTTGGCTGCACCAGGGGCGGCGGCAACGAGCCATCCGGATACAGATTCCGCAGGCAACGATACGCGGCAAAGCTGATCGCCTTCGCCTTGTTCTCATCGGTGCGCTCGTTCGCCGGTCGGCGCCGGCTCCCACTGCTATCGGTGGTGCCGACGGCGACGTCGTCAAAGGCGGCCCACGCGTCGTACATGCACGTGTGGGCAATCGCCAGTGCGCGCGCCACGATCGGCGGCCCGTTGCGCAGTGACCTGCTCAGGCGCACCTCGGCGAGGGCGGACGTATTCCAGTCGCTCACGACGGTCGCCGAGGCGGACGTCGCGCACCCAAGCACCGCGACGAAGGCCGTCACCCGGAGCGCGCGGTTCACGAGAAATTTCGGCATCGCCGCACCGGCGATGATCAGAGAGAGCATCATCAGCGCTCTCCTTCGCACTCACCGAAGGACAGTCCACGAGCAGGCCATTCGGCCAATTCCACGGCCGAATCCCTCAGCGCTGGTTGGGGCAAGAGCCATACCAGGCCGGAAAGATTCGGGCAGCGCAAAGAATCCGCGACTCTACCCGGGACACGCGTCCACTTCAGTTGGACAGGATGGCCCCCGGCGTTGCGCCGCTGGCAAACCAGCCGCTGCGGACGACGAATCTCATCGAGACGTTCCGATGAGGAGCGCCCCGAGAGAGAGGTGGAACGAATCCGTCGGCGAAGCCTGATGCTCTACGCTTTCGACCAACCGCCCAGTGAGCCTTTTCCCGTGCCCGCTGTTAAATTCCCGCCAGATCGGGTGATGCCAGGTATAAAAGACGAGGTGCTCATCTACGCCACCCGCCGAATCCTGTGGCTGGTGCCCACACTGATGGCCATGGCGCTCGTGACTTTTCTGGTCATGCACGCCACGCCGGGCAGCCCGCTCGATCCCATCGCCGAGGGCGCGAACCCGCTGTCGCCCGAGGCTCAGCGCAATCTCGCCGCACACTACGGCCTCGACCGGCCGCTCTGGGAGCAGTTCGCGATCTTCGTCGCCAAGGCGGTCCAGGGCGACTTCGGATCCTCGTTCGTCTATCGCTCGCGCACGGTGGCCGAGATCATCGGCGAAGCGCTCCCCGTGTCGCTCATGCTGGGAGCCATGGCCATGGCCGTCGCCGTCGCCGGTGGCCTGGCCCTCGGCGTCGTGGCCGCGGTCCATCAGAACCGCACC
>Ga0209470_1000735_pt1 | contig 25622 bp, 24 predicted proteins | sample GraSoiAngelo_125_FD_185882 | JGI IMG/M metagenome (GOLD analysis project Ga0209470, IMG submission 185882) | Grasslands soil microbial communities from the Angelo Coastal Reserve, California, USA - 14_0927_05_40cm (SPAdes) (version 2) | ecosystem: Environmental > Terrestrial > Soil > Grasslands ... | reverse complement strand
GTCGAGCGTGGCGAGCGGCACCTCGGGGGTGAGGATGTCGATGTCGGCGTCCTTCTCAAAGTCGCTCGCCGTGACCGTGCCCGGGCCCTGCGCCTTCAGCCGGAGGATCTTCGGGCGGTTGACGTGCAGCACGAAGGCCACCTTCCGGAGGGTCATTATGATGTCGAGAGTGTCCTCCGTGACCCCGGGCAGGTGCGAGAACTCGTGGAGCACATGCTCGATCTTCACCCACGTCGGCGCGGCCCCGGGGATGGCCGACAGGAGGACCCGGCGGTAGGCGATGCCCACCGTGAGGGCGAACCCCGGCTCGAAGGGCTCCATGACCAGCTTGCCGTAGTGCTGTTCCTGGACAGCCCAGTCGTGCCGCGCGGGAAGCCGAAGATCCAGCAAACAGATCCCCTTCAACACGTAAGAGGATTGAACGCGACCGTCGCATGAACCGGCACAGGAGCGTTGAGCTGACTCTAGACTACTCTCCCCGCCCCGGCGGTCAACCTGGTCCAGCACTCCACTGCGCGGCGACGGGATTTCTGTTCCCGATCACGGGGTGGTCTGGGTTGCGACGCTGCCGCCAATCCGACCACCTCCACCTTCGTCAGGCGGGCATGGCAACCTTCTTCAGGAGTTCAAGTTCATCGAGAACCCTCCCGACCCCCAGGGCCACGCAGGACATCGGGTCCTGGGCGACCGTCACGGGAAGGTGGATTTCCGTCCCGAGCAGCCGGTCCAGCCCGCGTAGGAGACCACCACCGCCGGTGATGACGATGCCCGTATCGACGATATCGCGGCTAGTTCTGGGGGGGTCTGCTCGAGACAGGTGCGCACCGTCTCGACAATGGTCATCACCGAGTCGCGCAGCGCCTCCCGAATTTCGTCCTCAGTGAGGACGACGCTCTTCGGGAAGCCGTCGACGAGATCTCGGCCCTTCACGTCCATGGCGCGCTCACCCTCCCCAGGGTAGGCCGACCCGAGGTGGATCTTGATCTCCTCGGCCCGACGCTCGCCAATCAGAAGGTTGTAGTGCTTCCGAATGTGTTGCAGGATCGCCTCGTCCAGCTGGTCGCCTGCGATCCGCACCGACTTGCAGTAGATGAGGATGGAGTGATTCAGCCTCATGAATCGCCACGACGGAGGGTTGATTGAGGACAATCCCCTCGCCGGCACGAACACCAGCGTATTCGCCGTGCCCAGGTCGATCGCGAGGTCATCCGAGAAGTTCTCGGCCCAGCGCTTGAACAACATCACATCACCCCGATCGCTTCCAGATCTACCACGTTCCCCGTGGAGGCTCCAGTCCGGCGGAGCCACCGGCGAACCCCGCGGTCCGCGCATTCCCGCGGGCCAGCCGAGAAAGCCCAGGGGCCCCGGGCCCGAGCGCGGTAGCGCCGCCGAGGGCGGGCGGCCTACGTGGCGGTGATAGGGTTGCGGGGGCATGCAACCACCGATATCAAACATGCTCAGGTCGAGATCGATTTGCTCTAGACGCGTTGCCCGGGCCCGCCATGCAGAATGCTACACGGTCTCAGAAACGTACTGGCTCGACCTCAGGTGTGAATCGACCGGCATGGCAGATGAAGAGCGATGGCGGCGGATCAACGTTCAAGAGTGAGACGGCCGCTCCCCTTCGAGGTGACGACCGCCGTGAGCGCCGCTTCTTCCGTTACGGGCCGCGTCGTCGGCTTCGTTGCGATCACCGAGTCGACGATTCGATAGTCTTTCGCCTGCTCGGCGGTCATGAAGAAGTCTCGGTCGGTGTCCTTCTCGATCTTCTCGATGCGCTGGCCGGTATGGTGGACGAGAATGCCGTTCAGCTCCGCCCGCATCCTGAGAATTTCCTTCGCCTGGATGTCGATATCGGTGGCCTGTCCCTGGACGCCCCCCAACGGCTGGTGGATCATGATCCGCGCGTGGGGGAGCGCGAAGCGCTTGCCCCTGGCGCCTGCGGCCAGCAGCAGCGCGCCCATCGACGCCGCCTGCCCCATGCAAATGGTCGAGATCGCGGGCTTTACGTACTGCATCGTGTCGTAGATGGCCATGCCGGCCGTCACCGAGCCCCCCGGCGAGTTGATGTAGAGGTGGATGTCCTTGTCGGGGTCCTCGGCCTCGAGGAACAGCATCTGCGCGATCACCAGGTTCGCGAGGTCGTCCTCGATGAACGTCGGCAGAAAGATGATCCGCTCCCTCAACAGTCGCGAGAAGATGTCGAACGCGCGCTCACCGCGGGGCGTTTGCTCCACGACCATCGGAACCAATGCCAGCGAGCGTCCCCTTGCCATGCGTCTACCTTCCGCCGTTATAGCTGCGTGTGGATCAGGAAATCGAGCGCACGCTTCTCCTGGAGGATGCCGCAACCCATCGCCACACTGGGGCAGACGAGCGCGAGCTTCGCCCCGCACTCAGGACAGAACTCAGCGTCGAACGGGGCTTCGTGCTGGCGCAGGGGACACTCGAGACCGCCCCGATCGACGCCGTTACGCTGTAGCTGCGCCGAAGGGCGTGCCGCTTCGGAGGATCAGGGCGACCTCTTGGCCGTCGAGCGATTCGCGCTCGAGCAGCGCGCGCACCAGCGCATGGAGCTTTTCGAGGTTCTCTTCGAGGATCACCCGCGCGCGATGCGCGCATTCGCCGATGATGCGCTTGATCTCCACGTCGATCTGGAGCGCGGTCTTCTCGCTGTAGTCCTTATGCCGCGCGACTTCCCGCCCGAGAAAAATGTACTCCTCGTTCTTGCCGAACGTGACGGGTCCGAGTTTCTCCGACATGCCCCACTCGCAGACCATCTTGCGCGCCATCTCCGAGGCCTTCTCGAGATCATCGCCGGCCCCGGTCGTGAGCTGGTTCAGCACGATCTCCTCCGCGGCCCGGCCGCCCAACAGGATCGTGATCCGGTTGATGAGGTATTCCCTCGAGTAGTTGTACTTGTCGTCGAGCGGCAGCTGCTGGGTGAGCCCCAGGGCCCGGCCGCGCGGGATGATCGTGACCTTGTGCACGGGATCGGTGCCGGGCAGGAAGTCGGCGACCAGCGTGTGGCCCGCCTCGTGATAGGCGATCGTCCGCTTCTCGGCGTCACTGATGATCATCGACCGCCGCTCGACCCCCATGAGGACCTTGTCCTTGGCGTTCTCGAAGTCCGTCATCTCGACGAACTTCTTGTTCTGTCGCGCCGCGAGGAGGGCGGACTCGTTGACGAGGTTCGCGAGGTCGGCCCCCGAAAAGCCGGGAGTGCCCCGCGCCAGTACCTTCAGCTCGACGTTCGGCGCCAGTGGAATCCGGCGGGCGTGGACCCGGAGGATCTCCTCCCGACCCTTGACGTCGGGCCTCGGCACCACGATTTGGCGGTCGAAGCGGCCCGGCCGGAGCAACGCCGGGTCCAGCACGTCCGGCCGGTTCGTCGCGGCGATCAGAATGACGCCGTCGTTGGTCTCGAAGCCGTCCATCTCGACGAGGAGCTGGTTCAGTGTCTGCTCGCGCTCGTCATGCCCGCCGCCGAGGCCGGCGCCCCGGCGGCGGCCGACCGCGTCGATCTCGTCCATGAAGATGATACAGGGGGCGTGCTTCTTGCCCTGCTCAAACAGGTCGCGGACCCGGGAGGCGCCGACGCCGACGAACATCTCGACGAAGTCCGACCCAGAGATGGAGAAGAAGGGCGCGTTCGCCTCGCCCGCGATCGCTTTGGCGAGGAGCGTCTTGCCGGTGCCGGGCGGGCCGACCAGGAGGACGCCCTTCGGGATCTTCCCGCCGAGCTTCTGGAACTTCTGGGGATCCCGCAGGAACTCGATGATCTCTCGGAGCTCCTCCTTGGCCTCGTCGATGCCGGCGACGTCTTGAAAGGTGACCTTATTCTGCTTCTCCGAGATGCGGCGCGCTCGCGCCTTGCCGAACGAGAGGGCCTTGGCGCCCACGCCCTGCATCTGGCGCATGAAGAAGATCCAGACGCCGATGAACAGCAGCATCGGCACCCACTGCAGGAACATCGGGTACCACGGGTTCGAGTCGTGTGGCCGGACGGCGATCTTCACTTCGTGGTCCCGGAGCGTCTTCACCAGATCGGGGTAGTCGACCACGTAGGTCTTCTGGGTGGCGGCCCCGTTCTTCAGCACGTAGGTCACCAGGTTGCCGCGGATGACCACGGAGTCGACCCGCCCCTGCTCGACCGCCTTGAGGAAATCCGAGAAATTCGGCTGTTCCTGGTCGTTTTGCTGGGTTCCCTGAAAGACCGTGAACAGCAGGATCACGATCAGGCCGATGACCATCAAGAGGGTCAGGTTCTTGTAGACCTGATTCATGTCAGGAAGCATAGCACGGCGCATCGTGGGACCGTTTTCAGGACCGCCAGTCTCACGGGCTCGATGATGAGGGGGCCTCGTTGGGAGCAACTTCCTGGGTGAGGTCTGGGTGGCGCAGATCGCAGGAAGCATCGGGTCAGCGCAGCGTCAGCGCGTAGAGCTCGAAGCCGTTCTTCCCTTCGCCGACGTGGCGGATGCGCGTTCCGGCACCGGTGAGGCTCTTCGCCTCGGGCGAGGACTCGAACACCACCTGGACCGGCGTCGCGATGGGCGCGAAGGACCAGATCGGCGTCACCGTCGCGTCCACCGTCTTCTGGGCGATCAGCCAGTCCTTGATGATCTCCTGATGGGTTTCGCCGGTCTCGAAAACGATATTCGAGCCGTCCATACCCGGGAAGTTGCCGCCGCCGCTGGCCCGGTAGTTGTTGGTCGCGACGACGAACTCCATCGCGTCGGTGACCGGCTGGCCTCGGAAGGTCAGATCGACGATTCGCCGTGCCTGTGCATCGGCGATTCGCCCCTGCGGGGTGTAGCGCGCCGGCCGGGTCACATCGATGCGATACGTCACGCCGTCGATGACGTCGTAGTTGAAGGTTGGGAACGCGGGGTTGATCACGAGCTGCGGCGTCGTCACCGCCGGGTCGATGCGGTTGAACTGGCCGGCCGACATCTCCAGCCACTCGCGCACGATGGCGCCGCTCACCCGCACCGCACGCACCGTGTTCGGGTACAGGTAGAGGTCAGCGACGTTGCGGATCGCGATGTCCCCCGCCGGAACGTCGGTGTAGTAGGCAGGGCCACCCCGGCCGCCGGCCTTGAACGGCGCCGCCGCCGACAGCACCGGAAGGTTGGCGTGCGGTCCGCCCTGCAGCACCCGACGGATGTACGCCGCCTGTGCGCGCGCCACCAGTTGCACTGACGGATCGTCCTGGACGAGCGCGAAGTAGCTGTGGATGCGGGCGGTGCTGCGCGCCACCGGCCGGCGCACGTAGGCGAGCGTGCCGGTGTGCTCCGGCTGAACGGCCGCGACGATGGCGGGATCGGGCTCAACCGCGGCGACCCACTGGTTGTTCTCGCGCCGGCGGATGCCACGGGTCGCACCGATCCCGTCGACGCGCCGCCAGCCCTCCGCGGTCCGTCGCAGCGTCAGGTCGACGACGCCGAGGTGGCTGCCCCAGAAGCCGGCCATGACGGTCGGCACGCGGTTGATGGTGCCGCGCGCGACGTCGACCCCCGGCAGATTGGCGAAGCTCGGATCCGGAAAGACCAGGTGGGAGTGACCGGCGAGGATCGCGTCGGTCCCCGGCACCTGGGCGAGGTAGGCGGCGGCGTTCTCGTCCATCCCGCGTGCCGGCACTGCCGACAGGCCGGAGTGCACCAGGGCGATGACGAGATCGGCCCCGGCCGCGCGCATCTGGGGCACGTAGCGGCGCGCCGCCTCGACGATGTCGATGACGAAGACCCGGCCCTCGAGGTTGGCCTTGTCCCACTGCATGATCTGGGGCGGCACGAAGCCGATGACGCCGACCCGCAGGCGGCGGGGAATACCTCCCTCGTCGATGAAGTCGCGGTCGAGGATCACGTACGGCTGGATCAGGGGCGGCGCCGAGGTGCGGTCCGGCCCGGCGATGAAGACGTTGGCCGTGACGTAGGGGAAGCGGGCGCCGGCCAACGCCAGACGGAGAAAGTCGAGACCATAGTTGAACTCGTGGTTGCCGAGGCTCGCCGCGGCGTAGTCGAGCAGGTTCAGTGCCTTGAACACGGGATGGACCTGGCCGGGCTGGAGCCGCTGCTCGACGGCGACGTAGTCGCCCAGCGGGTTCCCCTGGATCAGGTCGCCCGAGTCGAACAGGAGCGAGTTCCGCACCTCGCCGCGCGCCTCGCGGATGAGCGTCGCCGTCCGCGCGAGGCCGAGGGAGACGTCGCGCTGGTCGCGGTAGTAGTCGTAGTCGACGATGTGCGTGTGAATGTCCGTCGTCGACAGGAGGCGCAGGCGCAGCGCCGCGTCCTGCGCCTGCGCCGGCAACCAGGCAAGAGCCGCCAGCAAGAGCAGGACCACGGTGACGGCCGATCGCACGCGACGGACATGACCGGTCATCGCGAACCCCCTGTCGAGCTCAATCCGCCGCATGGGCACCTCGATGGAGGATGGCTGGCGGGAGTCTATCCGAACGTCACAACGGGCACCAGCACAGCGCGGGGCACCGCCACGTCCAGGGGTCCTCCGACGACCGGTCGAATCTGCACACTTACCGTTTGGCTATGAAAATCCACTCGGCTTCTGGATTCGCCCTGTCGCTGTCGGTGTATCCGCACTGCACTGCAACCTCACGGAAGCCCACGGAGTCCAGCATCATGGCGAACTCGTGTCTGTGGTACCAGCGCCTCGAGACCGGGTGGACGCCGATCCCGCACTCGAACTTGACGCGAGAGTTATCGGCCGACACCGAGAGCGGACCGAATACCGCCAGAGCTACCAGAAGCGCAACGGCCTTCATGCTGCCCGCCGGGTGATGGTTGAGCTGACTCCCCGTGAGCACGGGGCGCCCGTTGAACACACAGAGATGGCTCCGGGCTCCGAGCAAGGGCGACACCTCGATCACGAGCCAGGTGTGGAAGGCGAGGAGCAGGACGACGTCCAGCGTCGACCTCGCACGCGGCATGATCATCTCCACGGCCAGAAGGCTCGACGACTTCATGACATCAGATTGTCGATGCGCAGACGGTGCGTGCTTCAAAGCGTTACCAATATCGCTGCCGGGGGAAATACTTAGGCGTCGTCCGAGCGATAGTCGCGTCGTGGCGCCCGTGCATTCCGCCTACGTAAACTGTTGTTCGTTCTTTGCCTACGAGCCCGTTATGCTACTCATGATGCGATCAGCAGTGGGCGTCTCACTTGGTTATCAACCCGCGCTCGACGGGCTGCGCGCAGTGTCGATCGTGGCTGTCCTCGCTCACCATTCCAGCTGGCTACCCGGCGGATATCTCGGTGTCGACGTCTTCTTTACGCTGAGCGGCTTCTTGATCACAGCCCTCCTCACAGAAAAATTCGCGCGCACTGGAACGATCACGTTGCGGCTGTTCTACGCGCGCCGCGCGCTACGCCTGCTCCCGGCACTGCTCATATTGCTCGTCGTCTGCACGGCGTCACTCCTCGCGACGGTACCCGCGGAATATGGACGGCTCGTGATCCACGAAGCGGCTGCCGTTCTGTTCTACGCCGCAAACTGGGCGTGGGTCATCAACTTGCCCCTCGGCGTGTTCAATCACACGTGGTCACTCGGTATCGAAGAACAGTTTTACCTGCTGTGGCCATGCGCGCTACTGGTCATGCTGCGCGTCTTGAGCCATCGACGGGCGTTCGTCATGATGCTCGTGCTCACTGGCACCGGTGCAGCCTGGCGCCACGCTCTCCTCCTGGCCGGCGCACGTTTTGAGCATCTCTATCGCGGCCTCGATGCGCACGCTGACCCGCTACTGATCGGATGCGCGCTGAGCCTTGGCCTCACCGCCGGTTTGCGTGTACCTGGTCGGTCGACGATTGCTGCCCTCGTGGGCGTCTGCGGACTGGCGGGGGTACTCGTCTTCTCGACACTTCCTGACAGCTACGTGCGTCACCACGTCAGTTTGGTCACCGCCATCGCCGTTTCGCTCATGATCGCGAACGTCGTGAGTGAGTCCCAATCACCCTTGACACGACTGCTTGCGGTAGCTCCTCTTGTCGCGATCGGTCGCATTTCCTATGGCGTCTATCTTTGGCATTTCCCGGTGTTCTACCTCTTCGGGCTCGTGACGCCTCCGGGCGCAGCCGCCACGACGTCATGGCACGCGACCGTGGCGGCTTGCGCAGTCACCTTCCTCGCAGCCGCGATGTCGTATGCGATCATCGAACGCCCTGCGCTCGCCCTGAAGCGCACGCTGCAACCACTGCGCAACGTGCCAGTATCACCACACGGCTCGGTGCCGTCCACTGTTGTCAGTTGAAGCCTTGCGGTCGACCGGCGTGGTCGGGACGACCGTATCTGGTCGAGGTCGTCTCGCTCTGAAGAATCGCCGGTAATGGAAAGGACTAAGCCCGGCGCAGCGGGCGGCCCTGGCCGGCCGCGCTCGCCCAGTGGAAGAACAAACCCACCGAGTAGGTTTCTTTGTGTAGAGGAGGGGACTCCGGTGTCCCCTTCCCGGCGCTCGTCGTTCTGTCAGCTGATGGCCGTTCGACGACCAGTTGAGGGGGGTGCGTACGGTCCCCAGGGACCGACGTGTCCCCTAAGCAATCGGGGACCGTGCCTATCAGCGCCTCGATCGCCTATCCGGCCAATTGACGGCCACTCGCCCTGCGCATCCGGCACGATCTGGGACACCCGGGTCCGTGAGTCGAAGGCGCCGCCGCGCTTCACGGTTGACGATCCCGTACTAACCACGGTAGACCATCGCGCGGGCCACACGCGTCTACCGCGCTACGCGCGGGGGCGTCGCGGCGTCGTCGCCGCCCAGCGGGGCGGCGAGCATCCGCAGCACCTGTACAGCGTCCGCTGCGCTGGCCTCTGCGCCCGCTAACGCAATGGATGCTCGCCATCGCCGCTCTGGCGTTCGTCATCGGCGCGTGGCTGTGCGCTGCATCCTGAGAGGCACCCAACCGCGCCCTCACGAATCGGCCCAGGCGTTCCGTTAGGCTCTTCGCACCCAGCCGTAACGTGTATGACTCGGCGCCGCTCCCATCGCCAAGTACTCCTTGCGCGTCCTCGAGATGTTGTCTGCCGCGAAGCCGGGAAACTCCATCAACTTCTTGAGCGAGTCAGGGATGAGCGACTCGAAGGTCTTTGGCACGGGGCGATAGACGCCGCCAGGCACAGCGTCTGCGCCAGACAAGCCGTACAGGCGCGCAGAGTTCAGACCGAGGATCTTCCGTTTGGCAGTCTCGGTGAGTTCGGGATAGGCCCAACGTTTCCGCATCTCGTCGGGGATCTGGAAGCGCCAGAGCGCCTCGATCTGCCACTGCGGTGAGCCATACCAGATCGAATCCGACCCGAACACAACTCGATCCGGTCCGAAGTACTTCAGGAGTTGACCGAGGATATGGGCGCACACCGTGGGAAAGGTGATCACCGTCGAGGCAAAAGTGGTGCCGATCTCAGCATAGACGTTCGGGAACGGGGCGGCCAATTGTGCGAACGCTGTCGTCCAGTTGATGTCCGGCACGCCGTTACGGAGCCGCCCCGAGCGAATGGCCTGCATCGAATCGGAGTAGAAGAACCTGGGTTGGATACAGGAGTGGTAGATGACGAAGTTCAGCTGCGGCCAGTCTTTCGCCGCCTTGGGGACGTCGGACGGGTGCCCGAGCTTCGGGTCGGGCGTAGGGTCGGGCGATAGCCCTTTGTGTATGCAGATGTTGAAGAAACCGGGGCGCGTCTTCAACATTTCCCTGTTCTTCGTGATCAGGTCGTAGGTCGGATAGGCGACGGCTTCGTCGTCGAGCTGCCAGCGCTGCATTTCGCTCCGCGGGTCGGAGTCGAGTTTGGCCGCTCGGTTGATGTTGTAGCCCTTCCACGAGTCGGGCTTATAGTTGTCGATCTGGAACTGCATGTAGTCACGGTTGCCGACCCCGGGGAACAGGAGCCCGTGGCCGAGCAGCCGCGGCGATCCGGCGATACGGTTCACGAAGTCCCGCACGGCCACGGTCTGCTCTGCCGTGAGGATGGCCCCTGCGAGCGAGTCGGGGATGCTCTTGGGCGGACGCGGCGTCGCCTCGCCGGGGAGCTGAATCGTGCCTGGGGTGACATTGCTGAGAATCGCTACCGTGACCTGGCTGTCGAGGAACATATTCTTGATGTAGTTCCCGAGGTGGAACACGTCGGGCCCGACCGGCGCCCCGACGAGCCCGGGGCTCCATGAGCTCCACGGTCGGCCGAGCTCATCGAGAAGACCGTCGGGATTGAAGGGATTCGCTGTAAAGCCCGGCGCCGTTGGGCCCTGGGCGACGGCCCGCAGCGCCGTCGGTCCCGGCATGCTCCCGCGCACAGCATGCGTCTGGTCGTCGAAGACGAACAGGTTCGCCGGGGCGCCGGTCGCCGCCCAGGCGGCCGACTCGAACATCTCGATGGGCTTCACGTCGAAGAACCGGCCGAATACTTCGTTCATGGCCAGCAGGGCGGCCGCCGTACCCCCCGTTCCCGCAAGGAACTGACGGCGGCTCAGGCCGAGCTTCTTGGCCGCGGCGTCGGCGAGCTCGAGCGTGCGAGCCTCGACGCGCTTCTGCTTGTCGGTCTGCGGCGGGGGCATGTACTCGCCGTTCGAGACGATCTGGGTTGGGATCGGCATCCCGGACGCATCGGTCTCGTCGGCGGGCGCGCATTGCGCGAGCTGCTCGTCACTCAGCCAAGCATCTTCCTCGCGCGATCCAGGCACTCGTTGTGGGGAGTTCCGATGTGGTGCCATCTTCCTCACCCTCTCCGGTTAGTGGCCCGGTGGTCGGTAGCTCGCCGTTCTCTTCGTCGCCGGATGGATCTTCGGGCGTGAAGAGCGCGGTCATCTTGATTCCTGATTAGAACTTCGTCCAGTGCCGCGCGGTAGAGCGGGCGGCCCACGAACGCCGGGATTCGGGCGAAGAGCGACGGCGAAGGAGAATCCAGAGACCCGAGCCAACAGCATGTCTGCTCCACAGCTTGGCCGACGCGGCTGTGAGTCGGATCATGCAGCGTCGACGGACGGCCTGTCAAATACGAATCACGGCGATATTCCGCGGCAGCCCCAAGAGCTTGCCGAGGTCGAGGTCGTCATTCGCCAAGGCGCACCGGCCGACAGTCCTTCACGTCGTAGCCTAACGCGGCCAACGTCATCATCACGATCGGCGCCCGTCGATGATGAAGGTGCGATCGAGTTTGCCCACGGACGTCACACCCGCATGCCTCATCATCAATGTGAGTTCACGAGTGAGAAGGTCCAGCACCCTGTCCACACCGGGCCGGCCGAAGGCCGCAAGCCCCCAGATGTATGGCCGGCCAATGCCGACGCCTTTGGCCCCGAGGGCGAGAGCTTTGAAGACGTCGGTACTCTGCCGAACCCCGCCGTCGACGAGCACCGGCATCTTGCCCTGTACCGCGTCGACGACTTCCGGCAGACATTCGATCGTCGCACGCCCACCCTCCTGCGCTCGCCCCCCGAGGTTCGACACGATGATCCCGTCCACCCCGTGTTGCACGCAGAGCGCCGCGTCCTCGCGGGTCTCGATGCCCTTGAGCACGAGCTTCATCTTCGTGGTGTCTTTCAGCCGGCGTACGAACTCCCAGGTTAGCCCAGGGAAGGAGAAGGAGACTCCGTTGAGGTCGAGGCCGTCGAACATCGGCTTTCGGCGGAGAATCCCTGCCCAGCCGGGCTGGTGGCAGTTCGCGCATTGGCGCGTATCATTCTTCGCGAACCGCGCCTCGGTCTCGGTATTTCGTCCCGCGGGAAGATCCACCGTGAGGACGAGCACCGGGCAGCCCGCCCGCTCGGCCCGCTTCACCAGCGCCTGCGTGATTCGCCATGTGTCTGTAGGGTAGAGCTGGTACCAGATCGGTCCTCACCGTCAGCATGGAACGCCTTCTGGCTGCCCACGGGCGCGAGCACGATCGGCGTCTTCCAAGTCGTGCCGAAAAGCTCCATCGATGTGTCGATGCGGCTGACGTCGACGAGGCGGCGCGCCCGGATCTGAAACTTGGAGAATCCCGTTCGATTCGCCTGAAGTGTCGCGTCGTCATCGACCCCGGTCGCCAGATAGCCGTAGTGAGCGGGCGGCAGGGTCTGGCGCGCGACCGGCTCGAAGTCGAGGACGTTCAGGGCATCGTTCGGTGACGCAATCAGGGTGCGCTCGGGAGCTCCGCTGTCATTAGCCGTGGCCTCGGCGAGGGTCGACCCCCATTGCGCCGTGCTGCGCGCGAGCACGGGACTCGCGGCCAGGAACTTCAAGAACCGCCGACGATCGGCCGCTTTCTCCATCACGCACCCCAGTCGATTCCTCACCCTTAACGCGCGGTCAATAAGATTGCGCCGAAACCCAAGACCCACCCAGTGCCAGTTTCACCGGAGGGGATATCTCAGAATCTGATGCACTCCGTCCTCACGCACCCCGCCCTCTCGGACCCACTCCTCAACGAACCAATCGAGGAATGCGGCGCGCAGGGCGAGCATCTCGGCGCGGCGCTTCGCCTTGGCTTCGGCTTGCCACTCGACCTTACGGACACCCGCTCTGGCGAGGTTGGGGCTGTCCGTATAGTAGCCAACGACGGTGACGGCATAGCGACCATAGGCCGGGCCGGACCAGGTCGGGGACTCGCCGTGCCGCACCTCTGTATCCAGCAGCGACGCCGGCCGGGGGATCAGCATACCTGCTAGGACCATGACTATGACGGCGAGCCGCTTCATCGTCGTCCTCACCTGCGTTGCTCCTTATGCACGTCCTCGAGCCGTCGAAGAAACTCAGTTCACCTCATCCACACCACGCCACGTCTCGAGTCCCGTCCGTTTCTCGGGACATGAGAACTCGCCGTCTCCGGAGCCCCGGCGATGAGCTGCGGAACGATGACGCGGGTGGCGAGATCGAAGTAGGACCTCTGCAACGAACTCCGCCGGCGGAACGTATTTGTGGGCCTCGACGTAGTGAAGGATCAGCACCGGCGTTCTTGGGAGCGCGTGAGTGTGCGTTGGCGGTCGATGAATTCGGGCGATGACTCCCCAATCGGGAATGAGTGCTGAGCATCGAATGTCGGGTGGCTCGAACATGGACAGTCTTCCCGCCGCCAGTCGAGTAGGGACGCCCGATCACCTTCCATTCGCGGCGTTCATCGCGGCCTTTCCATCTGGCTATCATCGGCGACCGATCGTGGCAGCTTGTGAAGTTCACCGGTCGCGACGGCACGGTGAAGATCTCCGATGACGACAAGACCAAATACACCGTGGCCTTCACCAACGACGGCACCGTGAAGGTGCGGAGACCCTGACCGGACCGAACCAGCTCGTCTTCGGCCCGCTACGCTTAGCCGCCTGTTCGGCGCGACCCGCGGGGTGTGCTCGCCCGAATCGCTACACGACCAGCTCGTCAGGTGACGTTCGAACAGTTACAGCTAATCACGGGCGACACCGAGGCACCCACGGCACCTCTAGAACAGCCGCTCCCCCGTCGCCGCATCCTCTACCCGGATGGCGCTGACGGGACAGTTCTCCGCGGCCTTGAGGATTATTTCCTCCGGCTCCCCGACGGAGTTGATCGCTTCCGACTGCCGGTCGTCATTAAGCTTGAAAACGCCGGGGGCGATGGTAGTGCACGTGGCATTCCCGACACAGCGGGTGTGATCGACCCGGACACGCAGCGCTCGAGCCATGGCCACCTCCTAATTCCAGGTCACGGGGAGCGCTTTGAGCGATCGGAATGTGATGCTTGGCTGATATTCCAGCTCTTCCGTTGTCAAATGGAGCGCTGGGAACCGATCGACCAGGGCGGAGAAAGCCTCCTGACCCTCGACTCGGGCCAGCGTCGCTCCGAGACAATGATGGATCCCGGACCCGAAGGCCACGTGAGGGTTCGGGTCGCGCGTGATATCGAACCGGTCCGGCTCCGGGAACTTCGCGGGGTCGCGATTGGCAGAAGGAATGAACCACCGAGCCCGATCGAGTTTGCGAAGGACGTTGCCACGCAGTTCGACATCTTCCGCGGCGATGCGCTGTAGCGACTTGACGGGAGGATCGTACCGCAGGCACTCCTCGGTGGCACTCACAGCCAGCCCGGAGCTCGCCTGGAGCAGCGCCCACTGCTCCGGGTGGCGGATCAGGGCTAGCGTCCCGTTGCAGATAAGGTTGATCGTCGTCTCGTGCCCGGCAAGCAGGAGCAGCACCGCGTTCGCGACCACCTCGTCGCGGGAGAAAGCGCCGCGTGTCTCGCCGGACGCCAGGACCGACAGGAGGTCGTCGCCGGGGTGCGCGAGGCGCTCTTTGATTAGGGGCGAGAGATAGTCCGCCAGCCCCTTGATGCCGTCGGTCAGCGGTCGCATGCGATTGAGATCACCGCGCCCGATGAACAGGAGCTTCTGGGCGAGCTCCCGGATGAACCGGCGATCCTGCTCGGGCAACCCCAGCATCCGAGCGATCACCAGGACTGGAAGCGGCGTGGCGAAGTCCTGCATGACGTCCATCTGCCCTTTCGCCTCGGCGTCGTCGAGCAGATCCTTGATCGCGGCGCGGACCATCGGTCGCCAGGCCTCCATGGCCCTGGGCGTGAAATAGCTGTGGGTCACCATCCGCATCTCGGTGTGTGACGGCCGATCGTGCTGGATGAAGAAGTCGGCGAAGAATTCCCGGACGAAGCCATACATCTCGACATCCGCCTCCGGGATCGGTGGGTACGGGGGTCGTGGGTCGCGCTTGAACACCTCGGACGAGAACAGCTCAGGGTGCCGTATCAGCCAGACGATGTCGTCGTAGCGGGTGAGGACCCACACCTCGTACTTGGCGTTCCAGTGGACTGGGTCCTCCGCTCGGAGGCGACCAAAGTAGCCATAGGGATCGGCAATGACGTCCGGAGCGAACAGGTCGTCGTGGATGGTGGTTGCCATACCTGTCTCTCCTCCCTGTCTCTCCTCGCCGAGTGACCGCATGTCTGGTTGGTGGAGTATCACGGCGTCCGGGCAATGTCCAACGAGAGATCACGGTGGCGCTACGGAACGATGGGGGGCAAGGACAGCGGCTAGAGGCAAGGCCGGCGGCTCACGCGCCGTGGGATCTGCACGACGCCCACAGGCGACATTTGACGTAGCGTCGTCGGGTGCTCGCGGACGCTCCTCCGATCCGCCGGCGTTTGTTAGACTCCCACCAGCCACCCTCCACCAGGTGCCTATGCGGCGGATCGGGTCGCGGTCGTGCTCATTCTCAGCCTCACAATTACGCCACCTGTCAGCGAATCACAGTAGGCGGGGAGGGTCTGGCGTGGAAGGCGCTCCCTCAAGCACAGGACAGAATGGTCCCATGACCATGACCCCGTTGGTGACTTGGGAGTCGTGCTGGTGAGCCTCGTGGTGGCCGTCGTGGTCGCCGTATTCCTCGGGATCTGGATCAAGGGCGACACCCGACGCAGCGAGCGGCGTGGAAGGCGCTGAAGAAGACGGACTGATAAAGCTTCCTCCCAGGATAGAATTGAGGTGCAGGAGGCCTATGAAGTATTTGGCACTTTGGATTGTCCCGATTGTGCGGTCGAATTGACTCGCGACGACATCTCACCTGCCGTGGCAAGACCACGCTCCTCCAAGAAGCGCGAACCGCAGTCAGCGGCCGACCCCAAGATCCTCCCAATGGAGCTCCGGGTTGGCGACCGCCTCACCGACGAGACCGGCGAGTGGGAAGTGATCGCCCCGCCGTATGGCACGGCAGAGGGAAGGATCGTCCACGCGCGCGTCCAGAAACTCAACGAGCCCGCCAGTTGGGAGATACGAAATTGGGACGCTTTCAAGCGCATCAGCGTGGGGCGAGCGACCACCGAGGAGGGTACGCGATGACGCGACTCGCAGAGAGAGCGTCACTGCGCGGCGGGTTGTCCAGAGTGCAGCGTGGTGGGCGTTGAAGAATGCGGAGACGAGCTAACTGTGAGCGGCCCCGCCCTTGGTTCGCTCGAACTCCCACGCGGCGTAGCACCGGTGGTGAAGATGATATTGGTCCAATCCGTGGCGCTGGTTGAACTCTAGCTCGATCTCCACTTCCTCGCGCGGCAGCGGTTTGCCACAGACAGCGCAGCGTTGCCCGCTCCCAGGTCCACCGAACATGCGGTCAGAGCGTCGCGCGGGTAACTTGCCACTCTGGATCGCTTCTCGGGCCTTCTCTCGGAGGATGGGCTCGTCCGGCATGACAACTCCCCAAGTCTAGCCGAAGTGAGTTATTGCCAGATGCTAGGAGCCCGACAGGGTCGATACATGCCTCCTCGTGCGCGGTCGGCTACCCGTAGCGCTCGCCGCCGATGAGCCAGCCGAAGCCGGAGACGTGCCATCTCTGTTCCAAGAGCATCCCGCACTCGCCAGGCACAAGTATTGTGGAGGTCATGCTTGAGCGAGACGGCTTGCAGCGTGTCTTTCACCTAAACTGCTTCGTCGCCTTCACGACCGGCACCCCCCGTGACGGCAACATGTGGACGTATCGCATCGTCGCCACCCCGGCCAACCCCGAAGCAAGTCCTTGACTCACTTGTGCGCACTTCGATGAACGCGCCCTGATGCGCCCCTTTGCCTGGCTATGCGTCGTCTGCGGCATACTGCTGGCCGTCGCAGCATTTTTCATCGCGGCCAACGCGCCCACCACCACCCCGTGGCCGAGTCTCGTTGCGGGCTTCTGCTTGACAGCACTCGGCATCATCGTGCTGGCGGTCCAGCGGAATCTCAAACCGTAGATGGCCAACCCCAGGCCCGAGAAGCCCCGCGCGGAGATCCGCGTCTTGCCGATGGAGCTTCAGCTCGGTGACCGCCCGGCTGACGAGCGCAGCGAATGGCAAGTGATCGGGCGGCCCTACTCCACCGCCTGCGGGAAGACCGTGCACGTGCGCGTCGAATCGCTGAAGCAGCCCGGCGTGACGGACATCCGGACCTGGGGCGCGTACGAGCGCGTCGCAGTGAAGCGAGGGTGAGCCGCCGCCCGACGCTCGCCGATGTAAGTCGCTACGGCTCCGCCTGGCTTCTGGTCGTTGCTGGCGGCGTCTTGGCCGTGGCGTGCGTCTCCATCGCGGCCACCGCGCCCGCCGCCATCCGCCCTTGGGCAGCCGTCGCTGCGGGCTTCAGCCTGACAGTACTCGGGATCATCCTGGTGGCGATACGGAGGGCAGAACGCCGGGACGATAGCGAGGACGGGCAATGACCGACACGCTCTCTTCGACCTCGCGGCCTACCCTTGGCTGAGCGCGCTAGCGTACGACTACTTGCTGGACTCGGAACTCGGCACGGAGCTGGCCTCGGCGTGATGTTGGGACCGTGACCGTGTTCGCGTCACCGTCGCTCACGAATCGCTCGCCGGGATGCTTGTCGAAGTACGTGAGCCAGTACGCGAGTTCCCGCTCAACCGCCTGGATGCGCGGCAGGTGCACCGGATCGAACGAACGCGAATACGGCGATGGCGCGGCCCCGCCGGCGACCATCAGCACAGCATCGTGGCTGTAGCTCGTACCTTTGGCAGAGCCGCGGAGCACCCAGCTCACATCGGCTGGATACACGCCGTGCGGCAGCGCCAGGGTACGCGTCTTATAGTCGGGCACGTGGCGCTGGATCCATACTTGAGCTTCGGCCACCTGCGCGCGGACCGTCGCCTCCGGATACTTGCCGAGATTCGCGTGCCAGAGCGTGTGGTTGCCGATCTCGTAGCCGTGGCTCACCAGGTACTGGAGCTTCTTGCCTTCGTAGGCCGGCTGGTTGAAGAGATGGTTGGGAGGGTTCGCGCCGGGGAGCACGTAGAACGTCGCGCCGTGGCCGAAGTCCGGATGCTCGCGGGCGAACGCTTCGAGGATGCCGACGGCCGACTTCGGATCGATCTCGACGTTACCGTTCTGCTCGAGGTAGCGGAACTGACCGGGCGAGGAATCGTCGAAGGTGAGAACGACCGGAGTGGTCCCGGCTGGCAGCGTGAAGCGCCGGTCGAGCAGATCTCCCAAATTGATCAGCCGGTAGGCCTTCGCATAGAGCGTCTCGAGGTCGCGACGAAAGTTCTCGGGCGTCCGCGTCCAAGTCGCCTCGGGGTAGTCGACCTTGTGGTACTCGAGGATCATGATGCGCCCGAGCTCGTTGGGAGCGAGCTCCCCGGCGCCGGCGAACGATACGAACAGCAAAGCGGCGGCGAGGATCAGTGAAAGAACCAACAAGAGTTTCACGTCGTCCCCGAGGCCTCTTTCTGCCGCAGCGCGCTGGCGGTGTAATCGTCCGGGGCTGCAGAACAGCCGACCGCCCCGGCGTCGGTCGGGCTCGTTTCATCTGGGCTTCTGCATCGCGGGTGTCATACGACAACGGCAGCATCGGGTGTGCCAGAGCGTAGGCGGCGAAGTTCGGTAAACACTTAGGAGTTGGAGTGGGTCCTCAGGGGGCAGTTTGCGTGACTGCGGCTGCCAGATCGTCACTCGATTGGATGTGGTTGTTTCTTCTCTTCAGCGAGCGGCCGCTGATCATCCAGCTGGCGGCGCGCCATCGCTTGCCGGCCGTATACGAGACGCGGCTCTTTCCCGAGGCTGGCGGGCTTCTCGCCTACGGGCCCCTTCCGCAGGAGCGGTTCCAACGCATGGCGGTGTACGTGGACCGCATCCTACGTGGCGCCCGCCCGGGAGAGTTGCCCGTCGAGCAGCCCACCAAGTTCGAGCTGGTGATCAATCTGAAGACGGCGAAGGCTCTTGGGCTGACGATTCCGCAGTCACTGCTGCTGCGGGCTGACCAGGTGATTGCCGTCGTTTGGGGCGGGGACCAGCCTGTGGGCATTGGCGCTAGTGCTCATCAGCATTCCACGCGTGTTTCCTCTCCCCGTGCGCCTTCTCGGGCTCTTCGCGGCGGTCCTCTTCGCAGCCACCGCCGTGCCGATCTTCGCGGGGATTCAGGTCATGCCAACGACAGCCCCATTGCCGTTCTATGCATATCCAGTATTCGTAGCAACGCTGGGCGGCTGGATTTGGTCACTAACAACAGGCAGGAGTGGACCGGCATGAACCCGCCCACCAGCGCGACGGGCACCGGGTGGGAGCGCCGTGGTGGGCAGTCCAAAGAGCAGCGTGGATCGCACTCCTGCACACTTCGATGACACAAGGAGGAACCGTCCAATGACCGATCTTGAGCGTTTGGGACTCGCCCTTGTTGGGTTCGCGGTCGCCGTGGTTGTCGCGGGTGTGCTGCTTGGTCTGATTGGTGCCCGGATCACGCGGGGGCGGGGATGAGGTCGGCGAGGTATTGAGTCCGCTACTCTTTGCCGGCACGCGGTCCAGCGGGCGGCGTGGGAGGCGCTGAAGAATGCGGAGGAGAGCTACCGATGATGGGCCCGCGCGAAGGGCGCCCCTGCTCTTCGCGTTCTACTCCCTGCCTTTGCGGTGACCCTTTCCTCGGCCCTCGCCGCGACCCTCGCCGTGGGCCCTCCCGCGATCATCGCCACGATCATCCCCGCGATCATCGTCGCGATCCTTCGCACTAGTCCAGCGTCGAACCCACATTGACGACTTTGTGTCAGTCGTGAGAGATGGCTTCACCTCGCCGGAGTCTCCTGGTGTGGCGATGTTACGTGGGCGACTGAGTGTGAAATGAGTGTGAAGGACGGGTCTCGCCCGGGACGCAACGGCCGCACTCCGCGGTCGCGTTGCCGAGCACGCCACCGGGGTGCGCACGGTCCCCAGGGACCGACGTGTCCCCCAAGCAATCGGGGGGGGCGTGCGTGTCAGCGCCTCGCTCGCCTCCGGCCAGTTGACGGCCAGTTGCCCCCTGGGGTCGTCAAGCAGAGCGATGGGCACATCTGGGTCTACAGCGAACCCGGGCGCGGCACGACGACACTTTAACGGCCATTCCACGGCCAGTCGCCCCTGGACTTGGCCGCATCTCAATATAGGTTGTCAAGGCCATTGACATCGTTCCGCGAGCGGCACTAGCATCCCGGCACGCGGATCGGGGGGAGGTGAGGCTCCGGCGACAGCCGCCAACCACTCCACCAGCAGTGACACCACGGAGAAGGTATGAGCCCACTCGCGCAATTCGTGCTCGTCGTGCTCGCTCTCCTGTCGTTCCTGCCGACATCGGCGCCCGCCGCGGAATGGCGTGACGTGACCGAGGACCGCCTGCTCAAGGCGGAGGGTGACGCCGCCAACTGGCTCATGTACAACCGGACGTATTCCGGGTGGCGCTACAGTCCGCTCGATCAGGTCAACGCCGGCAACGTCAAGAAGCTCGTGCCGAAGTGGATATTCGCCGGCGGCACGCTGGGCGATCAGCAAATGACGCCCATCGTGAACGACGGCGTGATGTTCACGACGTCCACGTCCCTCTCGCTCAATCGCGTCCAGGCCGTGAACGCAGTGACGGGCGACCTGCTCTGGAAACACGATCGCAGGATCCCCGAGGACGTCGGCGCGCTCGTCCGCGTCATTCCGCACAATCGCGGCGTCGCCCTCTACAAAGACAAGGTCATCTTCGGAACGCTGGATGCGCACCTTGTCGCCCTCGACGCGAAGACCGGCAAGCAGGCATGGGAGACCAAGATCGCCGACTATGCCGACGGCTACTTCATGTCGGCCGCGCCGCTGGTCGCGAAAGGCAAAATTGTCATCGGCATTGCGGGCCCCGGAGAGATGGGGCCGCGTGGCTTCATCGAGGCCTTCGACGCCGAGACGGGCAAGAGCCGGTGGCGGTGGTACTCGATTCCCGCCGCCGGCGAGCCCGGCAGCGAGACCTGGCCCGCGGACACCTGGAAGATCGGCGGCGGTGCGGTCTGGCACGCTGGCACCTACGATCCCATCACGAATCTGCTGTACTTCGGGACCGGCAACCCCGCGCCGTGGATCGCCGACATGCGCAAGGGCGACAACCTCTACACGATGTCCGCCGTCGCCCTCGACCTCGATACCGGCACGCTGAAGTGGCACTTCCAGTATCTGCCGAACGATGCCTGGGACTACGACACCACCGCCGAACATCACGTCATCGACGTGGTGCGCAATGGACAGACGCACAAGGCGGTCGTTCAGGCCAACAAGCTCGGTTACGTCTACACGCTCGACCGCGTCACTGGACAGTTCCTGTCCGCGGTGCCGTTCATCAAGTCGCTCAACTGGGGTGGGCCCGATCCGGCGACGGGCAAGGTCAGCGAGAATGCCGGGCGCCGGCCGACGATGGGCGGGCCGCCCGTCGAGGTCTGCCCCTCACTGCTTGGCGGGACGGGCTGGCAGCCCAAGGTCTTTAATCCGAAGACCGGCTACCTGTACATTCCGGCAAACGAGTTCTGCATGCGGTACGCCTACGTGGCTGATCTCACGTACAAGCGCGGCCAGCTCTTCACAGGGGTCACCGCCGAGCACTTCAGCCGGGCCGAGCAGGCTGGGTTCCTGCGCGCGTTCGACGTGAACCAGAACAAGGTCGTCTGGGAATGGTCGAATCGCACCCCGCTCATCAGCCATACGTTGTCCACCGCCGGAAATCTCGTGTTTCAGGGCACGGCGGAGGGCAGAGTGGTGGCGGTGAACGCGAAGGACGGCAAGGAGCTGTGGTCGTTCAATCTTGGCACGCCGCAGTCGGGCGGCATCATCAGCTATGCGGTAGACGGCAAGCAGTACATCGCGGTCGCCGCCGGTGGGACGTTACGCTCGCAGGTCTGGTTCGGGAAGGAGCCGAAGTGGGCGGATGCGGCCCGCGTGAACTACAGCGACATCATCGTCGTATTCGGACTCACCGACTGACCGCGTTCGCGGCTGCGGTCGCGACGCTCCTGGTCGCGACCGCGAGCGGCAGCGGTGAGGCTCGACGGATTCGGCTGTGCGCGGATCCCTCGAATCCGCCGTTCTCGAGTCAACACCCGACCGAGCCCGGCTTTGAGGTCGAGATCGCACGCGCGATCGCGGACGCTGTCGGCGCCGAGTTCAGCGTCCACTGGTTTCCGAGCGCGCGCGAGATCGTCGTGCTCCGCCAACTCTACGAAAGCCACTGCGACCTCTTGATGGGTGTTCCGGTGACCGGCCGGTACGCGGACGACAAGCCACAGCTGCTTTTCACGGCGCCCTACTACGTCATGACCCAGGTCGTTGTCGCGCCGACTGTCGGCGGAGTGGCATCGCTCGAAGGGCTGCAGGGCAAGCTCGTCGGCGTGCAGGCGATGACGCTCAGCGACCAGCTGGCCTACGAGCGTGGCTGGAATCGCAAGGTCTATCTGAAGTCGGAGGAACTCTTCGCCGCGCTCGTCAGCAGCGAGGTGGACGCCGTCGTCGTGGAATCGGTGTTTGCGGGGCCGTTCCTGAGAAAGAGTCCCGGCTTTCGCGGGCTCGCCGTCAGGGACCCGCAGCGTGAACTGCCGATCGGCGCCGTCGTCCGCAAGACGGATGCGGAGCTCAAGGACGCCGTTGACCGAGCGCTGAAGACCCTGCGCGACAAGAGCGTTCCGGACATCCTCTCGCGCTACGGAATCATGCTCGCGCAGGCCGCGCCGCCACCGGCGTCTGAGCCGGCGCCGTTAAGTGCGCAGCTGCGCTCGGCGCGATCGACGTATCTGACGCAGTGTTCGCAATGCCACGGCACCGATGCGAACGGCACTCCGGCCGCCGCGAATCTGCGGGCGTTCAAGGGCACGGAGGACGACTTCCTACGCGTCGTTCGCAACGGCCGTCCCGGAACGGCGATGACGCCGTGGAAGGGCCTCATCGACGACGATGACATCCGCAACATCGCGCGTTACATCAAGGGGCTGTAGACAATGTGCGAGCGGGCCACGCCGATGTCACTCAGCCCGATGGCCCGGGCTCTCGGCGTGCCGCACATGGCGGTGCGGCGGGCATTGGCGGCTAGCAAGACCGTCGGCGCTCGAGTGACGAGAATGGTCTAAGACACTGAAGTGAACGAGCGAACGCTCGTGTAGAGCGCGGGAGGTCGTCGATGAGGGTGAGCCGAATCGCGTTGAACGGCATTAGCATCATGGCAGTCGGGGTCAGCGCCTTCGCGGCCGGCGTGTCAGTCGGCCAGGAGAAGAAAGCCGATCCGCAAGTCTACGAGCTGCGAACCTACACGACACTTCCGGGACGACTGCCTGCGCTCCACAAACGGTTCGCCGAGCACACGATGAAGCTCTTCAAAAAGCAGGGCATGAAGAACGGAATGTACTGGGTCCCAACGGACGACGCCCGAAAGGACAACACGCTAATCTATTTCCTCGTCCACGAGAGTCAGGAAGCGGCCGACAAGAGCTGGAAGGCATTCGGGGCCGATCCCGAATGGATCAAGGTTCGCGACGCCAGCGAGGCGGACGGAAAGATTCTCGCGAAAGCGCCCGAGCGAGTCTTCATGAAGCTGACCGAGTATTCGCCGAGCCGCTGAGACGATGAAGGGGTGCTGATTGACCTGCTAAGGTACGTCGGAAGAGGTCGAGCGGTGCACCGTCTGCGCCGTTCAAGAAACGGAATGTCGAAGGAAGGCTTGAAGAACCGCCTGCCCGCGATGGGCGGCCAGAGTGGGTTCGTTTCCGCCGGTGGTCTCATCTCCTACGGAGGCGACTTCTCAGAGGGATGGCGTCTCGCTGCCCGGTATGTGAGGGTGAGATTCGGGACCGCTGCGTGGCGACATGGCGCAATGCGCGCGTCGACGTCAGCCGCTACTCTGAACAAGAACACGGGTTCGATTCCCCAACGGGAGGCAACCACGAGTGGCAGTCTGGGCTCGCCTTTGTTCTTGAAGGTCTAGCCCGGACTATTCGTGAAGGCACCCACCAGAGGCCAAGACGGCTCCAGCGAGCGCCGGGTTGAACGTTCACGGGCCGAAACGATGGCGCGCGGGGGCGTGACCGTGAGCGCGACCCCGGCGACCGGCCCGGAGGATTGAGCGCGTGAGTTTGGCGGGCGCGTGGGAGAGATGCCACGGCCTTGGGCGAGCACGGTCGTCGTCGATCGCCGGGTCAGGTGGCGGTCAGCGCCTGGGCGAGGTCGCGCCAGGTGTCGCGCCACGGGAAGGCTTGCGGCAAGTGCAGCACGATGCGCCGCACCGAGCGCTCGACCCAGACGGCAATCTTCACCAGCCGCTCGCGCAGCGTCCAGACCTGAGCGGACCCGACGGCGGTGGCGCGCGCCCAGCTCTGCAGCGCCTGGAACAGGCCGTAGGCCGCGACGGAGAACAGCAGGCGGAGCTGGTTGGCGGCGAATCGCGAGCAACTGGTCCGGTCCATGGCCAGCCCCTGCTGCAGTTCTTTCAGCCGGTTCTCCATGTCGCCGCGGCCGCAGTACAGGCGCGTGTACACCGTAGCCGGTCGGTGCGGCAGGTTCGTCACCAGAAACCGCGGATTGTCCTTGCGCGCGCGGCCCGGATAGCACAGGACCTCGGCCTTCATGATGATGCGGCGCTTGCGCGCCCAGCGCCGGGCGGCATACCGCGTCTCGCCGTACAGCGTCGCCGTCTCCCCGGTGGTCCGGGCCTGCATGCGAGCCCGGCCGAGCAGCCGCCGGACGCGCTTGTCCAGCCGCCGGTTGCCGGCCAGCCCCAACACGTACTCCACCCCGGCCGCGTCGAGAAAGGTCAGCAGCTTGGCGTCGGCGAAGCCGGCATCGGTCCGGACGCGCAGCCGCGCACGCGGAAAGAGCGCACGGAGCTTGGTGAACAGCCGGCGCAACAACCCGCGGACGCCTCGGGTCGCCGCCCCCGTCCCCGGCCGCAGCAGCGCGGCCACGACGTGTTGGATGGGCTCGGTGTTGAACGTGACCGTGGCAATGAGGGGCAGATAACACCACGTGTCGTAATAGCCGTTGAAGAGGGCGAACTCCTGCTGCCCGTGAGTCGGGTCGTCGGTCGCATCGAGATCGATCGTGATGAGTCGCACGCCCGCGCCGAGGCGCTCGCGGTGGGCGGTCAGCACAGCGTCGGCCAGCGCCGTCCCCAGCCGATAGAGATCGGCCCGGCCCACGGCGTTCTCGAACCGCGAGAGCGTCGGCTGCGACCCCAACGCCGCGCCCTCGAGCGGATCGCGCTCGAGCAACAGCTTGTGGATCGGGTCGTCGACCAGCCGCGCGGCGTCGTTGCAATCGGCGTAGCCACAGGCCAGCCCGAAGACACGCTGCCGCAGCAGGTCCCGGAGCGGGTGCGCCACCTTGCCGGCTTGGCGCCGGTCGCGGATCGCGCTGGCCAGGCGCCACGTCAGGCCGAGCCGATCGTCGACCGCTTTCAGCAGCACGGCGCCGCCGTCGGAACTGGCGTGCGGCTGGTCGAACCGGGCGATGATCGGCCTCGAAATCCCGTGGACCCGGAGCGCACTGTGCGCTATACAGGCTGTAGCCATCGAGCCTCCGCGTTTGGGTGCCGTGATGCGTCTCGACACCGCTTTCATAGCACCTACGCGCGGCTCGGTGGCTCTTCTCTTTCATCGTTCGTGAATTTTCCGGGCTAAGCGTTCCGTTTGTCGAGTGCCAGAGGGACGTGGTCGGCTATCTGCGCTGAGCGGCGTGCCCGGCGCCTACTTGATCGCCTGGGGATTGATCGGCGATCCCGTGCCCTTCGTGATCACCAGCGGCGGCGCGCAGAAGAAGAACTCGTAGACGCGGTCGGCGGCGCAGTCCTCCGCGAGGTCCTTCAGGTAGAAGATCTCGCCGTGGACGATCCCGATCGCGGGGATCGTCACCCAGTACCAGGGCTGGAAGACGTC
>Ga0209470_1000733_pt1 | contig 25639 bp, 20 predicted proteins | sample GraSoiAngelo_125_FD_185882 | JGI IMG/M metagenome (GOLD analysis project Ga0209470, IMG submission 185882) | Grasslands soil microbial communities from the Angelo Coastal Reserve, California, USA - 14_0927_05_40cm (SPAdes) (version 2) | ecosystem: Environmental > Terrestrial > Soil > Grasslands ... | reverse complement strand
GCACGGTTGCGCTTGGGAAGAGCCGGACCATTTGGATCCCAGACCAGAGACTAGCAATGATGATTGTCCAAAGAAGAATAAGAGAGCGGCGGTCGCGGGAAACAGTTTGCGTCTGCGAGCGCCGAGTCAGCGCGAGATAAAGCTCCGAAAGACCGTAGATCGCCGCCAGGACCAATGGATTAGGCAATCGCATCGTGGTTTGTTACAAAAAAATCGGGCGGAAACGACCGAGCGAGTTTGAGCAACAAATATAAGGTAGGCTCTTCATGCTTCGCGTATTTTTCCGGCCGGGGCGCACATCGACAAGCTGAAAGCGCCTGCGTTCAACTCATGGAAGGATTTCAATTGTACTCTCGTCGGGCGTGACTCGCCAAAGCTCTTCGATTTCTTGGTCGCTAAGCGCAATACAACCAGCCGTCCAATCTTTTCGGCGATGAAACGCGCCGAGCCAACCGCGACCATTCGGAAGCCCGTGAACCATAATGTCATAACCAGCAGGGAACCCCCGTGCTGCGGCCCGCGCAGTGTCTTCAGCGGACGGATAGGAAATGTGGAGCGCGAGATGAAAATTGCTATGTGGATTGCGATTATCAATCCTGTAGACGCCTTCCGGGGTTTTCTGGTCGCCTTCTTGTTGTTTCGCACCGGTCGGATTGCGCCCTAACGCAACTCGATACGTTTTAAGTTTTTCGCCGGCACGGTAGATCGACAATTTTCTTGCTGATTTTTCGACGAGGATGCGATCAATCGTGGTATTTGGAGGCAACGGATTCCAATTGTGATGAGCGTAGAAATATATCGCACTGGCAACGCCAAATATTATCCCAAGTAAAAGGATGGATTTGAAGCGCATCTCCCGTTCCGAATTGGCCAAACATACAACGCCCAGCGCGTGTAACACGGACATCTTGTCTGTTTGGTGGAGTAAAACGCCTCTACCTTAGTAATTGCCAACGTGTTCCATATCCGATAGGAACGCGGCGCGCTTATGACTTCGGTAAAGACTTGGCTCGGTTTTCCGTATCCATTGGGCTCGACGTGGCTGGGCAACGGCGTGAACTTTGCGCTTTTTTCGGAAGCGGCCACGTCGGTTGATCTTTGCCTCTTCGATAATATCGAGGCGCGCCAGGAGAATGTTCGCATTCCAGTGACCGAACATACCGATCAGGTCTGGCATGTGTTCTTGCCAGATGCGCGACCGGGCCAATTGTACGGTTTTCGCGTTTCGGGGCCGTACGAGCCGGAACGCGGTTTGCGATTCAACAGCTCCAAACTCCTCCTCGATCCTTATGCAAAAGCGATCGCGGGGGAAGTGAATTGGGCCGACGAAATGTTTGGCTATGTCGTTAGCGGCGAAGACGAAGATTTGACTCAAGATTTCCGGGACGACGCCTGGGGCGTACCCAAATCGGTCGTAATCGACAACGCATTCGATTGGCAAGGCGACAGGAAGCCTGGCACCCCGTTGCACAGCTCTGTGATCTATGAGGTGCACGTGAAAGGCTTCAGCAAACTTTGGCCGGAAATTCCTGAGGAATTGCGCGGCACCTACGCAGGTGTCGGCAGCGCGGCGGCAATCGATTATTTAACGAAACTTGGCGTCACGGCGGTCGAGCTATTGCCGGTGCACGCACATATCGACGATAAAGTTTTGATCGATCGCGGCCTCAAGAACTACTGGGGTTACAACACGATCGGATTTTTTGCACCGCACGCGGCGTATTCGAGCAGTGGGCAAATGGGCGAACAAGTCTCGGAGTTCAAATCGATGGTGCGCAGCCTCCATTCCGCCGGCATCGAAGTAATTCTCGACGTGGTTTATAATCATACCGCGGAAGGGAATCAACTCGGGCCGACGCTTTGCTTCCGCGGGATCGACAATGCCGCATATTACCGGTTGCGCCCGGATGATCCACGTTTGTATCTGGATTTTACGGGCACCGGCAACACATTCAACCTGCTCCATCCACGCACGCTCCAACTGGTGATGGACAGCTTGCGCTATTGGGTTCTCGAAATGCATGCGGACGGATTTCGGTTCGATCTGGCTTCGACCCTGGCGCGCGATCACGAGGGCGTTAACAAACTACACGCCTTTTTCGAGATCATTCATCAGGACCCGGTGCTCTCGCAGGTCAAGCTAATCGCAGAACCGTGGGACGTGGGCGAAGGTGGCTATCAGGTCGGAAATTTTCCCGTCCTCTGGGCGGAATGGAACGGCAAATATCGGGATACCATGCGCGGTTTTTGGAAAGGCGACGAGGGTCGCATTGGCGAAATGGCTTACCGGCTCACCGGCAGTCCGGATCTTTATCAACATAGCGGGCGCCGTCCTTATGCCAGCATCAATTTTGTTACCGCGCACGACGGTTTCACGTTAACCGACCTGGTCAGTTACAATAAGAAGCACAACGAGCTGAACGGCGACAAGAACAGCGACGGCGACAACAACAATCAATCCTGGAATTGCGGCGTGGAAGGTCCAACTGATGACCCGGAAATCAACAAACTGCGCGAACGTCAGCGTCGGAATTTCCTGACCACACTTTTTGTGTCCCAAGGTGTGGCGATGTTAAACGGCGGGGATGAGTGGGGCAGATCGCAAAATGGCAACAACAACGCTTACTGCCAGGACAATGAGATCAGTTGGTTCAATTGGGAGCGCGATGAAAAACATTATCGATCGCTCGAGTTCACCCGAAAGTTGATTCAGCTCCGGAAGGATCATCCGGTCTTTCGCCGTCCAAAATTTTTCCAGGGCCGGCGGATTCGTGGCTCGGAAATCAGGGATGTGATGTGGTTCAATGCGGGCGGCAGCGAAATGAGCGAGAAAGAATGGACGTCGCCGTTTGTTCGTTGCCTTGGCATGCTTTTGAGCGGTGATACGATCGATGTGCTCAATTTCGAAGGAGAACCAATCCGTGATGAGACATTTCTGTTACTGATCAATGCGCATTATGAGCCGGTCCCCTTTGTCCTGCCGGGACAGGAACACATCGAATGGCAACTGATCCTCGACACGACGCACGCCGAAGGTTTTTTGACGGAGGGGACAAAATTCGCCTCCGGCGACGATCTCGATCTTGGCGGCCGTGCCACATGCTTGCTTAAACTAATTAGTGGCGCTCAAGCTCAAGCCCGGGAGGAATCTTGGAAAAAACGGCATGTCGAATTTCCCGCGCTCAGTGCCGAAGAAGAACGAGCGCGCGGGAAATAGTCCGTGCAATTAAGATCGAGATGAAAATTCAGCGCAATCTTGTTGCGAAAAACGAATCAGTTATAGAGTGTGATGCGCGCGCGTATTCGTGCGCGGCCAATCTTGGTCGTTGATTCGATATGACACCGAGTTCTCTGATCATCGTCACTGACCGCGGCAGTTTAAAAGCATATCGAGTGGATGAGACGCCCACACGCGGACCGAGCCTTAAGCTGGTGCAAGCATTCAATATCACCGACGCGCACGGAAAGCTTGTTGATAAGGTAACTGATTTGGCTGGTCGCTTTCCCGTGAGCGACGGCGCGGGCGGGCGGCATGCAAGTTCGATCGCGGAACGGACTCAGCTGGAGACCGAGACCGACCGCCGCATTCATAAACAGCTTGCCGATCAAATTGTAAAGATTGTGAAAGGCGATGGTGTCGAAGGCTGGTCGTTTGCCGCGCCAGCGGAAATTCATTCGGCGATTGTCGATCTTTTGCCGAGAAAAGTGCGCGACCGGATTGTCGAGCATGTAAAATCCGACCTGGTCAAGACTGAGCCGTCAAAATTACCGGCCCACTTTCGTTCGCTCCAGCAAATCTGAAGATGGTGTATTCAGGATGCTTAATTCTAGATGATGGCTGCGGGATCGCAGCGTCGACATTGTCCCGCTCAACTATCCGGCATCGGACACCATTAAAACATTTCGCTTCGCTCAACGGCGGAGAGAGCGTTAGTATCTAATTAATCATGCAACTGCCTGTTAAGATCAGTTATCGGGGTCTGGAAAAATCCGACCAGATCGACAATCTCGTGTTGGACAAAGCCGCGCGGCTCGAGAAATTTTGCGACCACATTAATCGGTGCGACGTCGCGATCGAACAACCGAACCACACCCATCACAAAGGAAATCAATACCGTGTTCGCATTGACGTGACCGTTTCGCGCGGTCACGAGCTTGTTGCCAACGAACAACAAAAGGACAACGGCACGCACGATCCGCTTAACAAAGTGATCCACGACGCCTTCAAAACGATGGAACGCGAGTTGCGCCGCGTCGTGGACAAGCAAAGACGGGACGTTAAGACGCACGCCGATTCTCGTTCGCCGAAATAGGACGCAGATAGGCGATTGGGGTCAATTGCCCCTACGTAAGAGCGAAATCGAATGCATAGCGTAGTAGAGCTGTTGGCTGCAGCACTTGGTTAGATGCTTCCCTGCTGCTGTCATGCTCTCGGTGCGAGCCGAACAGAGTCGATGAGGCGATCAACGTAGGCCTTCCGCGTGGGATCTGCCGCGCGGCGTGTAAGCGCCCATATCTCAAGTAGGTGACCGTTCACGAAGCAGGAAAGGCAGCGAGTATCGACGTGAGCTCCTGAGTCGTTATCGTGGCTGAGACAAATCTCGGCCCAGCTCCGGCCGTCACGCTCGACTATCTGATGCTTGATCCACCGGAAATGCGGCAGCTTCGCGTTGAGTCTGGTATACGACTCGACTTTCTGCTGCAGGAAGTCAGTAATATCGGGCGCTTTCAAGCTGTGTTTACCGTAGGTCACGCTCACTAAAAAGGTGCCGTCGGCAGACGCAAGGTTGGTAAGGACCGAGTATCGGTTTGTCTCTCCCGGTGCACTGTGGCTCTGCGAAATATCTACTGGGCTGGCGAACGATAGCTGGCCGCCGAGTAGCTGAATTTGCTTCGCTACGGCTGAATGTGCCGCAAGCCAGAGAACAAGCCACGCGACGATGGTATGAAAGTGCACGTGCGTCTAACGAGAATTAGACCGAATAATTCGATCCAATCCGACCTACAAAGAGCATCGCCTACCTTACGCGGGCGCGCCGCCGAGCGCGCCGGGGAGCGGTGGGGTGACGTCGGGCGCGGCAACAACTTGTTTGGGCGGTTTTTCCGGCGGCATTTTTTTACCGTCCGGGAGTGCGGTGCCGCCGGGCGGATTTATCAAGCGGCCGTGCTCGACAATTTCTTTAATTTGCGAGCCATCGAGCGTTTCGAATTCAAGCAATGCTTTTGCGATGATCTCCAACTGATCGCGATGGGCGATGAGGGTTTGTTTCGCCAGCTGATAAGCCTCATCGAGTAGTCTGCGCACTTCCTGATCGATTTGCTCCGCCGTCGCTTCGCTGTAATCGCGAGCCCGCGAAATATCGCGGCCGAGAAAAACGTAATCTTCGTGGTCGCCGTATTCGACCATCCCCATTTTTTCGCTCATGCCCCATTCGCAGACCATGCGCCGCGCGATTGCCGTTGCCATTTTGATGTCGCCCCGGGCGCCATTGGTAATATCGCCGAACACGATTTCTTCGGCAACGCGCCCGCCCATGCTGACGGCAAGACCGGCGAGCAATTCGTTTTTGCGGTTGGTGTATTTGTCTTCCTCTGGCAGCCACATTGTCGATCCAAGCGAAGGACCGCGCGGAATGATGGTGACTTTGTGCAGCGGCTCAGTGTGCGGGAGAAGCTCCAATAACAACGCGTGACCCGCTTCGTGATAGGCAGTGTTTTGCTTTTCTTTTTCGCTGAGCGCGAGACTGCGGCGCTCCTTGCCCCACCGGACTTTGTCGCGCGCTTCTTCTAGTTCGGCGAGCGTAATGCCTTTTAATCCGCGCCGCGCGGCGAGCAGCGCCGCTTCGTTGATCACATTGGCCAGCTCCGCACCAGAATAACCCGGTGTGCCACGCGCGACGACGGCAAGATCGACGCCTTCGGCCAGTTTCACCTTCTTAGCATGAACACGTAGAATTTCTTCGCGCCCTTTCACGTCGGGCAGATTGACTGTGATTTGCCGATCGAAGCGTCCCGGTCGCAGCAGCGCCGGATCGAGAACGTCGGGGCGGTTGGTGGCCGCGATGATGATGACGCCTTCCTGGGTATCGAAACCGTCCATCTCTACGAGCAACGCATTTAGCGTTTGCTCGCGCTCGTCATGGCCGCCGCCAACACCGTGCCCGCGATGACGGCCGACGGCGTCGATTTCGTCGATGAAAATGATGCAAGGCGCGGATTTTTTGCCTTGCTCGAACATATCGCGCACGCGCGATGCGCCGACTCCGACAAACATCTCAACAAAGTCCGAGCCGCTGATTGAAAAAAACGGAACGTCCGCTTCACCCGCGATAGCGCGGGCTAGCAGCGTTTTGCCGGTGCCGGGCGGCCCGACTAGAAGAACACCTTTCGGGATGCGGCCCCCGAGCTTCTGGAATTTTTTCGGATCGCGCAAAAACTCGACGAGCTCTTGGACTTCATCCTTCGCTTCCTCGACGCCAGCGACATCGCGAAATGTAATTTTATTTTTGTCGCGCGCTAGCATGCGCGCTTTCGATTTCCCGAAATTGAGCGCGCCTTTGCCGGCCATGCGGATTTGCTGACGAAAAAGAAAGTAAAGCACGAGGAGAAAAAGGGCGATCGGGAGAAAACCGACCACCGTCTGCGCCAGAACATTGGATTCGGTTTTAATAGCCGGTTGAATGCCGGCGGCAGCGAGTTTTTCTTGCAGATTGCTTGTGAAACTCAAATAGACCGTGGTTCGAAAGGGAACCTGCTGCGCAGGCGCTGAACCCACGCCTTGCCGGATGTAAGCGCCACGCAAGGTTTGCGTCGGCCGGCCATCCTCAACAACGAGTTGAAGCGGATAATTCTTATCGGTCACGATCTGCTTGTTATCGAGCAGTTCGAGAAAACGATTGTAAGGGACGTCTTCGACCGGCTGCATCCCTCCCCGGTAAAAGAGCATGGCGAGTGCAATGAAGCTAAAGGCGATCACGATGAGAATGACGCCGCGCCAGTTAAAATTAGGCTCGTTCCCGCGGGATTTATTCTCCTTTTGGGAGTTGCGATCAGCTTGAGGCATGGAATTAAACGCGCTCAGCGCGAATGCAGGTTACCATGAAGGCTTTTTCAATGCAAAGAGCCACGGTCGCGTCAGCACAGTGAAAGCTGACAAGTGAATAGTGAAAAGATCGACATTGGGAGCGCTGAGATGTTTGAATTGTTAAAAGGTTGAAGCGAGACCTCCTTATCTATGTATCGTGCCTGCACATTGCGTCGCCCGTCGGTTTCGGGTAAAATTTGAGTCCGAATATCGACATGACAGAGCTTGTTTCATCGGTTGCAGACAGGATCGACCGTGCGGTGCAGCGCGTGACGCCTCTTGCCTATCGGGTGCGGCGGACTGGCCGCCGCTGGGTGCGCCGCGCCTTGCGCAAGCCCCGCAGCGTCTCGGAAGGTCCGAATCTGTTGCCGCTGTTGATCCAGGTGCTCGCCAGCTTTTCAAAGGCGGATGGCGTTCTATTAGAGGAAGAGATCGACTCGAGTCTCGGTTTTTTGCGTTACGATTATCCCGAGGCGGTTTACTCGGAGCTGCGGCAGTTATTCCGGCAAGCGCTCTACGAGCAGCAGGACCTTGCCGCGATGGCGCAGAAACTAGGCGCCCAACTGAGCACAGAGCGCAAGATCATGCTGGGAGTCCAGCTCTACGACCTCATTTCGCAAGCGGGCTTGAAGCAGGAGCAGGTCGTCGCGTTCTATTCGTTCATGTCACAACTCGGCATGGCGGCGCAAGCCATCGACATAGTTTACCAACTGAATGCTTCGGAGGATTCCGATCCGTCGATCTATCAACGCGGCGCGTCCCCGCTCGAATCGCTCTCATTCGCCACGAACGGGAAGACGGATGTGATACTTAAGAACCTCGACGGGAACGATCGGTTGATGGCATTTCGTTATCACGATCTCATTTTGCTCAAAAATTACAGCGGGCAGAATGTGTCGGTTCGCGGGCGACCGCTGGTTCGCGGCGGGTTCTGCCGGATTTATCCTGGGCAGCGCATTCTCGTTGGTAATCAGGTGCTCAGTTATCAGGAGCTGGCGCAGTATTTCAACGCCAAGAAGAATGTTTCGCTTCCGCAGATTCTCATCCGGGTAAACAAGGACTCGGATGAAGTCGAGCTGGAGCGTTCGCGTACGCGCGACAGCTCACTCCGGATTACTTTCGGATTAAAGGTGCGCGTCAAAGCGTTGCGCGACGTGGATGCTGAGCTGAACGGGATAAAATTGAAAGCCGGCACGCAGGTCGAAGCGACGCTGGAAGACAAGATCATTTTCCACAACGACAGTGAGATGGATTTGATCGATCTGCGCCGGCGGGCCCGTGCTTTGGGTGGCCGATTTCAACTGAAAGCTTCGAAATCCGAATATTTGGTCTCGAACGATCCCAGCCGCCTGGAAGCCGGCGATATTCTGCTTTCACCGGGCACCAGCGGCGACGTGCTGCTGAAGATTTTTTGCGATTACGACCAGCGGGTCGGCCTGTTGGAGGTCATCGAAGCCGATCGCCCGATCATAGTGGGCGACACTCCCGTGCGCACAACCGCGCCGCTCAAAGACGGCGACACGATCCGGATCGACATCGGACAATTTCTTCGTTGCAATTTTTCAGAACGAATCATCGAAGAAGAGCGTAATATCATTCGAACTCTCGAGGTAAGCGAAGTCACTCATCGCTTCAGCAAAGACGAAATTGGGCTCGAAGGAAACTCTTTCAGCGTCACCCGTGGCGAGCTCGTTTGCGTGATGGGCGCGAGCGGTTCGGGAAAGAGCACGCTCCTAAAAGTGCTGGCCGGGCAACTTCAGCCAACTAGCGGCGAGGTCATCCTCAACGGCCAATCGCTTTATCCGAACCTCGATGTTCTCAAGCGCTACATCAGTTACATGCCACAGCAAGACGCGTTCGACGAACATCTCACGATCGGCGAAAACCTGCAGTTTGCAGCGGCGATTCGTTCACCGCACCTCTCGCGCCGGGATCGCACGCGGCGGCTGGACGCCAAACTGATCGAGCTCGGTTTGGGCGAACGCCGGGACGCCGTCGTGGGCAGCGCGGACAAGAAGACATTGAGCGGCGGCGAGCGCAAACGCCTTAATATCGGTCTCGATATGATCGGCATGTCGGACGTTTATCTTTTCGATGAACCGACGTCCGGCCTCTCCTCGAAAGACTCTGAACACGTGATCGAGATCATTCGCGGCATGGCACACAACAAGATCATCATTGTCACTATTCATCAGCCGAGCTCGAAACTCTTCCAGATGTTTCACAAAGCGATCCTGCTCGACAAGGGCGGACGGCTCGTCTTCTTCGGCACGCCTTCCGATATGCTTCGCTACTTTGCCGAAGCGGAACACCAACATCAGTTCGGCGCCGAACTGGGCGCGTGTCCATCATGCGGAACAACCCGTCCCGAGTTTATTTTTGACGTGCTCGAGACACCGCTGCGCGATATCAGCGGCGACATTATTTACGAAGAAAATAGTCGCGGACAGCTCGTCGCGGCCCGCCGTTATTCGCCGGAATTCTGGCGCGACAAATACGAAGCGTTTCGATTAATCCAGGACGTCAAACAAGTTTCCTTGCGTAAAGAACCGGTGGCGCTGCTGCCTGCCGCCCCCGCCCAGAAGAAGAGGCTGCCGTTTCGCTGGCACGATGAATGGACGCAATTTCGGACGCTTCTGCGCCGTTCCTTCCTAAGCAAACTGCGCAATCGCGCCAACCTCGTCATCACAATCGGGGTTTCGCCTGTACTGGCGTTGCTTATCGCAACCATTCTGCGCTACTCGGACAGCGGGAAATACGATTTCGCGTCCGCTTATCACATTCCGACGTTTTTGTTCCTCAGCCTTATCGTCGCGATGTTCCTCGGCTTGACCAACAGTGCCGACGATATCATCCGCGATCGGCCGGTGCTGCAGCGCGAGCGCAATCTCAATGTTCGCCTCTCTTATTATGTGATCTCGAAAACGCTCACGCTCGGGATTTTTGCGCTGATCCAATGCATTCTTTTCGTTCTGATCGGCAATTACGCCCTCCAAATCCGCGGGATGTTTTGGATCGATCTCGGAATCATGCTCATGACCGCCATGGGCGGTGTGTCGCTTGGACTGCTTATTTCATCGCTCGTCGCCGATCCGAAGACCGCGGCCAACATCGTCCCACTCGTCCTAATTCCGCAGATCATCATGGGCGGTGCTCTCATCAAATATGAGGACATGAACCGGAACCTCGCGCTTGTTTACGCGCTCACGCACTGGTTTTCAGAACATCCCAACATTGAACAAGAAAAGAAAATGGGCAGCAAGCTGGAGGTGCCATTTGTCTGTCAGTTCATCGCCATGCGTTGGTCGTATGAAGAAATGATTGTCGCGCAAGCCAAGCTCAATCCGCTCACGCGGCGGCAGGATCTGACGCAGCGTGAGATCGATCGGATTGTCGCGAAACATCGACAAGATCCTGGTGAAAGTAAGCGGCTGGAGGAGCTGAAGGAAACGCTCGCTCTGCTTTCTGGCCTCGAGGCAAATTCCGTCGGCGACCTCGATCATTACCTTGGCTTGATCGATCAAATTCTGGATGGAAAGCGGCCGTTCGACCGTGCCCTTTTCAAGAACGCGGCCGGCCCGATTACAGCCGAGCAAATTTATGTGAACCAAAAGGTTTCCGATCTGATTTCGAACGCCGAGATGGAACAAAGCGATTATCGCCGGGGTGACCGGCCGAACGTCTTCTTCGGCGCACAAAAACGTCATTTTGGGATCAAGATCAGTGTCTTCGTCTTCAACACGGTCGTTTTGATTGGATCGACACTTGGATTGCTCGCCCTCCTCCATTGGATTCTGCGAAGACAACTGGAAGTGCGAAAAGGCTAAGCGGCCACCGATTGACGTGCGTTCGTGTTTGTCATTCCGAGCGGAGTCGAGCAATCTCTCATGAAAGGAGAAGCGCATACTTCAAGTTGGACGTGTGATTAGCAAGAATAGACGCGAGCTAATGTCCGCGGTACCTATTGTAATCGGTGGGATAAGCACGAAGAGTGAGCGTAAATGGAGAGCGAACACTGAATGAGTAGAAGAAAGGACAAAGCCGCCCTGCTTATCGTCGCCGCCAGCGAGACCGATCCAGACATGCTTTACGCGACCAAGTTTTTCGCGCCCGATCCGTTCATTTTTCTCCAGAAGAATGGCAAGCGCACACTTATCTTGAGCGATTTGGAAATCGATCGCGGGCGCAAGCAAGCCAAAGCGGACGAATTCGTCATGTTCAGCCAGCTGGAGCGTGAAGTGCAGGGGAAATCGAAGAAGGCGCCACCTTACGAAAAAGTTCTTGCACATTTTCTCCGAAAACGGGGCATAAGATCGGCAATCGTTCCGTCGAATTTTGCGCTCGGTTATGCGCAGGAACTCATGGCGAATAAGATCCGCGTTCGGGCGACAAATGGACTTTTCTGGCCCGAACGCGAAGCGAAATCGGAGAAGGAAATTGAAATGATCGGTCGCGCGTTGCGGATTACGGAAACAGGACTGAAACGCGCGATTGAAGTTTTGAAAGCGTCGAAACCTGGAGCCGGAAAACGATTACGCTGGAGCGGCAAAACGTTGACCTCGGAAATGCTGCGTGCAGAAATTGACTCCACCATCTTGCGCGCAGGTGGAATTCCGACCGGCACGATCGTCGCGGGCGGCGACCAGGCCTGCGATCCGCATGAGCGCGGCTTCGGTCCGCTTTACGCGAACTCGTTGATTGTCCTGGATGTTTTCCCGCGCGACGCGAAGACCGGATATTTCGGCGACATGACGCGGACCGTTCTCCGCGGGCGCGCGAGCGATGCGCAGCGAAAGCTTTGGGAAACAGTAAAAGCCGGGCAAACGCTCGCTTTGAAAAAGATCAAAGCGGGAGTGGATGGAATGGCAATTCACAAGGCAATTCAGAAGTTCTTCGCCGAGCGTGGCTTTCCAACGGAGGTTCGCAAGGGCCGGCGCGTTGGATTCTTTCACGGGACCGGTCACGGCCTAGGGCTCGACATCCACGAGCATCCGCGTTTGCAAAAAGTTACGCTGAAAGCTCGACAAGTCCTGACTGTCGAGCCGGGACTGTATTATCCCGGGCTCGGCGGAGCACGTCAGGAAGACGTCGTGATCGTGACGAAAACCGGCTGCAAAATCCTGTCGCGATTTCCGAAACGGTTGGAGATTTAGGTGGATCGAGCAGTCCCTTGCTCGATGTTAAAACCACGCGGCGAAGCCGCATTTGTTTAGCATCGCCTGCGGGGCGACCGATCCACCAAATGAACGAAGCACACGGTCGTGCGTCTAATTTTCCAGCGGCGAAGTGACAATCGGTTTTGGCGAGCTAAATTAAGATCGACATGTTTTATCCTTACGGATTCGGTTTTGGATCTCATTGGTTGCTTTACATCGGCGTCCCATTGGTCATTGGGATTTGGGCTCAGATTCGCGTGAGCAGTGCGTTCAGCCGCTGGGGCAAGGTGCGGGCCACTTCCAACATTACCGGAGCGGAATGTGCACGCGAGATCTTGGAGGCGGCACAGATCCACGATGTCGATGTTGTCGAGACAAACGATTTTCTCGGCGACCATTACGATCCGACGAGCAAGAAACTTTGTCTTTCGAGCAACGTTTTCAGTACGCCGTCGGTCGCTGCGCTCGGCATTGCCGCGCATGAGACTGGGCACGCCATTCAACACGCAAAAGCTTACGCACCGCTCAAAGCACGTATGGCGATTGTGCCCGTGACGATGGTTGCATCGCAAATGCTACCGTTTGTGATTATCGGCGGGTTGTTTTTTCATCTCACCGGTCTGATCACACTCGGTATTTATTGTTATTTGATTCTGCTTGTCTTCCAGCTAATCACCCTGCCGGTGGAATTCGACGCTTCGCGCCGCGCGAAGATCATTTTGCAACAGATGGGAATCGTGCAGCCGGGCCGCGAACTGGCGGGCGTGAACAAGGTGTTGAATGCAGCTGCCCTCACTTACATCGCAGCTTTCATCGCCGCACTCGGCAACTTACTCTGGTTAATGTCGATCCGCGATCGGCGGTAATTGACTGCACGGTTGAAGAAGATGAATCCAGCCCTCGCACTACCCGCTCGCCGGATTTCGGATTTGTTATCGTCCGGTCTTAGTGCTCGTGCTAAATCTAAGCGCGACCCGATGGAGAAACCAAAAACGGATGAAGATCAGCAGTTGGTCGCGCGCACGCAATCGGGAGATGCGAGCGCGTTCGATCAACTCGTGGTCAAGTACACGCCGCGTCTTTACGGTCTGGTCTACAACATGACCTCGAACCACGAGGACACCAACGACCTGTTGCAAGACATTTTTTCCAAAGCTTACAAGGCGATTCGCGGATTCCGTGGCAAATCGTCGTTTTACACTTGGATCCACTCGATCGCAGTCAACATGACACTGAATTTTCTCAAAAAACGCGGCCGCCGTTTTCATCTCAGCTTGGACGATGTCGATGCCAGCATTCAAAACGACAAAGAGTTTCTCGAACTGACGGCGACGAGCAGTCCGGTGCGGGAAGCAGACCTTTCTGAACTGCAGCGAAGATTGAACGAGGCCATGATGAAATTGTCTGATGAACACAGAGCTGTGGTCACCATGTTCCATATCCAAGGAATGCCCCACGCGGAGATCAGTAAGATCTTGCGTGTTTCGGAGGGAACGGTACGTTCGAGGCTCTTCTACGCGAATCGGCAACTGCAAAATTATCTAGACGAATTCAGAAAAAACCCCGTTGGTTAACCCGCGCTGAAATGGACGAATTTAACGAAAACGAGATCGCCAAGCTTCTTCGACTGAAACGGCACGAGCAACCCCCGCCGGGCTATTTCGAAAATTTCCTGCACGAGTTCCATCGCCGGCAGCGTGATGAATTGCTCTGTGAACCGCTCTGGCGGATTCTTCTGGAGCGCGCTCAGGACTTCATGTTGCGGTTGAATGTTCGTTCGCTCACCTCCTACCCAGCGGCCATCACCGCGGTGTTGGTCTGCGCGGCGGTTATTTCGTTGAAGATTTATCAGGAACCGGGGACTGCCAATGTCGCCGCTCTCCAGAGCCAGCCGGCGTTATCTACAGCAGTGAATGCAGAAGGAGAATGGACGCTCGCATCCCCAGTGGCCACGCGGATCTTCAGGACGCAGCCGCTTCGTAATTTGAATGAAAGCGCCCACACTCACCGGGCCGCCACCCCGCCGCGCTACGTGCTCGATAGCGTCCCTGTGAGTTATGAGCCAACTTTCAGATTTTAGTCGCGCGCCGGAAGTTCCCTTCCGCTTTCGTTTCGTGTTGATCCGCAGACTCCCGGTCGCGCTAAGTCTTTTTGCGGCGATTTCTCTCGTTGATGCTCAAGAAGAGTCCGCCACGGCAGTCAGCCGCCAGGTGAAGGAGGTCTTTGAGCACGCCGCCAAAGCTGTGGTCAAGATTCACGGTGTTGACGAGCACTGCGAAATTTCGGGAACCGGATTTTTTATCGATCCTACGGGAACCCTTTACACCGCGTATACGGTCGGAGGTGAAGCGGGAAATTTCAGTATTGAGTTTGATGGCAAACAATATCCCGCGCGCCAGGTGTTGGCCGATATCCGCAGCGGCATGGCCATATTAAAGACAGATGTCGCAACGCCCGCGCTCCCGATTGGGAAGTCCGAGGAGCTGGGAGTGGCAACCCCCGTCGTAACGATTGGTTATCCATTGGATTTGCCGGAAACACCGAATTTTGGAATGGTCGCAGGATTTGATCGGAAATACCTCGGTCGTTATTTTTCAACCACGCACTTGCGAGTCAATCTTCCCACACAACGGGGAGAGGCTGGCGCGCCGCTCTTGAACATGAAAGGCGAGGTCGTCGGTATCCTGGTTAGCAGCCTCGAAAACAACTCTTCGTGTTATGCGGTGCCAATCGAAGCGGCCGAGAAAATCCGCGGCGACTTTGTCCGTTTCGGCGAAGCCAGGCATGGTTGGATCGGGATTAATGTTTCCGAGGCAGCCGCGCCGACGGAAGGTTCTCGTGCGCGAATGACGCAGATCATGGACGGCACGCCAGCGGCCAGTTCCGGGATCAAGGCCGGCGACATTCTCTTGCAAGTGGGGCGGAAAAAGGTCCACGAGCCGGAAGACGTGCTAGATGCGTCGTTCTTCATCACGGCTGGAGATACCGTTCCGATCACAGTGATCCGGGGCAACGAGAAGCTGACGTTTAACGTGCAAGCTGAGACTCATCCGGCCAGCCAGCATCCGCCACTAATTGCTGCGCCGACGATGAATCAGGCGATTCCACTCAAGCTCGATTCTGAGGCGCAGCGCACGCCTTGAGGTTCAGTAACGCGGTCATCGCGCCAGCATTTTCCGAAATTCTGCCTCGGTGAGAATTCGAATACCGAAGTGTTTCGCTTTCGCGAGCTTGCTGCCAGGCTCCGCGCCCGCTAGAACATAATCAGTTTTCCTGCTGACGCTGCCGCTGACATGACCGCCGAGCGCTTCGATCTTTGCCGTCGCTTCCTCACGCGTCATTGAGGGCAAAGTGCCGGTAAGCACAAAAGCTTTGTCGGCCAGCGGCAGCTTTGCCGCTTTCTTCGCCGAAATTTTTTCGATCTTGGGAGAAATCTGCAACTGTTTCATTCGGCGCAGAAGTTTGGCGCCGGCTTCCGACTCAAAAAACTCAAGAACGCTTTTCGCGACTACCGGTCCGACCTCGGTCACGATACCGGCTCCCTTTTCACTTTTGCTTTTTGACTTCTCAGCAAAACCCGCCTCGATCAAACGATTTGCGATTTGCTGGCGATTCTGATCGCTCCTTTCGTGATAGGTCAGAACGTCCCGTAGCAATTGTGAGCTCGCGATATCTTCGATCGTTTCATGGAAACGCGCCAATTGCGTAGCCGTCGTTTTCCCGACATCAGGAATTGCGAGGGCGAAAAGCCAGCGCGAAAGCGGCAAAGTTTTCGCACGCTCGATCGCACGAATTGCTTTGGTTGCGTTCTTCTGGCCGAAAACTCGCGGCGCCTCCTCTGTGCCAAGGTTCAAGGTTGCAAGCTGCTCGGTTTTCAACTCAAATAAATCGATCGGCTCGCGTATCAAACCACGCTCGACTAATTTGTCGGCAAGGATTCCGCCGATGCTTTCGATATCAAGGGCGCTGCGTGCCGCAAAAAATTCCACTCGCCGGGTCGTTTGGGCTGGGCACTGAATATTTTCACAGCGCCAGGCGACGAACTGTGGATCGCGCCGCACGGGGCTGCCACAGACAGGGCATTTGCCGTGAACGTGTTTGAAGAAATCGAACGGCTTTGCGTTGCGCAGCCGCTTCGATTTCACCACCTCGATCACTGCTGGGATCACTTCACCGGCCTTCTCGATCACAACTGTGTCGCCGATGCGAATGTCTTTGCGTTTGATTTCGTCTTCATTGTGCAGGGTCGCACGCGAAACCCGACTGCCGCTCACCGTTACCGGCTCAAGCACCGCCACTGGCGTAAGCACACCGGTCCGGCCGACCTGAACCAGAATGTCGATCAAACGCGTCTCTACGCGCTCCGCTTCGTATTTGTATGCGATCGCCCAGCGCGGCGATTTGGCCGTGAACCCAAGCCGTTCCCGTTGCGCGAACGCGTCTACTTTCACGACTGCGCCATCGGTTTGATACGCAAAATCGCCTCGAATTTTGTCCAGCTCGCGGATCGCGTTCAAAATTTCCTCGAACGAATCGGCCAGCCACCAGCGCTCGCTCGTGGGCAAGCCGAATTTTTCAAGAAGCGGAAACAGTTCGGAGTGTTTCTCGAGATCGACATCTTCGACCGCACCCGTGCCGTAAAACAGGATGCCAAGCGGTCGCTTGGCAACGATTGCTGGATCGAGTTGCTTGAGGGATCCCGCCGCTGCATTCCTCGGGTTCGCGAATAGAGGCAAGCCCGCCTTGCTCCGTTCTTCGTTTAATTTCGCGAAGCCGCGCTTATCCATGAAAACTTCACCGCGCACTTCGAAAACGCTCGGTCGTGCGCTGCGCAAGCGCTCAGGAATAGAACGAATGGTCTTAATATTTTGCGTGATATCGTCGCCCACCGCGCCATCTCCGCGCGTGGCTGCATGCCGAAGCCGCCCGTTTTCATAAAGCAATGAAACGGCGACGCCGTCCACTTTCGGCTCGATCACAACCGGGATCCTCTCGTTCGGTAAAAGGCGCGTGATCCGCGCATAAAAACTCGCGACTTCTTTTTCGGAGTACGTGTTATCCAAGCTCAGCATGGGGACTCGATGCCCGATTTGGGCAAAGGCCTCCAGTGGCTTACCACCGACGCGCTGTGTCGGGGAATCGGTTGACACGAACTGCGGAAACTGCGTTTCAAGGTCGAGAAGCTCCTGGTAGAGCCGATCGTATTCGCGATCGCTGATTATGGGCGCAGCTTCCTGGTAGTAACGGCGGTCGTGCTCTTCGATTTTGCGACGCAATTGCGCGGCACGTTTTGCCGCTTGCGTTTCTTCCTCAGTCATGTGGGATGATATAAGTCGGTCGAATCCTCGGCAATGGAGCGCAAAGAGAAAATCTTGGGCGTGGAAGGCGGCGGCACTAAGACTGCCTGGGTTTTGGTCGAGCGAACTGGAGCCGGGGGCGCCGATCCCGGCTCGCAACTGCGCATTCTCGATCAAGGAAGACTGCCTCCCTCAAACGTCCGGTTGGAAACGCCAGATCGACTGAGAGCGATCTTCTGCGAACTTCCGAGGGAGATCGATCGTGCTGGAATCTTTCTTGCCGGCTGTGGGACCGCCGAAGATCGACAATCGCTTTCACGGCTTTGCGCGGAAATCTGGCCAAACGCCAGAATCGTCTCTGGCAGTGATCGCGAGTCCGGCCTCGCAGCTGGCCTTGGACATGGCGACGGAATAGTGGTCTGCGCTGGAAGTGGCTCCTCGGTTACAGGGCGGCGGGGCGACAGAATCGAGAACGCCGGCGGCTGGGGACACATCCTCGGCGACACAGGCGGCGGTTATTTTCTTTCCATTCAGGCGCTGCGCCTCCTCTTGCGTGAATACGATTTGCACCGTGGCGAGATGCAATTCACCGCGAAAGTCTTGCACGCACTTTCGTTGAATAACCTTGATGAAGTCGTTCGGTGGGTCCAGACAGCAGACAAAATGGAGATCGCGATGCTCACGCCGGTTGTTTTTGAAGCCGCAGCCAGCGGCGATGCGCGCGTGACGGAAATTGTAGAAAACGGCGCCCAGGCTCTAAGCGAATACACGGAGGCAGTCGCGTCCAGGCTTCATCTGCTCGCGCCGAAGGTCGTGCTCCTCGGCGGGCTTTTTCATCGCGATTCGATCTACACGCACGCATTTCGGCGCAGACTGAAGAAGAATCTTCCCGATGCTCGTGTGGCAATTGCGGAGCGCACGCCCGAACTTGGCGCGGCGTGGCTGGCGGCAGAGTTGAACGATCACGTCGTTTTCCAATCGAAGCTTCCCGAAAGCGAAATTGACAATCTGGCTGCCGTCCTAACCGAGCAGCGCAATCCGCGCTCGGAGAATCTGGAAGAACTGAGTCCGCGCGCCTTGGTCGAACTCTTTGTGGAGGAGGAAAAATCTGTGCAGGACGCGCTGCGAGGCGCCATTGCCGATCTTGCGCGAGCCATTGAAATCGTTACCGAATCGTTGCGAAATGGCGGCCGCCTCTTTTATGTCGGCGCTGGCAGCAGTGGGCGTATTGGGGTGCTCGATGCGAGCGAAATCCCGCCGACTTTTGGCGCCCCGCCCAATCTAGTGCAGGGAGTGATCGCGGGCGGGGTAACTGCGCTCTATCGAGCCATCGAGGGTGCGGAAGACGAGGAAAGTGGAGGCGCGTTGGCCTTGGATGAGCGCGGCATTAAGAGCAGCGATGTTGTGATTGGTATCACGGCCAGCGGCCGAACGCCTTTTGTCCTCGGCGCGCTTGCGCGGTCGAAGTCGTTAGGCGCCAAGACTATTTTGCTAACCTGCAATCCGTCAGGCTCGCAAAAGTTGACTGTCGATCTTGCAATCAATCTCATGGTTGGACCGGAAGTTCTCACCGGATCGACCAGGTTGAAGGCGGGTACAGCAACGAAGATCGCGCTCAACGTTATCAGCACGGCCGCGATGGTGGCGCTCGGCAAAGTCCGCGGCAACTTGATGATTGATCTGCACGCGTCGAACTCGAAACTGCGTGATCGTGCGATCCGCTTGGTCGCTCAATTGTCGGGATCGGATTACAATTCGGCGCGCCAACAACTTGAAGCGAACGACTGGAATCTGCGTGCCGTTGTGGACAAGATCCACCAATGAAAAATGAAGTATTTTATGCGAGTTCCTGAAGATTGCTCGGAAATCCTAAGTCACGATTTTTGATGTCGATAAGCGCAAGGCTTGCGCGCGGCGCGAAGGAGAAGTGAGATTCAACCGAAAGGAACCTTATGCTCTGGACAATCTTTGTGATCTTGCTCGTGCTTTGGCTGCTTGGATTAGTCAGCTCCTACACCTTGGGAGGATTCATTCACATCCTGCTTGTGATCGCCATTGTCGTGCTGATTATCAATCTGATTCAAGGCCGGCGTCCCTTGTAACGTTACGTCAATGAAGCCGGCTGGCATCGTCGGTATCATTCTTATCGTTGTCGGCATTATCGCCTTCGCTTACGGCGGGTTCACCTACACGACTCGCGAAAAAGTGATCGATGCCGGACCCCTGCAAGTGAGTGCGGACAAAGAGCACCACGTTCCATTTTCCCCAGTGCTCGGCGGGATTTGTCTCGTTGGCGGAATCGTTCTCGTGATAGTCGGCGGCCGAAGGGCCTAATTGCCTAACCGGCACCGGCTTTTAATACGGCAAACGTTTTGTTCCCCTTGCGATCGAGATAGAGTAAGACGCCGCGTCTGGGGTCGGCTTTGTTGAGAGCTTCGCGAAATGATTGTATGTTGGTAACGGGTTTACCATCCACTTCAGTAATGATGTCTTCGCGCTGGATGTCCTGTTGGGCGGCGAGGCTGTTGTCCGCGACATCGGTGACGATGACACCCTGTTGGACACTGAGGTGAAGGCGTTCGGCAACTTCCTTGTTTAACTCTTGGACCTGCAATCCAAATTTGCCGGCATCTTCTTGTTTCGGTTGGCCAGGCTGGATTGGCTCGTTTGAAGCACGTGCGATCTCGTTAGGCAATTCACCCGTCTTTACAGGGACTTTTATCGTCTGCCCCTTGCGCCAAACCGTCAGTTCGACATTTTGGCCGATCTTCTTTTTCAAAATCTCGTGCTGGAGTTGCGAGTCGGTTTCGACCGGTGTTCCATCGACTTGCGTAATCACATCGAAAGGCCGCAAGTTGCTTTTGTAAGCGGGCGCGTCGGCTTCAACTGTGCGCACGACCACGCCCTTGTCGGCGCCTTTGAGCAAATCGCGGATTGCCGAATCGTCGCCGAGCGTCTCGATCCGAATGCCAAGCCAGGGCCGCACGATTTTGTGGCCGGCGATAAGTTCGGCGCCGATCTCCTTCGCCATGTTAACTGGGATGGCGAAACCGAGCCCACGGTTCATCCCGTTGATGAGCGTATTCATGCCGATTACTTTACCGTCGATGTCGCAAAGTGGTCCGCCACTGTTGCCTGGATTAATCGACGCGTCAGTCTGCAAATAATCCGAGATGGAGTAACCGCCAGTGGCGAGCAATTTGTTCCGGCCCTTGCCGCTCACCACGCCATAGGTGAACGTGTAGTCGAGCTTGAACGGAGCTCCAATGGCGAAGGCAAATTGACCTACGCGTACGCTGTCGCTGTTGCCAAGCTGAACGATCGGTAAATCTTTCGCGTCGATTTTAATTACGGCGATATCGGTCTTCTCATCAGTGCCCACGACCCTGGCCGGAAATTCTCGGCCATCTCTCAATTTCACGTCGATTTTGTCAGCGCCCTCGACCACGTGAAAGTTCGTAAAGACATAACCGTCAGGCCGAACGATGAAACCGGAGCCTTCGCTTTGGATCGGCCGGAATCCGTTCGGGTTACGGCGCTGATTGCTTTCATCAGGCGGTCCTTGGAAGAACAGATCGTCGAATGGCGAACTCTCGCCGCCGTCGTTTTTCTTTGAAATCTCAATAATGACCACGCTTGGTGCCACGATTTCGAAGACCTTCGCGAATGCATTGTTCAATTGATGAACTACGTCCTTGCCTGCTTCCGCCGCCGCGGTAGGAACTGTAGGCGTCGGAACGACCTCGGGTTGCGCCGCAAACGATGTACTAATTGCCACGCATGTAGTCAAAATGGATAAACGCATTGGTTGGAACTTGGACAGCAGTGAACATGCAATGTTCAACTGGACGCGTCCAATCCCAGCTTGTGCGAAGGTGCGCTCGCAGTTCGATCCTACCCCTGTTAAACTGCTCGAAACGGCGTATATAGTTCGCGACCGGATCTTGCATATGCGTGCATCCAAAAGGCGAAGCCAGTGCGGGATCGTAATTTTGATACTCCTTTGGGCGACAGCGATTGCGCCCGAACCCGGTACGCACATCTCAATTACGCCTTCCGATCTGGTCCGAGCGGTGACGATTGATCGCGCATCTCTTATTGACCTTTGCCTGATCGAACATGTCGATCCAAACGGGCGCGATGCGCAAGGGCGGACACCATTGCTAATCGCGGCGTCGCAGCGGAATTGGAAGACAGCGCAGCGGCTCATCGACGCTGGTGCACTCGTCGACCTTGCTGATAAAAACGGGTTCACGCCGCTGATGGCAGCGGCAATGGGTGGCAACCTCGCGATGTTTCGTTCTCTTCTGGCACATTCTGTGGATCTTCACGCGGAAGCGCCTTGCAGGGACGGCCGGGATCTTCTGGGAATGGCCATCGATGGCGGTAATTCGGAGATCGTCAATTCCGTAACCGAGCGCTTGCCCGTGATGCCGCAGTGGACAACCAGTACGCGCCGCGCTCTAACGGCAGCGTTGCAAGCCGGGAAGAAGGAGCAAATCCGATTGCTTCTTGGCAAACATCCATCGCCTCCGACGCCTGAAGGCAAGAAGGTGCCGTTTCTTGCCTATGCCATTGCGAGCAACAACTCCTCTCTTTTCAGCACGCTCCTGGCTTGTGGAGCCGATGCTAACACTGTTCTCCCCTCCCAATGTGACAAGGATTTTCTGGCGATGCTCTCATCGAAGGCGCTTCGCAGCTACGTGGATGAAGACAGGAACCTAACCGTCGCAATGCTTGCCGCGGGGCTTGGACAGGACGACTACCTGCGCGCTTTGCTCGATGCTGGTGCCAACCGAAATCGACTGACGAACCGGAACAAGATGTCTGCGTTGGATATTGCCGCAGAGACCGGTCACTGGCGCGCCGCACAAATTCTTCTCGGCGGGGGGCCTTCGCCGGACCAGTTGCGCCTCGAAATTTCTCTCGCTTTGCAACGGGTCGCGCTCGTTAAGAACGGCGTGCCGGTGTATCGCACGCAGTGTTCGACTGGCCGATCAGGTTATTCGACGAAGACCGGTCAATTTGTGATTACTAACAAGGAGCGAAACCATCGTTCCACGATCTACAAAGTGGACATGCCATATTTCATGCGTCTGAGTTGCCTCGATTTCGGAATGCATGCAGGAATAGTGCCCAATTATCCGGCATCGCACGGTTGTATCCGGCTGCCTTCAGAAGCGGCACGCAAGTTCTTCTCCGAAATTCCGATCGGCACGCTCGTCACGGTCCAGTGACCATGGCCTAGTATCTTGCGAGAAACGCCAGCCCCCGCGCGAATGGAATTCATTCGCAGGGTTGTCGCCGTCGCGAAGTAGGACGTTCGTGGCGCACTTTTCGGTGCCTCCGTTGACACGATTATTAACGACCTTAACGTTTTTTCGCAACTCAAAATGATCACTTTTGCGGCAGAAAAGGGCGACGGAAAAGAGTTCGTCTCACATGCGCCGGGCTGTTGGCCCAGGGTCGCACCGGAACTCTGGCAGGATTGGAAATGGCAGCTCAAAAATCGAGTTACTTCGCTCGCTCAACTCGAGCAACATCTCAATCTGAGCGAAGAGGAACGCAGCGGGGTTCTGCTTTCCGGGGACAAGCTCGCTCTCGCCGTCACGCCTCACTTTTTCAACCTCATCCCGCGGGACAATCCGGACGATCCAATCCGGCGTCAGGTCATTCCACGGATCGAAGAAACGTGGACATCGCAGTACGACATGACTGACCCATGCGGCGAAGACTCGCATATGCCGGTGCCGGGTCTGGTCCATCGATATCCTGATCGGGTTCTCTTTCTCGTGACGGATCGCTGCGCTAGTTACTGCCGATATTGCACGCGCAGTCGGGTGGTCAGCGGCGTCGGCGAGCAGGAATTGCACACGGATTTCGAAGAAGCGTTCCGCTATCTCGAGCAACACACCGAAGTACGCGATGTCCTTCTGAGCGGCGGCGACGCACTCATCTTCAGCGACGATAAGCTCGACAAACTGCTTAGTCGGCTGCGCGCGATTCGGCATATCGAGTTTTTACGTATCGGCACGCGGGTTCCGATTTTCCTGCCGCAACGAATAACGCCTGAGCTTTGCGCGATGTTGCAAAAACATCATCCGCTCTGGATGAGTGTGCACGTGAATCATCCGCGCGAGCTGACAAGTGAAGTGAAAGACGCTCTCGAGCGGCTCGCCAACGCCGGCATTCCGCTAGGAAATCAAAGTGTGTTGTTGGCCCGTGTAAACGATGATCTCGAAACGATGAAGACACTCGGGCACAAATTGCTCATGTGCCGGGTGCGTCCCTATTACCTTTACCAGTGCGACTTGATCAATGGCTCTTCGCATCTTCGCACTTCGGTCGCGAAAGGCATCGAAATCATCGAAGGCTTGCGCGGTCACACCACCGGTTACGCGGTGCCGCAATTCGTGATCGATGCGCCCGGCGGCGGCGGTAAAGTGCCGATCAATCCTGGCTACATCCTCTATCACGACGACGAAAAGATCGTGATCCGCAACTACGAAGGCAAAATCTTCGAGTATCCGGAATCCGGGGGCGACCAGACCGTCCAGTTCGCGCCGCAACGCGAGTATCGCGACGAGTATCTGTACTCGTAGGCAACTCGGCATTTTAGCGGCGGTGTGCGAGCCGCCGAGTTTCTTAATTGACGTTCGTGACCATCACTCCCGCAACCCGGACTACTTTGTTGAGGCGTGACCGTCCGCGCGCGTGAGAAAAACCGGGTTTTCGTGCGCGATCTTGTCGAGATCGGTGCGCGTCTCACTGCTGCGAAATTGTTTCGCGTCTTCGTTTGAACCTACAAAAACGATCCACCGACGTTTGACCGCGATCGCTTCGGCGCGCGGCTTGCGCTCGTTTGCAGTTTAGATATTCCCGTTAACGAAAATCAGATTGACGTCTTCAGCGGCGTTCACGCTTTGAAGTAAAAATGACAGGAAAGGGAGACTGCTGCGCAACAAGATGTGAAAAGCATGCGCTTTCACTTGACGGTGTCGCGAAGTTTTGACGTTATCAGTTCCGGTAATTCTGAGCCTCTCCATAATGGGAAGGAGGCGCCACAATTTTCTTGAGATAATGTCGATCCACGAATTTTCTTTTGCCAATGCAAACTCGACTCATAGAGTTGCCGCCTGGCTGTTCCCCGGCGATCAACCTCAACATTTCCGGCGTTTGAACGAAGCACATCGCAATCTAAGCTTTTGCTCATTTTTAGCTTGGCAGTTGGCGTTGCGCAGCATCTGCATCCGTTAAATCCATGGCGAATTTCTTTCCACGCTGGACGAACTGGCTGCCGCTGAAGATTGTGATCTGCGGCGTCCTGGTTGTCTGCGGATTGACAGCCGGCACATGGTATTACGTGACGCCAAAATACACGCGGGTGAGGTATGAACCGATCCAGCCGGTGCCTTTTCCGCACGATCTTCACGTGTCCCAACTAGGAATGGATTGCCGTTACTGCCACAGTTTCGTCGATATGGCGGCACACTCGAATTTGCCCAACACGCAGACATGCATGAACTGCCATACGCAGGTGCAAAAGGACAATCCAAAGCTGGAGCCGGTGCGCGTGAGCTGGAAAACCGGCAGCCCGATCGAGTGGGTGCAGATCCATCGCACCCCCGATTATGTTTTTTACAATCACAGCGCCCACGTGAACCGGGGCATCAGTTGTTTTAGCTGTCATGGTGAGGTCAACCACATGCCGGTTGTTTATCACGCGAAGCCGCAGAGCATGGCGTGGTGTCTTGAATGTCATCGGCACCCGGAGAATTTTTTGCGCCCGGAGGACCAGGTATTCAACCTCGATTGGAAACCGGACGACGTGAAACCCGCGGAATTCGTGGCGAAATATGGGCAACCGCATGACGCTGTGGAGGATTTGTCGAAAAGCAAAAGGCTCAGTCAAACGGAGATTGGTCAGACGCTGAAGGAGCGCTGGAACATTGATCCGCCCACTAATTGTCAGGGGTGTCACCGATGAAACGCGTGTTCCAGCATCCACCGGAGCCGCTAACCGGAAAGCATTACTGGCGCAGCCTTGGCGAATTGAGCGACACGCCCGAATTTCGCGAATGGCTGGAACGGGAATTTCCCGC
>Ga0209470_1000730_pt1 | contig 25731 bp, 24 predicted proteins | sample GraSoiAngelo_125_FD_185882 | JGI IMG/M metagenome (GOLD analysis project Ga0209470, IMG submission 185882) | Grasslands soil microbial communities from the Angelo Coastal Reserve, California, USA - 14_0927_05_40cm (SPAdes) (version 2) | ecosystem: Environmental > Terrestrial > Soil > Grasslands ... | reverse complement strand
ACGACGTCCCACCGACCCGGTTCGCCGTCTGGTTCGCCTTCGACCCAGAAGCCGCCGATCGTCATGTCATAGCCGTGCGTCGGATCGAGGGCCACCGTGCAGCCGAGCTTCCTCCGGTACGCCCGCGTCGTCCAGCCGGGTTCATGGTTCCGCGACCATTCCCGGCGCTTCAGCGCCAGGACGACCTCGAGCCACTTGACGCGCTCGGCGGGCCGACCCCGAGAGATTCGCCGCAGCTCGTCGGCCACATAATCGAGGTCCGTCCGAGAGAGGCTCGCGGCGCCGTCGTCGCCCGTATGGGAGTGGAAGCCGCCGAGGACCGCATAGCCCACGTCGAGGTTCTCGATCGCGCCTCGGGCCCTTTTGAACGCCTTCTCGTTCCCGTGGCTCACCCAGTTCGGTTTGCGGTCCTCCGTCTGCAGCGGATACGCGGCGCGAAGGACCGTCACCTCGCGGGGGCGCTGCCTCATGATCCGGGTACCCCGGTTCCCGACCAGGAATCCGTTCGTCTCTCGATTGTACGCCTCGACCGCGGAGGTGACGAGGCCTACGAACGCGGGCCGCTCGACGATGAGATTGTCCATGGCGGGAGCCTCCGATAAGGGGGCGACGCAACGCCGCCCGCCGTATAAGAAAGTGACGTCGTGAGTTCCGAAACTTCGTTTGGTCTAGGTTCAGACGGTTTCGCATCGACGTCACACCGCCGCAAGCCAGAAAGGAAAAATAAGCATCGGAGGATACGCGCCGCGGCGGGAATGAAGGTTTTCGCGACCGAGCTCCGAGGTAAGACGGTCATGACGGAGGACGGGCAAATCCTCGGGGTCTTGGCGGACTTCCTCGTCGAGACGAAGACCGGTCGGATCCCGTCGCTCCTCGTGACGCCGGCCGAAACGGTCGAGACGCGCCTCTTCAAGACGGATCCCGAAGGACGACTCATCCTCGGCTTCCGGTCGATGAAATCGGTTCGGGACGTGATCGTGGTGCAGCTCGCGGAGTGAGCAGCGGCCGGTGGGTGCCGTGGCGAAACTCACATTCTACGGCGGCGTCGGTGAGATCGGCGGGAACAAGATCCTCGTCGAGGACCGCGACGCTCGGGTCTGGCTCGACATGGGTGCGCCGTTCGACCTCGGCGAGGAGTACTTCGTCGAGTTCCTCCAACCGCGGGACCGGTTCGGCCTGCGAGACTACTTCGCGCTAGACCTGATGCGGCGGATCCCCGGCCTCTACTCCTCGGAATCGCTGGACCCGACCGACATGGCCTGGGAACCGCCGGCTTTTTCGGCGATTTTCATCACCCACGTCCACTACGATCACACGCAGCAACTTCGGTTCGTCGACCCGAACATCCCGGTCCACCTTGGGGAAGGCGCGCGGACCATCCTCGAGTCGCTCGACACGACCGCGCGAGCGCCCTTTCTGAAGCTCGGGACCCACGCGTACCAGACCTTCCGCTCGGGCCAGGGCACGACCGTCGACGGCCTCGAGGTCGAGCCGATCCACGTCGACCACAGCGCCCCGGCGGCGTACGGCTACCTGGTGCACACGAGCGAGGGCACGATCGCGTACACGGGGGACCTCCGCCATCACGGGCCGAAGAAGGCCTTGACGGAGGACTTCATCACCGCCGCGGCCGCGGCGAAACCGATCGTCCTGATCACGGAAGGCACCCGGGTCACGCCGGACGATCCGCGGGGGACTCTCACTGAGGCCGACGTCAAGGCGGACGCGATCCGGCTCCTCACACCGCTCAAAGAAAAGCTGGCGATCGTCACGTTTCCGGGACGCGACGTGGACCGAATCCGCACCTTCTTCGAGGCCGCGCAAGCGGTCGGTCGCAAGTTCGTCGTGAACGCGAAGACCGCGCATCTTCTCCTGACGCTCCAAAAGGACACCCACATTGCGGTGCCCGACGTGACTCGAGAGAATGACCTCATCCTATTCGACCGCCTCATGCGGAAGACGGATCCGTGGGAGAAAGAGCTGCAGGCGAAGCTCAAAGACCGGGTCGTGACGGCGGAACAGATCGCGGCTCGGCCGTCGGACTACCTCGTCCAGCTCGATTTCTGGCACTTGCCGGAGCTCGTCGACTTGCGGCCGCCGCCTGGCTCTCCGTTCATCCATTCGAAGAGCGAGCCGTTCGAGGAGGACGACGTCAACGATGCGGTGCTGCAGCACTGGCTCGATCGATTCGGCTTGCAGCGACACCAGCTGCATGCCTCGGGACACCTCAGCGAACGCGAGGTCGGCGAGATGATCCGCACAATCGACGCGAAGGCTGTGATGCCGGTCCATACGCAACACGGGGAGCGGTTTACCCAGCTGGCCCGCCGAGTTGTCCAGCCGATTCGGTTCGAACCGATGACGGTCGGATGAGCTAGTTGATCCCTTCGCAAAGCGCTTAGACCTCAGAGCTTCTCGAGGACATGGCGCGCGAAGGTCAGGTACCCCGTGTGGCCGAGCGGGGCGAACGACGGATGTGTCCCGGACTCGGAAGCCTCGATTTCTCGCTCAATGATCTCTACAGTGCGAATTTCCACGAACGTCCCAGCACGCAGCGCGGCAACCGTGCGGTTCACCTGCTCAACGTTCGGTGAGTTGGAAGCGAAGTGGCCACAAGGCCGAAGGGCATTCGCCGCGGTCCCAACGGCCTCCCAGGGATCCGGGATGTCGAGCACGAATGCGTCCACGCCGGTTTCGGGGATCGCCATCCGAGCATCGCCAAGCTTGAACTCGACGCGTCCGGCGAGTCCTGCGTCCGAAACGTTTGCGCGCGCGACCTCCAGAAAGTCGGGACGGAGGTCATAGGTCACCACGTGGCCATCCGGACCAACCGCCTGAGCCAGGACCAAGGTCAAGGCACCGGAGCCGGCTCCGACCTCCACCACGAAGTCGCCCGCCTTCACGTCACAATTCCATACCAACGATGGCGCATCTTTCGGGCCAATGATTTGTGCCTGACGTCGCACAGCGCCAACCGTGTCTCGGATTGAAGGCGTAAGCACAAGGAAGGCCCGCCCACCGACTGACCATCGCCGGCCGACGGCTGCGCGGAGGATATCCGTCCGGACCACGCCCACGCCAGGCACGTTCGCAATGTCCCGATCCAAAATGACGACGTGCTTTGCCCCGGAGAGCTCGAGAAGCACGACCCGTTCGGGGTGCACGACACGACAAGCGCCTCCGGCCGTAAGACTTTCCTCTCATGCTGCAAAAGGTTAATGGGGTTCCCGACCTTCCTCGCATGTCAGACCGAACCATGGCCCAAGTCTCCGGGTCGCAGCCATCCAGACCGAACCGCCGGCGGCCGCGATGGACGGCGTTGCGCCCGACGCCTCGGTTCCGTCGACAACTCATCCAAGCCGGCGTCGTCGCGGTGATCGCCGTCGCGGTCGTCGCTGGCCTCGCATTCGTCTTTGGCATCATCATCCTCCAGTACGCCATGGGGGGATTGGTCGTCAGCAGCATCGTCATTGTCGCCGCGATCGGCCTGACGGTGCTCTACGGCATCCGAGGCTTCGCGAACTTCGCGTACGGAGATCTGATGACCCTCGGGGCGTATTTGGCGCTGCTGCTGAGCCTCAACGGACTCTCCCTCGTCTGGGGAGCCATCGTTTCATTTCTCGTCCTCGCAATCGTCGGTATCCTGCTCGAAGTCGTGATCTTCGCCCGCCTCGAAGGCCGCGGTCCGGTCCCTCCGATCGTCGCCTCCGTCGGCGTCGCCCTGATCATCCAGAACGGAATCCGGGCCGTCGCGGGGACGACCGAACGGATTTATCCCGTCCCGGCCACCGAGAATGTCGTAATCGTCCCAGGCCTCGGCATCCACCCGATAAGCGGAATCCTCACGCTTGTCGTCGGAATTTCGTTCGTGCTGTCCGCCCATGTGCTCCTGAAGTACACGAACCTCGGCAAAGCGATGCGAGCCACGGCGGACAACCTGGAGCTCGCGAAGGCGACGGGCATTGACACGAAACGGGTGACCTATGCGGCCTGGGTCGTGAGCTCCTCCTTCGCCTCCACTGCGGGCATCCTGCTCGGCCTCGGGACGGCAGTCAAGCCGACGATGGGCTTCGATGTCCTCCTGCTTATCTTCGCGGCCGTCATCGTCGGAGGAATTGGCTCACCCTACGGGGCGATGCTGGGCGGGCTCATGGTCGGACTTTCCCAGGAGATGTCGGTGCCGTTTCTGGTCTGGCTCGAGCGTCCCGATGTCATCGGCCTGCAGTTCGGGAGCGCGTACAAGGTGGCAATTCCGTTCATCATCCTCATCATCGTCTTGATCTTCCGGCCTTGGGGCATCGCCGGTCGGAGGCCTGCGTTCGCCCGGCGGTCGTATTTCATTGAGCGGATCACCCGAACACTCGCCGGCGAGCGCGGCGCGATCGACACCTCGCCCGGCGAAGCCAATGGGGGCCGGTGAGCAGTGGCATCCACACCGTCGAGCGAGGTCGCGAAGCAGCCGGCCGCGCACAAGCTACCATGGAGCGAGATCATTGCATTCGCCGCCATCGCAGCGATCGTCGTCGCGGGCGTCCTCGCAGGCGTCTTGGCGGGAGCTTCGCCGCAAGGAATCTTGACGAACGTCGGATTCTACGCGAGCATCGCGATCATCTTCGCCATCCTTGCCCTGGGTTTCAACCTTCAATGGGGTTATACCGGGCTGTTCAACGCGGGGATCGCCGGCTTCTACCTCATCGGGGCGTATACGATGGCAATCGCCATCACCGCGCCGTCCCCCCCAATCGTCATTGGGGGCATTCCTGTGTACCCGGGGCACCTCGGCGGGTACTCGCTCCCCCTGGCCGTGGGGGTAGTCCTCGCCATGCTTGCATCGGGGATTGCGGCCGCCGTGATTGCCCTTCCCGCCCTGCGGCTACGCGCCGACTACCTGGCAATCGCGACGCTGGCATTTGCATCGATCCTGCAAATCTTCGCAAACAACCTGCAGTCCGTTACCGGTGGCAGCATTGGAATCACAGGGATCCCGAAGCCGGTTGAGTTTCAGAGCGCCGACGCGCCATTCCTAAACGCGGCCACAATCGTCGGAATCGGGTCTCTGGTTCTCCTGTTCTTGCTGCTCCTCCTCCAATTCATGGCGGAATCGCCGTGGGGTCGGGTCTTGAGAGCGGTCCGAGAAGATGAGGAGGCCACCATGGCCCTCGGGAAAAACACGTTCAACTACAAACTCCAGGCATTCGCGCTGGGCGGCGCGCTAATGGGACTCGCCGGTGCCCTTTTCGCGGTCACCCTGGGATACGTCTCACCCTCATCCAGCTTCGCCCCGGCGGTAACGTTCTCCGTTTGGGTGATGGTCATCGTCGGGGGTTCCGGCAACAACCGAGGGGCAATCGTTGGCGGATTCCTCATCTACGGATTGGAATGGCTGTCCGTCCAACTGAAGGACTATGTGCCCATCGCGCTCGCGGCTGGCTTCGTAACCATACGTGGGTTGTTGATCGTCGTCGGCTTCATCGCTTCGATCAGTGCCGTGGTGCTCGTTCTCCTCAGCCGACACCGGCCGACGTCAGCTTGGCACCGAGTCATGCAGAGAATCCAGGAACGCGGGTTGGCGCGAAACGGCGTGATCGGCGCAATCGCGCTCTACGGACTGGGGTGGGTCTTCGTCCTCCTCGAGCAGTACGCACCGGGAGCGATCGGGGACACCATCTTCTACATTCGGCTGATGTTCATCGGCGTCCTGCTCATCCTCCTGATCATCTATCGTCCCGAGGGCATCCTGCGGGAGCAGAAACGAGTGTTGAGGTGACCCCCAGCGATGGCCTCCGAGTCGATTCTTCGGGTGAGCGCCGTGGAAAAGGCGTTCGGTGGAATCCAGGCCGTTGACAGGTGCAGCTTGACGGTCCTCCCCCGATCGATTACCGGCCTCATCGGGCCGAACGGAGCGGGGAAATCCACTCTGTTCAACATCATCGCGGGGCTCTATCGCCCCGACGGCGGGGAGATTTGGTTTGACGGGATGAGAATCGACGGCCTGCCACCGTACGAGATTGTGCACCTCGGGCTCACAAAAACGTGGCAGATTCCCCACGAGCTCCGCAACCTGACGGTCCTCGAGAACCTCGTCCTCGCGGCGAAGGACAACGCAGGCGAGCGGTTGCTCAACCTCTTCTTCCGTCCGCTCGAAGTCAAGCGCGACGAAAAGCAATGGCGGGCCCGGGCCCGCGAAGTGCTTAAGTTGACGCAGCTCGAGGGACTCGCGAACGAGCATGCGAGAACCCTCTCCGGCGGGCAGAAAAAACTCCTCGAACTCTCGCGGGTCTTGATGTCAGACCCGACATTGGTCCTTCTCGACGAGCCCGTCGCAGGGGTAAATCCGGCGTTGGCCGGGAGTCTGATGGACTTAATCGAGAAACTTCGGCAGAACGGGAGGACGTTCTTTCTGATCGAGCACGATATGAACGTGGTCATGAATCGATGCGATTGGGTCATCGTCATGCATCAGGGCCGCCGGATCGCGGAGGGCCGCCCGGAGGCGGTGAAAGCGGACCCAACCGTGATCGAATCGTACCTTGGGGGATAGGCGTGCTGCTCCAAGCGCAGAACGTCCGGTCGGGGTACGGGGAGATGGAAATCCTCCACGGAGTCTCGGTGGCGCTTGACGAGGGGGAGATGGTCGCCCTGATCGGACCGAACGGAGCGGGCAAGTCGACGTTAATCAAGACCATCTTCGGCCTGCTCCATCCCACCGAAGGGAAGATTCTCCTCCGGGATTCGGACATTACCGGGTTCCACCCCCGGGACCTCGTCATCATGGGGTTGGGCTATGTCCCGCAAACGAACAACACATTCCCGACTCTTTCCGTGCTCGAGAATCTTGAGATGGGCGCGATTACGCGGAGGATCTCTCCCCTTCCACTCCGGTGGCGCGGTGCTTCCGACCGGCGGCGAGCCCAATCGCGGATGATGAAAGATGCCGAAATCCGAGAGCGGGCAATGGAGACGGTCGAGATGTTCCCGAACCTCCAGCCGAAGCTCCGCGAACCCGCGGGGAGCCTGAGCGGTGGGGAGCAACAGATGGTGGCGCTGGCGAAATCGATGATGCTCGACCCGGACGTGCTCCTCATCGATGAGCCGTCCGCCGGTCTCGCCCCGAAGCTCGTGGACACGGTCTTCTCCAAGATCGTCGAAATCAACGAGGGCGGGACCGGAATCGTGATGGTCGAGCAGAACGCGAAGAAGGCGCTCGCCATCGCAGACCGCGGGTACGTCCTCGAAACCGGTCGGAATCGCTTCGCGGGCACCGGAGAATGGCTGCTCCACAATGCGGACGTGGGGAAGCTCTACCTGGGTGGCCAAGCCTGACCCGTCGGACTCGGGAAAAGGAAAAGGGGTTCAGTCCCGCCGGGAAATGGCGGCGATCTGAACCTTCGTTACGAACCCGTTCGGGACCGACGCAGCGGTCTGGCTCGACGTCATCAGCACGGAGGTCTGGATGATCGACTCCGGGAAGAAGGCGAGCCGTTCAATCTGGAACGAGGTGCTGTTTACACCCCAGATCTCGTAGCTGCCTCGGACGTCGCCATTCGCGTCGAAGTCCTCCGAACCTGCCGCTCCCTCCCAGTTCACAGAGCCTCCGGTCTGGTTCAGGGTGGTCAACGCAAGCGCCCATTGTCCAGGCTTAATGACCGTCCCAGTCCCCTTGGCGACGAGGGGGAGATTCGCCCGGATCGCGGTTCCGTCGACGGAGCCTGCCTTCTGCGCGGCGAGGGCAATGAGGTAGACCGCGTCATACGTGTAGTCGGCGTAAAGGACCGGAGTCTGGTTGTTCGTCAGCGCCCGGTACTGCACTACGAACGCATCGTGGATCGCGCCGAAAGGCGAGACCGGCGAGGTGCCCGTGATTTTCGTGACGTCGACATTGACCGATGTCGCGTGCAATTTGTCCATGAAGTCCTGACTGTCCAGTCCTTCCGAGAAGATCCAAGGGCGATTCCACCCGGGATTGCTCGATAGGCCCTGTCGCCACTGGCTCATCAAGGGGAGCCCTTCGCCCGGGAAACCGGCGAAGTACACGGCCTGTGGGTTCGTCGAGAACAGGGTTTGAAGGTCGGTTGTGAAGGTCGTAGCCTTCGGATCGATGATCACGGTCGTGTTCACGTGACCCCCGAGCGCCGTAAACTTGGTCTTGATCACTCCCACCAGGCCTCGCCCGTACGAATCGTCGCGTCCGACCAAATTAACGTACCGGAACGAGCGATTAGCTCCGCCAGAGCCGTATAGGTAGGTGGCCGCGACGACGCCCTGAAGAGCGTCCGAAGGCGCGGTTCGGAAGAAGTAGCCACCGGTCAGTGTGAGGTTCGACAACGCCGGCGACGTGGCGGAGGGAGAGACCATCGGAACACCCGCGGCCTTAGCGATTCCAATGGACGCGATTGTGCCGCCGGAGAACTGCGCGCCGACAATCGCGTTCACATGGTTCTGCGTAATGAGCTTCGTCGTGGCCGCGGCCGCCGCGGTCGGATCAGTCTGATCGTCCTCCGTATACAAGGTAACCGGCTGCCCTAGGACGCCGCCCGCCGCGTTGATCTGCCTGACGGCGAGATACGCGCCTTGCGTGTCCCCAGGTCCATAATCACTGAGTGCACCCGTGATTGAGAGCAACGTGCCGATTCGAAGCGCTGGTTTTGCCGGCGCCGCGGGGTTAAAAAGCCCGCCAAGCGCAGCCGCCAGCAAGACGACCACGATCACGACGATAACTGCAACCGCAATCCACACCGCTCTGCTCTTCGGGACAGGCTTCGCTGCCGCAGGTACCGGCTCCTCCATGATAACCCCGGGGGCGTCATGTTCTGACATGGTTTAAACGTTCTGGCCACGGCCCAAACTTGACGATGGTTAGGCCAAGATTCGAACTGCAATAGACGCAGATCGTCCCGACCCTCGTGTCGCGACGACGCAAACGATGGGCAGGCTCCTACAGAGGACGATCTCTTCGGTAGATCACGTATCCCACGAGTCCGAACACGGGCACCAAGAACACGATGGCGAACCAGAAGAGGTTGTTCATGCCGCGAATCCGGGCGTCCTGGTACACCCAGAGCGCGATGAGCAAGAAGGCGACGTAGAGCGCGAGGAGGAAGAGCCAGAACCCGACCGGCGAGGCCGACGCGGACGCCTGAAACGGGATCGCGATGTCTCCCAGGACGACGGGCATCTCGCTTACCCCCGATGCGGTCTCTGTCGCGCGGCATCCCCCAAGCCGTATTTATATCATTATGAGCGAATGCGCGCGTCCGCGGGGGCAGCGAATGGCCGACGGGAGGCGACGGCGGCATTCGTGTTCTCTCTGGGGGCCGGGGATCCTGACCTGGGTCGACGCGACCGTCATCGCCGCCATGAGCAGGTCCGTCGCCCCAGTGTCCTTCGGCGCGGGAACTCGATCGCGGTCCCGGCGGACGGAATGGGCCGTCGACGCGCGCGATGCCTTTATGGCGCAGACGCTCTACTCCCGCGACCGGTGCCGCGATGAAGAGCTCGGACGTGTCCGGTTTCTACAAGAAGACCCCCGAGGACCGCTGGCAGATCATCCGATCGTTCGGCGAGCTCTCGGACGCGGAAGTCGAGACGATCCGGAACACGGGGGCACTGAAGTTCGACCAAGTCGACCGGATGATCGAGAACGTGGTCGGGGCGATGCCCATCCCCCTGGGGATCGCGGTGAATTTTCGAATTAATGAGCGGGACTACCTGGTCCCGATGGCGATTGAAGAGCCGAGCGTCGTCGCAGCGGCCTCGAATGCGGCTCGGATGGCGCGGGAGCGGGGCGGATTCTCGGCGAGCACCTCGGGCCCGATCATGATCGGGCAGATTCAGCTCGTCGGGGTCTCGGATCCCCACGGGGCACGGATGACGATCTTGCACCACAAAGACGAGATCCTCTCGATCGCGAACGAGAAAGATCCGATGCTCCTGAAGGTCGGCGGCGGCGCAAAGGACGTCGAGGTCCGAGTCGTGGATACGAAACGGGGACACATGGTGATCACGCATCTGGTCGTCGACTGCCGCGACGCGATGGGGGCGAACGCCGTGAACACGATGGCGGAGGCCGTCGCGCCGCACATCGAGCAGTGGACCGGCGGCCGCGTCTACCTCCGGATCATTTCGAACCTCGCGGTCCGACGCCTCGTCCGCGCCCGGGCCGTGTTCGCGAAAGAGGCCATCCGGACCGAAGACATCCCTGGAGACGATGTCGTCGAGGGGATCCTCGAGGCATACGCCTTCGCGGATGCGGACCCGTTCCGTTGCGCGACGCACAACAAGGGCATCATGAACGGCGTCGACGCGGTCGTCGTCGCGACCGGCAATGACTGGCGGGCCATCGAGGCCGGTGCCCACGCGTACGCCGCGTGGAAGTCCGGCGGGTACCGGTCCCTCACGTCGTGGGAGAAGGACGCCCACGGAGATCTCGTCGGGACGATCGAATTGCCGATGGCGGTCGGCCTCGTCGGCGGCGCCACCGCGGTCCATCCGACCGCGAAGGCGAACGTACGGCTCCTCGGGGTCAAGACGGCGCAGGAACTCGCGGAGGTCATCGCCTCCGTCGGGTTGGCGCAGAATTTCGCGGCGCTACGGGCTCTGGCGACGGAAGGGATTCAGCGCGGGCACATGTCGCTCCATGCGCGCAACGTCGCGGCGACGGTCGGAGCCGTCGGCGAGGAAGTCGACCGAGTGGCCGAGATCCTCGTGAAAGAGCGGAAGGTGCGGATGGACCGAGCGAAAGAAGTCCTCACCGAACTCCGGTCGCGAAAGTCCAAATGAGGAATATCCTCGGGCAGAAAATATTCGCGTCACGGTGGAGCAGCTCAGACCAATAATATACGTGCTTGAGGCGCTACCGGCGATACTTTTCTATGAACGACCGGCGTTGCGATTTTCCGTGTTACGAAGTAGCACGAAGCTCGCCGCTGGTCGCCGTAAATATCCATACAGACCGATAAAAGTCGAGGCCTGTCCGAGTCTCTCACGTCATCTGTGAGAGATGCTTATCGTACATCAGTGTGTCAGACTTTCGTCCGACCGGCAGTCTTTTTTAGTTTGACGCTCCTTCGCGCGGCGGGATGGGTGCACACGGTCCGCGTTGCGATCTACACTAGGGTATCCACTGAGGACCAAGCCAAAGAGGGCTTCTCCCTGGAGGCGCAGCGCGAACGGCTCGAGGCGTACTGCCTCGCCCGGGACTGGTCCGTCGCAGCCCGCTACATCGATGAGGGTCACTCCGGCCGGAACATCCGCCGTCCGGCGTATCAGAGGATGATGGCCGAACGGGACGCGTGGGACGCGTTGCTCGTCATCAAGATGGATCGGATCCACCGAAACTCGCGGAACTTCATGGAGATGATGGAAAACCTCCAGGAGTGGGGGAAAGACTTCGTGTCCGCCTCCGAGTCCCTCGACACCTCTACCGCGATGGGGCGGTTCGTCATGGACATCATCCAGCGGATCGCCCAGCTCGAATCCGAGCAAATCGGGGAACGGGTGAAAATGGGGATGACGCAGAAAGCTCGCGTCGGCCCCGGCATCCTTGGATTCCATCCGCCCCTCGGCTACGACGTCACGGATGGCCGGCTGGTCCCGATCGAGGCCGAAGCCGAGGTCGTGCGAGAGATGTTCGATCTCTGCCTCGAAGGCCGGACGCTCGAGGAGACCGCGGCGGACCTGAACGAGAACGGACGACGGACGAAACGCGGCACCGCGTGGACTCCGATCAAGGTGTACCGGATCCTCCATAACCCGGTATACGCCGGTTTCCTGCGGTGGGATGGAATCGTGCGAAAAGCGGACCACGATCCGGTCGTGCCGATGGAGACCTTCAACCACGTGCAAGAGCGTCTGAGGTCCCGAGCGCTCCTGTCGAATGCACACGCGCCTCCGGTCATCCTGGAGGCGTGACCGGTGGACGGCCGCTGTCAACGGTGCTGGAGCGCGAAGAACCTCGTGAGCCACGAGGTCGACGCGAACCCCCGAGCGGATCCGACCGTCCGGCGGGAGAAGGTCCTCCTCTGCAAGCACTGCGTGGACGGATCCCCGGGAGACGTCCTCTTGTTCTGGGAAGTCTACATGCGCTTCGGGTCGACGCGCGAGATGCTTCAGCATTATGCGTCGGACTCGGAGGACGAGGCGCTTCGAAAGCTATGCGTCGAACGGGACCTGAACGAGCGCGAAGTGCTGCGCCGGGCGCGAGGACTGCAGAGCGCGGAGGCGCTCAACAACGCGGTGAAGAAGGCGAACGCGTTCCTGACCTACGCGAGTCCCTACGGTTACGACTACGTGGACGGCGTGCTCCAGGTGAAGAACGAGGAGGCGCGCGTTGTCTCGTTGATTTTCCGTCGGTACCTCGAGGGCAAGGGAATCGCCAAGATCTGCCAGGAGCTGAACCGGGACGGCTACCGCACGAAGACCGGTCGTGCCTGGGCAAGCCAGACGATCGCGAATATCCTGAGCAACCCGGTGTACTGCGGCTTGGCGCGCTTGAACGGCGGCATCAAACGCGGAAAGCATGAGCCGCTGATCGAAATCGATACGTTCAACAAAGTGCAGAACGAGATGCAACGTCGAATTCGACGACCGGACCAACGAAAGGCCGAGCCTCCCCAGCTACGCCTAGAAGACTACCGCGAGTAGGATCCAGGGCGGAGGCCCGCGTCTCCTTCCGGGCCGCGCGGAAAGTTTGTCGAAACTCCCGGTGAACGAATGATTTCTTCGCCTCCCGTGCCCTGGTCCCGTTCACATTCGGTAATCCGAATAGCAATGGGAGCGGCGGGGAGGTCGCGTTGACAACACATAGTACTATGTGTACAGATATCACTATGGTTCGAGGAGGTCATCGTGGCAAAACGTATCAGAGAAGTCACGACGATACAACTGACTCCGCAAACTCGTGATCGGCTCTACCGCCTGAAGTTCCGGAAAACCTACGACGAGTTCCTGATTGAGCTCTGCGAGCTGTATGAACGCTCACGGAGTGGCGAGGAAGTGTGAGTCTAGCTCCCACGTATATTTTCTAATATGGTCATGTAACAGCTAGACAAAACATAGCTCTCTCCGATTCCCTCCGTTTTCGGTTCCCTCGCTGATAGAGTTATGATGGCTCCAGCCCCTTTCCGGGGAAATCAATGACCGGCTGGGCAGAGAAGTACCGACCCAAGACCCTCGACGAGATCGTCGGGAATCCCACGGCCGTCGCGGAACTCCGAAAGTGGGCCGCGGCCTGGGACAAGGGTCGACCGGACAAGCGCGCGGTCATCCTCCAGGGCGATCCCGGCATCGGCAAGACGAGCGCCGCACTCGCCCTTGGGAACGAGATGGGATGGAGCGCGGTCGAGATGAATGCCTCGGACAGCCGCAACGCGGAGGCGATCCGTAGAGTTGCGACGCGCGGGGCCGTCTTGCAGACCTTTACCGAAACGGGCGAGTTCGTTCGTTCCCGGGAGGGAGGCCGCAAGCTGATCATCTTGGACGAAGCCGACAACGTGTTCGGCCGCGAGGACAAAGGTGGGATCGGCGCGATCGTTGAGATGATCCAGGAGACCCGGCAGCCGGTCATCTTGGTGGCGAATGACTACTACGCCCTCACACGCCGGTCGTCGTCTCTGAAGCGATTATGTAAGACCATTAAATTTCAAGGCGTTCACGACGATGCGATGAAAAACATACTACGGACCATCGCTTCCAAGGAAGGCGTCGAGATTGCCGACGAAGTCCTCGAGGTGATCGTCGAACGGTCCAGCGGAGACCTGCGGTCCGCGATCAACGATCTCGAGTCGCTCGCGCTCGGCAAACGGTCCGTCCTCGCGGAGGCCACGCGGGCCCTGGGCTACCGGGATCGCGCGCGGACGATCTTCCCGGTCCTCGAGGAGATCTTGCGCTCCGGCGACGCGCGGCGGGCCCGCGATGCGGTACGGGAGCTCGACGAATCCCCGGAGGACTTGATCCTCTGGGTCGACCAGAATCTCGGCCATGAATTCTCGCGACCCGACGACCTGGTGCGCGGGTACGAGGCCCTGAGCCGAGCGGACATCTACCTCGGGCGGACGCGACGCCGGCAGCGGTACGGCCTCTGGTCGTACGCGAGCGAGATGATGTCGAGCGGCGTCGCCGTGGCCCGCAAGGGGCGCGCCCGCGGGAGCCAACTTGAGTTCCCGTACTACCTGATCCAGATGTCGCGGTCCCGTGCCCAGCGGGGCGCGCGCAATTCGCTCGCGAAGAAGCTGGCCCTGGCCTTGCACGTCTCGCAGGCGCTGGTCCGCAGCGAGCTCCTGCCCACGATCCGAACCCTGTTCGAGGGCGACGAGGAGTTGCGGGTCCACCTGACCGCGGAGCTCGGCCTCGACGAACGGGAAGCGGCGTTCCTCCTCAACGAAACGGAGACGAGCCATGCGGTGAAGCATCTCTTGGAGAAGGCAGCGAAGGTGAGGGGTCCGGGCAGCGCACCCGGGGAAGGTCGGCTTTCCTCCTTCGACGAGGAAGACGATGCCGATTGAGGGCCGGGTCCGACAGCGCGGGCTCGTCGATCGGCGCATCGTCTTCGCGGATTCGGAGCGGGCGGCTTCCCATGTGTTCCCGTTCGTGGATCGAAGGTGGCGGGTGCCGTTCGTCGTCGTGAACTTCTCGGAAGGTCGACCGATGGTCCTCGATGCGCCCTTCCGACCGGATCGATTTCGTTTTCGGACCGCGCTCCGAGTCCGTGACCTGCGACGAATCGAATCGGTCCCACTCCAAGATTTTGACGAGCTCGTGCACTTTGACCCGTGGTGGGTGTTTCGGCCGGTCTCGGGCGTCGACCGCGCATGGGTCGAAGCGGTCTTCGCGACGAACATCGCAGCTCCGTTCCGCCATGGAGGCCGCCGCTATGAGGTCCGAGATCTCGCGTTCTCCCCGGAACTCGATCGCCTGGAAGAGATCACCGCGAAGCGTGCGCTGTTCAGGACCTTTACGTTTCATCCGGACGAGATTGAACTGCTCGCCTTGCGTGCTACGACTCGGAGGGACTCTGGCCTTCAATCGGGCTACACCGCGAAAGCCCTTTAACCCGGCTCCGTCATGCCGCGGCAAGTGGACCCGCAGAAGCAGGAAGTCCTCGAGCGCCAAGGTTACCGCATCGTCGGTGAGCATAGCGGAGTGAAGCTCTGCCACTGGACGAAGGCGAGCCTCACGAAAGGCGTCGGATGCTACAAGCAGACCTTCTATGGGATCGAGAGTCACCGCTGTCTCCAGATGACCCCCGCCGTGGATGCGTGCAATCTCGCCTGCCAGTTCTGCTGGCGCACCCAGGAATGGGGATCGAATTCTCTCCTGGCCGCGGACGACCCGGCCTTCATCGTCGACGAATCGATCCGCGGACAACGCGAGCTGCTGACGGGTTACAAAGGGAATCCGAACGTGAGCCGTGAGCGGTTCCTTGAGGCGTGGCACCCGACGAACGTGGCCATCAGCCTGACGGGTGAGCCAACCTTGTACAAGCGGCTCGGAGAGATGATCGACGAGTTCAAGCGACGCAAGATGTCGACGTTCCTCGTGACGAACGGGACGACGCCGGCGGTCCTCCGCCGGATGCATGCCGAGGGCCGTCTACCGACGCAGCTCTATGTGACGGTCGCCGCACCAAATGCAGAGATCTACCGCAAACTGGTAGCGGCGAAGTCGGACCACGAGTGGAACAAACTGCGCGAGACCCTCGCACTCCTCCCAACGCTGCCGACCCGCACCGTGGTCCGGCACACGCTAGTAGAGGGCTGGAATCTCGGTTGGGAGGACGAGTACGCGGAACTGGATCGGCTCGGGAAGCCGATGTTCATTGAGTGCAAAGGATACAGTTTCGTCGGCGAGAGCCGACTCCGGCTTCAGGCGGAGAACGTCCCCAGCCACGCCTCCATCCGGACCTTCGCGAGTCGCCTTGCGGATCGGGTCGGCTACCAGATCGCGGCAGAGCGGGATGACAGCCGCGTGGTCTTGCTGACGCCGGACGGCGCACTCCATCCTATTCCGCAGTGAGCGAATCCACGGCCGCGCCTTTTATTACCCACACCCGATACGAATCCGACCGCCGTGGTCGACCTCCTCCAGATCCTGAACGACGCCTACAACACCCCGTGGCTGTACCTGCTAATCGCTTTCGGCTATGCGATCCTCGTCGCGCTCGTCTTGCCGATCCCGATCGAAATCGCCCTTCTGTTGCCGCTGATCGAAGGTCGTTGGGGATACCTCGCGAGCATCGGCCTCGCGATCGCGGCCGGGAAGACCGTCGGGGCGTGGCTCATCTTTTGGCTGGGCCTGAACCTCGAAGGCTCCGTCCGCAAGTGGTCCGAGCGATGGCGGATCGCTCGGTGGTTCGTGGCGAAGGCCGAACGGCTGGTCGGCAAGACCGGTTACACCGGCCTGTACCTCCTCCTCAGCGTCCCGATGATGAGCGACACGATCCCCATCTACGTCTACTCGCTCTTCAACGAAGAAGGAAAGGCCCTCGAGAGGAACATGTTCCTGATCGCGAACTTCCTCGCGGCCGTCAATCGAGTCGCGATCCTCGCGATGGCGTTCGTGATCGGCGCGAACCTCATCCATGTGTGAGACCCACAGGCTTATCCCGCCTGCGTGATTCGAGCGACCGTGTTCGAGCTGCCGTCGATCCTGACGGCCGAGTCCCTCCTGGACAAGGCGTTCGGACGGGCCTCCAAGGCGACCGCCGCGGGACCGGACCGGGCGGCGCGGGCGCGGAACCTCGCGATCGCTCGGGTGCGCGGCGCCGGGGACGCGATTGCGTCGACGCTACGCGGATATGTGAAAGGCTTCCCAAGCCTGGACCGCCTGCCTCCGTTCTACCGCGAACTCGTCGATGTCCTCGTCGATCTGGGCCGACTGAAAAAACATCTCGCGGCCCTCGACTGGGCCGCGGACAAGGCGCGGGACATCACCCGGAACTACCGGAGGCAGATCGGTCGGGCCGCGGGGAACGCCGTCGGCGAACTACGCCGGGAGGCGTACGGCCGTCTCTCGTCCGTGGTGAAGCAGATCGCACCTGACCTCGATGCCCTGGTTGCCGCTCGCATGGCTTTGCGTCGGATCCCGGAGGTCGACCCTGCGATCCCGACGATTGTGGTCGCGGGCTATCCGAACGTCGGCAAGAGTTCGTTCGTGCGCGCTGCCTCCACCGGTCGTCCGAAGGTCGCGGACTACCCCTTTACGACGAAGGGCGTGTCGCTCGGCCACTTCGACCGGGGGGTGCACCGTTTCCAAATCCTCGACACACCCGGGCTTCTCGATCGGCCGATGGACAAGAGGAACAAGATGGAACGCCAAGCGATCGCGGCCCTCGCCCATCTCGCGAACGGCGTGCTCTTTCTCCTGGACCCGACCGAAACGTGCGGCTATCCGCTCGATGCCCAGCGTCGGCTCCTCGAAGAAGTCCGGACGCTGTTCCCGGATGTGCCGATCGTCGTCGCGGCGACGAAAAGTGACCTCGGCGAAGGCCCTCGCTCGGGTGAGTTTCGAGTATCAGCCATGACGGGGTCGGGCGTGCGCGAGGTGCTGGACTTGCTCTTGGAGCAGGTCACCAACCGCGGTCTTGCAACCGCGCCTCGAGCGGCAGCGCCTTAGCGTCCATGCCTTTCATCGCGAGGCCGATGCCTTTCGAGACCTCCGCGACGGTCGCCGGATCATCGAAGTGCGCGACCGCATCGACGATCGCGCGGCCGCGGCCGTCCGGATTCTCCGATTTGAAGATGCCGGACCCAACGAAGACGCCGTCACAGCCCATCATCATCATGAGGGCCGCATCGGCCGGCGTTGCGACTCCACCCGCCGCGAAGTTGACGACGGGCAGGCGCTGAATCTTCTTGACCTCGGTGAGAATCTGGAAGAGCCCCTCCGTAATCGTGTCGAGGTTCTCGTTGGCGAATACGACGTCCGCCTCCGAGACGGAAGCCAGCTCGCCGTGGGTGCTCCGAACCTCCTTGAGGAGCACCGTGTAGCTGTCCGCAAACTTGGTGGCGATCATGTACAGCTGTTCTTTGTTCTTGCTCGTCAGCTCCACGATGGCGCTGTTCACGAGCCGAACGTGGCGGACGGCTTCGATGATGTCCCCGGTCCCCGCTTCGCCCTTCGTGCGGATCATGGCGGCGCCCTCCCAGACTCGCCGGACGGCCTCGCCTAGGTTCCTGCATCCACACACGAACGGAACGCTGAAGGTCCTCTTGTTGACGTGGAAAAACGGGTCGGCCGGCGTCAGGACTTCGGACTCGTCGATCATGTCGACGCCCATGGACTCGAGGGCCCGGGCCTCGGCCTCGTGTCCGATCCGGCATTTGGCCATCACGGGGACCGTCACGGAATCCATAATCTCTTGAATCCGGATCGGATCGGCCATGCGCGCAACGCCGCCGGCCGCCCGGATGTCCGCCGGAACGCGCTCGAGGGCCATCACCGCGACGGAGCCCGCTTCTTCCGCGATCGCCGCTTGCTCCGCGTTCGTGACGTCCATCACGACGCCCCCTTTCTGCATCTTCGCGAACCCGCGCTTCAGCAGTTCGGTGCCGAATCGCATCCGCGTCAGGTCGAGGTCGAGGGGGATAGTATTCCTCCGGGCCGAAGCTACGGTCCGTGGGTATTTCTATTTTGCTCTCCGGAATCGAGGGAGGAACGCCTCCGCCTCAGGCCGGAGCAAACGCGTCCCTCGTGGCACTCGTGCGCTCGCCACAGGCATCTTTTCAGAAACGCGTCGAATCGTGATTCCGCCTAGTGCAGGTGGATGACGTAGGCCCACCAATTGTTGAGTTTCCCGTCCGTCCGACCCGTGCTCCTCGGTAGATGGTGCAACCACCATTCGAGATAGCCGATCGTGGTGCACCCCCAGGCCGAGCAGTTGAGGTCTACGAATGTGCCCGTCAGGTCCGGATAATTGAGGAAGTCCGGACAGGAAGAAGGCACCGTCCTCGGGTTTTCCCGATCGTAGTCGGCCCCAGGTGCCGCGTTCACTGCGAGATGGGCGTTTCCGCATCCCCCCCGGCCGGGTGCGTCCCGATCCAGCAACGCAAATCGGTTCCAAGGAGTCGTCTCGTCCGGGAGCCGGGTACCGTACACATATTGCATATTCCCGTCCACCCGGTGGGCGAAGTCCTCGAGCATCTCCGCCAATCCGCGCTCGTAGTTGAATCCCATGATGTCGAGGGTCCGTTTGCACGAGGTCCCGAGGATCGGCGGACCGTTCGTCGAAATGGGATGCGGACCCGCTTGAACCGCCTCCCAGAAGCCGAACCACGGGCCTCCCCAAAGCCACAACTCGGTGACTTTTCGCTCGTTTGCGAAGCTGCAGATCCCGTAGCCCTCGAGGAAGTCGGGGTAGTCGATGAGGAGGACGCAATTATATCCGCGGCTGGGCGTAAGGCATTCCAAGTATTCTTCATCCGTAAAGACGTGGCCGTTGTTCTTCGCAGGGTACCCATCAATCTCGATTGTCCCGTCGACTTGGTACTCGACGTATCCGCCACTGCTTTCCTGGATCACTTGCGCATATTCTTGGCTCAACGAGTTCGGATCGTTCCAGCCCATCAGATCCACGAGCCGTTGTTTGCCCTGTGCCTCGATGACCGGATTGAAGATGACGATCAGGACCCGTGGCGCGACTGTCGGCCGACCAGCAAATGCGAAATCGGAGAACCAGGGGGCGACGCCTAGAAGGAGGATCACGAAGACGACAAGACCTGCGGTGGACCTTGCGCCCGTGGCACCCCAGAGGCGATCCGGGATATATGAGCTTGAACCATCCAGTGAATTGGGCGCGGCACCCAACTGGATCGCCGCGGCGTCTCATGGTCGTCCCGCGGGAAACCCTTAAGCCGGCCCTCCATTTCCTCGCGGCGTGAAGGTCATCTGCGTCACCGGCATGCCGGGATGCGGGAAGGAGGAAGTCCTCGTCGTCGCAAAGGACCTCGGCTTCTCCGTCGTTCGGATGGGTGATGTCGTTCGGGAAGAAGCCAAGCGTCGAGGCCTCCCGATCACCGATGCCGCGGTCGGGGGCATGGCCCAGGCGGAGCGGGAGGCTCACGGATTCGGAATCTGGGCGGAGCGCACTTTGCCGCGAATCCACGGAGACCGCGTCGTGGTCGACGGCCTCCGCGGCCGGGCGGAGCTCGAGGTGTTCCGAAAGGCGTTCGGAGAGGCCCTCGTGGTCGTCGCGGTCCATGCTTCGCCGAAGACGCGACACGAGCGCCTGCTGCGACGGAAGCGCTTGGATGATGCGGTGACGATCGAGGCCGTTCGAGCGCGGGATCTTCGGGAGTTGAGCTGGGGCCTCGGCGATGTCGTCGCCACGGCCGACATCATGCTTGTCAACGAATCAAGCTTGGACCAGTTCCGCCGGCAGGCGCGCGCGGCCTTGGAGCGGATCCATGGCTGACCTGCCGATCCGTCGGATCGAGGCTCGCACATATTGTCACGCAACGGAAGATGAGCAGCGGGTGGCCGCCGCGCTCGTGTTCGCGGTACCGGAAGGCGAGACGTCTCGCGAGGAACTGGAGGGCCACTTCGGGAATCCGCTGGTCCGACTCACTCGCCGGGTCGAGAAGCGGCCGGCCATCCGGGCCGTGTGGGCGCGCTGGTCCGCGGCGGGGGTCCCCGCGGCCATCGGGCGCGACGTGGAGGCCCGCGTCGACGGGGACGGCGTGCTCCATTTCCGGCTCGACAAGCAAGCTGCATACCAGGAACGCCTGGAGCTCGCGAAGGATTCGGATCCGATCGACGTCTGCTTGAAACTCATCGCCTACCCCGCGAAGCCGGCGGAGGCCCGGCGGGTCGCCCACTCGATCCTCGCAGGGGCGCCGTGAATGCGCCTCACGAGGGCGCAGCGCCATCTCCTGAAGGAAGGCACGGACGGACAGCGCAAAGCGATGGAGATCCTCCTCGCCGTGGGCCGCCTCGCAGACGCGCCGCGACTCGTCCCGATCACCTCGGCGCACGTGTCCGGAGCATCGTACAAGATGATCGGTGACCCTGGTCTCGAGTTTCTCGAGGATTTCGCGCAGAGCGCGCGGGTCTCGGTGCCCACGACCGTGAATCCCCTGGGAACGGATCTCGCCCAGTGGCAAGAGCTCGGGGTCCCGGCGACATTTGCGGAGAAGCAGGGACGTATCGCACGGGCCTACGAGGCGATGGGCGTCCGTCCCACCTACTCTTGCACGCCTTACCTCCTCGGCGTTCGACCGGCCTTCGGCGAACACATCGCCTGGGCGGAGTCGAGCGCCGTCTGTTTCGCCAACTCGGTCCTCGGCGCGCGCACGAACCGGGAGGGCGGTCCCGCGGCCCTCGCCGCGGCCATTGTCGGAGCGACGCCGGAGTATGGGCTCCACACGGAGGGAGGACGAGAACCGACCGTGATCGTGACGGTCCGTGCAAAACCGCGCGGCATCGACTACTCCTTGATCGGCCTCGTGGCGGGCGAGCGGGTGGGCGACGGCCTCCCATTCTTCCGCGGCTTTCGCGGCACGGAGCAAGACCTCAAGTGGCTGGGAGCGGCGCTCGCCTCCTCCGGCGCGTGCGGGATGTTCCACTTGGAGGGCGTGACACCCGAGGCGCGCCGGGCGCGCGTCAAGGGCCTCAAGTCGATTACAATTTCTCGCGATGATCTGGTCAGCGCGAAGCGCGCCCACTCCGACGGAACAGAGGCCGACCTGATCGGTCTCGGGTCCCCGCAGCTTTCCACAGAAGAGTTGCAGGCGATCGCGCGACTCATCGACCGCACGCCACCGCGGATCCCGGTCTGGATCTTCACGAGCCGGCTTGTGCGCGAAGCAAATCCGGAGGCGGTTGGGATCGTCGAGCGGCATGGTGGTCGCGTCCTCGCAGACACCTGCCTGGAGGTCACGCTCCTTGAGCATCGCTTTGGCACGGTCGCGACGCCCTCCGGGAAAGGGGCCTACTACCTGCCGAGCCTGTGCAAACAGAAAGTCATCTTCGACGACGTGGAGACCTTGCTGGAGCGCTACGCATGAGAATTCGCGCGCGTGGAATCGTGCCCGGTCGGGCGTCCGGCACTGCGGTCATCTCGCCGGCCCCGTTCTCCTTCGTCGGCGGCGTGGATCCAGCGACAGGGTCGATTGCGGATGCCGCGACCGGCATCGCGGGCGAACGCCTCCAGGGCCGGATCTTCGCGTTCCCCACCGGGAAAGGAAGCACGGTAGGCTCGTACGTTCTCTACGGCCTCGGGAAGCGAGGCCTCGGTCCGGCGGCGATCGTAAACCGGCGCGCAGACGCTGTCGTCGCGGTCGGCGCCACCCTCGCAGGGATCCCGATGGTAGACCGCGTGGACGTCGGCGGCCTCCGGACGGGAGACCGAATCGTCGTCGACGCGAATCGGGGTGCTGTCGAGCTGGAGGACGTGAAGGGAAAGCCCGTGGTCACGGCAATCCTACGGAACCGAGGACAGATCCTCATCGTCCGTCGCAGCGAAAAAGTCGGCACCTTCCAGGGACGCTGGTCCGCCATCTCGGGACACATCGAAGGCCGCGAAGATCCCAAACATCGGGCCCTCGTGGAGGTCCGTGAAGAGACCGGGCTCCGTGGAATCGTGTTCCGCTCAGCCGGAGATCCGGTCCTCGCGCGGGACGGGGCGACCATGTACCTCGTCCATCCGTTCCTCTTCGATGCCCCGAGCCGACGGGTGCACCTCGACTGGGAAAATGTGGAACATCGGTGGATTCCCCCCGAGGAGTTGCATCGCTTCGCGACCGTCCCGCGCCTGACGGACGTGGTCGCGGCCGTCGTCGGGCCCTCCGCGTGAACCAGGATGTCATCCGGAGCCGGAGGCGGTGGACCCCGTCGAGACATCAACGACCCGGTCCACTTCCCGCTCGAGCAGCGTCATCTGGTGGGCGTCGAGGGTCGACGGATTGACGGAGAGGAGGAGGACCCCGTTGTTCACGGCGACTTGATCCCGGATCGCCTGAACGAGGCGCAGGACCGTCAGGAAGTTGTTGTTTGTCACCAAGTATTCGATGGCGTCCAACAGGACCACGCCGTTTTCGCGGGAGAGGAACTGTTCCGCGGCCAAGGCCAGCTTCTCGAGGTCTTTCGGTCGGATCGTGTCCTCCCTCCCGACGTTGCTGAGCCACAGGACCGGGAGGTCGGAGAGGCCGAAGCGTTCCCGGACTTTCTGTGGGAACAGCCGCGTGAAGACCATTCCTTTCTTGCCCGCCTTCTGCGCGATTAGGAACAGACGGTACGCCTCCTCCGGCGTCGCCTCCCGCACGAGGTACGACGAGGAGTCCTTCAGCAGCGGCGGAGGCGCGTCTCCGCTGGCCCCGATCGAGACCGACGCCGCCCGGAGCTTCTGAGGTGCGCCGCACGATGGACACTCGGAAGAGCCGAGGGGGATGAGCTCTCCGCACGCAACGCAGGGCACTCGGGACGGAGTCCCCTGCGGTGCCTGACCCGACAAGGCGAAGCCGCACACGGGACACGCGTCCACGCCCGGCGGAATCGCGGAGCTGCATCGAGGGCACGGCGTGGCCTCGGTCGTCATCGCCTCCCCGCATCGTGGACAACGTCGCATCTCGGACGGAACCGAAGCTTGGCAGATGCGGCAGATCGCCCCGGCCTTCTCCGGGGAGGCGACGAATTCGAAGATTCGATCGATGTCCCCCGCGGCAAGGCCGTCCACGGCCGCCAGCTCCTGTTTCGTCGCCGCGCGCAGCGTCGCGAGGCTCTTGTAGCCGGCGTCGAACAGGGTCATCGCCTTCGGCAAGGTGATCCCCGGAATCCGCGTGAACTCGCGGATCGCCTCCGAGAGATGGAGGGGCGTCACGCCGATCGTCACGGCATGGCCATCGACATCCTTCCACTCGACCACGCGCTCGGATTCGACGGACTTGTCCGTGAAGGTCAAGCTGCGTGACCGTGTCTCGCGGGCGATGAACGCCCTCTGTAATTCGAGGCTCGCCGAGAACTCCTTGTCCGTCTTGATGACCGTCGCGATGAAGTCGTCCACGTCGAGATCCAAGTCTTTCCGCATCTGCTGGATCCGGCGGATCAATTCCCGGGCGTACGCCTCGGCCTGCAGCTCCCGAGTCACGCGAAGGTCGAGATAGACCTCGCCGTGAGGCGTTTCGACCCGTGCGATGTCCGCGGGGAGCGCTTTCTCGAAGCGCACCATCGAAGGTTCGATCGAGAGCGTCTGCCCATCCACCTGGAGGGAATAGGCCCCTCGCTCGAGGGCCCGGCGAATCTCATCGGCAGGGCGGGCCGCGAGGAGCTTCACGATCCTGGGCGCGAGACCCTTGTAAGTCTTCCCAATCGCGGCGGGGTCGGGTTTCGCCACGACGATCGTCCCCGGGAAGTCGTCCGTCGACCCCAAGATCGCGAGGTCTTTTGCGTTCACCTGATCCAAGAAGATGCTTCGAAGGTTGGCGAGCGCCTCGGCCGCTTCGGCGGTCGCCGTCCGAACCGCGATCATCTTCAGGGGCCAACGGAGCTTGCGGCCTCCCTTCTGCCGTTCCTTGGAGACGACTTCCACGAGATCCTGGACGATCGTCATGGACCGCTCCAGCTCCGGCCGGAGCCGTTGCTCGTTGACGACCGGCCAGTCGAGCATGTGGACGCTGAGCTTTCGTCCATCGAGGCGTTGGTAGATCGCCTCCGCGATGTGCGGCGTGACCGGCGCGAGCAGGAGGGCCAGCGTGCTCAGGGCTTCGAAGAGAACGTGATAGGCCGCCAGCTTGTCCCGGTCCTCCGTCTCCGTCCAGGTGCGCCCGCGGACCAGTTTGACGTACCAGCGCGACAGGTCGTCGAGGATGAACGACTCGACCGCGCGGGCGGCTCGGTGGAGGCTGTACGTCGCCATCTCCGCATCCACGGTCTTCTTGAGACCCTCGAGCCTCGACAGGAGCCAGCGGTCCTCCGGGCGCAGGCCGCCTTCGATCGAGGCGCGGTCCGCCGCGAACGGATCGAAGCGGTCCAGGACCATGTAGGTCGTCGTGAACCGCAGGACGTTCCAGAGGATGTTCAAGGTGCGGTGCGCGTTCCGGACGCCTTCCTCTTGGAACGTGATGTCGTCCCAGGGCGCGTTCACGGCGATGACGTAGAAACGCAGCGGATCCACTCCGAACTTGCTGATGACGGTCTCCGGCTCGATGTAGTTCCCGAGGGACTTGTGCATCTGCCGGCCATCCGGGCCGTTCACCCAGCCGTGCATCATCACTTGGTCGTACGGGGCCCGATCGAACGCCAGGACGCCGGCCGCGAGTTGGGAGCTGAACCAACCGCGGGTCTGGTCCGGGCCCTCGACGATCCAATCCTGCGGCCACCAGCGGCGGAACTCGTCCTCGCGCGCTGGGTAGCCGAGGCTCGCCCAGCTCGAGACGCCGCTGTCGAACCACACGTCGACGGTCTCGGGCACCCGCCGCATCTCGCCGTCGCACTTCTCACAAGGCAGGACGACGCGGTCGATGCCGGGCCGGTGGAGGTCCATCCCCTCCGTGTAGCCGTTCGCCTTCCGCAGGGCGTCGGCCGATCCGACCACGGTCCAATGCTTACACTTGACGCACCGCCAGATCGGGAGCGGGCTGCCCCAGTATCGCTGCCGCGAGATGCACCAATCTCGGAGGTTCGTGGTCCAGTCGAGCTGGCGGGCGGACCCGGCCCATTCTGGGAACCATGTGACCCGCCGCACCTCCTCGACCATCTTCGGCTTGAAATCCGTGACGTTGAGGAACCATTGGACGGTCGCAC
>Ga0209470_1000722_pt1 | contig 25850 bp, 21 predicted proteins | sample GraSoiAngelo_125_FD_185882 | JGI IMG/M metagenome (GOLD analysis project Ga0209470, IMG submission 185882) | Grasslands soil microbial communities from the Angelo Coastal Reserve, California, USA - 14_0927_05_40cm (SPAdes) (version 2) | ecosystem: Environmental > Terrestrial > Soil > Grasslands ... | reverse complement strand
CCGCCAGATGCACCGGAGCTTCCGCAAGCCGCTCGTCCTGATGACCCCGAAGAGCCTGCTTCGCCACAAGCTCTGCGTCTCGTCGCTCGAGGAGTTGACGCAGGGCGGGTTCCGGACCGTGATCGACGACATCGCGCTCGGCGGCGCGCCCGAGGCCGGGGTCACGATCGAGCGCGGCGGGGTGCGGCGCCTCCTGCTCTGCAGCGGCAAGATCTACTACGAGCTCCTCGCCGCGCGCCGCGAGCGCGCCATGGACTCCGTGGCGCTCGTGCGGATCGAGCAGCTCTACCCCTTCCCGGCGAAGGAGCTCGACGCCATCTTCGCCGCCTACCCCGAAGCGCGGCAGGTGTACTGGGTGCAGGAGGAGCCGTGGAACATGGGCGCGTGGCACGTGATGTACCGGCGGCTCCGGCGCATCCTGCCCGAGGACCGCTCCCTCAACTACGCCGGGCGCCCCGAGGCCGCGAGCCCCGCGACGGGCTCGTTCAAGCTCCATCAGGCGGAGGAGCGCGACCTGGTGAACGCCGCGCTCGCCCGCTGAGGGGCGCGGAGGCGGAGGGTGGCATGCCGTTCGAGGTCCGCATCCCGGCGCTCGGCGAGTCGGTGACCGAGGGGGTCATCGTGCGCTGGGCGAAGCAGGACGGCGAGGCGGTCAAGCCCGACGACATCCTGCTCGAGCTCGAGACCGACAAGGCGAGCATGGAGCTCCCCGCCGAGCGCGCCGGCGTGCTGCGCATCGTGAAGGCGGCGGGCGAGAAGGTCGCGGTGGGCGAGCTGGTCGCGCGTATCGAGGAGGACGGCGGCGTGCGCGCCGCGGCAGTCGCCGCCGCGCGGCCGCCCGCCGCGCCGGAGGCGCCGAAGCCGGCCCCGGCGGCGCCGCCGCGACGACTGGCGCCCGCCGAGGCCGAGGCGGAGCCGACCGCCACACGCGCCGGGGGACCGCTCAGCCCGGCCGTCCGCCGTCTACTCGCCGAGCACGATCTCGACCCGACCCTCGTCCCGGCCTCCGGCAAGGGCGGGCGGCTCACCAAGGAGGACGTGCTGGCATACCTCGAGCGCAGCGCCCGGCCCGTCCGCATCGAGGTGCCGCCGGCGCCGCAGCCGTCCGCGACCCTCGCCGAGGGCGAGGAGCGGGTGGCGATGAGCCCGATCCGCCGGCGCATCGCCGAGCGCCTCGTCCAGGCGCAGCAAACGGCGGCGATCCTCACCACGTTCAACGAGATCGACATGAGCGCCGTGATCGCGCTCCGCGCCGAGCACAAGGAGCGCTTCCAGAAGCAGCACGGGATCGGGCTCGGCTTCATGTCGTTCTTCGCGCGGGCCTGCATCGCGGCGCTGCACGACATCCCGGTGGTCAACGCCGAGATCCGCGGCGCCGACATCATCTACAAGAAGTTCGTCCACCTCGGGGTGGCGGTGGGGACGGAGCGCGGCCTCGTCGTACCCGTGCTCCACCATGCCGAGCGCATGTCGTTCGCGGACATCGAGCGCGAGATCGCGCGCCTGGCCGGTCTCGCGCGCGACGGAAAGCTCAAGCTCGACGACCTCGCCGGCGGCACGTTCACGATCTCCAACGGCGGCGTCTACGGCTCGCTCCTCTCCACACCCATCCTGAACCCGCCGCAGAGCGCCATCCTCGGCATGCACAAGATCGAGAAGCGGCCGGTGGTGGCGGACGACCAGATCGTCGTCCGGCCCATGATGTACGTGGCGCTCTCCTACGACCATCGCCTGGTGGACGGCGAGCAGGCGGTGACCTTCCTGGTGCGCGTGAAGGAGCGCCTCGAGGACCCGGAGCGCCTGCTGCTCGACGTCTGATGCCCGCCGAGCGCTTCGACCTGGTCGTCATCGGCGCCGGCCCGGGCGGCTACGTGGCCGCGCTGCGCGCGGCGCAGCTCGGCATGCGCGTCGCCTGCGTGGAGAAGGACGAGGCGCTCGGCGGCACGTGTCTCAACGTCGGCTGCATCCCCTCGAAGGCCCTCCTCGACTCGAGCGAGCTCTACCGCCAGGCGCAGATCGGCCTTGCCGCGCACGGCATCAAGGCGAGTGGCGTGGCGCTCGACCTGCCCGCGATGATGGCGCGCAAGGACAAGGTGGTGCGCGGGCTCACGCAGGGGGTCGCGGGCCTCTTCAGGAAGAACAGGGTCGAGTGGGTGGCGGGGACGGCGCGGCTCGAGCAGGGGAAACGGGTCGTCGTCGGCGAGCGCGCGCTCGAGGCCGAGCGCGTGCTGATCGCAACCGGCAGCGAGCCCACGCCCCTCCGCGGCCTTCCCTTCGACGGCGAGCGCATCGTGAGCTCCACCGAGGCGCTCGCGCTCGCGCGCGTGCCGGAGCGCCTGCTCGTCATCGGCGCGGGCGCGGTCGGGCTCGAGCTGGGATCGGTGTGGAGCCGGCTCGGCGCCCGGGTGACGGTCGTCGAGTTCCTCGACGCGATCGTGCCCACCATGGACCGCGGCATGGGGACGCAGCTCAGGCGGGCGCTCGAGAAGCAGGGCCTCGCCTTCCGCCTCGAGACCTCGGCGACGCGCGCCGAGCGCACCGAGCGCGGCGTGCGCGTCACGCTCGAATCGAAGGGCCAGACCTCGCTCGAGGAGGCCGACGTGGTGCTGGTGGCGATCGGCCGCCGCCCGTACGTGGAGGGCCTCGGCGCGCGCGAGGCGGGCATCCCGCTCGACGCGCAGGGCCGCGTCACGGTGAACGAGCGCTTCGAGACCAGCGTGCCGGGCGTGTACGCGATCGGCGACGCGATCCCGGGGCCCATGCTCGCGCACAAGGCCCAGGAGGAAGGCATCGCCGCGGTCGAGCTGATGGCCGGCCTCGCCGGCCACGTGAACTACGATGCCATCCCGAGCGTCGTCTACACCTGGCCCGAGCTGGCGAGCGTCGGGCTCTCCGAGGAGGACGCCGCGCGCCGCGGGCTCGAGGTGCGGGTGGGGGCCTTCCCCTTCATGGCCAACGGCCGCGCCCGCTGCCTCGGCGAGACCGAGGGCGGCGTGAAGGTGCTCGCCGACGCGAGGAGCGATCGCATCGTCGGTCTCCACATCCTGGGCCCGCGCGCCTCGGACCTGATCGCCGAGGCTGCGCTCGCGGTCGAGTTCGCCGCCAGCGCCGAGGACGTGGCCCGCACCGTGCACGCGCATCCGACGCTGCCGGAGGCGGTGAAGGAGGCGGCGCTGGCCGTCGCCAAGCGCGCGCTGCACGTTTGATGACCGCGCCCGCTCAGCCCACGGTGCGCGTCGTCCAGTACACTCCCGCCAGCACCGTGGCGCCGCCCACCGCCTGCGCCGGGAGGAAATGCTCGCCGAGGAGCGCAGTCGACAGGAGCGCGGTCAGGACCGGTACCAGATAGACGAACACGACCGTGCGGCCGACACCGACCGTGCGCACCCCGACCAGGAAGAACTGGCCGGCGATGACCGACGACAGGACCGCCATCACCACGACGCCGGCCACGGCCGTCGGCGTGGCCGCCGCCAGCTGGGCCCACGGGGATTCGCCGCGACCGAGGACGTAGAGCGCGGCGGCGCCGAGCGCATAGATGACGCAGTTCGTGAAGGCCGGGGTCAGGTGCCCGACGACGCGGCGCGAGGTCAGGTTGAAGGTCGCCCAGGTCGCCGCCGCGGCGAGCGCCACGAGATCGCCCGAGCCGAGGGACAGGGCCGCCAGGTGCGCCGGGTCGCCGCGCGTGATGACGGTGGCGGCGCCGGCGAGCGCCACCAGGACGCCGAGCAGGCGACGGCGGTCGAGGCGCTCGCCCACGAGCGGCGAGAAGAGGAGCGTGAGCACCGGGTTCAGCGCGATCAGGAGCGCGGTGTTGGTCGCGCTGGTGCGGGAGAGGGCGAGGAGGAAGAGCCACGGGTAGAGCACGCCGCCGCACACCACCATGAGCGCGAGCGGTCCGGCCGCGCGCCCGAGGCCGTCGGCCGGGCGCTGGCGGAGCGCGAAGGGGAGGAGGATGGCCGCCGCCACCGCGTAGCGCCAGGCGGCGACCACGAGTGGCGACATCGCGCCGAGCGCGAGCTTCCCGGCGACGAACCCGGCCGCCCAGCCGACGGTGGCGACCGAGAGGCCCGCGTACGCGAGCGCGGGCGGGGTCGGCCGCGCGGGGCCCATGCGTCCCGCTTAGCATCGCGCCCGAGACGTCGGAAGCGCGCTTCGATGACGGTGGAAATTCTCCCCTCGCTGGGCTACCCCATGTCGCCATGCCGCCGCAGTTCATCTTCACCATGCGCCAGGTGCGCAAGATCACGCCGCAGGGCAAGGAGATCCTGAAGGGCATCTCGCTCGCCTTCTACTCGGGCGCGAAGATCGGCGTCCTCGGCCCGAACGGCGCGGGCAAGTCGACGCTGCTGCGCATCATGGCAGGGGTCGAGCCCGACTTCGCGGGTGACGCGGTGCCGGCCGAGGGCATCCGCATCGGCCACCTGCCGCAGGAGCCGGTCCTCGACCCGACGAAGAACGTCCTCCAGCACGTCGAGGAGGCCGTGGCCGAGACGCGCGCGCTGCTCACGCGCTTCGAGGAGCTCTCCACGAAGCTCGGCGAGCCGCTCCCCGACGCCGAGATGGAGAGGGTGCTCGCCGAGCAGGCGCGCGTGCAGGACGCGATCGACGCCGCGAACGCCTGGGAGCTCGAGCGTACGCTCGAGGTGGCGATGGACGCGCTCCGCCTCCCGCCGGGCGATGCGGACGTGGCGACGCTCTCGGGCGGCGAGCGCCGGCGCGTCGCGCTCTGCCAGGTTCTCCTCCGCCAGCCCGACCTCCTCCTCCTCGACGAGCCCGCCAACCACCTCGACGCCGAGTCGGTCGCATGGCTCGAGCGCCACCTCCTGGGGTACCCGGGGACCGTGGTCGCGATCACCCACGATCGCTACTTCCTCGACAACGTCGCCGGCTGGATCCTGGAGCTCGACCGCGGCTTCGGCATCCCGTGGGAGGGCAACTACTCCTCCTGGCTCGAGCAGAAGGAGCGGCGGCTGGCTCTGGAGGAGAAGGAGGCGTCGGCCCGCCGGCGCGCGCTCGCGCGCGAGCTCGAGTGGGTGCGCATGGCGCCGCGCGCGCGCCAGGCGAAGGGCAAGGCGCGCCTCGCGCACTACGAGGAGCTGCTCGCCCAGGACCAGATGGCGGCGGGGCGCGAGGGGCCGGTGCGCATCACGATCCCGCCCGGGCCGCGCCTCGGCAACCTGGTGATCGAGGCGAAGGGGGTGCGCAAGGGCTACGGCGACGAGCTCCTCATGGACGGCGTCAGCTTCATGCTGCCGCGCGGCGGGATCGTCGGCGTGATCGGCCCGAACGGCGCGGGCAAGACGACGCTCTTCCGCATGATCGTGGGGCAGGAGCAGCCCGACGCCGGTACGCTCCGCATCGGGGAGACGGTCGTGCTCGCGTACGTCGACCAGAGCCGCGAGACGCTCGTCGGCGAGCACAGCGTGTGGGAGGAGCTCTCGGACGGCGGCCGGCCGACGATCATGGTCGGCAAGCGCGAGGTCAACTCGCGCGCCTATGCGGCCGCCTTCAACTTCACCGGCCCCGACCAGCAGAAGAAGGCGAAGGACCTCTCCGGCGGCGAGCGCAACCGCCTCCATCTGGCGAAGCTCCTGCGCCGCGGCGGGAATCTCCTGCTCCTCGACGAGCCGACCAACGACCTCGACGTCGACACGCTGCGCTCGCTCGAGGACGCGCTCGTCGACTTCGCGGGCTGCGCCGTCATCATCAGCCACGACCGCTGGTTCCTCGACCGCATCGCCACCCACGTCCTCGCCTTCGAGGGCGAGAGCCGCGCGGTGTGGTTCGAGGGCAACTACCAGGACTACGAGGCCGACCGCCGCCGCCGGCTCGGCGCCGAGGCCGAGCGGCCGCACCGCATCAAATACCGCCGCTTGACATCGTGAAGCGGCCCGGCGCGGGGCGGGAGGCCCCGCCGCCGCGACCTTCGACGAGGCCGTACGCGCCGTTCGACCGAGGTTGTTCGCGCGGCGGCCGAGGAGCGGGAGCGCCGGCGGGGCCTCCCGCCCCGCGCCGCGCAAGGTCTACTTCTTCACGATCTCGAGCAGCTCCACCTCGAACACGAGCGGCACGCCGGGCCCGATCTGCGGCGGCCGCCCTTGGTCGCCGTAGGCGATGTCGGAGGGACAGACGAGCTTCGCCTTGCCGCCGACCTTCATCATCTGGAGCCCCTCGGTCCAGCACTTGATGACGCCGTTCAGCGGGAAGGTCGCCGGCTCTCCGCGCTGGACGGAGCTGTCGAAGACGGTGCCGTCGCTGAGCGTGCCCGTGTAGTGCACCTTGACGGTGTCGGTCGCCTTGGGCGCGTCCCCGCTGCCGGCCTTCAGCTCTCTGTAGACGAGCCCCGAGCCCGTCTTCTTGGCGCCCTTCTCGGCGGCGGCCTTGTCGAGGAAGGGCTCGGCGACTTTTTTGTTGACCTCGGCCGCGGCCTTCGCGCGCGCCCGGGCGAGGTCGGGGATCTTGGGGCCGAAGGTCTTGAGATCGACCTTCTGCTCCCTCTTGAGCACGCCGTCGGCGAGCCCGGCCTGGAACAACCCGAGCTCCTTCTCGCTCAGGTTGAAGGCGGCGAGATTCTGGCTCATCGCCAGCCCGAGCGCGTAGATCGTCTTCTCCTCGTCGGTCTTGAGCTCCGGCTCGCCCGCCCATGCCGCGGCGGCGACCGCGAGCGCCATCATTGTCCCGAGCAGCATCGTACGCATCGGTCTTCGGCTCCTTTCGTCTGCTACCGACTCACCGTACACGAGTCCCCTCGCCGCCCATCCGGCGGCCGGCTCCGAGGGTGCGGACCGGTGCGCGGCGGCGCGCCGCTCGCGATCACTCGCCCTCGTACTTGAAGGAGACCTTCACTTTGGCGCGGTAGGCGAGCACCTTGCCGTTCTCGAGCTGCATGTCGAGCTCGGCCACCTCGGCGATGCGGAGGTCGCGCAGCGTCCTCGAGGCGCGCTCGACCGCGGCCATCGCTGCCTTCTCCCAGGATTCGGTGCTGGTCCCGACCAGCTCGATGATCTTGTAGACGCTCTCCGCCATGGCGGGCTCCTTTTTGGCCTTCTTGGAGGGGGCCTTCCCGGAGGCGACCTTCATAGCGCTAGTTCGCCGCCTCGAACAGCCCGGCCGCGCCCATGCCGCCTCCGATGCACATGGTGACGATCCCCCAGCGCTTCTTGCGCCGACGCAGCTCGTTGAGCAGCGTCCCGACCATGCGGCTGCCGGTCATGCCGTAGGGGTGGCCGATCGAGATCGAGCCGCCGTTCGGGTTGAGACGCTCGGGGTCGATGCCGAGGCGGTCGCGGCAGTAGACGACCTGTGACGCGAAGGCCTCGTTCAGCTCGACGACGTCGATGTCCTGGAGCTTCATGTCCGCGTGCTTGAGCAGCTTCGGCACCGCGAAGACCGGCCCGATCCCCATCTCGTCCGGCTCGCAGGCGGCGAACACGCAGCCGCGGAAGAAGCCGAGCGGCCGCACGCCGAGCGCCCTGGCACGCTCGGCCGACATGATGAGGGTGGCCGAGGCGCCGTCGGAGAACTGCGAGGAGTTCCCGGCCGTGACCGTGCCGCCCTCCTTGAAGGCCGGCGGCAGCTGGGCGAGGCCCTCGAGCGTCGTGTCCGGGCGGTTGCACTCGTCGCGGTCGACCACGACCTCCTTGCGCGACTTCTGACCCGTCGCCTTGTCGGTCACCTCCATGGTGACCTTCATGGGCACGATCTCGTCCTTGAACTTGCCGTCGCGCTGCGCGGCCGCGGTGCGCTGCTGGGAGAGGAGCGCATACCGGTCCTGCGCCTCGCGGCTCACCTTGTAGCGCTCGGCCACGATCTCGGCGGTCTGGCCCATGGGCATGTAGATGGCGCTGTGGTGGTCCTTGAAGTAGGGGTTGAAGAGGTTCGTCTTGTTGAAGTCGTTCTGCAGCATGGTGATCGACTCGAGGCCGCCGCCGATGATGACGTCGTAGCCCTCGACCTGCACCATGTGCGCGGCGACCATGACGGCGTTGAGCCCCGAGGAGCAGAAGCGGCTCACGGTGCCGCCCGGGACCGTGACCGGCAGCCCGGCCAGCAGCGCCACGTTGCGCCCGGTGTTGAAGCCCTGTGGGCCCTCGGGGAAGCCGGTCCCCATGATCACGTCCTCGATCTCGGCAGGGTCGAGCTGGGGGACCTTCTTGAGCAGGTCCTTGACGCAGTGGGCGGCCATGTCATCGGGCCGCGTCAGGTTGAACGAGCCACGGAAGGACTTGGCGAGCCCGGTCCTCGAGCTCGCTACGATCACTGCCTCACGCATGACGGACTCCTTCGTTTAGTGGGATACGTAAGCCGGATTAGTCGCAGCAGGATCGGGCCGCCCGATGCAAGCCCGGGCTGGGGCGGGCGACGGCTGCGGGTTGACGGGCCTGGTCGGGGCGGCCGAGGTGCGCGAGCGTCCGTGCCCGCCACCCCTCTGACCCCCCGGGGCGCCCCGAGGCGCTCCTCGACGTGCTCGCCCGCCGGCTGACGCGCCGGCCCCGGCCGAGGCGACCGAGGATCCCGGCACGCGCGACGTCGAGCCCTCAGCGCGCGCGCAGCTCGAGGCAGGCGATCTCGCGCGGCGTGAAGAGGCGGATCCGCTGCCCAGTGAAGCCGAGGCCGCGGTTCACGTAGAGGGTCGCCTCCCCGTCGCGGTAGAGGCCGCGGTCGAAGGCGGTGATGAACTCGGCCACGTTGCGCGGGCGACGGCTGGGCCAGGGCAGCGCCAGCTGCCCGCCGTGGGTGTGGCCGGAGAGCACGAGCGCGGCGCCGTGCCGCGCCGCCTGCGGGAAGCAGTCGGGCCGGTGGGAGAGCACGATGACGGGGCAACCCGCGGGCACGCCCTTAGCGAGCGGCGGCAGCGCCGGGTGCTCGAGCACGCCGCGCGCCCAGTCGCGCCCGAGGTCGTCGAGGCCGACGAGCGTCAGCGCCGCGCCGCGGATCTCGAGGTCGACGCGCTCGTCGCGCAGGACGCGGAACGGCGTCAGGTGGCGCAGCGCCGCGGTCACCCACTCGGCGCCGGCCCAGACGTCGTGGTTGCCGAGGGTCACGAAGACGCCGTGGCGCGCGCGCAGGCCGGCGAGCGTCGGGAACGCCTCGGTGCACGTCTCGGGTCGGTCGACCAGGTCGCCGGTCAGGCAGATCAGGTCCGGCGCCAGCGCGTTCACGCGCTCGACGTGCCCGGCGAGCTCGGCCGGGTCGAGGTGCGGGCCCAGGTGCAGATCGGAGAGGTGGACGATGCGGAGGCCATCCAGGGCGCGCGGCAACCCGCGCACGGGGACCTCGAGGCGAGTGACGGTGAGCGCCCGTCGGCCGAAGGTGTAGCCGTAGAAGAGAAGGCCGCCCACCGTCGCAAAGCCCGCGTTCACCAGCCAGTAGTACGCGCGCGCGAGGCGCGGCCCGGCGACGAGCCCGCCGACACTCCAGAGGAGACCTGCCAGGGCCAGGAAGAGCGCCAGGAAGATCGAGCTGAAGGCCACCGGGACGTAGATGCGGAGGGTGGCGTCGAGCACGGGCCGCGGGCGGCGCGGGCGGGTGACGATCCAGCGGTTCAGCGCGTAGATCGCGAGCGGTGCCAGCCCGTGTGCGGCGCGCGGCAGGTGCACCCCCGCGATGAAGAGCACCCACGCCGCGCACGCCCACTCGGCGAGCGCGACGAAGCCGAGCAGCAGACGGAAGAACGAGCGGAAGAAGACGCGCTTCGCCCGCTCGGCCAGGGCGAGCGGGCGGGCGAGCGGCTCCGCGGCCTCCTCGGTCCACGCCATCACGCGTGCCGCGTCGTGATGCCTCCGTCGACGGGGATGACGGCGCCGGTCAGATACGCCCCCGCTCGCGAGGCCAGGTAGATCGCCGCGCCCGCCAGGTCCTCCGGCTCGCCGATCCGCCCGAGCGGGCACGAGGCGATGATCGCGTCGCGGAAGCGCTCGAGCGTCTCGTGCATCATCTTGCTCTCGAAGGGGCCGGGCGCGATCGCGTTGACGGTGATGTTCTGCGGGGCGAGCCGGTGAGCGAGGACGCGCGTAAGGTGGTGCACCGCCGCCTTGCTCGAGGAGTAGGCGTAGGTCTCGAGGGAAGGGACCTGGAGGCCGTCGATCGAGCCGATGTTGATGACACGCGCCGGGTCGCCGGGCCGGGCGCCGCGCTCGAGCAGTGGGAGGCAGGTGCGCGTCAGGTGGAAGACCGCCTTCAGGTTGAGCGCCAGTACCTTGTCCCACGCCGAGTCGGGGTACTCGGCGAGCGACGCGCCCCAGTTGGCGCCTGCGTTGTTGACCAGGACGTGGAGCGCCGTCTCGCGCCGGGCGAGCGTGTCGGCCAGGCTGCGCGCGCCGGCCTCGCTCGAGAGATCGGCGGGGAGCGAGACGCACGTGCCCTGCCGCGACAACTCGGCCGCGACCTGGTCGCAGACGTCCGCCTTGCGCGAGGAGATGTAGGTCCTGGCGCCGGCCTCGACTAACCCGCGCGCGATCATGAGCCCGATGCCGCGCGAGCCGCCGGTCACGAGGGCCACCTTTCCGTCGATGGAGAAGAGGTTCGTCATCGGAGGCACCATGCCGCGGCGGGGCGAGGAAGGGAAGGGCCCGGTGTGTCGCCGACGTCGCCTGGCACGCGTGCTACGGCTCGCGGCCGGTCCTCCCCGGCCTGGCCGGGCTGCGCGCGGCTGGGGGGATGTGATCGCTGGACCGAACGGCACCGCGCCCGCCGTCGGGCGCGCAGATGTCTCCCGCCGTGTGAACCACCTGGACCGTCTCCCGCGCGCTGTGAAGCGGCGTTCACAGCGCGCAGCGTCCCGCGGGCCTTTCCGAGAGGTTTGCAACCGGCATGGCGGTTGCTTCGTGTCGCAGACCCTCGAAGAGACGCGCCGTGCCATGAAGCGCGATTGGGGAACCGCCGTCGTCGTCGATCCGCTCGAGCTCAAGAGGCTCAAGGACGACTGTGCGAGGCTTCGCGCGGCTTGCAGATGGCGCGCGGGGAGTATCTTGTGCCTGCTCGTTGCGAGCCTGGCGCTCGCCGTGGTTGCTCGCTCGCAGCTCTGGCACGCGACGAAGCTCGATCGCGACCTCCGTGACGGCCGGCGGAGCGCGCTGCGCTCGAGTCGCGCGCTCGCCGCCATGGCCTGGAGCCACGAGCGCATCCTCTCCGCGACCGAGCAGACGCCCCTCCTCGGGACGAAGTCCTGGGGGCGGCGCTTCGGGGTGACGAACTACATCCCCCGCAGCCCGAAATACGGGAAGTTCAACGACGGGCTGACCGCGACGCTCACCAAGGCCGAGCCGAGCGCTCGCATCGTGGCCGTGGACCCGGCGCTGATTCCCTACGGCTCGTGGGTGTGGATCGAGGGGCTCGGCTGGTACCGGGCCGAGGACTGCGGAGGGGCCATCAAGGGCTTCCGCCTCGATCTCCTGGTTGCAACGGAGAAGGAGGCGACGCAGTTCGGGAAGCAGGAGCGCTTCGTGCTCGTCGTGCCGCCCGGGCCGAAGCCGGCCTCGGAACTCGCTGCGCCGCTCCGCATCGCGCGCGGCGGCGCGTAGACACGCCGGACGCCCCGGCCAGCCGCGGGCCGACATCGACCCGCCGCGATCTCGACGCCGTGCGAGCGGCGGGCGCGGGCCCTGCGGCCCCCCGCTCGTTGCTCCTCGGCCGCGGTCCCGCTAGGAGACGCCCATGGCGGAGCAGAAGGCGACCAACATCGTCTGGCACGAGGGCGCCGTCACGCGGGCCGATCGCGAGCGCCTGAACGGGCACCACGGCGCCACGGTCTGGTTCACCGGGCTGTCGGGCTCGGGCAAGTCCACCATCGCGGTGGCGCTCGAGAAGAAGCTCTGGGGGCGCGGTGTGCGCGCCTTCGTCCTCGACGGCGACAACATCCGGCACGGGCTCAACAAGAACCTGGGCTTCTCGCCCGCCGACCGGACCGAGAACATCCGCCGCATCGGCGAGGTGGCGAAGCTCTTCACCGACGCCGGCATGGTGGCGCTGACCGCCTTCATCTCGCCCTACCGCGCCGACCGCGACCAGGTGCGCGCCATCATGCAGCCCGGCGACTTCGTCGAGGTTCTGATCGACTGCCCGCTCGAGGTCTGCGAGCAGCGCGACGTAAAGGGGCTCTACCAGAAGGCTCGCGCGGGACAGATCCCCGAATTCACGGGCATCTCGGCGCCCTACGAGCCGCCGCTCCACCCGGAGCTGACCCTCCACACCGACCGGCAGGATGTGGAGGTGAGCGTGCGCCAGGTGCTCGCCCACCTCGAGCAGCGCGGGGTCGTTCCCCGCGAGGGCCGGGCCATCTGACCTCGTCCTCCCGCGCAGGAGGGATGACCCGGCGGCGCGCAGCAGGCAAAACGGGCCGGGCGGCCGCACGTCCGTGGATGGTCGGCCCCCTCCCGGTCCTTAAGAATTGATTGACAAGTGGTGCCCTCTCCAGCTAAATGTTCCGGCTAAAGGGCGTTCTGCCTTATGAGATTCGCTGAACACTCGAACGTCGAGCTGGACGAGATAGACCTCCGCATCCTCGGGCTGCTGCAGGAGGACTGTCGCACGTCGCTCGTTCGCATCGGTGAGCAGGTAGGGCTCAGCGCCCCGGCCGTGCTCGAGCGCATCAAGAAGCTCGAGGCCGCGGGCATCGTCACCGGTTACCGCGCCATCCTGGACGCGCGCCGGCTCGGCCTCGACATCACCGCCTTCATCGGGGTGCTCATCACGCACCCGAGCCGGATCGGCGACTTCGAGCGCCAGGTGGCCGCGCTCAGCGACGTGCTCGAGTGCCACCACGTGACCGGCGAGCACACGCTGCTCCTCAAGGTGAAGACCGAGAACACCTCGTCGCTCGAGCGCCTCATCAGCCAGATCCGCTCGCTCGATGGCGTGTCGCGGACCGAGACCATGGTCGTCCTCTCGACGCACACCGAGCGTGTGCAGCTCGCGCTCCACCCCGCCGAGCCGGCGCCCGCGCACCCTGGCAAGCGTGCGCGGCGGAACGGTGAGCGCCAGGCGCACGCGGGGAGAGCCTAGCATGCGCGAACCCAGGCCCCGGTGGCTCCTCGATCCGCGGACGGAGCGCGATGCGTGCGGCGTCGGTTTCGTCGTCAACGTGAAGGGCGAGCGTTCGCACGACATCATCGAGAAGGGGCTCACCGTCCTCCAGAACCTGACCCATCGCGGCGCGTGCGGCTGCGACCCGCTCACCGGAGACGGCGCCGGCATCCTCGTCCAGGTGCCCGATGCCTTCCTCCGCCGCGAGTGCGCCGCCGAGCGCATCGCGCTCCCGGCGCCCGGCACCTACGGCGTGGGCATGGTCTTCCTGCCCGAGGAGGCGGGGCAGGCCAGCGCGTGCATCGCGCTGCTCGAGAAGGTCGTCGCCGAGGAAGGCCAGGTGCTCCTCGGCTGGCGGCGCGTGCCGGTCGACACCGCGGCGCCCGGGCCGCTCGCGCGCACCGTGCTGCCGCAGATCCAGCAGGTGTTCGTCGGCGCTGCGGACGACGCCTCCGACCAGGACGCGCTCGAGCGGAAGCTCTACGTGATCCGCAAGCGCGTCGAGCAGCTCGTGCGCAGCTCGGGCATGCCGCACTCGGAGCGCTTCTACGTCCCGAGCCTCTCCTCGCGCACCATCGTCTACAAGGGCCTTCTCCAGCCGCAGCAGATTCCGGCCTTCTACCACGACCTCTCGGACCCGCTCTTCGTCTCCGCGCTGGCGCTCATCCACCAGCGTTTCTCGACCAACACCTTCCCGTCCTGGGACCGCGCCCACCCCTACCGCTTCATCGCGCACAACGGCGAGATCAACACGCTGCGCGGCAACGAGAACTGGATGCACGCGCGCCAGGCGCTCTTCGCCTCGCCTCTCTTCGACGACGTCACGAAGCTCTTCCCGATCATCGACCCGACCACCAGCGACTCGGGCAAGTTCGACAACGCGCTCGAGCTCCTCCAGCGCACGGGCCGTTCGATCGTGCATGCCGTCATGATGATGATTCCCGAGGCGTGGCAGAACCACGAGAGCATGAGCGCGGCGAAGCGCGCCTTCTACGAGTACCACGCCAGCCTCCAGGAGCCGTGGGACGGCCCTGCCTCGATCGCCTTCACCGACGGGCGGGTGATCGGCGCGGTCCTCGACCGCAACGGGCTCCGCCCCTCGCGCTACGTCGTCACCAAGGACGGCTTCGTGGTCATGGCCTCCGAGGTGGGTGTGCTCGACATCCTGCCCGAGAACGTCCTCCACAAGGACCGCCTCCAGCCGGGACGCATGTTCCTGGTCGACACCGAGCAGGGCCGCATCGTGGGCGACGAGGAGCTGAAGGAGGGCATGGCGGCGCGCCGGCCGTACCGCCGGTGGCTCGACGCGAACCTGACGCGCCTGGCGGAGCTCCCGCCGCCCGAGCAGGTGCCGCCCGATTACGAGCCGGCGACGATCCTCACGCGCCAGCAGGCCTTCGGCTACACGATCGAGGATCTCCGCCTCCTGATGACGCCGATGGCGCTCAATGGCCAGGAGGCGGTGGGCTCGATGGGGACGGACACGCCGCTCGCCTGCCTGTCGGATCACCCGCAGCTTCTCTTCAACTATTTCAAGCAGCTCTTCGCCCAGGTGACCAACCCGCCCATCGACCCGATTCGCGAGGAGCTGGTGATGTCGCTCGAGACCACCATCGGCCCCGAGCAGAACCTCTTCGAGGAGACAGCGCTCCACTGCCGGCAGCTGCACCTGAAGAGCCCGACGCTCTCGAACGAGCAGCTGGCGCAGATCAAAGCCCTCGACGACGGCCACCTGCGCGCCACGACGCTGCCCATCCTCTTCCCGAAGCGCTCGGGCGGGGCGGGGCTGCGCGCCGCGCTCGACGACCTCTGCGCGCGCGCCTCCCGGGCGGTCGCCGACGGCTGCACCGTCCTCGTCCTCTCCGACCGCGGCGTCGACGACGGCCACGTGCCCATCCCGAGCCTCCTCGCCACCGCGGCCGTGCATCACCACCTGATCCGCGAGGGCACGCGCATGCGCTGCGGCCTGGTCGTCGAGTCGGGCGAGCCGCGCGAGATCCAGCACTTCTGCCTCCTCCTCGGCTACGGCGCGGGGGCCGTGAACCCCTACCTCGCCTACGAGACGCTGCGCGACATGGTGGCCGAGGGCATCCTGAAGGACGTGGACGCCGCCACCGCGGTCAAGAACTACACGAAGGCGGTCGACAAGGGCGTCCTCAAGGTGATGACCAAGATGGGCATCTCGACGCTCCAGAGCTACCGGGGCGCGCAGATCTTCGAGGCCATCGGCCTCAACTCCGAGGTGGTCGAGCGCTACTTCACCTGGACCGCGTCGCGCATCGAGGGGGTCGGGCTCGACGTGATCGCGCTCGAGGCCGAGCTGCGCCACGAGCACGCCTACGTGGTCTCCCCCTCGCTCGACGGCGACCTCGACGTCGGCGGCCAGTACCAGTGGCGCCGCCGCGGCGAGCACCATGCCTACAACCCGACCACGGTCGCCAAGCTCCAGCACGCCGTCCGCGCCGCCAGCTTCAAGATGTTCAAGGAGTACACGGCGGCGGTGAACGACGAGAGCCGGCGCCTGTGCACCATCCGCGGGCTCCTCGGGTTCAAGCCGGGGAAGCCGATCCCCATCGACGAGGTCGAGCCCGCCGCCGAGATCGTGAAGCGCTTCAAGACCGGCGCCATGTCGCTCGGCTCGATCAGCCGCGAGGCGCACGAGAACCTCGCCATCGCCATGAACCGGATCGGCGGCAAGTCGAACACCGGCGAGGGCGGCGAGGACCCGGTACGCTACCAGCGGGACCCCAACGGCGACTTCCGCCGGAGCGCCATCAAGCAGGTGGCCTCGGGCCGCTTCGGCGTGACCAGCTACTACCTCGTCAACTGCGACGAGCTGCAGATCAAGATGGCGCAGGGCGCGAAGCCCGGCGAGGGCGGGCAGCTCCCCGGCCACAAGGTCGATCAATACATCGCGAAGATCCGCTACTCGACGCCGGGCGTGGGGCTCATCTCCCCGCCGCCGCACCACGACATCTACTCGATCGAGGACCTGGCGCAGCTGATCCACGACTTGAAGAACGCGAACGACCGCGCGCGCGTGAGCGTGAAGCTGGTCGCCGAGGTGGGCGTGGGCACGGTCGCGGCCGGCGTCTCCAAGGCGAAGGCCGACGTCGTCCTGATCAGCGGGGACTCGGGCGGCACCGGCGCCTCCCCGCTCACCTCGATCAAGCACGCGGGCATCCCCTGGGAGCTCGGGCTCGCCGAGACGCAGCAGATACTGGTCGCCAACGACCTCCGCGGGCGCATCCGGGTCGAGACCGACGGGCAGCTCAAGACCGGGCGGGACGTCGCCATCGCGGCGCTCCTCGGCGCCGAGGAGTACGGCTTCGCCTCGGCGGCGCTGGTCGCCTCGGGCTGCATCATGATGCGCGTCTGCCATTTGAACACCTGCCCGGTCGGCATCGCGACCCAGGACCCGGTGCTGCGGAAGAAGTTCGAGGGCAAGCCCGAGCACGTGGTCCACTTCATGACGTTCATCGCCGAGGAGCTGCGCGAGATCATGGCCCAGCTCGGCTTCCGCACCGTCGACGACATGATCGGGCGCGTCGACAGGCTCGACGTGCGCGACGTCTCCGCGCACCGGAAGGCGAAGGGCGTCGACCTGACGCAGATCCTCTACACCCCGCACGTGCCGCCCGCGGTCGCGCGGCGCTGCGTCCAGCCCCAGGACCACGGCCTCGAGAAGGCGCTCGACAACGCGATCATCGCGCGCTGCCGCCCGGCGCTCGAGCGGCGGGAGCCGGTCCGCTTCGAGCTGCCGATCACGAACCGCAACCGCACCGTCTGCACCATGCTCTCGGCCGAGATCTCGCGCCGCTGGGGCGCGGAGGGCCTCCCGCCCGACACCATCCACATCAAGTTCACCGGCTCCGCGGGTCAGAGCTTCGGCGCCTGGCTCGCCGACGGCGTCTCGGTCGAGGTCGAGGGCGACGCCAACGACTACTTCGCAAAGGGGCTCTCGGGCGGGCGCGTGGTCGTCTACCCGCCGAGGAGCGCCACCTTCGTCCCCGAGGAGAACATCATCGTCGGCAACGTCTCGCTCTACGGCGCGACCGGCGGCGAGGTCTTCCTGCGCGGGCAGGCGGGCGAGCGTTTCTGCGTGCGCAACTCGGGCGTGACGGCGGTCGTCGAGGGTGTCGGCGACCACGGCTGCGAGTACATGACCAAGGGCGTCGTCCTGGTGCTCGGCCGCACCGGCCGCAACTTCGCGGCCGGCATGTCGGGCGGCGTCGCCTATGTCCTCGACGAGGACGGCAGCTTCGAGAAGCGCTGCAACAAGGGCATGGTCGCCCTCGAGCGGCTCGACGAGAAGGACCTGGCGGTGGTGAAGACCCTCATCCAGCGCCACTTCGACTACACGCACTCGGCGGTCGCCTGGCGGCTCCTCTCCGGCTGGAAGGAGACCGTGAAGCAGCTCGTCAGGGTGATGCCTGTCGAGTACCGCCAGGTGCTCGCCAAGCAGCACCTCGACACCGACGAGGCTCGCCTCGCCTCGATCTGATCATGGGGAAGATCACCGGCTTCCTCGAGTTCGAGCGCGAGAAGGTCCACAAGGAGCCCGTCCCGGAGCGCCTCAAGCACTGGCGGGAGTTCGAGGAGCGCACCCCCGACGAGGTGCTCAAGCGTCAGGGCGCACGCTGCATGGACTGCGGCATCCCCTTCTGTCACAAGGGCTGCCCGCTCGGGAACATCATCCCCGACTGGAACGACCTCGTCTACCGCGGCCGCTGGCGCGAGGCGATCGACCGGCTGCACTCGACCAACAACTTCCCGGAGTTCACCGGCCGCATCTGCCCGGCGCCCTGCGAGGAGGCGTGCGTCCTCAACATCAACAACGACCCGGTCACGATCAAGAACATCGAGAAGCACATCATCGACCACGCCTGGGACGAGGGCTGGGTGACACCGCTCGTCCCGCCGCGGCGCAGCGGGAAGCGGGTGGCGGTGGTGGGCTCGGGGCCTGCCGGCATGGCGTGCGCGCAGCAGCTCGGACGCGCTGGGCACCTGGTCACGCTCTTCGAGCGCGACGACCGGATCGGCGGGCTCCTCCGCTACGGCATCCCCGACTTCAAGATGGAGAAGTGGCACATCGACCGCCGCATGGAGCAGATGGCGGCCGAGGGCGTGACCTTCCGAACGGGCGTGCGCGTGGGCGTCGAGGTCCATGCCGACGAGCTCCGGCGGGCGTTCGACGCCATCGTCCTCTCCTGCGGAGCGACCCAGCCGCGCGACCTCCCCGTGCCCGGGCGCGAGCTCGGGGGCATCCACTTCGCGATGGAGTTCCTTCCCCAGCAGAACAAGGTCGTGGCCGGCGACGAGGTGCCGGGCCAGATCCTGGCAACGGGGAAGCGGGTCGTCATCCTCGGCGGCGGCGACACCGGCTCCGACTGCCTCGGCACGTCGAACCGCCAGGGCGCGGTCTCGGTACACCAGTTCGAGCTCCTGCCCGAGCCGCCGAAGGACCGCCCGCCGCTCGCGTGGCCCAACTGGCCGATGATCCTGCGCACCTCGTCGTCGCACGAGGAGGGCGTGATCCGCGACTGGAGCATCAACACGAAGCGCTTCTCGGGCGACGAGCGCGGCAGTGTGAAGAAGCTCCACGGCGTCCGCCTGGAGTGGGCGCAGGACAACGGGCGGCCGCTGATGCAGGAGATTCCCGGGAGCGAGTTCGAGCTGGACTGCGACCTCGTCCTCCTCGCCCTCGGCTTTCTCGGCCCCGAGACGGACACGATCGTCTCGCAGCTCGGCTGCGAGCTGACCGAGCGCGGCAACCTGAAGGCCGGGCCCGACTATCAGACGACGGTGCCGGGCGTGTTCGCGTGCGGGGACGCGCGGCGCGGGCAGTCGCTGGTCGTGTGGGCGATCTGGGAGGGGCGCGAGGCGGCGCGCGGGGTGGACGCGTACCTGATGGGCGAGACGTTTCTGCCGGCCAGCCCGGATGTGTAGGTTTCATCCCGGCGTCTAGCGCGCAGGTGGGCGACGGGCGCGTCCGACGTGACCCGGGGCATGAACAACGGCCGTCCGAACACCCTGCCAGCCAGCGCCTCGAAGTCCCGGTCGTGGTCGATCACGGCCCGACCGACGATCGCCACGTACTGGCCGGGGTACCGCCGGAGCAGACGGGCTCGGTTCTCGGCGTACCACTCCATGCCGTCGCGAAGCTCGCTCTCGAGCGGATCGTCCGTCGCCCCAGAAAGCGTGCGCAGCTCAGCGGTAGCGCGCCCCGACCCACGCCGTCACGAGATCCAGGAGGATGAAGGTCAGCATCCCCGCGGCCAACGCCTCGATGATCGTTCGCCGAACTGTCCAGACCTCCTGGGGACGCTCGTCGAGCCGGGACACCATCGGGAAGCTGACGATGAAGTAGCACGCGTAGACGAGGGCCCCCCAGCGGAGCGCCCACGCGAGATCCTCGTAGCGGAACTGGTCGGCGAGCGACGGCGAGGTGGTGAGCGAGATCTCGGCGCGGGCCCAGAACCACGCGGCGGCCGCGACGACCAGCGCGCCGACCGCCGGATGGACGTTCAAGCACGACGTGCGCACCCGGCGCATTACGACGACCGCCGTCGTGTGGTAGGTCAGGAAGAAGTAGTGGGCGTGGAGGTACATGATGACCGGCACGCCCTGCTTTCCGGAGCCGACCAGCGCCGAGTCGAACGTCCAGTGCAGATTCGGGTAGTTGTAGACCATGCCGAGGACGTCGAAGAAGTATTCGGTCAGGAAGTACGTCCCGATCGCCGAGTAGACGAGGATCCAGACGTTGAACTTGAACCAGTAGGCTTCGTACCAGCGCCGGGTGGTCGGCGCGTGGAGCATCGCGGGGACGACCCAGGCCGGCGCGAAGATGGCGAGCGTGACGAGGAGGTTGCCCAGATCGCCGAGCCGGTCCCCGACGCGTGTCCGCTGGTAGACGCCGAAGGCGATCATCCAGATGGGCGAGTAGGCGAGGAAGAACCTCTCGCCCCAGGCTTTGTCCGGATTGGCGGAGAGCCAGCGCACGCCCGCCTCGTCCGCGACCGGGACGCCGGCCACAGCGTGGGTCGCCATGCCCGGATTACCTCACGGTCCTCTTTCCTTGCCAACGCCCCCGGCCGCCGCCAGCCCGATCCGCTGGTTGAAAGGGTCCCGCACGGCGGAGTAGACGGGGTCGATGCCGGGCGGCGGCGCGTTCGTCGAGAACCTCCGGACGATGATCGACGCGGGCCGTGCCTTCGGCCGCCATCCGCTCTGGCTCCGCATTGCGGAGGGACGGCTCACGCGCTCCGCCCTCCGCCCGTTCGCCGTGCAGTTCTTCCTCCAGGTGCGCGAGTTCCCGCGCGCCGTGAGCGCGTTGCACTCGAGCTGCCCGGACGTCCAGCAGCGGATCGAGCTCGCCGAGAGCCTGTACGAGGAGGAGACCGGCCGCATCTCGGGCTGCAACGTTTCGCACCCCGAGCTCTTCATCCGCTTCGGGGAGGGCGTCGGCGTTCCGCGCGAGGCGATGGTGGGCGGCGTGCCGCTCTCGGCTACCGCGGCCCTCATCGACTGGTTCGAGCGGTCGACCCGGGAGCACCCGTTCATCGAGGGCGCCGCGGCGACGAACCTCGCCGCTGAGGGCCAGGTGCCGGGCGCGTTCGGCCCCTTCGCGCGCGCGCTCGAGCGGCACTACGGCTGCACGCGCTCGCAGGTCGCGTTCTGGGACGTGCACGAGCAGGCGGACCGCGAGCACAGCGCGATCGGCGACCACGTCGTCGTCCGCCTGGCGACCACCCCGACGCTGCAGGCAGACGTGCGGCGGGCCGTCGCACGCGCGCTCGAGCTCTGGTGGCGGTTCTTCGACGGCATCGCAACCGCCACCGACGCCGGCTGACGGGGGGCGACCTACTCGAAGACGATCACGCTCCGCGCCGCCATCCCGCGCCGTATCGCCTCGAAGGCGTCGTTCACACGCTCGAGCGGCAGGCGGGCAGAGATCATCTCGTCGAGGCGGAGCTGCCCGCTCCGGTAGAGCTCGACGTAGCGGGGCATGTCCGTGCGGAAGCGGTTCGAGCCCATCATGCAGCCGAGGATCGTCTTCTCGCGGAGCACGATGTCCGCGCCGGGCAGCTCGACGCTCGTCCCCGCGGGCACGACACCGATCATGACGATCGTCCCGCCCTTCCGCGTCATGCGCACCGCCTGGCGGACTGTCGCCGGCGTCCCGATCGCCTCGAAGGCGTAGTCGACGCCGCCCGCAGTCATCTCGAGGACCTCCGGCACGGGGTTCCCTTCCGCGGCGTTCACGGCGTCGGTCGCGCCGAGACGTACCGCCAGCTCGACCTTCCAGGCGACGGTGTCGACGGCGACGATGCGCCGGGCGCCCGCGATGCGACAGCCCTGGACGACCGAGAGTCCGATGCCGCCGCAGCCGATCACGGCCGCCGTGCGGACAGCGCGTACCCGCGCCGTGTTGAAGACGGCGCCGAGCCCGGTCGTGACGGCGCAGCCGATCAGCGCCACCCGGTCGAGCGGCACGTCTCGACGGATGCGCACGAGCGCGTTCTCGTGCACCAGCATGCGCTCGGCGAAGGCGCTGAGATGCACGAACTGTGCGATCGGCTCGCCGTCCTTCGCAAGCCGGGGCGCCTCGTCCGCGCCGCGCATGGTCGCCTCGCCCTCGCAGAGGTTCGGGCGCCCGGCGACGCAGTACTCGCACGTGCCGCAGAAGGCCGAGAGGCAGCCGATCACGTGGTCCCCGGGCGCTACGTGGCGCACCTCGCTGCCCACGCTCTCGACGACACCCGCCGGCTCGTGCCCGAGGACGGTCGGCAGCGGGCTCGGGAGCGATCCTTCGAGGACGTGGAGGTCGCTGTGACAGACCCCCGTGGCGGCGGTCCGAACGACCACCTCGCGCGGCCCCGGCGTGTCGATCCGGATCTCCTCGATGCCGAGGGGCTTGCCGATGGCGCGCATCACGGCGGCCTTCATCAGGACCCCCATGTCAGCGGCAGCGACTCGACCCCGCGCAGGAAGATCATCGGCTTCCAGCGCGGCTCGCCGGGCGCGAGCGCCAGGTGCGGCAGCCGCCGGAAGACCGTGTCGAGCACGACGCGCGCCTCGAGGCGCGCGAGCCATGCGCCGAGGCAGAAGTGGGTCCCTGCGGCGAAGGCCACGTGGCGCTCGGGCTGCCGGCGCACGTCGAGCGTGTCGGGGTCGGGAAACTGCCGCGGGTCGCGGTTGGCCGACGCCATGAAGGGGACGACCATGTCGCCGCGGCGAATCGTCCGGCGGCTCCAGGGGACGTCCTCCGTCGCGACCTTTACGGTGGCTGGCACGGGGCCGTCGTAGCGGAGGAGCTCCTCGACGGCGCCGTGGAGGAGCGACGGGTCGGCGCGCAGGAGCGCTGCCTCGGCGGGGTGGCGGAGCAGATGGAAGAGGCCGTTCCCGAGGAGGTTCGTCGTCGTCTCGTGCCCCGCGAACAGGAGGAGGATGCAGTTCGCGACCACCTCGTCGCGCGTCAGGTGGTCGCCCGCGTGCTCCGCGCGGAGCATGAGGCTCATCAGGTCGTCGCGCGGGCGGCGCTCGCGCTCCCGGAGGAGCGCGCGGAAGTAGTCGGCCAGCCCGGCGACGCCGGCGCTCGCCTCGGCGAAGTTGTCGCGCTCGTCGACCGCCCCGCCGAGGTACGCTGCCAGCCGATCGGACCATGTTTTGATCGCCTCGAGATCCTCCTTCGGCGCGCCCATCAAGCCGGCGATGACGATCGCGGGCAGGGGGAAGGCAATCTCCCGGATGAAGTCCATGGCGCCACGCGCGACCACGCGGTCGAGGAGCGCATCGACGGTCCGCTGAATGCGGTCGCGACTCGACTCGAGCTGCCTCGGCGTGAAGGAGCTCTGGAGCAGCCCGCGGAGGCGATCGTGGTCCGGCGGGTCCCGGAACACGAGCCAGTGTCCCAGGACCTCCGCGACCGCCCGCACCGCCGGGCGCTGGCTGGTGTACCGCTCGTCGATCTTGCGGAAGCGATCGGAGGAGAACGTCTCGGGGCGGTCGAAGATCTCGACGACGTCCTCATAGCGCGTCACCACCCAGGCGTCGAGGCTGTCGCTCCAGTGGACGGGTTCGTTGTCGCGGAGCCAGGCGTAGAGTGGGAACGGGTCCTGGACGTTTCGCCGGGACTTGAGATCGAGGTCCGGCCCGTCGCTGGTCTCCCGCACAGCCGAGGATTCTAGCCCGCGCCGGGCTCGTGCCTCAAAGATGCGGCCGCGGCGCCGATTCAGTCCTCGTCGCTCACCGCGGTCGCCCGACGCGCCGGCTCCAGTTCCCGCTGCCCCACATACATGTGAACCACCTGCCGCCAGTCGATCCCGTTCTGGCGAAGCCCGAGCTCCGCGCGTGCCGCGTTGAGCCATGCCTCCGGGCCGAGCAGGTAGGGAAGGCAGCTGCCGGTCACGGTGATGTCGTCCGGGTGCGACCAGCCACCGGAGAAGAGGAGACTGCTCGCGTAGCAGCCGAAGCGGAGCCGCTTCCCGGTGTATGTCGGGTGCAGCTTCTGGCGCGGGGGCCGAGCCTCCGGACGCCACTCGCGGGCCTTCGTCACCACGCCATCGTCCATGACGAGGTCGGAGGGGCCGGGGAGCCTCTCGGCTTCCACGATCAGGCGGGTCCTGACCGGCGTGGCGTCGGGCGGCGCGACCTCGGCCCGGTTCGAGTAGCAGAGCGTGCCGTTGGCGTCCCTCCAGCGCCAGACCTCCTCGGCCCGGGCGAGGGGTGGCAGCGCAGCGATCACGAGCAACGCGGCGAGTGTCTTCATCTGTCGTCTCCTTCTTCGTCGTTGCGGGTCGACAGGGCCAGCGTCCCCTTGTCCAGTTGCTACAGCGTTCGCGACGGGACGTCCATATGGGTATGCCATGCGGTCGCGCATGGCATCGTCCCGGGCGCCTTTGCGGCGGCCGCGGAAGACGGCGGGCATCCGTTCGTTCGCCCGGTGGCCTGGCTCAGCCGAGCTCGATCACTAACAAGCGAGACGGCAACATGGCCTGCCGTTCCGGGATTCCTCTCCCGATTGCCCCGCGCTCCCACCTCGACCCCGGACCGAGTGCGGCGCGGAGAGACGCGGCGTCAAGAAAAAAGTCGCTCGCTAATTCGCTCCCGGGAAGTGTCGCGAGACCTCGCATGACATAAGGCGAGCGGCGGCTACGGGCCCGGCCCGCTCGCCGTCGGGGCGGGGCCGCCCTCGCGCGGCAGCGGCAGGCTGGCACGCAGGCAGGCGCCGCCCTCCGGGCCCGACGACAGCGTGACCGTGCCGCCGAGCGCGCGCACGCGCTCGCGGATGCCGATGAGCCCGATCCCGGTCGGGCGGTTGGCACCGTCGCCCACGGGCAATCCGAGGCCGTCGTCGCGGACCTCGAGCCCGAGCTCGTCTCCCTTTCCCGTGAGCGCCACCCACACGCGCTTCGCGCTGGCGTGCCGGGCGACGTTGGTGAGCGCTTCCTGGATGATGCGGTAGACCGCCGTCTCGATCTCCTCCGGCAGGCGCTCCGGGAGCCCGTCGGCGGTGAACTTCGTCGCGATCCGGTGCCGCCCGCGGAAGGCCTCGAGATGCGCCTCGAGCGACCCCGCGAGCCCGTAGAGGTCGAGCCCGGGCGGGCGCAGCAGCTGCGACAGCTCGCGCATCTCGCCCAGGGTCTTGGCGACCAGGCGTCGCGCCTCTGCCGCCCGCGTGCGGAGCTCGCCCAGGTCCGGCGGGAGCTTCCGCTCGAGCAGCCAGAGGTACGACGACACCGCGGTGAGCGACTGCCCGAGCTCGTCGTGCAGCTCGCGCGAGAGGCGACGGAGCTGCTCCTCCTGCACGGAGATGAGGCGCGTGGAGAGCGCGGCGAGTTCGTCCTGGCGCTGGATCAGGCTCGTGCGGAAGCGACCCAGTACGCGCGCGCAGGCGACCGCGAGCGCGGCCCCGATGGCGATCCAGCTGAGGGTGCCCACGAATGACGCGGTGGGGAGACCGTGGCGGCCGAGCGCCACGCCGACGAGCTCGAAGCCGGCGCACACGAAGACGCCGACCAGGATCGTGCGTCGCGTGCTCCACGAGAAGAGGACGGCCCCGGCGATGAGGAGGGTGATGAAGGCGCTCGACATGAGGGCGGGGTAGGTCGGCACCGCGTAGGGCAGGAGGTATAGGTAGAGGAGGAGGTTCGCCGCCAGCCCGAGCACGAAGAGGAGCCCGAGCCCGTCGGCGCGCCGCGCACCGAGCCCGGTGAAGCTCGCAATCAGCACGAAGCCGGCCACCGCCGCGTGGATGCCGTAGATGAGGAAGAGGGCGGGCAGCTGGTCGGCGCGGACGGCGAGCGCCTGGAGAGGCAGGAGGCAGAGCGCGGACACGAGCGCGATTGCAGCCGCGACCCGGAGCTGCGGTCGCTGGTCGGTGGGCTCCACTCTGAGCGGGGGATTGGCATGCTTACGTGACAAGGGCAAGTGCACGGCCGCGGCGGCGGTCCGTCCGGGCTCCCGCGAGGGCGGGCGGGTGTCGCCTCCCACGCCGTGCACTCCTACACATCGCGCACCGAATGTCGTAGCAAGGCCGCACGATGCGGGGGCAGGCAGCGAGAGCCGCGGTCGCGGGGGCGCGCTAGGGTGGGCGACACCCATCTGCGTCCCGGTTTCGTCTGCGTCGCGCTGGCGGCCCCAGCCAACCTCCGCGGGGGCACGGTCGTCACGCTCCGGCTGCTCGCAGCGGCGGCGGTCTAGATGCGCCAACACGAGTTCACCGTCGACCTCCCGCATTCGGCGCGCCGGTTGTGGGCGCTCTTCCAGCGCTACGACCTGTGGAAGGAGTACGCGCCCGCCGTGCTGGACGTCGAGATCGT